>Ga0114931_10003265_pt1 | contig 20575 bp, 22 predicted proteins | sample 2SBtaG_FD_89579 | JGI IMG/M metagenome (GOLD analysis project Ga0114931, IMG submission 89579) | Deep subsurface microbial communities from Kolumbo volcano to uncover new lineages of life (NeLLi) - 2SBTROV14_V59a metaG | ecosystem: Environmental > Aquatic > Marine > Volcanic | place: Kolumbo...
AACGAATTAGTTCAACTTGCAAAAGAAGTTCTCGGCAAAAGGAAAAACTTTTCGAGTAATATTCACAAAGACAAAAGCAGTAATTTATCAGAGATAATAAAAGTCGGAACATCTGCCGGAGGCGCCAGAGCAAAAGCTGTGATTGCATACAATCCGAAAACCGGAGATGTTCGCTCGGGACAAGTTGACAGATTAGACGGTTTTGAATACTGGATAATAAAATTTGACGGCGTTACAAATAAAGAACTCGGCGACCCGAAAGGATACGGGAAGATTGAATATGCTTATTATTTAATGGCAAAAGATGCGGATATTAAAATTATGAAATCCAAACTTTTAAATGAAAATAAAAGATCGCATTTTATGACCAAGCGCTTTGACAGATTTGAATTTGAAGAATCAGGAAAAAATAAGACCGGGAAATTACATATGCAGACTTTGTGCGGTATTGCTCATTTCGATTACAACTATCCGAATGTATATTCGTATGAACAAGCATTTCAGGTTATGCGACAGCTTAAACTTCCATATTCCGATATGACGGAACTTTTACGGAGGATGATTTTTAATGTAGTGGCACGTAATCAAGACGACCATACCAAGAATATATCTTTTTTAATGGACAAAACCGGTAATTGGAAACTTGCACCCGCATACGACGTTACTTATGCATTTAACCCTGAAAATAAATGGATGAAATTTCACCAAATGAGTATCAATGGTAAAAGAGAAAACATCAAGAGAGAAGATATTTTAGAACTATCAAAAAATATGAATATTAAGAAAGCCGGAAGAATTATTGATCAAGTTGTAGAATCAGTTTCAAAGTGGAAATATTTCGGCAAAGAAGCTGGCGTTTCAAACGAACAAATATCTGCAATTGAAAAAACTCTTGTATTGAATTTGTAAAAGGAATTATTTTGTAATAAGTAATTTTAAACCCGATTTATTCACTTAATACTTACAGTTTATAAATCGGGTTAAATATTTTTATTCAATTGTATTTATAAAAACCTTCGCCTGATTTGCGCCCGAGTTTTTTTGCTGCAACCATATTTTTTAGCAGCGGACACGGACGATATTTCGGGTCATTAAATCCTTCGTACAGTACATACATAATATCGAGACAAACATCCAAGCCGATAAAATCAGCAAGTGTTAAAGGTCCCATCGGATGATTCATACCGAGCTTCATTACAGTGTCAATATCTTTGGCAGAAGCAACACCTTCGTACAAAGCAAAAATCGCCTCGTTAATCATCGGCATTAAAACACGATTGGAAATAAAACCCGGATAATCATTTACTTCTACGGGAGTTTTGCCAAGTTTTTCAGATAATAATTTTATCGTTTCAAAAGTTTCTTGCGAAGTGGAATAACCTTTGATAATTTCAACAAGTTTCATCATCGGTACGGGATTCATAAAGTGCATGCCAATAAATCTATCTTCACGGCAAACCGAGCCGAGTTCCGTAATAGAAATCGAGGAAGTATTTGATGCAAATATAGCATCGCTTTTTATTTTAGATTCTAATTCTTTAAATATCGATTGTTTAATATTTTTGTTTTCAACAACTGCTTCAATCACCAAATCAGTATCAGCGGAAATATTTTCTGTTCCTACAACAAGATGCAGATTTGAAAGAGCCGACTGTTTTTGTTCTTCCGTGATTTTTTCTTTCTTTAATTGCCTGTCAAGATTTTTAGTAATATTTGCTATTGCCCTGTCCAATAATTCTTGTTTAATTTCAACAAGTGAAACATCAAAACCATTTAATGCAAAAACGTGAGCAATTCCGTTGCCCATAGTTCCGCCGCCAATAACTGCTACTTTTTTAATTTCCATTTTATCACCTACATTTTATAATTTTTTACGATTAACGCAGCAGCTTCACCTCCACCGATACAAAGTGAAGCAAGTCCAAATTTCGCATTACGTTTTTTCATTGCGTGAATTAACGTTACAAGTATTCTTGCACCGCTTGCACCAATCGGATGGCCAATTGCAATTGCACCTCCGTTTACATTTATTTTTGAAGTGTCTAATTTTAATATTTCGTTTACTGCAAGAGAAACAACTGCAAACGCTTCGTTTATTTCAAATAAATCAATATCATCAGTAGTCATATTTGCCTTTTGCAAAACACGTTTTATTGCATCGGCAGGAGCTGTCGGAAATTCAATAGGAGCTTTTGCAGCCGAGCTTTGTGCCACAATTTCTACAAGCGGTTCCAAACCAAGTGCCAAAGCTTTTTCTTCACTCATAACCAATAGGGCTGCACCGCCGTCGTTAATTTTGGAAGAATTAGCTGCGGTAACAACACCGTCTTTTTCAAATGCCGGACGAAGTTTTGAAATTTTATCAAATCTAACATTCCCGGGTTCTTCATCTTTATCAACAACAATTTCTTCCCGCCGCAGTTTAACATTTACGCTAACAATTTCATCATCAAATGCTCCTTCTTCCTGAGCTTTAATTGCTCTCCTGTATGATTCGGCAGAAAACTCATCTAACTGTTCACGAGTAAAATTAAAATCCCTTGCACAGCTTTCGGCACAACCTCCCATGTGAATGTTGTTATAAACATCCCACAATCCGTCGTTTACTAGAGTATCTATTACCTTTTTATTTCCCAAACGATAACCGTCTCTTGCTCCGGGTAAAACGTAAGGAACATTCGACATACTCTCCATACCACCTGCAATAATAACATCAGCATCTTCGCATTTAATTGCTTGGTCAGCAAGTATAACCGCTTTTAATCCGCTTCCACAAACCTTGTTTATGGTTAGACATTCAACTTTATTCGGTAATCCTGAGCCGAGAGCTGCTTGTCTTGCCGGAGCTTGTCCCTCGCCGGCGGGAAGAACATTTCCCATTATTACTTCATCTACTTCATTAACGTCAATGTTGGTTTCGTCCACAACAGCTTTTATTGAAATAGCACCAAGGTTTACTGTCGGAACAGGTGCAAGCTTTCCTTGAAAAGAGCCTACAGGAGTTCTTTTTGCCGATACAATAACTACTTTTCTCATAATAATTTTCCTTAAATTTTAATTTTTAGTTTAAACTTAAAAAACGGTTTACAATATAAATTAGTATTTATAATTTTTAATTTTAATTCTTATTTGTTCAGTTCAAAGGAAAGACAACATTTAAGTTTACCACAAGGTCCGGTTAGTTTTGTGAGACTAGTTGATAAATGCTGTTCACATGCAAACTGAGATGAAATGTGTTTAAATGAGTGCATAAATGAAGTACAGCAATATTCTCTCCCGCAAGAAGCTAAGCCACCTTTAATTTTTGCTTCGTCTCTAACCCCAATTTGTCTTAATTCTATTCTTGTTTTAAATTCACTTGCCAAGCTTTTGGCTAACTGTCTAAAATCCACCCTGCCATCAGCGGTATAAAAAAAGTATAATTTTTTCCTGTCAAACTGAAAATGTACATCAACCAATTTCATTTCTAATGAATATTTTTCAATCATCTTATAAAAAAACGGTTTTGCCCTTTCTTCGTCTTTCTTATTTCTATTAATTTTTTCATCATCGTATTCATTTAGTTTCCTGGCAAATACAGGTAATTTTTCACCGGCAAGTCCTGACTTTCTTCTCATGAATGGTACTATTTCACCTACTGCAATAACTTCAGATATTTCATGGAAATCATTAAAATGAAAAACTATTTGGTCACCAACCTGAACTTTACCGGAGAAACTTGAAGGGATAACACAGTAATGCTCAGACAGCACGCCTTTAGATTTAGCAAGAAAAATATTCCGGTTATCTTTGGGAGTGGTGTTAAAACTGTTGGTTTGACATCCTCCACATGGCTGTAGTGATGACTCTGCTGCATCAATAATCATTTGCTGAAAAGTAGTATTGCATTTTTCTTCAATAACACCAACAGAATCATTATTGTTATTAAAGAATGAAAGATCTATATTGTACATAAATAATTACCTTAAACCAAGAGTACTGATTTCAAATATAGTATTCAAGGCAATAAGATTCAAGGAGACCTTTTTATCCATTGATGCAATTAAGGAACTAATCCGGTTGTAAAATCCGGTTAAATCAACATTTTTAAACTTTTCGTTAAATTTAATTATTGTTTCTTTATGGGGTTCAAAATAATAATTATCAATTGAATTACGTCCTTTAACAACATCATCAATCCACAATAATATCAATTGAAGAATAAGCAAAAAGGCAGAATAATCTTTGAAATACTTTCCCAATTCCTGATAGGCGGTAAAATATCTTTTTGCGAGAGCAAATCTTAAAATAGTAATCGTACTTTTTAAGATACTGTCCAAGTCATTTTCCAATAGATTGATTGCAGTTGTAACAGAGCCATCGGCAAATAGTGACACATTTTCCGCATCTTTATAACTAACACCAAATTTATTTGTTAAAACATCAACAATATTTGATTTTGAAAGAGGTGCAAACTCAATATTCCAACAGCGCGATTTAATTGTAGGCAACAAAGTTTCAACCGATTCTGCCAACAGGATATAAATAATCCCTTCGGTAGGTTCTTCCAAACTTTTTAGTAATGCATTTTGAGATTCATCCGTCATTTTCTCGGCTTTTGAAATAATTATTGCTCTCCATTTTAAGTCTGTATAATTTAAAGCTGAAAACTTTTTTATTTCTCTAATGCTTGTTATTTTAATATTTGAGGCTTTCTCAATATTTATATTATAGTATGGATTATTTATTTTCTTATTCAACTCGGAACGGATTTCTTCTAACTGTTCCGGTTGTAATTTATCAAAAGGTTTGTCGTTTCCGGTTTCATTTTTACCACGGGGTAAAGGATAAATGTAAAGTAAATAGGGTTCTGTAAGTGTTTCGATACTTTTTGATATGTGGGAATTATTATCAGCCGAATTAATTAGTTTAATAAATTCAACCGCTGCCGAATGTTTGCCGATTCCACTTTTGCCCGTAAATAAAAATGCGTTAGGAATACGTTTAGAAGAATAAATCTGATAAAGATTTTTTAATGCTTTTTGTTGCCCCACTACTTTATTTAAAAATTCTTCCATTCCACACAGACTTACGTATATTCGTCTGCATCCATAGAAAAGTAGTCTTCATCGGTAGGTCTATCCGGCCAAAGGTCATCTATGCTTTCATAAATTTCTTCTTCCTCTTCATCTTCGTTTTCTTTGGCTTCTTTAAGATTGTCAATAACTTCATAAGGGGCGCCAATTCTATCGGCATATTCTATAAGTTCCAAAATGGTTGCCGGCCACGGTGCATCGTCCAAATATTGAGCTAATTCTACAGTCCAAATCATTGAACTTTCTCCTTGATATTTTTTTGTGAAACATAATCGAAAAGATTAACATTATCGAAAATAAATTTACGCGGATTTAATGGTATTCCGTCGTGCCGAACTTCATAATGAAGATGCGGGCCGTTACAAAGAGTACCGGTTCTACCCGACAACCCAATTAAATCCCCACGTTTAACTTTCTGTCCTCGTCTTACCTTTAATTTTGAAAGATGAAAATAATTTGTTCGATATCCAAATCCATGATCAATTTCAATTGTATAACCGGTTGTACGTTTGTACCCGGCAAAAATTACTTTTCCGTTCCCTGTAGCGTAAACTTTTGAACCTACATTCGCAACAATATCAATACCATTGTGCATTCTTCTAACTTTAAGAATGGGATGAAAGCGCATTCCGAATCTGTCTCCGTATCTTCCATTAACAGGTTTTATTGCAGGAATTGAGGCATACAATTTTTTATTTCGTTCAAATTGTTTTTTTATTTTTGCATAATTGTTTTTCACAAAAGCAAGTTGCCCGTCAACTTTATCAATATAAGAATCAACATTGTTAAGAACGGAATTTAAATCTTTGGAATTTGTAATCGGAATTTTATCAAAAACCTTACCACCCATACCGGTTATTTGTTCATCTTTGGTTAGTGGTTTAAGATTTACAGAAAGTCTCAAAAAATTATCGGCTTTAACAATTTTATCCAATTCAGTACTGGTTTTCTTATACTTATTAAACAAATCTGCAAATTTTTGATGTAAATTTTGATTTTCCGATTGGAGTTTGGTAAGTTCAGAATTCGGAAATATTACATCTCTAATTACAAAGTAACTGCCGAATAATATACCGGAAATTACAAAACTCAAAACTACTACAAAGAAAATTAGTTTTGTGTAAAAGTTTGTAATTTCTACAAATTTTAATCTATTTTTTGAAAAGTAATAAAATTGCTTCATATCAAGTGCGAAAGTATAAAATTATTGTAATTTTGTCAACAATATTTTGTTGAATACACTATTCAAAATCGTGTTCAAAATAGTCAACCGCTCTATTTATTTTCGATGATTTTTCCTTAATTTTTGTCTTAATCTGTTGCTTTAATTTTTCAGCAGCATTGTATCCATAGTGTTTCAATAAATAATGCAGTGCGACACTCTCAGAAATTACGGTAATATTTTTCCCCGGTATAATTGGTAATCTTATATAAGGAACATCCACACCGTTTATATTCACCGTGCTTTCATCAAGACCTGTTCGCGTATATTCATAATCTTCATTCCAAATCTCCAGCTCAACAACAATTTCCAATCGTTTTTGAAACCGAATTGCTCTAATGCCAAACATACTTCGAACATCAATAATACCAATGCCTCGAACTTCCATAAAATGTTTAATAGTATCTGTACCGGAACCTATTAAAATTCCCTCACCTTTTTTGGTAAAAATTACAACATCATCAGCAACAAGACGATGACCTCTTTCAACCAAGTCCAAAGCAACTTCACTTTTCCCGATTCCTGATTTCCCAATAAAAAGTATTCCTACGCCGTAAACATCTAAAAACGAACCGTGTAGCGAAATACGAGGTGCAAATTGGTCATCCAAAAAATCACTTATTAAATATGCAAGTTTTGTTGTTTTAAAATTAGAACCAAATAATGGTATGCCATTGTCATTTGCCATCTCTATTATCTCTTTTTCCGGTTTATTTCCGTCCGAAAATATAATACACGGAATTGGGAATTCCATAAGTCTTTTTACTGCTTTTATTCTTTCATCCTTAGAAAGTTGTTCCAAATATTTTTTTTCGGTATTACCAAAAAGCTGTATCCGACTGTATGAAAATAAATCAACAAACCCGGCTAATGCCAATCCGGGTCTGTGTAAATTTTGATCTATAATTTTTCTATCCATCCCAACTTTTTGGGATAAAAGATCAATATTAAAAGATTTATGTACTTGTTTGTAAAAAAAATCAACAGAAATATTTTCTTTTCTAACTACCGATTGATTTTTAAGAGTACTCATCTTTTCTTTGAAATTTGTTTAGTCTTTAATTTTTTAAGTTGCCTTTGAAGTTTTTCGACGGCATTATCAATCGAAACATTAAAATTATCACTTTCTTCAGAAGCTGATAACGTTTTTCCAGGTACTTGTAAAACTATATCTGCATGCTTAATACTATCAGACTGATGAGTGTAACTGAGCACTACATTTGCATCAAGGATGTCATCATAATATTTTTCAAGTGTCTTCACTTTTTTGCTAATAAAATCTTTTAGCGAATCCTTTGCACGAAATTTACGGGAAGTGATTCGAATTTCCATAGTATTCTCCTTATGATTTTGGGTGACTATTTTTGTATGTTTTCTTTAATCTTTCAATACTTACGTGCGTATAAATTTGAGTTGTTGATAAATTTTTATGCCCCAGCAATTCTTTCACTGCTAGTAAATCCGCCCCGTTGTCCAACATGTGCGTTGCTGCACTATGCCTTAAAATATGTGGACTTTTTTTATTTATGTCCGTAACATCCGATAAATAATTATGAACATAGCTGTAAATAATTCTTGGATAAATTCTTTTACCTGTTCTTGTTTTAAAAAGTGCTTCATTTGCATTTAAAGTATCGAGACTTTTTATATATTGTTTAATTATTTTCATGGATAAATCGCCAATTGGTACTATTCTAGTTTTAGAACCTTTACCAAAAATTTTTAAAGTTTTTCGCGAAAAATCAATATCACCAATATTCAATGAACAAACTTCGGACACACGCAATGCACAGCCGTATAATAATTCAAATATTGTTTTAATTTTTATTGCATTCCCCGGTTCTTCTTTTTTTTCAATATCTTCAAATAATTCTTTGTAATCATTGACCGAAATTATTTCAGGCAATTTTCTTTTTATTTTAGGATTTGGAATATTTAAAGCCGGATTTTCTGAAATTAAATCATGCCGTATCGAAAAGTTTAAAAGACCTCTCAGCGCCGATAATTTTCTTGAAATTGAACCTGTTGAAATTTCTTTTTCTTCATTTAGGAACATAATGTAATTTCTAATTAATTTTTCGGAAATATTCTGCAAATAATTTACTTTTCTTTTTTCATTAGCAAATTGTAAGAATTGTGATAAGTCCTTTTTGTATGAAGTAAGTGTGTGTGACGATACCCTTCTAATATTTCTCAGTTCAGAAAGATAATTGCTTATAACATCACTAAGTTTTAACGCAGTCATCATATCCCTAAAATTCTTAATTGTAAGCGACTCATCATGTCAATTTTTACAAACAACAACAATAAAAGTTTCCTTGCAAAATAAGAGGTATTAATTAATCACGTCTGAAGAATAAAGGAGAATTCTGCTACCCGGCAGCACTTCCGAATCAAAATCAACCAGAGAAACAAAAACTATCCAATTAATATCATCTTTTTTTATTTCCTCAGCCGGAAATAAAAGTAGTTGCTCGATAATTAAGTCCATATCTATAAATGTAATTAACCCCACATTTAATAGGTATAAAAGATAATTATAATTTTCCAAACCAATAACGTCAATTTCACTTTGAGTTAGTATTCTAATTTGGCGTGAAGGTTGTTTTCTTCTTTCAGGAAGATTGATATCTAAAACTTTATCATAAACTAAACTAAATGCAGCACTAACGGTTTGTTTGTCAAAACCGGCGTCAACAAGCAGATTTTTATTTATTTCTTCTAATGGAATTTGCTTAAGATTAAGGTCTTCTAATATTTTAGCAAGAACTTCAACAATTTTAGCAGTCATATAAACGAATCTCTTTTTTTAATATCATACTATACATACTTACTAATTCATTTTCAAGTTTTTTCATAATAATTTTATCTTTTTTTTCTTTATCATCAAAACCAAGTAAATGAAGAATTCCGTGTATTACCAATCTTGCAATCTCACTATTTGCCGAACAATTAAATTTTTTGGCATTTTCAAAAGCATCATTATATGAAATAAAAATTTCACCGTCAAAATTTTTCAAATCTCCCGAGTAGTTAAACGTTATGATATCGGTTGAATTATTGTGGTTAAGATATTTTTTATTTATGCTTAAAATTGTTTTAGTATCAACAAAGTTTATCGGTAAGGATTCAATAGTAAAATCTAACTTCTTTCTCAGTCTCGAAACAAGAGTGTGAATTTCCCTTTTATCCAGATGAATCCTTTTATCAGAATTAATAAATAGATTTTTTACCATTGTTAAATTAAAATTTCCAAATTTTGTTTTGACGGCATACACTTAATATTTTTATCCAACGAATGCACCAAGTCGGAAGTTTTTCGGCAAAGTTCCGATATCATTTCATCATTATAATCAGGTTCGTAATGGAAAAACATCAGTTGCCGAACCTTTGCCAAAGCAGCAAAATAAGCAACCGTTGTACTGCAAGAATGTCCCCAATTTCTTCTTAATTTATAATCTTCGGGAGAATACATTGTATCATGAATTAACAATTCAGTGTTTTTACAAAATTCAACTAGATCAGCATTAAGTTTCTCAACCGATTCAATGTTAGGCTCATCAGCATCTACATCAAAATACAATTCGTTGTCGGTCATATAAATAACTGATTTTTCACCTTCATTTATTTTATAGGCAAAAGTTCCCTTTGAATGGTGAGTATGAATACTTTCAATTAGTAAATTATCAATTTTAATTTTTTCATTTTCAATGATCGGAATATAATTAATCTCAGCATTAAAAACTTCTTCTCCTACAGGGAAATATTTCGGGAGCATTTGAACACTAATAATATTTTTAACTTCTTCTATGGAAGTAGCCGGAGCATATAAATTTATTTTGCAGCCCTCAAGATACAGCGGACGAAAAAAAGGAAGTCCTTGAATGTGATCCCAATGTTTGTGCGTAATAAAAACATTTATTTCCTGCTGCCGGCTCTCTTCCGCAATTTTATTGCCTAAAAGTCTAATGCCGCTTCCGGCATCAAAAATTAATGTAGAATTTCTGTTCCCTTGAACTTCAAGACATGGTGTATTTCCGCCAAATTTAACTGTTTGCTGTCCCGGAACCGGAATTGACCCGCGATTTCCCCAAACAATTACTTTCATTTGTTTAATCCTATATTTAATGAATTTCGAGTATTCAAAGTATATTTAATATAGTGCTTTGCTGATTTTTCAAATTCTTGTATTTCAATTTTCGTTAACTTACGCACTATTTTTGCCGGAACACCGGCAACTAAACTGTGAGTAGGAACTACAAAGTTTGGCTTTACAACTGCCCCGGCAGCAACAATTGATTCTTTTTCCACAACCGCACCATCCAAAACTATCGCACCAATTCCAATTAAAGTTAAATCTTCAATTGTGCATCCGTGTAATTTTACACTATGCCCAATTGTAACTTTGTTTCCGATAGTCAGCGGAAATTTCCCGTTAGTAACGTGCAGCATCGAACAATCTTGAATATTAGTTTCACTACCAATACGAATATAATGAACATCACCACGAATAACTGTGTTGTACCACACACTGGAATTTTCACCAATCGTTACATCACCGATTATTTTTACACCATCCGCTAAAAAAACAGACTGATGAATATCCGGCAATTTACCTTGATACGGAAATAATTTTTGCTCACTCAAAATTAAAATCTCAATTTAACTTTAAAAAATGCTTCTAACCTTTTATTGTGTATAGCATTCTGCAATGATTCGTTCACATAAGCAATTCTTAAACTTGCCACATAATTATTAAATGGTTCATATTTTACCATTGTTTCAAACCGGCGAATATATTCGCGATCACCACCCAGAAAAGTAAAGTATTTGGCGTCAAATATTCTGTGTCCAAGGTTCAAATCACCGCCTACATTTTCTTTTACCGAGCCATCCGGATTTAGCGGATTTGCACCGTGAATTGTGTATGCAAAAGAAACTGCAACACTAAACCTATAGGTAAAACGGTAATCGAATTTTGTAAAAAACAATTCACTGTTAGGATTTAGTACACCCGAAAGCGGTCTCCCATCCTGTGAAAAAGTATTTCTGTGTTTTTTGTGAGTAAACACAAACGGGTCAACCTTAATATACTCAAATTGAAAATCCAACGGTAAATATTTATATAAATTAGAAGAATAAAATCCAAAATTGTAAAGCAATTGATTCCCCCAATATCCTGTCCCTATTTTACTAAATTCAAGATCATCGAGTAAAATACTGCCGTAAATTTTTAGTCCTTTAATAAATTTTGTATTAAAATCTACAAATACGTTAGCATTATCACGATCCTTTTCATCGTTCTGAACAAGTTTATAAACCACAAATGGATTGAGATAGGACAAATCAATTCCTCTTTGCCCGTATATAATAAACTCACCAACACCAAAATTTAGTGCATCTGAAACTGTAAATCATATGTGATTGTAGGCAATAAACTTATCTTCAACAGTTCTAATATTACCAGCCGAATAGCTTGTATCAAGCCCGGAATCACCAAGTAACTTCCCGAAAAATGTAAAAATGTTCATCGACTTGTATTCAATCTTCATCGAAAGAGAAGTGAATGTTTCCGAGTTGTCCGAAAGAAAAGATTTAATTGGTCCATAGCCGATTTTAAATCTGTCCCGCCCAAATTTAAATTTTACAATATCAAAATCGGCAGTAATGTATCCGGCAATAGTTCTATCGAAGTCAACTTTGCTTAAATAATTATATCTAAAATTATATGAAATTTTCTTATCTAATAAAGTAGCTTTGCGGTCGCCGAAAGTACTGCCAACTAAACCGCTGTAGAAAAAACCGAAATGATTAAGTGCAGTGCCTCTAAATTCGGCACCGTAGGAATATTGACCTGAAGAATAATTATTTGCATTTTCAACATTGTTATTTATAATGCCGCCGAAATTTACAAGTCCGGTAAAAAATATATTCATCTTTCCGCTATCGGCAATAAAATATAAATGTTTTTCTTTTTGAGATAAATAATTATAATTATTTCCAAACGGATTATACTGTGATTGTTTCAATGTCCCGTATAATTCCAGTTCAAATTCGGTTATGTAATCATCAAGTATTTTTCTATCAATTTTATCCAACTGATTTTTATTGGCAATAACCTGTTTTAAGTATCGGGCAATTTTCTTTCTTGTTTTAGGTAATTCAAAAGAATAATAATTGTGAATTATCTGCTGAGATTCCATTCGCTGCAGAAATCCGTACACAGGATTTTCAACATTTACGTATTCTGCTTGTCCGTATATTGCTGTGGACAACATTACTATAAATAAAAAAAGTTTAATGTTTAATTTCATTATATTTAATTTTATAATTAAAATTTTTTTTAAGCCTTGTCAAACATCTAAAAATTTTCCAGTTAGTTGAATTAGTTATTTTAAAATCTAATCAAATATTGCTGACGATTACTTGTAACCGCTTTAATTTTTATTTTTCCGGTCGCATCAACGGAAATAACAGCACATCTCTTATCGATGGCTGATTTGTTAAAAGCATAACCATTCTGTCAATTCCGACACCAAGCCCGGCCGTAGGAGGCATTCCATATTCAAGAGCTTGTACGTAATCCTCGTCAATCGGATGAGCTTCGTCGTCTCCGGCTTCGGCATTTTTTCGCTGCTCAATAAATCTTTCCTTTTGGTCAATCGGGTCGTTTAATTCGCTGAATGCATTGCATATTTCACGCCCTAAAACAAATCCCTCAAAGCGCTCTACCAATCCTTTTCGAGAACGATGTTTTTTAGCAAGCGGTGAAAGTTCAAGCGGATAATCCACAATAAAAGTCGGCTGAATTAATTCTTCTTCAATTGAAAGTTCAAAAAGCAAATCGATTAATTTTCCTCTGCTTTCCCCTCCGTTCAAATCTCCTTCACGTTTTTTAACTTCGTTTTGCAGTGTATCTTTGTCCGTAGAGATAACATCAATTCCCGTTTTTTCTTTTATTGCATCAACCATCGATAACCTATTCCATGGAGGAGTAAAATCAACTTTAGTGCCTTCAATTTCAAATTCCGCAGTTCCGAAAACATTTTTTGCAACAGTGAAAAACATTTCCTCTACAAACTTCATCATCCATTCATAATCTTTATACGCAACATATAATTCTATCATTGTAAATTCAGGATTGTGGCTCTTGTCCATCCCCTCATTTCTAAAATCTTTTGATATTTCATAAACACCGTCAAACCCACCGACAATCAAACGCTTAAGATAAAGTTCGTCTGCAATTCTCATATACAGCTTCATATCCAATGAATTATGGTGTGTTACAAACGGACGTGCAGCCGCCCCACCGTATAACGGCTGAAGTATTGGTGTTTCGACTTCGAGAAGGCCTTTGCTGTCAAGGTATCTGCGGATTTCGGAAATTATTTTAGATCTTTTTACAAACACATCTTTTACTTCGGGATTAACAATCAAATCAACATAACGCTGACGATATCTTAATTCCTTATCTGCAAACTGATCATATACAATTTTGTTACCATTTTCATCAACTGCTTCTTTAGCAATTGGAATTGGACGAATTGATTTTGCAAGCAATGTTAAAGATTTTGTATGAACTGAAATTTCTTCTGTTCTTGTCTTAAAAACAAATCCTTCAATACCAATAATATCACCAATATCCATTAACTTAAAGGCATCATATTGTTCATTTATTTCATTCTTGCGTAAATAAAATTGTATCTTTCCTTTTGAATCCCTAATATGTGCAAACGAAGCTTTTCCCATTCTTCTAATTGCCATAATTCTTCGGCAATTTTAACATCCTTGCCTTCATATTTTTCAAAATTATCCTTTATATCTGTTGAGTACGCGTCAACATCAAAACCGAATGCATAAGGCTCAACATTCATTGCTTTTAATTGTTCAAGCTCTTCCAATCTTCTTTGAATCAAACTATTTAATTCATTTTGTTCATCTGTATTCACCGAATTTTCTCCTATAATATTTACATTATCAATTATAAATTGTCAATTATCAATTAATAATTGATTTTATTTTTTAATTTTAATTTTTAAACGTTTTATAAATTTATCTATTTCGCCATTTGGAATTTTAATATACTCGCCTCTTTTCAAATTACCCAAATCCCAGCCTCCGAAACTTTTTCTGTCAAGTTTTTTTACAAAATAATCAAGATGTTCAAACATCCTTTTTACAAAATGATTTATTCCTTCGGTTGTGGTTACAAGTACTTTATTAAAATTTCCGGTTTCAGGGAAACTTATTTTTTCAAATTTACTTTTCTTCCGGTCAAGATAAATACCTTTTAGCAATTTCAATCTATCCTCAACAGCAAGCGGTTTTTTTAATGCTGCAAGATAAACTCTTTCGATTCTGTTAGCCGGATGTAAAAGCAAGTTAGTAAAATCACCATCGTTTGTTAGAAAAAGAAATCCTGTAGTTTGATAATCCAATCTGCCGACCGGAAAAATTGCACTGCTTGTATTTATTAGATCAACAACTGTTTTTCTATGTTTTTCATCTTTAGTAGTTGTGATAACGTTGCGTGGTTTATTCAGTAAATAATAAACTTTCTTTTCCGGTTTAATGTATTCACCGTCAAGTGTAATTTTATTTGTTTCGGGATTAATTTTGGTTCCTAAATCCAGAACAACATTTCCATCAACGGAAATTCTTCCCTGCAAAATATATTCTTCCGCTTTTCTTCGTGAGGCAACACCGCACTCCGAAAGATACTTATTCAATCGTATCATATTCATCCCCATCTGTTTTAACTTGGTCAGTATCCTTATCCAAATTAGTATCGCTTTCCAAATCTTCCTCAATTGCATTCATCATTATTTTTCTTTTCTGCTCAAGAAAATCCGCATCTTTCATAATATCTTCGATTTCTCTCGGTTTAGGCAAATCTTTCAAAGTGTTTAATCCAAAGTATTTCAAAAATTCATCGGTAGTAGCATAAAGTAAAGGTCTGCCAACAGTTTCGGCTCTGCCCCTAATTGTAATCAACTTTTTTTCCAACAAAGTGTTAATCATATAATCGGCACCTACGCCGCGAATTGTTTCAACTTCGGGTTTTGTAATAGGCTGTTTATATGCAATGATTGCAAGTGTTTCGAGTGCAGCCTGCGAAAGTCTTCGCTTGCTTTTTGCCGAAGAAAGATAACCAACATATTTAGCATATTCCGGTCTTGTAGCAAAAGAATATCCGTTTGCAATTTTCATTATTCGAAAAGCTCGCCCATTCTGCTCATAATTTTGATTTAATAATTCATGTGTGTTTTCAACATCAGCTGGCGTAATACTTATTTCGTCTCCGTCAATATCTTTAATTGCATTAATAATTTCAGATGCCGGAAGAGGTTCATCCGAAGCAAATATTAAAGATTCAATTATTGAAATATAAATTTCTTCCATTTAAATACTCACAATTTCAAAATCATTAAAATTTTGTGATTCCCGCAATCCTATTTTACCTGAACGAACAAGTTCCAATATAGCAATAAATGTTACTATCATCTGAATTTTATCGTGCAGCGTTTTCACCAATTCTACAAAAGTTAAACTACTTTTAAACATCAAACTATCCATTATAAATTCCGCTTGTTCCTCAATTGTAAAATTTTCTCTTACAATTTCGTGGATATGGTCCTTGGGCTTTTCTTCTATCGCTTTTTTAAATGCTTTCATTAAATCATAAACGGAAATATTTTTCAGTAGCATTTCCACATTTTCGGTTTTTTCTTTAGGATCAAGTTCAAAATTCCCGCGAAAATTTATTTTCCTTTGATTAGCTTCAAAATATGAAAACTCATCCGACATTTCTTTGTATCTCTTATATTCCAGTAACGCAGCAACTAACTCGGCACGCGGATCAATTTCGGCACCCTTTTCATCAACTTCTTTAGGCAGTAGCATTCTTGCTTTTATCTGCATCAATGTAGATGCCATTAAAATGAAATCGCCTGCAACTTCAAGATCCAATTTCTCAATCAACTTAACATATTCAATAAACTCACTTGTAATCTGCGAAATCGGAATATCGTAAATATCCAATTCATCCCTTTTTATAAAAAAGAGCAGCAAATCAAGTGGTCCTTCAAATTTTGGTAAATTGATTTTATACAATTCTTATCCTAATTTCATTAGTTGATGAACTTTTTCCATTGTAATTTCCGCTTCGGCTTTTGCCCTTTTTTCACCCTTAAGCAAAATGTCTTTTACCTCGTCAATATGTTCTTCATAATAATTCCTTTTCTCCAATATAGGCGAAAGGAATTCGTTTATTTTAGCGGTGCACTTCGCTTTACAATCGGCACAACCCAAAACTCCTGACCGACAATCCGTTTCAATTTCATCTAATTCAGTTGGATTAAATCTTTTGTGGTATGTAAATATAGTACAAATTTCCGGATGTCCGGGATCGTTTCGGCGAACTTTTTGCGGATCTGTTTTTGCCTTTCGTAATTTTTTTTGAACAATTTCTGCATTATCGGAAAGTAAAATTGTATTATGCAGAGACTTACTCATTTTTGCATCGCCGTCAAGACCCGGCAGGCGTGCAAATTTTGTAAGCTTCGGCTCCGGCATTGGGAAAACAAAACCGTATAGCTTGTTGAATTTCCGTGCTATTTCCCTCGTAATTTCTACGTGAGGAACTTGGTCTTCACCAACCGGAACAACTTGCCCGCGATACAATAAAATATCAGCAGACTGTAAAACAGGATAACCGAGATGTCCGAAAACAATGTTTTCAATATTCAGCGAGCGAACTTGCTCTTTTACAGTCGGATTGCGTTCCAAACGTGCTGTTGTTATCAGCATTGTAAAAATCAAAAACAGTTCTGTATGCTCTTTTATTTTGGACTGCCGAAACATCGGACTTTTCTCAGGATTTAATCCGCAGGCAAGCCAATTAATAACCATATCAATAGTGTTTTGATAAATTTCATCGGTTTTCAAATTAGTAGTTAAAACGTGATAATCCGCAATCAGATGATAGTTTTCATATTCATTCTGCAAATTAACCCAATTTTCAAGTGCCCCCACATAATGCCCAATGTGCAATTTTCCGGTAGGACGCATACCGCTCAAAATTCTTTTTTTGTTGTTCTTTTCCAATGTAAACTTTTCCAAATGATTATTAAGAATAAACCTGTAAAAATAATGATTTTACTTCAAAGATTTTGGATTATTTAACCGACTTTTTGATGAATCAACGAAGCAACAATTTCCGGAAATGCTTTCGGCAATTAAAAGTAAACTTTTTGTATAATATATGAGTCCGCTATAAAAAGGTAGTATTACATTAACCCACGTTTTCAAACGAGGGTTTGCAAACTAAAAACAAACTTTCACGAACGGACTTTCCCGTAGGGATCTGCGATAGTCCTTGAGGGACTTTGTAGAGTGGACTCATATATCTTTGCTTTCAAAACCTCAAATTAAAACGGATAAGACACAAATTTTAAATTTTTCTTTCTATTTTGCGTGTTCAATAACTTTTATCGGCTCTGCAATTTTGGTCATTTTGTTGTAGTTAATAATTTTCATTAATGCGATACTCGAAAGTTCACTGCCTTTTGGAATTAACAAAAATCCATGAATATCCCGAACACCTTCGGCAAGCAACATACCTTCTTTAAGTTCATCCATATTTTTCATCGATATAATTTGTCCTCCCCCAAGTCCCGAAACTTCTGCTAATAAAGCCCCGAGTATATCAGGGTCATATTTACCGACAGATTTTTGCATTCGTTGCAGAGCTTCATCTTCAGAATAGCCTAATTTAATTAATGCATTAAAATCATTTAGTACTTTTAATAATCTGCCTACAAAAGGAATATTTTCACCTATTTTAAAATCATGTGTACCTGTTCCACCATCATAACTGCTGTATTGAAATCTAATTGCTTCTGCAATTTTTTCAAGACGCGGAATGTTTTTTAACAACATAGCACCAAACTCGGCATGCTTAAAATACATTTCTTTTTCTTCGGCTGTAAGTTCAATTCCTTTATTCTTTTTTTCTAATATTTCATTCGGAATTGTAACAAGCCCTATTTTTGAAAGCAGCACAGCAATTTCAATATCCCACGTAACTTGTTTACCAAGCCTGGTTAAAATTGATTTTGCTAAATTTCTCGATTGAGTAGCTTGACTAAATGCTTCGGGATTTACTGTTGATAAAATATCTATCATTATTTTTATACTGCCTTTTAATGTTTTGTTCAACAGTTCCTTTTCTGCTGTAATAAGCTGATATTGCCCGACCGCATCATAAATATTTTTTGACATTTGTTCAACCGGACAAGGTTTGGAAAGAAAACGGAAAATGTTCCCTTCATTCACAGCTTGTATTGCAGCATTCAAATCTGCATAGCCTGTTAGCATTACTCTTACGGTATCAGGATATTTTTCTCTAACTTTTGAAAGGAAATCTATTCCGTTCATTTCCGGCATTTTATAATCTGAAACAACAACGGCAAAAGGTCCTTTTTCACGTAAAATATTTAAACCTTCTTTCCCGCTTTCCGCAGCGAACAATTGGAATTTGGAATGTAGATTTCTTTTATAGCCGGAAAGAATATTTCGTTCGTCATCAACCAGCAATATTTTGTGCATTTTATTATTCCTTAATTTTTATTTTTTTTGCAAAATGAATAAATCAACTGTTAGTATTATATAACTCAATGTATTTATAAGATTAAATTATTTTGACTGCATTCAAATTTTAACAACATTGTTAATTATAATCTCTCACGCAGATTGACCGTCTGTCTGTACCGAACTTATTGATCTGCGTTACAGCCTTCTATTCCTTGTAATTATTTTTACACTATTGTTCACTACAAATATTGAATATTTTATTAAACAATTCTTCGGAAATAATTTTTTTCAGATAATCAATTTCTACATTTGGATGATTTGAAAATGCATTTGCGATATACACAGACGTTACAACATCAAAATCAATAACAGGATTTCGCTGAACTGAATGATGAAACAATACTGCTTCTACAATAATTTCGGGCAAACCCCAAAGACTTAAAATATATCCGCCTATTTCAGCATGTGACGTTTGCAAAACCTGATACTCGGCTGTATCATAAGTTAAATTGTTTTTGTTTTTACGTTCAAAAATATCGTTTCTATATTCTTCATTATTTAGTACAATTATCTTTCCGATGTCGTGAAGCAATCCCGCAGTATATGCAGTATTTGCCCCACCGGGATTTTTAGAAAATTTAAGAATTATTTTTTTTGAATCGGTTGCAACTTTTAAACTGTGAACCCAAATTTCCTTTAATAAATCTTGAATTCTTGTATTATTTTCAAAAGTACTGAACACATTAACATACAGGATAAGAGATTTAATAGTGTTCGCTCCCAGATAATTAACCGCTGCATCAACATCCGAAATATTAGTAGGTAATCCGAAAAAAGCCGAGTTCACAAGCTGCAGAACCTTTGCAGCCATTACACTATCTTCGTTAATTATTTGGGAAACAATTTTTAATGAAAAATCATCCCGTAACAGTGCTTTTTCAAGCTTAAAATATGTTTCGGGCATCGGAGGAAGTGTACCAATTCCATTAATGATTTTTCTTAAATGTTCATTTTCCAAAATCTTAAATAGTTTGTACGATTTGGAAATTTTATCTTTCAATTGTTCAGCCTCAATCGGCTTTGAAATAAATTGATGTACAATACGCGAAGCCTTGAGTGATAAATCCATATCGCTGTGTCCCGACAAAATAAACCTGATAACAGAAGGATATTTTTCTTTTACTCTTCTTAAAAGTTCCTCTCCGTTCATATTCGGCATTTTCATATCTGAGACTACGATATCAATATTTGTTACATCCAAAATATCGAGTGCTTCTTCTCCACTTAAGGCAAAATGAAAATTCCATTCGTTACGCAATGGTCTTAACATTCTTTTTAAGCCGAAAACTACATTCGGTTCGTCATCAACAAATAAAAGATTTAATTTCATTTATTCTCTTTTTTTTGAGGATCAATAGGAAATGAAATTGTAAAAGTCGTTCCCTTACCCACCTCCGATTCAACGGAAATATTTCCTTTATGTTTATTTACAATAATATCATGAGCAATTGCCAAGCCTTGTCCGGTCCCTTTGCCAACTTCTTTGGTTGTAAAAAACGGGTCGAAAATTTTATTTACATTTTCATTTTTAATTCCACTTCCGGTATCTTTAAATGTAATTACAATATAATCTCCGTCAGGCATTGATTTCCTTTTAGTTTCAATAATTATTTTACCTTTGTCA
>Ga0114931_10003266_pt1 | contig 20574 bp, 18 predicted proteins | sample 2SBtaG_FD_89579 | JGI IMG/M metagenome (GOLD analysis project Ga0114931, IMG submission 89579) | Deep subsurface microbial communities from Kolumbo volcano to uncover new lineages of life (NeLLi) - 2SBTROV14_V59a metaG | ecosystem: Environmental > Aquatic > Marine > Volcanic | place: Kolumbo...
AGGGCCTACCGCAAGATCGCCATGAAGTATCATCCGGATCGCAATCCGGGCGACAGCGCGGCCGAGCACAAGTTCAAGGAGATCAACGAGGCCTACGACATTCTCAAGGACGCGGACCGGCGCGCCGCCTACGATCGCTTCGGCCACGCCGCGTTCGAGAACGGCGGCGGCGGCCGGCAAGGGCCGCGCGGTGGGTTCGACTTCAACTTCGGCGCCGGCTTCGCCGACATCTTCGACGAGATGTTCGGCGAATTCGTCGGCGGGCGCGGCGGCGGCGGAAACGGGCGCGGTGCCGATCTGCGTTACAATCTGGAAATCACCCTGGAGGAGGCCTTCGGCGGCAAAACCGCGCAGATTCGCGTCCCCACCAGCGTGACCTGCGATGCCTGCGGGGGCCAGGGGGCCAGCAAGGGGTCCTCGCCGGTCACGTGCACGAGCTGCCGTGGGCGCGGGCGGGTCCGCGCCCAGCAGGGCTTCTTCACGATCGAGCGGACGTGTCCCACGTGCCATGGCGCCGGCCGCGTGATCGCCGATCCATGCCGGGCGTGCGGCGGCGCCGGGCGGGTGCAGAAGGAAAAGACGCTCAAGGTCAACATCCCGGCCGGGGTCGAGGCCGGCACGCGAATCCGCCTGGCCGGCGAGGGCGAAGCCGGGGTCCGCGGCGCGGCGCCGGGCGATCTCTATATCTTCCTGTCGATCGCGCCCCACCGGCTGTTTCAACGCAACGGGCCCGATGTGTTCTGCCGCGTGCCCATTCCCATGACCACGGCGGTGCTCGGCGGCGGTATCGAGGTTCCGACCATCGACGGCGGCCGGGCGCGCATCAGCGTTCCCGCCGGGACCCAGAACAACCGCCGCTTTCGGCTCAAGGGCAAGGGCATGCGTGTCATGCGCTCGAGCGCGCGCGGCGATATGTATGTCGAGGTCAACGTGGAGACGCCCGTCAACCTGACCAAGCGCCAGCAGGAGCTTCTGCGCGAGTTCGAGGCCGCGGGCAAGGGCCGCAAGACAAGCCCCGAAGCCGAGGGATTCTTCGCCCGGGTCAAGGAATTCTGGGAAGACCTGACGGATTAGGGTCCGTTGACCATCAGCTCGCGGCCCCGGGGTGCCGGGCCTCGACACACAACCGCGTTGCCCCATCGGCGGCGCGCAGGAGCTCCAGCAGATCGGGCAAGGCCAGGGCGACGCAGCCCTGTGTGTGGGCATAGTCCGCCTTGGCCACGTGCAGGATACGGATTTCCGGGAACACACGCGCACCTGGCACGCCTTCACGCGGCTCATAACCGGCATGGCCGGACTTGCCGCCCTCATCCTGGTGGTGATGGCCGCGACGCTTCTGTAAGCGCACCGTCTTCGAAGTCAGCCGACACCGCCCGCGCCCCGCCCCGGTTATATGGGGCGGGTATTTGAAACTCGCCCTCGCCATTCCCAGCTTTAGGACAGGGAAACCCGACCCTTGGAGGTCGATTTGTGCAGCGGGGGAATGAGTGATGAAAAAAGCACTGATCGCAGCCCTATTCGCGGCCGGTCTGGCCACCACCGCCCAGGCGGCGACCACGACGACCACCTCTTCCGGCGAACGCGCCTATCTCGCCGGTGATTACGGACGCGCGCTCGACGAGATCATGCCCGCGGCCCGCGCCGGCGACGCCCAGGCGCAATACCTGCTCGGCGTGATGTACGCCCACGGCCAAGGCGTCGCGCGCGACTACAAGCGGGCGGCCGAATGGTACCGGCGCGCGGCCGAAAACGGCAACGCGCTGGCCGCCTTCAACCTCGGCTTCCTGTACTACACCGGCGCCGGCGAGGGCGACAACGCCATCGCGGCCGATCCGGCCAAGGCCCTGCCCTGGCTCAAGCAGGCGGCACGAGCGGGCAACGCGACCGCCGAGGCGCTGCTGGGCGAGATGTACTACCGTGGCGAGGGCACGCAGCGAAGCCTCGTCGCCGCCGCCACGCTGACGCTTCGGGCGGCCAAGAAGGGCGACGCTCGGGCGCGCTACAATGCCGGCCTGATGCTCGCGCGCGGCGAGGGGGTCGAGCCCGATCCGGTCTCGGCCTACGCCTGGTTCGACGTGCTCGCCGATCAAGGGTATCCCGGGGCGGCGCGGAATCGCGACCTGATCGCGGCCAGGCTCGCGCCCGAACAGCTCGACGCGGCGCGCAAGAAAGCGGATGAGATCCGCGCCATGGGCTGAGCCCGCCGAACATCCGGGCGGCGACACGCACGCCCTCCCTCTTGACTTCCGCGACCCTTCCACTGGCCGCGCAAGGGGGAGGCGTGTTCCGAAATGTCGAGATTCTTTACAACAAATTTTCTTGAGTCAAAGATAAGAATATTTTTATATCTAATTGTTATAAAAGAGATTTATTGATATTTTGATGCTGAGGGCCACGAAACGCCCTTTCAAGAGCTGTCGGAAAAATTAACACTTTTCGGCCCCTCCCCTCCAGCGCGCCGCGCCGCCGTCATCACCCGAGCGGGCGTTTACCCACCGTTAAGACCTTGGGGGCACACTCGACCAAAAGACCCTCGAAAAATTCCAATGGGGACTGTCATGGCCGAATGCCTCGACGTCACGGCGCATCGGATCGCCGCCGCCCAAGACGCGGAAACGAGCGCACGCCTTTCGTTCCGCGCGGCGCTGGCGGTCTGGGTCGTCGCTTCCGGCACCGGCTGGGGCCTGATCGCCTGGTTCGTCGCCACGCTTGCCTAGACGCCCGCTCGCCCCCCGCGCGCTTCGGCCTTGAGCGGAAACCGCGAGACGCGCTCCTCGTCCTCAACCCGCGCCTCGACGCGCCTTTTGTCGAAAAACTTTACACATTGGCGCCGCCCCCCGGGCATCGCCCGCCCGCCGCCCTCAACCTCCTGATTTCAAAAGAAACGCTTGCGATGGCCCGTAACTTGCATGGCGCAAGGCGTGGGACGGGAGGAAAGCCACGCGCTCTCTCGCGGGGATAAATGAATGGGAGAAAGGGCGCGCCGGCATCTCGCGAACCCCGGATGCAGGAGACACAGGGGGGAAGGCCGGCGGATGAAGACAGCAGTTGTGAGGCGAAAGCCAACCATTAACCATAATTTCACGACAAGACCAGCTCTTCCAAAACGGCATTGCACGATCGCGCGGCAATGCCGCGGAAAGGAGCGCGAAAATGCGCCGACGCTATAGCCTGGGTCGATCGGTCCTGGTTTGGGTTATTGGCGCGCTGATTGGCTGGATCATTGCCTTTGGCGGCATCTATTACATGATCCGCACGGGCGACAATCTGTTCGCCGACTTCCTTGGGCGCGGCGCGCAGAAAAGCCCGGCCGCGACGGCGAACAATGGAAATGCGCCTCCCGACAGTCCGATCAGCGAGGAGGATATTCGCGAGCTTCAGAAGATCGCCCCCGCCGCCGGCGCGCCGAGCGATGCGCAACCTCCCGCGAAACCGCCTGAATAGGCCGCCCTCTACGGCGCGAGACCGGCGTCCTCGATCAGCCGACGAGCGAAGCGGATCGGGATGGCGTAGGTAATGCCGCTCGGGTCCTTGAGCAGGTTCTCCTTGGTCCGCTTGACGAAAACGCTGCTGACGATTGCCAGGACCCGGCCGCTTTCGGGGTCGTAGAGCGGGCTTCCGCTGTTGCCGGGATAGGCGGTCGCGTCGAGCTGGAACACCGAGAAGGGTTCGCGCAGGCGGCGGATCATCGCCGCGTCGAGCTGGCCCGGCACGATCGCCGGGACCGCCACCGGCGTCAGCGCCGAGACGATGCCCCGGTGGGTCACGGGAAACAGCCCCAGGACCGCGCCGATGGGAAAGCCGGTGAAGGCGATCTCGCGGCCCTCCTCCACCGCGTCGTCGCGGCCGAGCGCGAGCGCCGGCAACGGCGCGCCCGTAAGGCGCAGGAGCGCCACGTCATGGGCGCGGTCCTCGGAAACCGGCGCGACCACGCGCCGCTCGACCCGCTCGCCCGAACCGATGAAGACCACGAGCTTTTCGTGAGGCGCAAGCGCGCCGACCGCCGCGATGACATGGGCGTTGGTCAGCACATGACGGCCGTCGGCGACGACGAAGCCGGTTCCCAGCAGGCGCGCGGGCGGACGACGGGTGACGAGAAAGGTGCCGACACCGACGATCGAGGGCTTGATGGCCTTGATGGTCTCGCCGAGGCTCGCGGCGCCGGCGCCCGGGGGCGCGGCGAGAAGGCCGAACAGAAGCAGCGCCCCGAACAGGCGGCCCCGCAAGAACCCGGACACGGGATCAGGCCCGCGCGCGACGCGGCATCGCCTTGCCCGCGTCGGCCGCCGCCGCGCCGCCATGCACCTGGCGAAGGAAGGATTCGAACATCAACAGCGCCCAAAGTGGCGCGCCGTGCTCGCCCGCGCCGGACTGGTGCCGATCGACCAGGGTGCGCACGTAGTCCATGTCGAACATGTCCGTCTCGGCGAGCGTCGGCCCGGTCAGCGCCGCGCGCACCCGATCGCGAAGGGGGCCGCGAAACCAGCCGGAAATCGGCACCGCGAAGCCCATTTTGGGGCGGTAGAGAACCTCCTCGGGGAGATAGGGTTCGAGCGCCTTCTTGAAGACGTATTTTCCCTCGCGCCCCTTGAGCTTGAGGCGCGACGGCACCCCCGCCGCCCATTCGACGAAGGGATGATCGAGCACCGGCACCCGCACCTCGAGCGAGTTGGCCATGCTCGCGCGGTCGACCTTGGTCAGGATATCGCCCGGCAGGTAGGTCTTGATGTCGGCGTACTGGACGCGCGCGAGGTGATCGTCGGCGGGGGCCTCGTCCATGACCCGCTCGAGCACCTCGACCGCCCGGTAGCCCTGAAGCCCGCGCCGGAACTCATCGCTGAACAGGCGCCGGCGAATGCCGTCGTGCAGGATCGAGACGCTGTGAAAATAGCCCTCGACCGTGCTCCGCGCGAGCGCCTGGAACGTCGACTTGGCGCGCAGCGGCTTGGGCGCCCAATCGGCCTTGGGGTAGACCGCGCCGGCGAGACCGAACAGCGGCCGGCGAAGTGGCGCGGGCAGCAGACCGCGCACGCGCTCCTCGAGGTCGTGCCAGCGATAGCGCCGGTAGCCCACGAACATCTCATCGCCGCCGTCGCCCGACAGCGCGACCGTGACCCGCTCGCGGGCGAGCGCGCAGACCCGATAGGTGGGCATGGCCGAGGAATCGGCGAACGGCTCGTCGTAGAACCCGGCGAGCCGGTCGAGAAGGTCGAAGGCGTCGACCTCGACCCGGTTGACATGGTGGCGGGTGCCGTAGCGCTCGGCGACGATCTCGGCGAAGCGCGATTCATCGAAGCGCCGGTCGCCGAATGCGATCGAGCAGGTGTTGATCGGCGCGCCGTCGAGCCCCGCCATGAGCGCGACCACGGCGCTCGAATCGACCCCGCCCGAAAGAAACGCCCCGAGCGGCACGTCGGCGATCATTCGGACCTCGACCGCCTCGCGCAACCGCTCGACCAGCTCGGCGCGGATGTCGTCCTCGGACGCGCGCCCGTCCTGATCGGCGAACGAGACGTCCCAGTAGCGGCGCGGGCGCGGCATGTCCGCGCCCCGGCGCAGGCTCAGCGTATGGCCGGGCGCGAGCTTGGCGACGCCGGCATAGATGCTGCGCGGGTCGGGAATGTAGCCGTAGGCGAAATAGTCCTCGACCGCGCGAACGTCGAGCACGCGCGGCAAGTCGGGGCAGCGAAGCAGCGACTTGAGCTCGGAGCCGAACAACAGCCGCCCATCGCCGAGCAGGGCGTAATAGAGCGGCTTGATCCCCAGCCGGTCGCGGGCGAGAAACAAGGTCTCGCGGTTCTCGTCCCAGAGCGCGAAGGCGAACTGGCCCCGGAAGCGGTCGACGCAGTCCTCGCCCCACTCCTCCCAGGCATGGACGATGACCTCGGTGTCGCACTGGGTCTTGAGCGCGTGCCCGGCGGCCGAAAGCTCGCGCGCGAGCGCCTGAAAATTGAAGATCTCGCCGTTGTAGACGACCACCACCGAGCCGTCCTCGTTATAGAGCGGCTGCTGGCCGCCGGCGAGATCGATGATCGAAAGCCGGCGATGGCCCAGCCCGATGCCGGGGCCGAGGTGAAGGCCGCCCGCGTCGGGTCCCCGATGGACCTGGCTTTCGTTCATGCGGTCGAGCAGCGCCCGGTCGATCTCGCGCCGGCCCCGGCTGTCGAAAATTCCGACGAGTCCGCACATGGGTCGCGCCCGCGCGGCGTCAGCCGCCGGCGCGGCCGGCGAGCCGCGCGAGGTAGCGGTCGAGCGGCCCGATGGCGCGGGCGAAGTCACGCAAGGTCTTCACCGCCTCCTCGCGCCGATCACCGTAATCGGCGGCGAGCGCGATGATCGCCGCGCCCTCGATCCCGCCGAAAAGCTTGGCGCGCAGCTCATAGAGCTTGGCGAGATAGGGGCTGGCGGTAAACCGCCCGTCGACCCAGTACCAGCGCCAGACGAGGCGGCGCGTGTCGGTCCCCTTCATGTAGCGCGTATAGGCGACATCGAGCGGTCGCCCGGCGAGAACCACGCGGTCGCTTCCACCGCCGAGCCGTAGCCAGACAGCGTCGTCGAGGAAGCTGTTGCCATCGCCGACGACCTCGGCGCCCTGTTTCTGACGCGGCAGATAGGCGATCGCGAGGCGCACGCGGCGGTCGTCGCGCGCATAGGTTCGCTCGACCACCAGCGCGGCGCCCGGGACCTCGACGCGCCACCGCGCGGGCTCGTCGGTCGCGCGCCAGGGCGCGGCGAGCGCGGGCAAGGCCAGGGCCCGCGGCGCATCGCCCGGACGCGCGGCGATCAGCGCGCCGTAGGTCGGCGCGGCGGCGGCGACGATCAACGACGCGAGGGCGACGGCGACGAACGCGCCGCCGCGCGGCGCGGGCATGGGCGCGCTTGGCCGGGTGGCGCGCGCGGGCGCGCGGAGGTCCTCGCGGAACAGCATGCCGAGCCCGAGCGTCACGAACATGACGAAGACGAAGAACAGCCAGCCGTAAACGACGTGATCGACGATCACCGCGGCATCGGTGCTGGTCTTATAGGCAATCAGAATAATGCCGAAGGCGCGAAACCCATTGGCGATGATCGGCACGACGATCGAAAGCGCGATGAACGCTACCCGTCGCGGCCAGCTCCGGTACATGAGATGCGCGTAAAGGGCGCCGAGCGCGACCATCGCGATCAGGAAGCGCACCCCGGCGCAAGCCTCGGCGACCTCGAAATTGCCGTTGGGGATCGAGATGAATACCCCGTCGAGGAAAACCGGCACGCCGACCAGCCGCAGCAGCGACACCGAAAAGACCGCGGTCACGTCCTGCAAGGGCGGGACCAGGACTTGGCCGATGGGCACCGCGAAATAGAGATAGGCGAGCGGAAAGATCAGCTTCCGCGTCACGGAACGGCCGAGGATCGTGAACACGGTTGCCTGCACGATCGCCACGAGCGATAGCTGCTCGACCGCGCGGACGCCGGCGACCGCGCCGAGAAGCCAGCCAAACGCGGCGAGCCCGACCAGGACGAGGCCCCAGGGCTCGACCCGCGGGGCGACGCTTGCGAGCGCCTCCCGGCGCTGCCAGACCAGATAGCCGACGATCGGCAGGATCAGGAAGCCGTGGTTGAAGGTGCGGTCGTTCGTCCAGGTCCGAACCATCGCCGCGACCGTGCCGAAGAACAACGCGAAGATGACGATGATCGCGACCAGGCAGAGAATGCCGGCCACGCGCCAAAGCACCGCCGGGTCGCGCGCGCCATTGGCCAGGGCCGATTTCGTCACACCGGAAATGGTCATCGTTCTCCGCCTTCGCCTCGCGTCCGCGCCAATCGCGATACAGATTACGCGAGGGCACGTTGCCGGTCCGTTAGCGCCATCAGTCTTGGCGCCACCGCCCCACGCCCCCTTGGAGCGTCGGGGATGACCCGATTCAGCGCCGCGAGCCGTTCAAGCCCAGGGCGCGTTACTCGCCTTATTGTCGCATGAACGCGGTACGCCTTCGAGGATTTCGTCGAGCCGGGCGAGGTTGGCGGCCCAGCCATAAGACGCCGCCACCCGATCTCGCGCCCGAACACCGAGGCCCTCCGGGTCGCCGTTCGCGAGCAGGAAACACAGCTTTTGCGAGAATAATTCTGGAGTATCCGCAATCAAAATCTCGCAATCGGGCGCGGCGGCGATCCCCTCCGCCGCCTCGGGCGTGACGAGCGTCGCCTTGGCCATCGCCATCGCCTCGAGCACCTTGTTCTGAATGCCGCGCGCGATGCGAAGCGGCGCCACCACGGCGGCGGCATGGGCGAGGTAGGGACGCACGTCGGGCACCCGGCCGGTGATCACGATCGCCTCGTCGCGCTCGCCGAGGCGGCGCACCTCGGGCGTGGGCTTGGCCCCGACGATGAAGAAACGCGCCTCGGGCACCCGCGCCCGGACCAGCGGGAACACCGCCTCGGCGAACCAGCGGACCGCATCGACATTGGCCCAGTAATCCATGGCCCCGGTGAACACCGCGACCGGCCCCGTCCCGTCCCAATAGGGGTCTTCATAGGCGCGCTCGGGCGAGAAATAGTCGCAATCGACGCCGTTGCCCATGGGCCCGACCCGCGCCGCCGTCTCGGGCGCGAGGCGCCGGAACAGCGTCGCCTCGGCCTCGGAAACGAACAGGCTCGCATCGAAGGCGGCGGCGACGCGGCGTTCGTAGGCGAGAAGCGTCGTCGCCTCGCGGGCATAGATCCAGCGGTCGAGGCCCCGACGCTTCTCGGCATAGGCGCGCCATTTCTCCGAATCGACATCGACGAAATCGATCACCCGGCGCGGCCCCTCGTCCGCCGCGACCGATCCGGGCATGACGAACTGCGCCATGGCCGAGGAAAAGGCGACGACCCCCTCGGGCCGCGTCTCGGCCAAGACCCGCGCGACCCAGCGCGCCAAGCCCCGGTCGCGGTAGTAGGCGAGCGTAAGCGGCCGCCCGTCGAGAAGTCCCACGAGACTGCGCAGCCGGGCGAGTCGGGGTGAAAGGCGGGCGAAATGGGCGTCGGCGCAAATCTCGCGCAGCCGGTCGACGTATCGCCAATCGTGGGGGTCGTCGACGAAGCAGCCGAGATGGACCCGGTGGCGCGCGGCGAGATGGGCGAGCATGTGCCAGGAGCGGATCTTGTCGCCCTTGTTGGGCGGATAGGGAATCCGGTGGCAGAGATACAGAAGATCGGCCATGCGCCTTCCCGCCGCCGCTAGCCGAGGCCGCGCGCGATCATCGGCCCGAGCCGGTTGGCGAGCCCGAGCGGCAGCCGCTTCCAAGCGGCGATGAACAGGCGGTACTTGGGGTTGAGCGGGTTGACGTCGGGGATCTCGGCGCGCGCGCGGAGGTGATATTCGTAATGGAGCGGCTCGGGCGCGAAGCCCCAGTTCTTCTTGAAGGCGAACGAGCCGGTGCCCTGCTTGCTGCGGCCGAAGTCGAACCATTCGAGGCCGCGCTCGGCGGCCCGGCGCATGAGGTCCCAGTACATGTAATCATTGGCCCCGCTGCGTCGCGCCGCGTCGCCCCCGCCGCCGTAATAGGGCAACACCTCGTCGCGGAAATAGAAGCTCACGACGGCCGAAAGCGCGCGTCCTTCGTGGGTGACGGTCAGCGCCCCGCAATCGGCGCCGAACTCGTCGGCGAGCGTCGCGAAGTAGTGGCGCGGGAAGACCGGCGTGCCGAGGCGATGCACGCTCGCGGCGTAGATCTCCCAGGCGCGGTCGGGCGTCGGGTCGATCTCGGCGACCAGCCCGGCCTTGATCGCCTTGCGCACCACGGCGCGCTGCTTGCGCGGAATCGCGAGCAGGTTCTTGTCGGGATCGGGGTCGAGCGCGCGGCGAAAGGTGGCGTAAAGCGAATCCTTGCACGGCCAGCCGGGATGCAGGCGCCGGCGGCAGCGGTATTCGAGGTGATCGACGCCGCGTTCCTCGGCGAGCGCCAGGGCGCGGGCGTCGAGTGCGCGAAGCGCCGCCTCGTCGCTTACCAACGGGCCGCCATAGACGCAGAAGGCGTTGGAGACGAGCGCGTTGCCGAACAGGCGGCTGCGCAGATGCACGAGCGGCAGAACGCCCCGGATGACACCACCGCTCTCGGCGTAGAGATAGGGCGCGGGATGGCCGAAGCTCTCCTCGATCACCCGCTTCCAGCCGGCGCGGTGAAAGAAGCTCGCCTCCGGATGGGCGAACACGAAGGCGTCCCAGCGCGCCTTGGCGTCCGGGGCGAGCGCGCGCACCTCGAGGCCGGTCTCGGCGGCGCGCGTCACGAGCCGATGCCGAAGACCCGGTCGATCCGATCCCATGGGAAGTCGGCGAGAAGACGCCTGAGCTTCGCCTCCATCCGGTCGAGATTGGTGTAGTGCCGCACCCGCGACTTGAGCGGAATGCCGGTTTGGCGCGGCTGGTCGGGATCGATCTCCCAGGGATGGAAGTAGAACATGCAGGGCGCGCGGTCCGTCGCCCTGATCCGCCGCAGCGCGGCGCGCGAAAGCGCATAGGGCAGCAGGCGAAAATACCCGCCGCCGCCCGCCGGCAGATTGCGCCCGAACAGGCGCAGCGTGGTGATCGGCAGCTCGCGCAAGCCCTTGCCGTCGGCCGGCCGATAGGCGAAGCGCGGCGCGTCGGGCATGCCGTAAAGGTCGTGGCGAATGGGATAGATGCTCGAGCTGTAGGCATAGCCCTCGTCGGCGAGGACCGCGTGCGCCCACGGCGTCTCCGCCCCGATCGAGAAGCTCGCCGCGCGGTAGCCGCGGACTGCGCAGCCGCCGACGTCCTCGAGCAGGCGCTTGCTGCGGCCCACGTCGGCGCGAAACCCGGCCTCGTTCTGCCCGGTCACTCGGACATGGGCCATGCCGTGGCTCGCGAGCTCGTGGCCGGCGGCGACGATCCGCCGGATCAGGTCGGGGTAGCGCTCGGCGACCCAGCCGAGGGTGAAGAAGGTCGCTTTCGCGCCCGCCTCGTCGAACAGCGCCAGCACCCGGTCGGTGTTGCGCTCGACCCGGCAGGGCAGACGCTCCCACTCACCGCGCGCGATATGGTCGGCGAAGGCCGAGACGTGGAAATAGTCCTCGACATCGACCGAGACGGCATTGGCCTCGGTAAAGGCCGCGGTGCCACCGTGGGCGCCCGCCTCGACCGACGCCGGCGCGGCGTCTCGCGCGACGGCGGACGCGCGGCGGCTAATGCCGCTCTCCGCCACTAGCCGCGCCTCGGCGGCGTTCCGGGGCCGCCGTCGTCGAGATACTCGGCGGCGATTTCGAGCGCGCGCTTGATCGTACGCTCATGCGCCTTGACGTAGCGCTCGAGCACCTCGAGGCGCCGCGCGAGGCGCTCGAACTCGCCATTGAGCGCCCGGGCCGACCCTTGAGAAGATCCCTGGGCCGCCCCGTTGCCCGACGACGCTTTCGCCTGGGCCGCGTCCTTCTTCTTCCCAAGCTCGGCGCCGTTGCCCACCTCGTTCGTCGCCGCCACGATCGGCGAGGTCGGGCCATGGGCGACCTCCTGGGCGAGATCGCGCACCACCTCCTCGACCACATGGGCGTCGATCGCATGGCGCTCCTCGAGGAAGGCGAACAGCAGCAGGCGCGAGCACAGGGTGTTGATCTTGCGCGGCACGCCCTGGGTCTCCTCGAAGACCGCGGCGAACGCCTCGGGCGCGAAGCCGGGATCGTCGCTCCAACCGACCATGCGCAGACGATGCTCGATATAGGCGCGGGTCTCCTCGGCGTCGAGCGGCTCGAGATGATAAGACGCGATTACCCGCTGGCGGAGCTGTTCAAGCGCGGTGCTCGCGAGGGTTTGGCGAAACTGGGGCTGGCCGAGGAGGAAGCACTGCATCACCGCCCCCTCGTCGACCTGGAAGTTCGACAGCATGCGCAGCTCCTCGAGCGAGCGCGCGGGCAGATTCTGGACCTCGTCGATGATCAGCAGGACGCGCTTACCGGCGTTGTAGCTCTGGGTCAGGAAGGTCTCGACCTCGCGCAGAAGCGTCGCCTTGTCGCGTTTCTCCTGTTCGATGCCAAGCGCCGAGGCGACCATGCGAAGGGTGTCGTCGGCCTCGATCTGCGTGGTGACGACCTTGGCGGCGATGAACTTCTCGCTGTCGAGTTGGCCGAGGAGATGGCCGACGAGGGTCGTCTTGCCGGCGCCGATGTCGCCGGTGATGATGATGAACCCCTCGCCCTGGTTGAGGCCATAGGTGAGGTAGGCCATGGCCTTCTTGTGGCTGCGGCTGCCGAAGAAGAAGCGCGGGTCCGGGCTGAGCTGGAAGGGCCGGCCGCTGAACTTGAAGAAGCTCGTATACATTCGAGGCTAACCCTTCATGCCGTCCCTCGTCCCCGCCCCGCTTGGTCCGGGGGAAGCAGGAGTTCATCGGGCCGGCGGCGGAGGCATCTCCCTGGCCGGCGCTCCCGCCCCATGGCCAAGGGTGCAAACGAGGCGCTCGATCGTCTCTGGCTTTCGGTCATGCCGGACAAGGCCCGTGAATGGCTTCGCCCAATCATGGTCGGAATCGGCGAACGTTTGGTAAACATCGGCGCCGGCGCTAGTTTAGCGTGTTTTCGGCCTTGGCGGAACCAGCCCGCCTCCACCCGTCCCGGCTGTTTTTCGGGCCGTCCGTGGTCGGACGTCCCGGCGTTCCGATCAGAACTGCATGCTGACGTTGATCGAGACGCTGTTTTCGACGTACTCCTCGGCGGCGACGTTCGAATCGCGCCGCTGATAGCCGTAGCTGAGCGATGCATTGACGTTGGTCGTCAGGCTGTAGCTCAACCCGCCATCGAAGATGTAATCGTGGTCCTCGCGCCCATCGAGGCTGAACTTGGTGTTTTCATAAGAGCCCCGAAGGTCGAGATTGAGATCGCGTTGCAGTTGGCGGCCCCAATTTGCCGTCACCGCGATCGAATCCTCGTCGTCGCCGCTCGGCTCGACGTCCTGACGCTCGATCGTGAAGCCGGCCCCGAAGCTGTTGCGCCCCCGGCTGCCGTTGACGTCGAGGCGGAAGGTCTTGGTCCGCGTCGTCTCGTCGCGAATGCTCGACAGGCTGTTGCGAGGGTCGAACGCGAGGCCGGTCGTGGTGTTGATGAGCGAGCCGGCTCCCTGATTGACCCCGATGTTCGCGAGATTCTGACCGATCTGTCCCTGCGAGGTGTCGAGGACCTCGGCGTAGGAGGCGATCAATCGCGTGCGGGAGCTGAACTGGTAGCTGAAATTCACCCGCGCGCTGTTGTTGTCGTCGTGGCGCCCATAGGTCGCCCGTAGCTCGGTGCGCGGCCCGGGCTGCCAGCGAAACCCGGCGTCCCAAACGATGCCTTCGATCTCGTTGCTGGGATTCCCGTCGTCGAAGAACTGATAGCCGGCCGAGCCGAGCAACGAGAAATAGCGCGCGAATACGTACTCGAGGTCGAGCCGGGCGTCGCGCCGCTCGATATCGTCTTCGTCGGTTCGGAACTCCTTCGAGGCGCTGAGATCGACCGTCCAGAGGATGCGCGAAAAATCGCGCCCGCCGCCGAGGTTGAGATCGACCCTATGGATCTCGCTATCGGATACGGTGCTCGAATTGCTGAGAAACTGCGTGAACGTATAGCGCGCCTCGCCATCGGCGAAATCGCCGAAGTGACCGCGAAGGTAGGGGCTCGCCTCGTAGGTCTGAACGGTGCTTTCGTTCGAGGTCGAACGCGCTTCGCGGTTGTCCAGAACCTGCTGGCTGACCGAAGCCCGGGCGTCGAAGAAAAGCAGCTCCTTGACCGCCTCGACCGTCGCGGTCCCCGCAAGATCGACGTCGAATTGGGTGCCGTCGTCGTCGCCCCGGGTCTGGTGGCGCGCCGTGAGCCCCGCGTTCACGAAAGCCTGCGCGCGGGCCGCGTTTCCGACGATGGAAATCGCCGGCGTGACCTCGGTGACGAAGGCCGTGGTCTCGGATTCGTTGGGGTCGAGATCGATGTTGTCGGAATAGGTCTCGCCGACCGTCACGGTCGGCGTGATGGTCCACTCCGCCGCCACCCCCTCGTGAGACACGAGAAGCGCCACGGCACCTAGGGCGACACTTGGCCCAAACCCGCGTTTCAACACCCCCTGCCCCTGTCCTTTCGCCACGCGGTCCTGCGGCCGAGCGCCGCGAACGCGAAGGCGCGCGATTCTACGACCCGTATGGGTAGTAGGATCCATATCGACCCGACTTACGCCGCGTTCTATCCTTGTTCAACAGAAAACCGATGTTCTTGCAAGAGCCTATAATATCCAGCGCGCTCTTGATGTCGGTTTCGCCGGTGCGCTCGGCCTCGACGACGAAGACGATCTGGCCCGCGTGAAGCGCGAGAGCGCCAGGCTCGCTGCTGAGAAGGACGGGCGGCGAATCGAAGATGATCACCCGGTCGGGGTAGCGCTTGGCGATATCCTCGATGAAGCGCGCCATCCGGTTGCTCGAAAGCAGCTCGGTCGCGTTCGGCCTGTGCGGCCCCGAGGGAATGACGCTCAGGTTGTCCTGGCTGGTTCGGATGATGACATCGGCGACGTCGAGTTTCTCGTTTTCGAGTAGATCGACGAGCCCGCGCCGGGCCTCGATCCCGAGCATCGGGAGAATCGTGGGCTTGATCATGTCGGCATCGACGAGAAGCACGGTGAGGTCCCGCTCGGACGCGATGCTCATGGCGAGGTTGACGGCGGTGAAGGTCTTGCCCTCGCCCGCCTTGGCGCTGGTGACCATGATGAGGTGCCCGTTGGCGATCGCGTCGGGGCCGCGCCGGAACGCCTTGAGGAGAAGCTGGCGCTTGATCAGGCGAAACTCCTCGGCCAGCCGACCCTTGGCATCCTCGGGCGTGATGATCCCCATCGCCCGCAGGCGCTTGAAATCGATTGGCGCGCGGGGCGCGGCGGACGCGGTGCATGGCCTCGGACGTTCGGCGCCGGGCGTGGTCGTCGGCGACGGCGCCTTCGCGGCGGCCGGCGCATCCCCGGCTTGGTCGATCCGGGCCGCCGCCTTTTCGACGAGCGAGCCCTTGCGCGATCCCGACAGGCGTTGGGCGGCTTTTTCGATGATGCTCATTTCGCCACGCCCACTGGTTCAAATGATCTTGTCGAGCGCGGCGAAGGCCTCGATCGCGACCAGGCCGCCATAAGCGCCGACCAGGCCGAAGCAAACGAGCACGAAGGTCGCGAGCTCGAGGATGCGTCGTCGACGGTCGGCCAAGGAGACGATTCGCGAGACCGTGCCCAGAACCGGCACCACGAATTTCTCGCGAAGCCTGCCGGGCGTCGCGATCGTCTCGTCGACCTGGCTGAGAACGAAGCCGAAGCCGACGCCCGCGCCGATTCCGCCGAGCAGAACGACGGTCAGGAACAACAGGCGGTTGGGGCCGTCGGGCTCGACCGGAAGCTCGGGAGGATCGACGACCCGGAATTGGATCTTGTCGGCCTTGGTCTCGAGATCGTTCGCGATTCGCGCCGATTCGCGACGGGCGAGCAAGGCCTCGTAGTTCTTCTTGAGAATTCCGTAATCGCGATCGAGCTGGAAAGCTGGAGCTCGACCGCGGGAATGGTGTTGACCATCTTTTCGAGCCCGGCGATCTTGCTCTTCTGGCTGGCCACGCGCTGCTTGAGGGTCGCGACATTCGCCTCCAGCGTGACCAACCCAACCTTGATCTCCTTATAGACCGGGTTGACCGTCTTGGTGGTCCCCGAAGCTCCGTCGTCGACGGGGGGCTGCGCGGCCTCGGCCTGGACCTGCTCGCGAAGCTTTTCAAGGCGTCGCTTGACGGTGATCACATCCGGATGCTTGTCGGTAAATTTAAGGCGCAACTGGTCGAGCGAACGTTCCAGCTCGAGGATTCGGACCTCTAATTCCGAGTCCGGTCCCATACCAGCCGTACTGTCCACGGTCTCGATGTACTCGGGCACCTGGGCGAGCTGCTTGGCCACCTCGTCGCGCTGACTGATCGCATCGGAAAGCTGGCCCTGCATCTTCTCCAACTCACCGCGCGCGGCCTGCAAGTTCGCGAAGTAGCCACCTTCGCCCGACAGGAGATCGATGTTCTTCTGCCTGAACTCGGCGCGCGCCTTGTCGGCCGCGTCGATCTTCGCCTCGTAGCTTCGGATCTGGTCCTCGACGAAGCGGCGCGCCTGATCGAGGTCCTTGCGGCTCGCGCCGAGCTGGCTTTCGACGAAGATCGTGAGCAACGCCTGGACGACGCGCTTGGCGAGGTTCGGGTCGTTCGCGCGGTAGCCGATGCTGAACAGGTTGGTTCCCTGAAGACGGATCGTGATCTCGTCGCGCAGGCGCTCAACCAGCGCCTCCATCTCGCCCGGCGTGTTGACCGTGAGATCGAGGTCGGTCATGCGCGCGACCTTCTCGAGATTGGGCCGGCTCATGAGCGTGCGCTGCATGATGTCGATCTGCTGGTAGACGTTGGTATCGACGGAAAGGCCGCGCATCAACGGTCCCAGCATCGTATCGGTATCGATATAGACGCGCGCCGAGGATTCGTAGACGTCGGGCAGCTTGGCCACCCAGATCCAGCCGGCGACGCAAACGAGCCAAGCGACCGCGAGGCTATACCACCGCCTTCGCCAGATTGCGCGAAGATAGAAGCCGATCTGAGAGAAATACTCGTTCATCGCGTTCCCGTTTTGCCCGCCTCGCCGAGCAGTCGCTGGAAGAGCCTCCGCGCCCGGACAACATCACGAGCCCGGTCAACCGCAGTCTTTCCTACCTGCCTTAACAATGTCTTGAGGCCGCGCGCGACCGGGTTCGAACCGGCCGTCGCGCCGTGTCCCGCCGGATCAGAACCAGCTCTCCGGGATGATCACGATATCGCCGGGCATCAACGGCACGTTGGCCGAAATATCGCCATCCTTGATCAGATCGTCGATTCGGATGGCGAACTGCTGCTGCTTGCCATCGACGTTCCGCACGATCGAGGCCCGGTTGCCGGCCGCGAAATCGGTCACGCCGCCGACGGCGATCATGACGTCGAGCAACGTCATGTTGGCCCGATAGGGAATCGCCTGTGGCTGAGCGGCCTCGCCGACGATCCGCACCTGTTGGTCAAACTCGCCCACGAAACCGCTTACCATCACGGTGACGAGCGGATCCTGGATATAGACGCTGAGCTCGCGCTCGATGGCGCGCGACAACTCGCTCGGGGTCGTGCCCGCGGCCTTGAGATCGTCGATCAAGGGCACCGAGATGCGGCCGTCCGGGCGAACCGTCACCGAGGTCGAGACCTCCGGGTTGCGCCAGACGAAAATGCTGAGCGAATCGCCGGGGCCGATCCGGTATTCGAGGGCATTCTCGGACGCCGTCGGCGCCGAGGCAAGCGGCGCCGTCTTCTGCGCGCATCCGGTCAGAATCAAAATCGCGGCCACGGCCAGAACGCCGCGCCAGCGACGCCGCCTATCCATGAATTCGGTCATTTCGCGCCCTTTGCCATGCCTGTGCCTGATATCCGCCGGAAGGCCCTAACGAGGCGTTAAAGTCAAGGAACCCCCCGGGGCACACCCAAGCGTCCCCGGTCGCATTCTCGTTCCCGCCTCGTTGCCGCCGCCCACCCCGACGGCGATGCGTCGCATCGATGGAACGATCATGATGGCAACGATTTCGGGCCCCCTCGCACGATACGTCCGCGGCGCGCCAGGCACCAAGCACAACCTCGCGGACAATTCAATGCCTTATCATTTGAATCTAGCGACCACGACGGTCCCTTGTCAACGCGTTTGCCCTGGATTTGCCGGGGTGCTCGCGGGGCGCGCAAGCGCGAAATTCATGGTTATCGGCTTGACCCGCGCCCCTTATTCGCGCTGGTTTTGGTTCGCTTGGCCTTTGGGGCGAGGGCGAAGTGGCGTTCGACGTGGGCGACGATGCGCGCGGCGCAGGCGGCGATGTCGTTGGCCCCGGTGTCGATCACCAGCTCGGCCGCCTCGGGCGGCTCGTAGGGCGCGGTGACGCCCGTGAACTCGCGGATCTCGCCGGCCCGGGCGCGGCGGTACAGCCCCTTGGGGTCGCGTTGCTCGCAGACCGCCAGATCGGCCGCGATGTAGATCTCGTGGAAGCCCTCGGCGTCGAACGCCTCGGCCGAGGCCCGCGCGCGCTCGCGGTCGGCCCGGTAGGGCGAGATGAACGCCGTGATCGCGATGAACCCCGCGTCCGACAGAAGCGCCGCCAGCTCGCCCACCCGGCGGATGTTCTCGGCCCGGTCCTCGGGCGAGAAGCAGAGGTTCGCGCTCAACCCCCGGCGCACGTTGTCGCCATCGAGAACGTAAACCTGATAGCCCTTGCGGAACAGCGCCGCCTCGACCTCGAGCGCGAGCGTCGACTTGCCCGCTCCCGAAAGCCCGGTGAACCACAGAACGCCCCCCCGGTGCCCGTTGCGCGCCGCCCGCGCCGCCGCCGACACGCCCCCCGACACCGCCGTCAGGTTGGTGCCGCGCGCCGTGATCAGGTCGCGCTGGTCGGGGTAGCCCTCCATGCTCGCGATCCCGCCGCCGGCGATCGAATACCCGTCCACCAGAACGAACCGACCCGTGCGCGGGTTCGCCGCGAACGCGTCGAGCGCCAGCATCCGGGGCGAGCGCAGAACCACCTCGGCGACCCCGTTGCGCTCGACCCGCGTCCCCGGCGCCGTCCCGAGATCGCCCGTGTCGATCACCCGGCTGATCGCCTGGACCTCGACCGGCGCCTCGAGCGTCGCGAGCTTCAGCTTGTAGCGCGACCCGACCTCGAGAGGCCGGGCGCCGAGCCAGAACAGATGCGCCCGGAACACCGTGGTCTCGATCGGCGGGTGCTCCACGTGGCTCGCCACCTCGCCGCGCTCGACGAAGATCTGCTCATCGAGCACGATCCCCACCGATTCCCCCGCCGAGGCCTCGGCCCGCGCCCCGCCGCCCGCGGGCCAGCTCTCGATCCGCGCCACCCGCGCGGTCTTGTTCGACGGCGAGAACAGAAGCGTGTCCCCGGGACGCAACCGGCCGCTTTCGATCCGGCCCGCGAGAATCCGCCGCGCGTCGAACCGGTAGACGTCCTGCAGCGGCAGCCGCAAAGGCAGGTCCGACGGCGGCGGCGCGGGCGCGAACCCGTCGAGCGCGGCGACCACCGTCGGACCCCGATACCACGCCATCCGCGCCGAGCCCGTCGCGACGTTGTCCCCGTCGCGCGCCGACACCGGGATCACATGCATCGGCGTCACCCCGAGGCGCCCGAGATACGCCCGCATCTCGGTGCTGATCGCCGCGAAGCGCTCGGACGAGAACCCGGCCAAGTCCATCTTGTTCACCACCACCACGACCTGGCGAACCCCCAGGAGATGCAGCAGGTAGCCGTGGCGCCGCGACTGCTCGCGCATCCCTTCCGCCGCGTCGATCACCAGAACCGCCGCCTCGGCGCGCGCCGCGCCGGTCACCATGTTCTTCAGAAACTCGCGATGACCCGGCGCGTCGATGATCACATAGTCCCGCGACCGCCCCCGAAACCAGATCTGCGCCGCATCGATCGTCACCCCCTGGTCGCGCTCGGCCTGAAACGCGTCCATCAGGAACGCCCATTCGAAGCGCATCCCCCGGCGCGCGCAGACCGCCCGGAGCTCGTCCACCTTGCCCGTCGGCATCGACCCCGTGTCGTAAATCAGCCGACCCACCAGCGTCGACTTCCCGTGGTCCACGTGGCCCACCATCACGATCGGCATCGACGAACGAAGCCCCCCGCCCGGCGCCCCCATCGCCGCCGCCGAGGACCCAGGCAGACCCGCCGCCACCGGCCGCGTCTCGCCGCCTTCCATCACATGTACCCCTCGACCCGCAGGCGCTCGAACGAATCCTCGGCCTCGTGGTCCATCGCCCGGCCGCTCCGCTCCGCCACCTTGGTCTCGCCGAGCTCGGCGATGATCTCCGCGATCGTCGTCGCCTCGCTCGCGACCGGAAACGTGATGTCCCGGTCGCCCAGGGAGCGGTAGCGCTTGCCGTCGCGCGCGAAGTACAGATCCACCATCGGGATCCCCTCGCGCGCGATGTAGCGCCAGATGTCGATCTCGGTCCAGCCCAGAAGCGGGTGAACCCGGACATGGGTCCCGGGCGGAAAGTCGGTGTTGTACTGGTCCCAGAACTCGGGCGGCTGGTCGCGAAAGTCCCACTTGCCGCCTTCGCCCCGGGGGCTGAATATCCGCTCCTTCGACCGCGTCCCTTCCTCGTCGCGCCGGATGCCCGCGACGATCCCCGTGAACCCGCGCGCCGCGATCAGCCGCTTCAGACCCTCCGTCTTGCGCGCCGCCGAGCGCGTCGCCGGCGGCAGCGTCTCGTCGATCTCCTCGACCGGCGGGCACGCCCCCACCACCAGGTCCAGCCCCCACTCCGCCGCGTAGCGGTCGCGAAACGCATACATCTCGGGAAACTTCCGTCCCGTGTCCACGTGAAGTACCGGAAACGGCACATGACCGAAAAACGCCTTCCGCGCCAGCCAAACCATCACGTTCGAATCCTTCCCCACCGACCAAAGCATCCCCAACCGATCCAACCGGTTGAACGCCTCGCGGAAGATATAAACGCTCTCGCTCTCCAATCGATCCAGATAGTCCATGCAAGAAATTCCCCTCGAGTGTCGGGTCGGGCCG
>Ga0114931_10003267_pt1 | contig 20573 bp, 18 predicted proteins | sample 2SBtaG_FD_89579 | JGI IMG/M metagenome (GOLD analysis project Ga0114931, IMG submission 89579) | Deep subsurface microbial communities from Kolumbo volcano to uncover new lineages of life (NeLLi) - 2SBTROV14_V59a metaG | ecosystem: Environmental > Aquatic > Marine > Volcanic | place: Kolumbo...
CGAGGCCAAGGGGATTCAGACCGAGGCATCGATGGCCAAGTTCCCGTTGTCGGAGTTCCTGGCCCAGATGGGGACCGGCGGGGTGGCGATGACCGTGCCGGACGAAGGGGGGGCGTGTCCGGGCTGCGGGGCCACCCTCCAGGACTTCCGGGAGATCGGCCGGCTGGGGTGTCCGGCGTGCTATGAGACGTTCGGCGACCCGTTGCGGGACCTGCTGCGGAGGCTGCACGGGTCGAGCCACCACGTGGGGGAGCGCTACCGGGCGCCGGGCCTCCAGCCGGAGACGCCGATGGAAGAAGGTGAGATCATGGCCGAACTGCGCGAACAGCTCCGCGAGGCGATTCACGCCGAGCAGTTCGAGCGCGCGGCGGAGTTGCGCGACCGGATCCGGAATCGGGAAGAATGATGGACCTCACCCTGATCCCGGCGGGCGGGATGGCGTGGCTCGACGCCTCGGGTCCGGACGGGGGTATCGTGCTTTCGACCCGGGTGCGGCTGGCCCGGAATCTGGCCGGCCATGCCTTTCCCGGACGGTCGGATGCGGCGCACCGGGCAGAGACGCTGGAGGAGGTCGTGCGGGCGGCCCGGAAGACCGGCCAGCTGGGCAACGCGGCCCTGTACCGGCTGGACGATCTGACGCCCCAGGACCGGCAGATTCTGCACGAACGGCACCTCGTCTCCCGGGAGTTGATTGCCCCGGAACGGGCGGGCCGGTCGGCGGCACTGCTGACGAACGGGCTGGTGGGGGCGATGGTGAACGAGGAAGATCACCTCCGGCTTCAGGCTCTGACCTCAGGGTTTGCCCTGGCGGAGGCGTACGGGGGCCTGGATCAGCTGGACACCGAACTCGGGGAGCGGCTGCCGTTCGCGTTCCACGAGGAGTTCGGGTACCTCACCTCGTGTCCGACCAACGCGGGGACGGGGCTTCGGGCCTCGGTCCTCATTCACCTCCCGGGCCTGGTCCTGACCAAGGAGATCGGGCGGGTGTTGCAGGGGCTCTCCCAGGTGGGGCTGACCTACCGGGGACTCTATGGGGAGGGGAGTGAGGTGGTGGGCAACTTTTTCCAGCTGTCGAATCAGACCACGCTGGGAAAATCCGAGGCCGAGTTGCTGGACCACCTGGCCACCATGGTGCGGAAAGTGATCGAGTACGAGGAGGAGGCCCGCCATCGGCTGCAGACCGAGGCCCCCATGGTCATCGCGGACAAGGTCTGGCGGGCCTACGGCCTGCTCCGCCACGCCCGGAGTCTCTCGTTCGAGGAGGCCATGAATCTCCTCAGCGCGGTTCGCCTCGGCGTAGGTCTGGGCCTGATTTCCCGGCTCAGCGTGTATACTTTGAATACATTGCTTGTCTCCACCCAGCCGGCCCATCTGGCGCGGATGACCGGCCGGGAGGTGACCAGCCCCGAGCTGTCCGCCGATCGCGCAACCTTCGTCCGACAGCAGCTGACCGAGGACGCCGAGCGGCTCCTCGACGACCAGTAGGAGCGCAGACCACCGCATGAACGGCTACAACTTTACCGACCGAGTTCGGAAGGTTCTCCAGATGGCCCGCGAGGAAGCGGCCCGGTTGCACCACGAGTATGTGGGCACCGAGCACATCCTGCTCGGGTTGATCCGTGAGGGCGAGGGCGTGGCGGCGGCGGTCCTGACCAACCTCAACGTCGATCTGGACGAGATCCAGCAGAAGATCGAAGAGACGGTCAAGAAGGGGAAAGCGCCCACCGCGGCGGGGCCCGACCTGCCGTATACCTCCCGGGCCAAAAAGGTCCTGGAACTCGCCATGAGCGAGGCCCGGGAGTTGAACCACTCCTATGTCGGCACCGAACACCTGCTCCTGGGTCTCCTGCGGGAAGAAAAGGGGATTGCGGCGCAGGTGCTGACGGACGCCGGGGTGAACCTGGAACAGGCCCGGGCCGAGACATTGCGGCTCCTGGGCAGCGAATTGCCCTCGGGCAAGGCGGGAGCGGTCCCCGAGGGGCAGCCGGCGGCGGCCGGGGGCCGGGGCGACAAGAAGTCCAAGACGCCGGCCCTGGATCACTTCTGCCGCGACCTCACCCAGCTCGCGGCGGAAGGAGAGCTGGACCCCACCATCGGGCGGCAGAAAGAGATCGAGCGGGTCATCGAGGTGCTGTCGCGGCGAAAGAAGAACAACCCGGTGCTCATTGGTTAAGCCGGCGTTGGCAAGACGGCGATCGTGGAGGGGCTGGCCCAGCTCATCGCGTCGGGCAACTGTCCCGATGCGCTGCGCAAGCATCGGGTCCTGGCCCTCGACATGGCGGCGGTGATCGCCGGGACCAAGTACCGCGGGCAGTTCGAGGAGCGGCTCAAGGCGGTCATGAACGAGATCGCCCAGAGCAAGAACGTGGTGCTGTTCATCGACGAGTTGCACACCCTGGTGGGCGCGGGGGCCGCCGAGGGGGCGATCGACGCCTCCAACATGCTGAAGCCGGCGCTGGCCCGGGGAGAACTCCAGTGTGTCGGTGCGTCGACTCTGAACGAGTACCGGAAGTACATCGAAAAGGACGGCGCCCTGGAGCGGCGGTTCCAGACCGTGATCGTGGATCCGCCCACCATCGAAGAGACCAATGAGATCCTCAAGGGGCTGCGACAGCGCTACGAGGATCACCATCGGATCATCATTCCGGACAACACGCTCGAGGCGGCCGCCAAGCTCTCCGAGCGATACATCACCGACCGGTTCCTCCCGGACAAGGCGATCGACGTGATCGATGAGGCCGGGGCGCGGGCCCGGCTCGCCGCCCAGGTCCCGCCGCCGGAGGTGGCGCGACTCAAGGACGAACTCGAGGGAATCAACCAGGAGAAGGAACAGGCGGTCCGGAATCAGAACTTCGAGCGGGCGGCCGGTCTGCGCGATCAGGAGCGGGAACTGCAAAACGAGATCCGCCGGCGGCAGGAGGAGTGGGAGAAGGAGCGGCAGACCCACCGGCCCACGATCGACGAGGAGGATGTCGCGTTCATTGTGTCACGCTGGACGGGGATCCCGGTGACCCGGTTACAGGAGGCGGAGACCCAGCGACTGCTCCGGATGGAGGAGGAGCTGCACAAGATTGTAGTGGGGCAGGAGCAGGCGATCGAAGCGATCGCGAAGGCGATCCGGCGGTCCCGGGCCGGGCTCAAGGACCCCAACCGGCCGATCGGGTCGTTCATCTTCAGCGGTCCCACCGGGGTCGGGAAAACGGAGCTGGCGCGGGCACTCGCCCGGTTCCTGTTCGCCGACGACAAGGCCCTGATCCGGGTCGACATGTCCGAATACATGGAGAAGTTCTCAGTGAGCCGGCTCATCGGGGCCCCTCCGGGGTACGTCGGCTATGAAGACTCCGGAGCCCTGACCAAGGCGGTCCGGCGCAAGCCTTATTCGGTGGTGCTGCTCGACGAAATCGAGAAGGCGCACCCGGACCTGTTCAACATTCTGCTCCAGGTGCTCGACGAGGGCCACCTGACCGACAACTACGGCCGGGTGATCGATTTCAAGAACACCGTGGTCATCATGACGTCCAATGTGGGGGCCCGGGAGATCACGAAGAACACCTCGCTCGGGTTTGCTCAGCCCGATGCCGAGCTCTCCTTCGAGCGGATGGCGGACAAGGTCCGGGACGAGATCACCAAGGTGTTCAATCCGGAGTTCCTCAACCGGCTCGACGATGTCATCGTGTTCCACCCGCTGAATCGGGATCATATTGCCGAGATCGTCGGTATCATGTTTGCCGACGTCGAAAACCGCCTCTCGGAAGAGGGAGTCCGCCTGGTGCGGACCGATGCGGCCACGGCGTTCCTGGTGGAGCGCGGATACGACGAGAAATACGGGGCCCGACCGCTGAAGCGGGCCATCCGGCGGTTTGTCGAGGATCCGTTATCGGATCGCATCCTCGGCGGCGAAATCGGGTCCGGGGATGAGGTCGAGGTGGACGTCGCCCCGGACGGGGAACAGCTCGCGTTCCGGGCGCTGGCCAGCAGCCGGGAGACCGAGTAGACGGAGGGGTATCCGAGGTGAAGCGTTGGGTGCGCTGGATGGGGCTGATCGCCGGGGTGGTTGTCACTATCCCGGCGTCGGCACGTCAGCAGGATGAGATCACGGTCATCGACAGTATTGCGGTCGAGGGAGCCGACCGGGTGGGGGCCGCCTTCGTGGTCAGCCGGATCCGGATCCCCCTTGGCGCTCCGTCGAGTTACCGGGATGTGGCGCGTGCCGTCGAGACGCTCTACCGGACGGGCCAGTTTGCCGACATCCAGGTCTTTCAGGAGACGGTGGCCGATCGCGAGGTCCTGATCTTCCGCGTGGTCGAGCGCCCGTTGCTGTCGCGCTGGAGCGTGGTGGGCACCTCGCGCCTGCCCAATCGGGCCGTCCGTTCCCGCGTCAAGCTGGTGACCGGCCGCCCGTACAATCCGGCGCACGTCCAGGCCTCCATCGCCCGCATCGATTCCCTGTACGAGCGCGAGGGGTACTACCGCACCCGGGTCGAGGTCGAGGAACGTCCCCAGCCGAACCACACCATGAACGTGGTCTTCACCGTGCACGAGGGGCCGCGGGTGGCGATCAGCGACATCGTGGTTGAAGGGAACGAGGTGTTCACCGACGAGGAGATCGTCGGGGAGATGAGCACCGGCCCCGAGGGATTCTTCTGGTTCAAACGCGGGGAATACGACGAAGAGGAAGTCGAGCGCGACGTTCGGGAGCGGTTGCCGGCGTTTTACGCCCGCCACGGGTACATCGACTTTCAGGTGACGCGGGATACGCTGATCATCCACGAGGATGTAGGAAAGGCCACGCTCGTCCTCTACGTCGAGGAGGGAGCCCGGTACCGGGTCGGGACATTCGAGGCCGTGGGAAATCGCTTTTTCTCGGATGACCAGATCGAATCGTTCTATCCATTCGACGAATCGGCGGTGCAGGACGGTGGGGGATTCCTCATGTTCGGGGGCGGCGGCGGCGCCGAGGTCGAGGACGGCGACATCGTGTTCAATCGGTCGGCCTGGGAGGATGCGGTCGGCGAGGTGTCGACGTTGTACTACAACAACGGTTACATCCGGGCCAACGTCCAGCCGGCCGTGCGTCGGCGGACCGACCGGGACGGGGTGCACAAGGTCGATCTGCGGTGGCAGATCACCGAGGGCGCGCCCGCCATCGTCAACCGGGTGCGCATCACCGGGAACACCGTGACCCACGAGAACGTCATCCGACAGGCCATACTGGTGGTTCCCGGAGATGTGTTCCGGCAGGATGCGCTGATCCAGTCCTACCAGCGCGTGCAGAATCTCGGGTTCTTCGAGCAGCCGATGGATCCGCCCCAGATCGTGGCCGCCAACAATCAGGGGGACGTGGACATCATCTTCCACGTCCAGGAACGCCACACCGGTAACGTGAACTTCGGCGCGTCGGTGGGGCAGGGGACCGGTGTGGGCGGGTTTATCGGACTGGACGAGCCGAACCTGTTCGGACGGGGAAAGCGGGTCAGCTTCCAGTGGCAGTTCGGGCAGAACATCAACGACTTCAACGTCACCTATTCCGATCCGTCGCTGCGAGGTTCGCTCATCTCCGCCACCGTCAACCTCCATCGGACCCGCCAGCGGTTCACGGTGGCGGAGCTGGGGCGGATCACGTCGAGCGGGGGAAGCCTGCAGCTCGGGTTCCCGCTCTTCGGGTCCCGGTTCACCCGGATCCTGACCACGTATTCGCTGGAACAGAACGACTTCGACACACCCACGCTGACGTCGCGTTTCAACTGTGCGAACTGCATTCTGTCGACGGCCAGTGTGGCCATCGTACGGGACACGCGGGTGGGCCTGCCGTTCGCGACGGGCGGGACGCTGCATCGGCTGGAGCTGGCCCAGAACGGTGGACCCCTGGGAGGCAGCGGGAATTTCCGGCGGGCCACGTTCGAGGGGCGGTGGTACGCGCCGCTGAACCGCTCACTCGACCCCCAAGGGCCGCCGGTCACCTTCGTAGTGGGTTTCACCGCCAAAACCGGATTCGTCTGGGGAGATCCCGGGCCACACTTCCGCTCACTGTTCTCGATGGGGGGCACGCAGTTCGGCATCCCGCTGCGGGGGTACGAGGAGTTCTCCATTACGCCCCGGGGATTCGATCCCACTGCGCAGGGCCTGCGCGTCAATGTGGATGCGTTCGGGCAGTCCTATGCGGCGTTCACCGCCGAACTCGGGGCACGCATGTCCCAGATGCTCTACATCAACACGTTCATGGACGCGGGGAACGTCTGGGCCAGACCCGAACAGTTCAATCCCACTCGCCTCTTCCGGGGTGCCGGGTTCGGCCTGAGCCTCGTGTCCCCGCTGGGACCCATCGGGCTCGACTACGCCTACGGGTTCGATCGCGTGGACCTGCAGGGGAATCCGGATCCGGGCTGGAAGTTCCACTTCAAGATCGGAAACTTTTTCTAGGTTGCCCCGGGATCCGCTTGCCGGGTATCATTGGCAGCCGTGTCGACAGGAGCGTAAAGGGTTTATGAAACAGCATGTGACGCGCTGGGTCCCGGTGGGCCTGGCCCTTATCGTGGTGGTGAGCGTGGCCGCGCGCCGACAGGCGGCCCCGCCGGTGGCTTTCGTGAATCTCCAGATCCTGATGGAGCAGACGCCCGGGTACCAGGCGGCCCGGGACACGTTCCAGCGGGAGTACCAGGCGATGGAGGCGGAGATCACGCAGCTGCGGGCCGACTTCGATTCGATGGTGCGGGCGTACGACCAGCAACAGGTGGTCCTGAGTCCCACCGCCAAGACGGAGAAGGAAGCGGAGCTGCGCCAGTTCCAGGAACGGCTGACCAAGCGGGCCCAGGAACTCGACAGCGAGTCGTCCCAGCGGCAACGGGAGCTGTTGTCGCCGCTGGAAGACCGCGTGCAGGCCGTGATCGAAGGCGTCCGGGCGGAACGAAACATCTCGGTGGTGTTGGACATCGGGTCGTCCAGTAACATCGTGGCGGCGGATCGCTCACTGGACATCACCGGCCTCATCGTCGATCGGTTGAAAACCCCGCAGCAATAGTGCATCCGTGCCCACCAGCCTGAGCACCGGTCGGATTGCCGAACTGGTCGGGGGCCGGCTGGTGGGCCCGGAAGATACGCCCCTCGTCGGTCTCGCCCCGCTCACCCGGGCCGGAGCCGACGAGTTGGCATTTGTGGCCCGGGTGGACCTGCTCGATGCGATACCGGCGTCGCGGGCCGGGGCCGTGTTGGTGAGCGAGGGGCTCGCCGATCGGGTATCGGTGGCCTGTCCGATGATCACGGTGCCCGATGCCTACGTGGCGGCGGCCCGGGTGCTCGAGGTTTTCCATCCCGAACCCGCGCCGGCCTGGGGTGTGGATCCGGGCGTCCGGTTGGGACGGGGGGTGCGCTGGAGGGGTCGGATCCGGTTGGAACCCGGGGTCCAGGTCGGCGCAGGGGTCCACTTCGGCGCCGACTGCGAACTCGACGCCAATGTCGTGGTGGGGGCCGGCGCCCTGATGGGGGACCGGTGCCGCCTGGGTCCGGGCTGTTACGTCGGGCCCGGAACCCGGCTGGGGGACGATGTCCACCTGGCCGCCGGGGCCCGGATCGGGACCCGGGGGTTCGGATACGCCGCAGGCCCGGGGCCCGGGGCCCGGGTTCGGCTTCCGCACACAGGACGCTGCGTGCTCGAACATCGGGTCGACGTCGGGGCGAACGCAACGATCGATCGGGGGACGCTCGACGACACGGTGGTGGGCGAGGATACCAAGATCGACAACCTGGTGCACGTCGGACACAACTGCCGGATTGGCGCGCGCTGTCTGCTCATGGCGCAGGTGGGCCTGGCGGGGTCCACCGTCATCGGCGACGACGTGATCATCGCCGGACAGGCCGGCCTCGCCGGTCATCTCCGGGTTGGTGACGGGGCCCGGGTGGCGGCTCAGAGCGGGGTGATCGGGGACGTGCCCGCCGGCAGCACCGTCTCCGGATACCCGGCCCGGCCTCACCGGGAGGTTCTCCGGCAGTCGGCAGCCCTCGCCCGCCTGAGCCCGATCGTCCGGCGGCTGGAGCGCCTCGCGAGCGCCGATGGGTAGGCGCACAGTGGCCCGGACCGTGACACTGACCGGCCGGGGTCTCCACACCGGGGCCCGGGTCCGCGTGGACCTCACACCAGGATCCCCGCGGGCCGGGGTACGGTTCCATCGATCCGATCGCGCCGGCGATGACTGGATCCCGGCCGAGGCCGAACGGGTGGTGGCGTCGGAGTGGCGCACCGCGCTCGGCCAGGCCGGGGATGAGGGTGGAGAGGGCGGGGTGGCGACCGTGGAACACTTGCTGGCCGCGGTGGTGGCGTGCGGTCTCACCGACCTCGACGTGCGGCTCGACGGGCCGGAACTTCCCGCCCTGGACGGGAGCGCGGCGCCCTTCGCCGACGCCATCCGGCGCGCAGGCACGATGGACCTCCCGGGCCCGGTGACGCCGCTGGTCGTCAACACAACGTTCGAGGTCGTATCGCACGACGCCCGCTACACCGTCCGACCGGCCATCGCGCCCCGGTATCGGGTCACCATCGAATGGGACCACCCGGCCATCGGCCGCCAGGAAGCCACCGGGTCCCCGGGGACCGAGACCTTCATCCGGGAGATCCTGCCCGCGCGGACGTTCGGATTCCTCCATGATGCCGAAGCGCTCCGGGCCCGCGGGTTCGCCCTGGGGGCGAATCGGTCATGCGCGGTCATCTTCACGGACACCGGAATCATGGACGGCGGGGGCCTGCGTTGGCCCGACGAGTGTGCCCGACACAAATTGCTGGATCTGACGGGGGATCTCGCATTGCTCGGCCGCCCGGTGATCGGCGAGATTACAGCCGATCGCCCCGGGCACCGTGGCAACCTGGCCCTGGTGCGGGCGCTCGAGGCGCGACTGACGGGAGACTGATTCCGCATGGACATTCAGGACATTCTGAAGGCGATGCCGCACCGGTATCCGTTCCTGCTCGTGGACCGCATCATCGAGATCGATCCGCCGGACCGGATCGTCGGTCTCAAGAACGTAACGATCAACGAACCGTATTTTCAGGGCCACTTCCCGGGACATCCGATTATGCCGGGCGTGCTCCTGGTGGAGGCGATGGCGCAGGTGGGGGGGATGCTGTTGATGGGCTCGGTGGAGCATCCGGAGGACACCGTGGTGTACTTCATGTCGCTGGACAGGGTCAAGTTCCGGCGGCCCGTCACCCCCGGCGATCAGGTCCGGTTCGAACTCCGGATGCTGCAGCGGAAGGGACGGCGGTGTCGGATGCGCGGCGAGGGATTCGTCGACGGCGTGAAGGTGGTGGAGGGAGAGATGATGGCGCAACTCGTCGAACGATGAGCGTTCGCATTCACCCCACCGCGATCGTCGACCCCGGGGCGGAACTTGGCCCCGACGTGGTGGTCGACGCCTTTGCGATGATCGGCCCGCGGGTCGAGATCGGGGCCGGCTCCACCATCGGGGCCCGGGTCAGCATCGAGGGCCGCACGGCGATTGGGGCCGGGTGCTCGATCGGCACCGGATCGGTGATCGGGAATCCGCCCCAGGACCTCAAGTACCGGGGGGAACCGACCACGGTTCGGATCGGGGACGATACGGAGATCCGGGAGTACGTCACCATCAACCGGGGGACCATCGAGACGGGGGAGACGGTGGTGGGCCGGCGTTGTTACCTCATGACCTATGTGCACGTGGCGCACGACTGCGTGCTCGGCGAGGGGGTCGTGCTCGCCAACGCCGTTCAGCTGGCCGGCCACGTGCGGATCGACGACCGGGCGCAGGTCGGGGGGCTGACCGCCGTGCACCAGTTCGTCCGCATCGGTCGCCACGCCTTCGTCGGGGGGGGATCCCGGGTCCCGCGCGACATCCCGCCGTTCGGACTCACGGCCGGAAACCCGACCCGGCTCTACGGCATCAACACCGAGGGCCTGCGCCGCGCCGGCTTCCCGCCGGACGCTCGCCTCAGGCTTAAGCAGGCTTTCCGCCTGCTGTTCAACTCCGGTGCCGCCCGCGGGGACGCGCTCGCCAGGTTGCGCGAGGAACACGGGGACGATCCGGACGTGGCGTGTCTGCTCGACTTCGTGGAAAGCTCCGCCCGGGGCGTCCTGGTGTGACGATCACCGGGTCGACGCCCGCCACGGCGGAGACCGCAACCGCCGCCGGGGCGCGAACAGGAGGGATCGGGGTTGAGAGCGAGCTGTTCGTTTCCGCCGGCGAACCATCCGGCGACGGGATGGGTCGGGAGGTGGTGGACCGGCTGGTGGAAGGCGGATGGCACGGGCGGTTGTGGGGGATGGGTGGGCCCCGACTGCGCCAGGTGGCCGGCGCCGATCTGTATCCCATGGAACGACTTTCGACCATCGGGTTCGCGGAGATTCTCACGCGGATTCCGGCCCACGTCGGGGAGTGGGCCCGGGTGCGGCGGGTTCAACGGGCACGGCCCGCTTCCGCCGCGGTTCTGATCGACTATCCCGGGTATCACCTGCGCCTGGCGCCCACCTTTCGTCGCACGGGGACCCCCGTTCTGATCTACGTGGCTCCGCAATTGTGGGCCTGGGGTGCGGGACGGATGGGGCGGTTGCGCGGGGCCGCCGACCACCTGGCCGTCATCCTTCCGTTCGAGGCGGCGTTTTTCGCCAGGGCCGGTATCCCCACCACCTTTGTCGGCCACCCCCTGCTCGATCAACCGCCGCCGCCCGATCGGCATGACGCCCGCCGGCAGCTCGGCCTCGGTTCGGGCCCGGTGGTGGCGATGTTTCCCGGATCCCGGCCGGGGGAGGTCGCGCGGTTGTGGCCACGGTTTCGGGCGGTGGCCGCGCGGTTGCGCAAGGCGGTGCCGGACCTGCAGGTGGTCCTGACCGACGTTCCGGGTCTCGCCTACCCCGGGGATCATGGTGTCATCAGGGCCGCGTCGTCCGCGCTGGCGTTGCGCGCCGCCGACGCCGCGCTCCTGAAGTCCGGGACGGTGACGCTCGAGGCGGCCCGGTGCGGGACGCCGGGGGTTATCGCCTATCGGATGCATCCGGTTACGCACTGGATGGCCCGACGCCTGATTCGGTGCGAGCACATCGGCCTGGTCAATCTGCTGGCGGGCCGTCGGGCCCTTCCCGAATACGTGCAGGACGACGCCGCGGTCCCGGTGCTGGTGAACGCCCTGCTGGCCCTGCTCGAGGGGAGGGGGGTCGCCGACCAGCGGGCGGCGCAGGAGGAGGCGATCGCCGCCCTCGGTCCTCCGGGCGCCGCGGCACGCGTGGGTGCGCTGGTGGCCGAGATGTCCGGGATCGGATCGTGAGAGTCGCCGTGGTGGCGGGGCTGGTGCGCATCCTGGCTCTGACCTGGCGCGTCCGCTACGCCGGACGCGATCGGCTCCTCGGACTTCGGGCCGAGGGCCGGCCGTTCGTCTTTGTCCTGTGGCACGAGCACCTGTTGCCGTTGCTGTGGACCCACCGGGGGCATCCCACCACCCTGCTGGTGTCGGAGCACGCCGACGGACGCCTCCTGGCCGGCGTGGCCCGGCGATGGGGCTTCCGGATCGTGGACGGTTCCAGCAGTCGGGGAGGGGTCCGGGCCTTGCGCAAAGGGATTCGCGTTCTTCGCGATGGGGGGGAGTTGGCCGTGACCCCCGACGGACCCCGGGGACCGCGCCACCTGGCCAAACCGGGCGCGACGTTCGCGGCGGCCGCAGCCGGCGTTCCCCTCCTGCCGGTCCGGGTCCGGGTCGGGTCGTGCTGGCGCCTGCGGTCGTGGGACCGGTTTGCCATCCCGCGGCCGTTCACCACCGTGACCGTCACCTATGGGGCCGCGGTGCACGCCGGATGCGATCCCCACGCGACCGCCCGCGCCGTGGAGACATCGCTCTCGGTGCAGCCCGGATGTTGACCGGCCGGTGGGTCTGGCACTCGCCATCGATGGGGGCGCGGGCCGCCCGGGCCGCCCTCCTCCCCGCCTCGCTGATATACCGGCTGGCGATGCAGGCCCGGGCCCGGGCCTATGGTGCGGGGTGGTTCCGGGTCCGCGCGCCAAGGCTGCCGGTGGTCTCGGTCGGGAACCTCAGCGTCGGCGGTAGTGGGAAAACGCCTCTCACCTCGTGGATTGCGGCGTTCTACCGGGATCGGGGCTGGCACCCGGGGATTGTGCTGCGCGACTACGGGGGGGACGAGGCGCGACTCCACCGTCGCCTCCTGCCGGGAGTGCCGGTGGTGGTGGCGGCCGATCGGTGGCAGGGCGTGAACCGTCTGGCCGCCGCCGGTGTTCAGGTGGCCGTGTTGGACGACGCCTACCAGCGGCTCGATCTCGCCCGCCATCTCGACATCCTGGTAGTGAGCGCGGAGTCGATGGAGGGCGTGGCGTGGAGCCTGCCGGCCGGGCCGTGGCGGGAAGCGTGGTCGGCGGCGGGTCGCGCGGATCTGGTGCTGGTCACCCGTCGTCAGGTCCCGGGCGAGCGGGCGGCCGCGCTGGCGCAGCGTATGCAACGCGAGACCACGGTCCCGATCGTGCAGGCAGCATTCCGACTTCCCGGGTTCCGGGGGCTGCGGACCGGGAGGTCGTGGCCCGCGTGGGCCATCCGGGGCCGATCGGTGCTGGTGGGCGCCGGGGTCGCGGATCCGGTGAGCCTGGCCCGGCAGTGTACCGCGCTCGGGGCCAGGGTCCGGCGGCTGCCGTTTCCGGACCACCACCGCTTTGTCGCCGGAGACGTGGAACGGATGCTGCATCTTGGCGAAGGACTTGATTACGTTGTAGTCACTGAAAAGGACGCGGTGAAGCTCGAGGGGCTGTGGCCGGAGGAGGCGCCGGAGCCGCTCGTGGCCGACATGGCCGTCGCCTGGGAGGCCGGGCGCGCCGCGCTGGAGGCCGAACTGCTGGCTGTCGTCACACGGGGTGGCGACCTTTTTTCTTGCGGGCCGTCACCGGCGAGGCGTGGACCGGCACCCACGAATCGGGAATGAGCGACGTCGACACGCAGATCGTCCAGCCGCCCTCGGGGCGGGTGCTGGACGACAAGGACCTCCATTTCAGCGAGGGAAACCCCTTCGAGGCGATGATGACGCGGTTCGATGCCGCGGCCCAGCTTCTCGACCTCGATCCCGGTCTCTACAAGGTTCTCCGTCAACCCGATAAGCAGATCATCGTCTCGGTCCCGATCCAGATGGATACCGGGGACGTGGAGGTGTTCACCGGCTACCGGGTCATCCACAACGTCTCCCGGGGACCGGCCAAGGGAGGCATCCGGTTCGACCTGAACGTCACGCTCGATGAGGTCAAGGCCCTTGCCGCGTGGATGACCTGGAAGTGTGCCGTGGTCAACATCCCGTTCGGGGGAGCCAAGGGAGGCGTGATCTGCGACCCGGCCCAACTCTCGGACACCGAACTGGAGCGGGTCACCCGCCGATACACCGCCGCCCTGATCGAGACCCTGGGACCGGAATCCGACATCCCGGCCCCGGATGTGAACACCAATGAACGCGTCATGGCGTGGATCATGGATACCTACTCCATGCACAAACGCAGCAACGTCATGGGGGTCGTCACCGGAAAACCGATCGAGGTGGGAGGATCGCTGGGGAGGCGCGAAGCCACCGGCCGAGGGTGCATGATCGTCACCCGGGAAGCACTGCGGCACCTGGGCCTGCCGGTTCGCGGATCGCGGGTCGCCATCCAGGGATTCGGCAACGTGGGATCGGTGGCGGCGAGGCTGCTCGAGCAGGAAGGCCTGACCGTGGTCGCGGTCAGCGATGCCTCGGGCGGGGTATACAACGAGAACGGCGTGTTCATCGACGACGCGATCCAGTGGGTCCGGGAGCATCGCTACATCCAGGGATACCCCGGGGGCGATGCCATTACCAACGAGGAGTTGATGAGCCTCGACGTGGACGTCCTCCTTCCCGCGGCGGTCGAAAACGCCATCACCTCGAAGAACGCCGCCAAGGTCCGGGCCCGGGTGATCTGCGAAGGGGCCAACGGCCCCACCACGGCGCGGGCGGACGCCATCCTGGCGGAGAAGGGGGTCTTTGTCGTGCCGGATATTCTGGCCAACGCGGGTGGCGTGACGGTAAGCTATTTCGAATGGGTCCAGAATCGCTCGGGCTATTTCTGGGAAGAAGATTCCGTCATCGAGCGTTTGCACACCATCACCAGCCGGTCGTTCCAGGACGTGCTGAACGTGGCCCAGCGTCACAAGGTCAATATGCGGACGGCCGCCTACATGCTGGCGATTGAACGGGTCGCCGCCGTGCATCGGATTCGGGGGATGTACGCCTGAATGATCGTGCACGTCGTAGCGGTGGGCCGGGTGCGGGACCCCGGTCTCCGGGCGGCGTGTGAGGCGTACGCGACCCGGGCCGGCCGATACCTGCATCTCCAGATCCGCGAAGTCCCCGACGGCGGCCGCCGGCCGGCCGCCGAGCGGCGGCGCGTGGAAGCCCGGGCGCTGCGGCGGGCCCTGCCGGCGGCATCCCGCACGGTCGCGTTCACCCGGGGCGGCGACCGATTGAACAGCCGCGCGTTTGCCGACCGGGTCGAGCGATGGGAGATCGGGGCCCGGGATGTCGCGCTGGTGATCGGCGGGGCGGAGGGACTCGACGACGACTTTCTGGCCGGCGCCGACGAACGCATCCGTCTTTCCTCGATGACCCTCCCCCACGAGATGGCGCGGGTCATCCTGCTGGAACAGCTCTACCGGGCCGGGACCATCCGGCGAGGGGAACCGTATCACCGTGGAGCGTGAGCGCCGCGGGGCCGCGGATGCGCCGGCCGGGCGTTCCCGAAGGGTGGCCTCCGGGATGGGGAGGGGAGGACCGTTGGTCGGTGATCCGAGGTGCCGTGTCGTCCAAACGTCAAGACGTCAAGACGTTAAGACGACGGGACGTCACAACGGCCGGGACGACGATTCCCGACGCGCGCGTGAGGTCTGCAGGGGGGGCGAATGAGTGAGTGGTACCGAAACTGGTTCGGCGAGGAATACCTGGCGTTGTACCCGCACCGGGACGATGAGGATGCCCGGAGAGCGGTGGCGTTGATTGCCGGGCAGCTGCCGCTCCAGGGCACGCCGGTGCTCGACCTGGCCTGCGGTCCGGGGCGTCACGCGACCTGGCTCGAACACCACGGCGCGCGGGTCACCGGCCTGGACCTGTCGATGGTCCTGCTCCAACGCGCGAGGGCGGGGAATCCGCCGGTGCGGGATCTGGTCCGCGGAGACATGCGGACCCTCCCGTTCGCCACCACGAGCTTCGGCCTGGTCGTCAACCTGTTCACGAGCTTCGGGTATTTCAACAACGACGACGAACACCTGGCGGTGCTGCAGGACGTGGCCCGGGTGCTGCGGCCGGGGGGAAGTCTGGTCATGGATTTTCTGAACGCCGACCGGGTGCGCGACAGCCTGGTGGCGAGCGAAACCGTCTCGCTCGGCGGCCGGCGCGTCGACATCACGCGCTCCGTGAGTCCCGACACGCGATACGTGGAGAAGACCATGTGCCTCGTGGACGAGGATCGTTCGTTCGCAGAACGGGTCCGGCTGTTCAGCGCCGACGAACTGGCCGACCTGCTGCAGGAGGCCGGCCTCGTACCGACGCTCCGGTTCGGGGACTACGACGGTGCGCCGTGGGGCGCCCGTTCGCCCCGCGTCATCCTGTTCGCCGCCCGTCCGTGATCCCGTCCATCGTTCCCACCCCGCTCGACACGGTCGCAACCGGGTTGCCCGATGCCGCCGCCGACCGGCGGGTCGTGCTCGATCCGGAGCTGCGACCGGCGTTTGTCGCCCACGGGGAGGCCGTACACAACCTCGAACGCCTGTTCTCGACAGGGGCGCTCTGCATCACCACCGGACAGCAGCCGGGGCTGTTCACCGGGCCGCTGCTCACCGTGCACAAGGCGCTCTCCGCCGTGGCCCTGGCCCGCCGGTGGGAAGCCGTGCTCGACCGACCGGTGGTCCCGCTCTTCTGGGTCGCGGGGGACGACCACGACTTCGCGGAGTCCAATCACTGTTACCTGTTGGGTGGCAACCATGCGGTGGAACGGATTACCCTGCGCGACCGGCGGCCCGATGCACCGTCGACACCGATGTATCGCGAACGGCTGGGGGCGGATGTCACGTCGGCGATCGCCCGCATCACCGCCCTCACTCCGGACACCGAGTTCCGCGCGACGATCCTGGAGTGGCTGACCACCCACTACCGACCCGACGCCACCGTGGCCGGCGCGTTCGGCGACGCCCTCGCCGAACTGCTCGGACGGTTCGGGCTGGTCGTGTTCCAGCCCACCCACGTCACGGCCAAACGGGCGATGGCTCCCCACCTGCTTGCCGCCCTCGATCGCTGGGATGCACTCGAGGCCGGGCTGCGTTCCCGCGCCGATGCGCTGGAGGCGGCCGGGGCCCCGGTCCGCGTCCCGGTCCGCCCGGGGGAGACCCTGGTGATGGTCGAGGGAACCCGGGGTCGTGACCGTCTGCTCGCGGATGGAGAGTGTTTCCACACCCGTCGGGCGGGGGAACGGTGGAGTCTCGACGCCCTCCGTGCGCTCGCCGCGGATGACCCGCAACGCCTCTCACCCAACGTGCTGCTCCGACCGGTGATCGAAGCGGCGCTGTTGCCCACGGTGGCGTACGTAGCCGGGCCGGGTGAGCGACAGTATCTCGATCAGACCTCACCGATCTACGATCTCCTGGGCATCCCGGCCCAGCGGGTGGTGACCCGGTGGTCCGGTCGGGTCGTCGAGCGACGGATCGAGAAGATCCTCACCCGGTACGGGATCGAACCCGACGATCTTCTGGGACCGGAGGGGCAGCTCGAAGCCCGACTGGTGCGGGATGCCGTACCTGACGACGCCGCGCAGGCCATTGAGGCCTTGCGCCAATCGCTGGCCACCGAGTACGACCGCCTCATCGACGCCGCCGTCGCGCTCGACCCGACCCTCCGCAAACCCGCGACGGCGGCGCAGCAGCGCGCCCTGCGAGACGTGGCCGGGGTCGAGAAGCGGTTGATCTCCCACCTGAAGACCCGGAACGAAACGCTGGTCCGGCAACTGGAGGCGGCACGTGCCGCGGTGTTTCCCCGCGGCCAGCCTCAGGAACGCGTCCTCAACGTTCTCCAGTACCTCGTGCGGTACGGGGGCGATTACCTCTTCGGGGTGCTCGCCGCCTGCGAGGAGTGGGCGAGTGGACAGACCGGCGAACGCTGATCCGGTCCCCGGACCGCGGCCGGTCCGGGGCGCCGGAGGGAGACCCGCGGCCCGGGTGGCGGCGGGAATCCTGCTCACTCGCCTGCTCGGCCTCGTCCGGGAGCGGGTCTTCGCCTTCTACTTCGGTCTCGGGATTGAAGCCGATGCCTTCCGGGCGGCCCTCCGGATTCCGAATGTCATCCGCAACCTCCTGGGTGAGGGAACGCTGTCGGCCTCGTTCATTCCCGTGTACGCGGGCCTGGTGGAACGCGGACGGGACCGCGAGGCGCGCGAGCTGGCCGGGGCGATTGCGTCGTGGCTCGCGCTGCTGGTGGTCGTGGCCTCGGCCCTCGGTGTGCTGCTGGCCCCGGTCGTGACCGATGCCGTCGCCCTGGGCTTCGACCGGGAGACGCGGGCGCTGACCATCATCCTGGTCCGGATCCTCTTCCCCATGGCCGGCGTCATGGTGATGTCGGCGTGGTGTCTCGGCATCCTCAATTCGCACCGGCGGTTCTTCCTGTCGTATGCGGCCCCGATGCTCTGGAACCTTGCCCAGATCGGCGTGCTGCTGGCGCTGGGTGCCTCCCTGGGCGGGGCCGACCTCGTCGATGCCCTGGCCTGGGGCGCGCTGGGTGGCGCGGTGGCGCAGTTTCTCGTCCAGGTGCCGTCCACCCTGCGGGCCGCGGGCCGCGTTCGCCTCGGCTGGCGGGTGACCGAAGCGGTTCGACGGGTCTTCAGGGGCTGGCTGCCGGTGGTGTTCGGTGCGGGCGTTCTGCAGATTTCCAGCATCGTCGATACGCAGTTTGCGTCGTTTCTCGGCGCCGGGGCGGTCGCGAATCTCGGGTACGCGCAGTTGGTTGCCCTCCTCCCGATCTCCCTGTTCGGCATCAGCGTGGCCGCGGTGGCGCTGCCCGAACTCTCGCGCGATGTCGCCGGCGACGATCACGGCGCGCTGCGCGTTCGTCTCGGTCGGGCGACGGAGCGTGTCCTCTACTTCATGATTCCCTCGGCGGTGGTGTTCCTGGCGTTTGCCCCCCACGTGGTGGGCCCCCTGTTCCAGACCGGAGCGTTCGGGGCCGGCGACACCCGGGCGGTGGCTCGGGTGCTCATGGCGTTCGGGGTCGGCCTGCCGGCCCGGGGCCTCATCCGCCTGTACGCGTCCGGACACTACGCCCGCGGCGATACCACCACCCCGGTCCGCATCGCCACCGTTACGGTCGTGATCTCGGCCCTGCTGGCGTGGCTGTTGATGCGACGGTACGGGGTGGCGGGGGTGGTGCTCGGCGGGTCGCTGGCGGCCTGGATCAATGTCACGGCGAACGCCGTGACCCTCGCCCGCCGCACCGGTGGGATCGTCGCCGCGGCCGGCTGGCGGCGTATCGGCTGGATGGGGGTGGCGGCGCTCCTGGCCGCATCCGCGGCGGCGGGCGCGGGTCGGGCACCGTGGTCCGGGCTCTGGCTCACGGCCGGAACCACGCTCGGTGCGTTCAGTGTGACCTACCTGATCCTGACCCGGGGATGGCGGTTGTGGACCGATCGCGCGCCGGGCCGGACCAACCCGACGTGAGCACCGCGATTCCGGAGCCCGTGGCAAACAAGCTGGCGGCCCTGCCGGAGGGCCCCGGCGTGTACCTGTGGAAGGACCGCGACGGGCGTGTGCTCTACGTGGGCAAGGCCCGGCGCCTGCGCCAGCGCGTGCGCCAGTACTTCGGCCGGGCCGGGCCCGAAGGCCCCCGACATCGCATGTTGCTGCGCCGGATTGCCGACCTCGACACGATCGTCGTCCCCAACGAGTCGCAGGCCCTGCTCCTCGAGAACAACCTCATCAAGGAGTACGCCCCGCGTTTTAACATCAAGCTGCGGGACGACAAGAGCTATCCCCGCATTGCGGTCACCCTCGGCGAACCGTTTCCCCGGGTCCTGGTGGTACGCCGCGTCGACCTGCCCGGTGCGAGGTACTTCGGTCCGTACACCGACGTGACCGTGTTGCGGCGGACGTTGCGGGTCGTGAGGCGGATCTTCACGGTGCGATCGTGTCACTACACCCTGCCGAACGATGGTCCGGATCGACCGTGTCTCGACTACCACATCCATCGCTGTCTCGCCCCGTGCGTGGGCCACCAGTCGCGGGAGTCGTACCGGCGGATGATCGACGACGTGATCGCCTTCCTGGAGGGCAGGACCGTGGAGGTGCGGAAAGGGCTGCGCCGGCGCATGGAAGAGGCCGCGGCCGCCCTCGACTTCGAACGGGCGGCCGATCTGCGGAACTCGCTCCGGTGGCTGGAACAACTCGAGGCCCGGCAGACGGTGGAACAGGTCGGGGGCGGGGACACCGACGTCCTCGGATTTGCCCGCGATGGAGAAGATGCGGTAGGGGTGATCGTTCGGGTTCGTGAGGGAAAAGTCGTGGCCCGGGAACACCGGTTCCTGGCCAACCTCACCGACGAATCCGACGCCGTCGCGCTGACCGCGTTTACGGTGCGCTACTATCTGCCGACCCCGGCCCGGGCACGACGGGCCCTCCTCCCGTTCCCGCCAGCGGATTTCGATGACCTCCGGAGTCTGACACCGGAGACCGACTGGACCGTACCCCGGCGTGGCACCAATGCCCGGCTCGTGGCCCTGGCAGACCAGAACGCCAGGCACCTCATGGAGAGCTTCCGGATCGAGTCGTTCGAGACCGACGAACGTGCCGAAGACCCGGTGTACGCGCTCGGGCGGGACCTGGGGCTCACGGTCGTGCCCCGCTCGCTCATCTGTATCGACATCTCGACGAGCCAGGGGCGGGATACCGTGGGGTCGCTGGTCTGGTTCGAGGCCGGTCGGCCGCGCAAGAGCCTGTATCGGCGGTACCGGATCCGGGGTGAGCATCAACAGGACGATTACGCCGCGATCCACGAGGTGGTGTCCCGCTTCGTCCGGCGCCGGCTCGACGAGGAACAGCCGCTGCCCGACCTGATCGTGATCGACGGGGGACGGGGGCAGTTGAACGCGGCCCACCAGGCGTTGCTCGAAGCGGAGCTGGCGGAACAGGCGGTGGTGAGTCTTGCCAAGCGGGAGGAAGAGATCTTTTTTCCGGACCGGCCGGTGAGCCTGCGGCTTCCCCGGCGGGCACCGTCGTTGAAGCTGCTTCAGCGGGCGCGGGACGAGGCGCACCGGTTTGCCGTCGCATACAATCGGACGAGGCGCGCGCAGCGGACCCTGACCTCGGAGCTGCTGTCGGTACCGGGCATCGGACCGGCCCGCCGCCGGAGGCTCATCGAGGCGTTTGGCAGCCTCGCCGGGGTGCGCCTCGCGAGCGTCGAGGAGATAGCCGCCGTGCCCGGATTCTCCGAGCGCACGGCCGAACGGATCCTCAACCACCTGGGAAAACCGCCATGACCCCCCGAGTCACCCGATGGACCCTCGAATGCTCTGGTTGCAACGCCACC
>Ga0114931_10003268_pt1 | contig 20562 bp, 16 predicted proteins | sample 2SBtaG_FD_89579 | JGI IMG/M metagenome (GOLD analysis project Ga0114931, IMG submission 89579) | Deep subsurface microbial communities from Kolumbo volcano to uncover new lineages of life (NeLLi) - 2SBTROV14_V59a metaG | ecosystem: Environmental > Aquatic > Marine > Volcanic | place: Kolumbo...
CAAGACGCTGCGCTCCAGCGAGCCAACAGCCTTGTTGTAGTTCTCGACACTGCTCGCAAGCTGTCGCCCGACCTTGTTCATATGCGTAACGAACGTCGCTAGGCGGGCGTACAGGTCTTCTGCCAATATGCGTATTTCCTTCGCGTTATCTGCGAGCGCCAGTTGTCGCCAACCGTAGGCAACGGCCTTCAGCAACGCTACAAAGCTGGTGGGTGTTGCAAGAATGATTTGCTTGGACAGCGCGTACTCAATGAGATCCGGCTCCTCATTGAGCGCCGCACTGAGGAATTGGTCACCCGGGATGAACAGGATGACAAACTCCGGGCTCTCTTCGAACTGATTCCAGTAGGCTTTGGATGCCAACATGCGAATATGCGCGCGCACGTTTTTTGCGTGCCGCTCAAGGCCCAGTTGGCGCTGCGCATCATCAGGTGCTTCGGCGGCTATCAGGTAGGCGTCCAGCGGCGTTTTAACATCCACCACGAGTTCACGCTGGTCGGGCATGCGCACGACCATATCGGGACGAATAATCTGGCCGTCTGTCTCCGTGTGAACCTGCTCGACGAAATCACAATGTTCGACCATTCCGGCCAGTTCGACGAGTCGTCGCAGCGTAATTTCCCCCCAACGGCCGCGCACCTCCGGACGTCGCAGCGCGTTAACAAGGTTTTGTGTTTCCTGCCTGAGCGATTTTTGGTTGAGTTGCATTTCCTGCAGCTGGCTTTTGATGCCACCGTAGGCTTCGCTACGGGATTTTTCGAGTTCTGAAATCTGTTTTTGCGAGGCCTTGAGCGCGTCATTGATAGGTTTGACCAGCGCCTCTACGGCTTTCTCACGTTCGCTCAGTTCGCTCCTGGCTTTTTCCTGCTGGTTTTCCAGCTTTTGCTCCGCAAGCTTGAGAAATGTGTCGCTGTTTGCTTGCAGTGAACGATTGGAAAGCTCAGCAAAGGTCTGAGTCAGTTTGGCGTTGGCGAGTTCGAATGCAGACTCGCGCTCTTCGACCATGCGTTTGTGACGATTCTTGCCGATCAACCAGGCGATGAGCACACCAAGAAGCATGCCAATGGCGGCCGCAGGCAAACCGATGGTCAGGTACAGTGGATCAATCGTCAGTAAATTCATCAGGCGTCAAGATTAACCGCTTTGAGTACGATTTGTGTGAGTTCTTCGGCGCTCATTGCGATAACGTTGGCATCCCACTCTCGCGGATCGTCATCTGCAGTAATGTAACCGTAGTTGGCGGCGATTGTCGCCATGCCAGCGCGACGCCCGGCTTCAATGTCACGTTCCGCATCGCCGATGTATATTGATGTCGCTGGATCCACACCAATAAGATCACAGGCGAGCAGCAGTTGTGCCGGGTCAGGCTTTCGTACGGCCAGTGTATCGCCACTGATCATGCACGCTGAACGCTCAGCCAGTCCCAGTGCCATAAGCAATGGCGTGGTCAACTGCTCGGGCTTGTTGGTGACCACACCCCAGGGACAGTCCAGTTCGTCGAGTTGATCCAGCAGGCCACCCAAGCCGTCAAAAATACGGGATTCCTGACAAATCATCTCTGCGTATCGTGCGAGGTACTGCTGATGGAGTTCGTCGCCGAACTCGATATCGACCTCCGGGAAACCGAGCGTTAATAGTCCGACTGCTCCGTTGGATACGTTGGAGCGCGCCAAATCGTAGGGGGAGGGCTCAATACCGTGCTTTTGTTGCAGCTGCTGCAGCACTGCGACCATGTCAGGCGCGGTATCAACCAATGTGCCGTCGAGATCAAACAGAACGGCATTGTATTCAGCACCGTAAAGCTCAGTCACGCCGAAAATACATCAGGTAATTAACGTCCAGACTTTTGCCAAGCGAGTACTCTCTGGTGAGCGGGTTGTACTGCATTCCGATGCTGTCCTGAAGTGAAAGTCCGGCATGCCGGGCCCAGGATTCGAGTTCTGACGGGCGTATGAATTTCGCATACTCATGGGTGCCGGCCGGCAATAGCTTGAGAACGTATTCAGCACCGACGATGGCGAACGCGAACGCCTTCGGATTGCGATTAATCGTCGAGAAGAAAACATGCCCACCGGGTTTCACGAGTTCGTTACACGATTGAATAACCTGTGCAGGGTCCGGGACGTGTTCAAGCATCTCCAGACAGGTCACAACATCGAAGCATCCAGCCTGTTCGGCAGCCAAATCCTCTGCCGTTGCCTGGCGGTAGTCGACAGCTGCTTCGGATTCATGCAGGTGCAGCCGGGCAACAGCCAGCGGGCCTTCGGCCATATCGATGCCTGTTACGGTCGCGTCGGCATTCGACATCGATTCTGCGAGAATGCCGCCACCGCAACCGATGTCGATTACCGTCTTGCCGGACAACTGAACATGTTGCCGAATCCAGTCGAGCCGCAACGGGTTGATCTCGTGCAGGGGACGAAACTCACCGTCCGGGTCCCACCAGCGCGAGGCGAGAGCATCAAATTTCGCGACCTCGGCCGGGTCGACATTGTCTCTAACCGTATTCATTATTTATTTCTACCCGTAGTCAGATTTGTGGCGCCGCAAAACGATCGCGCCACTCAATGCTGCGCTGCAGCAGGTCGTCAGTATCGATGTGGACCAATTGTCCATTATCCAGCAGATGCTTGCCGGCAATCCAGACGTCTGTGACCTGATCAGCCCTGGCCGTGTAGACAAGTTGCGATACCGGGTCGTAGATCGGTTGGCTGTGCAGTCGATTCAGGTCAATACTGGTCAGATCAGCCCATTTCCCCGGCTCTATCGATCCGGTTTCGTGTGCAAGTCCCAGCGCGGACGCCCCATTCAGCGTTGCCATGCGTAGCGCATCGCTGGCAGATACCGCAGCCGCGTCAGATGCTGTTGCTTTGGCCAGCAACGCCGCCATGCGCATCTCCGACAGCATGTCGAGGGTATTATTGCTGGCAGCGCCGTCCGTGCCGATGGCGACGTTAACGCCTGCCTCGCGATACTTCGCGACCGGTGCTATGCCGCTCGCAAGCTTAAGATTCGACCGCGGGCAATGGGCGATATCGACACCGGCCTCGGCAAATATTGCAATTTCCGTATCGCTCATGTGCACGCAATGCACGGCCAGCAATGAAGCGTTGACGAGTCCCAGGTCATGCAGACGCTCAAAGGGGTGCTTGCCGTTTTTCTCCAGTGCGTTCGCAAGTTCATCGGCTGTCTCGTGTAAGTGAATCTGCGTTCTGACGTCCAGTTGATCGGCCAGCACACGCAATTCGATGAAAGATTCATCGGATAACGAATAGGTTGAGTGTGGCGCAAAGCAGGTCGAGATGAGCGGGTGGTCGACGTACGGGTCGTGCACCCGATCGTTCGCCTTGTTCATGTACTCAGAAGCATCAGCCGCCCACGCGGTCGGAAACTCCATGATTGGCGTACCGACCATGGCCCTCATATGCAAGTTTACGGCGGTCTCAGCGACGATTTCCGGGAAGAAATATTGGTCGCTGAAGCATGTAGTGCCGCTGGCAATCATCTCCGCTATGGCCAGCTCAGTACCGTCTCGAACCATTTCCGCGCTCAACCACTTCTTTTCCGCTGGCCAGATACCCTCCTGCAACCAGGCTTCCAGTGGCAGGTCATCGGCCATGCCTCGCATCAGGCTCATCGCAGCGTGTGTGTGTGCGTTGACAAAACCCGGAATCAGTATGTGATCGGGTTGCATGATAAACGCGCTGGGCTGGTACTTCGCCCGGGCATCGGCGAGCGGCAAAACGTCGCTAATGCGACCATCGTTGATGACAACGGCGTGCTCAATAAGGACCGCATTTGCCGGTTCAACGGGAACGCACCACCTGGGTGCAATCAAGGTATCGCAATGCTGCATAGACGGGGCAGTATACGCGTCATACCGGGCACTTCCAGCAGCGTTTAAAATACGTCTGAAAAGCGCTAAAACACTGCTGTTTCAGGGGCTCGTGTGGTATTATTCTGAGCCTTACCCAGCTACCATTTTGGTGGCGAAATAAGCGCGGCACCAACACAACATAGTTCGCTTGAATTCCAGCATAAAATGAATCTTTGAGCCCGCTCTACGGAGCAGGCTCGTGCGGGAATTTTGAGCCAGAAAAAGTAGGGAAATATGTCTGAAGTTGCACAGGAATTGCTGTCCGTAAGCCTCGAAGAGGAGATGCAGCAGTCCTATCTGGACTACGCGATGAGCGTCATCGTCGGTCGGGCGTTACCCGATGTCCGGGATGGCCTCAAGCCAGTGCACCGGCGAGTGCTGTACGCGATGCGAGAACTCGGCAACGACTTCAATAAGCCGTACAAGAAATCGGCCCGAGTTGTCGGTGATGTGATAGGTAAGTACCACCCGCACGGCGATACGGCGGTATACGACGCAATTGTCCGTATGGCGCAGCCGTTTTCCCTGCGTTACATGCTCGTAGACGGGCAGGGTAACTTTGGTTCCGTCGATGGCGACTCACCGGCTGCCATGCGATACACCGAGGTCCGAATGGCCAAAGCGGCACACGAGCTGCTGGCGGATATCGACAAGGAAACGGTCGATTTTGTCGAGAACTACGACGGTTCGGAAAGTGAACCGTCGGTCATGCCGGCCAGGATTCCAAACCTGCTGGTCAATGGCTCATCCGGTATCGCGGTGGGCATGGCGACGAATATTGCCCCGCACAATCTTGCCGAGGTCATCAACGCCTGCCTGGCGCTCATTGAAAATCCCGCGATTGACGTTCCGGGTCTCATGGAACATGTGCCGGGGCCGGACTTCCCGACTGCCGGCATCATCAATGGCGCCGCGGGCATTTATTCTGCTTACCGTACCGGCCGGGGCCGGGTTCATATCCGCGGTCGAACCGAAGTCGAGGTGATCAATTCGCGTGGCAAAGAAGCAATTATCGTTACGGAGTTGCCCTACCAGGTAAACAAGGCCCGACTGATTGAGAAGATCGCCGATCTCGTCCGTGAGAAACGCATGGAGGGCATTAGCGAACTGCGTGACGAATCTGACAAAGACGGCATGCGTATTGTCATCGAACTCAAGACGGGAGAAGTCAGTGATGTAGTGCTGAATAATCTCTACAAACACACGGCATTGCAGACTGTCTTCGGCATCAACATGGTTGCATTGCACGACGGTCAGCCGAAACTACTGAACCTCAAACAGATTCTTGAGGCGTTTCTCGCACACCGGCGGGAAGTTATCACTCGTCGCACCGTATTCGATTTGCGTAAAGCTCGCGATCGCGCGCACGTTTTGGAGGGGCAGACAGTTGCTCTGGTAAATATCGATGATGTCATTGCACTGATCAAAGCATCTGCTTCCCCGGCTGAGGCGAAGGTCGGGCTGATGGGGCGTGATTGGGCACCGGGTGCAGTGACCGGGATGCTGGAGCGAGCGGGCGATCTGGACACTCGCCCTGATGGGCTGGAGACGGAGTCCGGGCTGATCGATGGCAATTACCGCCTCTCAGCCATCCAGGCACAAGCTATCCTCGATCTTCGCCTGCATCGTCTGACGGGCCTTGAGCAAGATAAAATAGTCAAAGAATACAGTGAGATACTGGATAAAATTAAAGAATTTTCAAGTATCCTAGCCGACCCGGATTTGCTGCTGAACGTCATTCAGGCCGAACTCACTGAAGTGCGTGATGCTTATGGGGACGATCGTCGTACAGAAATTATCCAGGATCATTCGGACCTGAGCATTGAAGACCTGATTCCTGAGGAAGAAGTCGTTGTAACGCTGTCGCATGGCGGCTACGCGAAAGCACAGCCGATCGAGGCTTATCAAGCGCAGAAACGCGGCGGACGTGGCCGTTCGGCAACGAGGGTGAAGGACGAGGACTTTATCGACAAGCTGTTCGTTGCCAATACTCACGACACCATTTTGTGTTTCTCGAGCCGTGGCAAAATGTACTGGCTGAAAGTCTTCCAGGTGCCACAGGCCAGCCGTGGATCTCGCGGCAAGCCGATCGTAAATTTGTTGCCACTGGAAGAAGGCGAACGCATTAACGCGGTGTTGCCGATACGCGAATATACGGAAGGTCGTTTCGTCTTTATGGCGACGTCGGGCGGTACGGTTAAGAAGACGCCGCTGACTCAGTTCTCGCGTCCGCGCGCGAACGGTATTATCGCGATCGACCTGCGTGGTGACGACAAGCTTGTCAATGTCGAGATTACGAACGGAGAAGCGGACGTCCTGCTGGTTGCGAGCCACGGCAAATCGATTCGCTTCAAAGAAGAGGATGTCCGGCCAATGGGACGCGGCGCCGCGGGCGTACGTGGCATCAAACTGCCAGACGGCGACGAGGTGATCGCGCTATCAATCATGCGTGAAGGTTTGATTCTGACAGCAACCGAAAATGGGTACGGTAAGAGAACCAGCGTTGATGATTTTCCCGTGCAAGGACGTGGTGGTCAGGGCGTTATCGCGATCCAGACGACGGATCGCAATGGCAAAACGGTTGGTGCAATGCAAGTGGCTGATGAAGACGAGGTCATGCTAATCAGCTCAAACGGTACCCTCGTTCGTACGGGCGTTGACGACATTTCGATTATGGGCCGCAATACCCAGGGCGTTCGCTTGATTCGGGTCGAGAAGGGCCAGCGGCTTGTCGGCCTGGCCAGGATAGAAGCTATAGAGGATGAGGAAGAGGAAAACTAACGATATGTCTCGTGTTCATAATTTCAGCGCCGGTCCCGCCGCGCTACCCCTCGAAGTACTGCAACGAATAAAGGACGACATTCCCGATTGGCAAGGCACCGGCATGTCGGTAATGGAAGTCAGTCACCGTAGCAAGGAGTTCGTCGCAGTGGCGGCCCATGCTGAAGCGAGCCTGCGGCATTTGCTGTCGGTACCTGACGACTACAGCGTGTTGTTTCCGCAGGGGGGCGCAACCCTGCAAATGGCGATGGCGCCAATGAATCTTACGGGCCCCGGCGATACGGCCGACTATGTCGTGACCGGTAGCTGGGGCAAGAAAGCGGCGGGAGAAGCGGCCAAGTTTTGCAAGGTCAACGTTGCCGCAGATGCGTCCGACAAAAACTTTACCACTATCCCGGACGAATCAACCTGGACCCGCAGTGACAATGCCACCTACCTGCACTATGTGCCCAATGAGACGATCGCGGGGGTCGAGTTCCATTTCGTGCCGGGGGGTGACGTCCCGCTGGTCGCCGACATGTCCAGCACGATATTGTCGCGGCCGATCGATGTCAGTCGTTTTGCTGTGATTTATGCAGGCGCCCAGAAGAACATTGGTCCTGCGGGTATTACCCTGGTCATCGTCAGGAACGATCTGTTGGACCGCGCTCGCGTGGACAACCCGCACTTGATGACCTGGAAGTCCTACGCCGATTCGGACTCCATGACAAATACACCGCCTACTTTTGCCTGGTATGTCGCCGATCTGGTCTTTCAGTGGCTGAAAGACCAGGGTGGCGTCGAGGCAATGGGGGTTATCAATGCGCGCAAGGCAAGTAAGCTTTATGCGGCGATCGATGCATCGGACTTTTACACGAATCCCGTCGCGACGGATTGCCGCTCCTGGATGAATGTACCGTTTATCCTCGCAGACAGCACGCTGGATGGGGCGTTCCTGGAGCAGAGCAAAGCGGCCGGTATGACGAATCTAAAAGGCCATCGCTCTGTTGGCGGCATGCGCGCATCGATTTACAACGCAGTCAGCGAAGCAGCTGTGGATGCATTGATCGCGTTTATGGCGGAGTTCGAACGAACTAATGGATAACGGTGACGAGGTCGCCACGCAAGAGAGAATATGGGAATGTTTAAGGTACTAACGCTCAATAACATCGCGGTTGAAGGTTTGCGACGATTGCCAAGAGACCGATACGAAGTAGCATCGGAAATCGCCCATCCGGATGCCATTCTGTTGCGCTCGCAGAACATGCACGATATGGACATTCCGGAGACAGTGGCCGCGATTGGCCGGGCAGGTGCCGGAACCAACAATATTCCCGTCGATGCGATGAGCGCGCGAGGAGTTCCGGTATTCAACGCGCCGGGAGCCAATGCCAACGCGGTAAAGGAACTGGTCATTGCCGGCCTGCTTATTGGTGCGCGTAATCTTTGCCGTGCCAGCGACTATGTTGCGACCTTGAACGAAACCGGCGAGGCGCTCAGCAAGGCGGTTGAAGCCGGCAAGAAGCAATTCGTTGGCTTTGAGCTGCCCGGCAAGACAATCGGCGTCATCGGCTTGGGTGCGATCGGTGTTGAGGTGGCAAACGCCGCGTTTGCACTGGGCATGAAAGTCATCGGTTTTGACCCTGCGATCACCGTGCAAAATGCCTGGCAGCTCTCATCGGGTGTCGAACAGGCGGAAACTCTGGATCAATTATTTCAACATGCCGATTTCGTCACCTTGCACGTGCCGCTGCTGGATGCGACACGCAATATGGTCAACGCGGACAGGTTACGTTTGATGAACGACAACGGGGTGCTGATCAATTTTGCACGAGGCGGAATCGTTGACGATGCTGCCGCAATTGCGGCGCTCGACAGCGGTAAATTGCACGCGTATGTATCCGATTTCCCGACGCCGGAATTGATGGCACATCCGAAAGCCGTCGCGATGCCGCACCTGGGCGCATCGACCGCAGAAGCGGAAGAAAATTGTGCGATCATGGTGGCGGAGAATGTGAAAGACTATCTTGAGAACGGCAATATTCGCTTCTCGGTCAATTTCCCCCAGGCACGCCTGCCGCGGCTGGATGCATCGCGGCTCACGCTGGCGAATGCCAATGTGCCCAACATGGTTGGCCAGATATCGACTTGTATCGCGAATTCCGGTTTGAACATCGAAGATCTGCTGAATAAATCCGTTGGTGACTTCGCGTACACGATTGTCGACGTCAACGGCGAGCCGAGCGAGGAGCTGCTGGCTGAAATCGGCTCCATTGAAGGCGTTCTGACGTTGCGAAATCTCGGCAAGCCTGTATAACCTCAGGATTCCATTGGGTTTTCGGAGCAGGTAAGGAATGGCTGGTTCGGGCAAGGACAAGCAGGCCCTGGATCTCGCTGAGATTCGCAAGCGCATCAACGAAGTAGACGAGCGTCTTCAGGCGCTGATTAATGAGCGCGCGACCATTGCTCAGCAGGTCGGCGTGGCGAAAGGGGACCTCGGATCGGCTGTTGACTACTATCGGCCTGAGCGTGAGGCCGAGGTACTGCGCAACGTGATCGAGCGCAACGAAGGCCCGATGCGTGACGAGGAGATGTTGCGCCTGTTTCGCGAGATCATGTCAGCATGCCTGGCGCAACAGGAGCCGCTAAAGGTCGGTTTTCTCGGTCCGGAAGGTACCTTTACTCAAACGGCTGTATTCAAACATTTCGGACACTCGGTTCGTGCCTTGCCTTTCCACTCGATAGACGAGGTGTTTCAGGAAGTTGAGTGTGGTGCGGCCGATTTTGGTGTCGTACCCATAGAGAATTCGACCGAAGGTTCCGTGAATAACACTTTGGACATGTTCCTGACATCGCCCCTTAAAATCGCCGGTGAGATCGAACTCAAGATCGAGCAACACCTCATGGGTAAGATGCAGGCGCTCGAGGATATCGATCGTATCTGTGCGCACGAACAATCACTCGCGCAGTGTCGTGGCTGGTTACGCGAGTATCTTCCCCATGTAGAGTTCGTCGGTATGTCGAGCAACGCCGCAGGCGCACGTAGAGCCCGTGATGAGGAGGGTACTGCGGCGATCGGCCCGGATGTTGCGGCAGATGTTTATGAGCTCAGGATCCTGGTCAATAACATTGAAGACCGTCCTGATAACGCCACGCGATTCCTGGTGGTCGGGCGTAACTTGCTGGCCGCGAGCGGTGATGACAAAACCACCCTACTGGTGTCGACGAGCGACACGGCCGGCGGAGCGGGAGTTTTGCACCACTTGCTGCAGCCGTTGGCAGACCAGGGCGTCAACATGACGCGCATCGAATCACGACCATCGCGGCGTAAAAACTGGGATTACGTATTTTTCATCGATATTGAGGGCCACGCGGCAGAACCACCGGTTTCGGAAGCGTTGGCCAAGCTCGAGAAGAACAGTTCCCTGTTCAGAATCCTTGGTGCCTATCCCAAGGCTGTTGGTTGAAATAAGCCTGGCTGGTAATACTTTCTAATGCGCTTGAAAATAACTCCGTCCAAGGTTCACGATGCTTCCGTCAGCGTGCCTGGTGACAAGTCAATTTCGCATCGGGCATTGATGCTCGGCAGCATTGCCGAAGGTCGTACTGAGGTCAGTGGTTTCCTGGCTGGCGAGGATTGCCTGGCCACGCTCGTGACGATGAGGGCGCTGGGCGTGGAGATACGAGAGCAGGGCCCGACCGGGATGTCGATCAAAGGCGTTGGCTTGCACGGGCTGCAGGCACCGGCCGCTTATCTGGACCTCGGCAATTCGGGTACGGCGATGCGCCTGATGGCCGGCCTGTTGAGCGCACAGGCTTTTAGCAGTGTGCTGACAGGGGACGAATCGCTAAGCAGTCGCCCTATGAACCGAATCGTCAAACCGCTAACCATGATGGGTGCCGCGATTGAGAGCGACTGCGATGGAACGCCGCCCCTGCAGGTTTCCGGTGGCTTACAATTGCATGGTATTCACTATGAGCTTCCAATCGCGAGCGCGCAGGTCAAGTCGGCGGTGCTGTTAGCCGGTTTGTACGCACAGGGCAAGACCAGCGTGAAAGAGCCAGCGGTGACACGCGACCATACAGAACGCATGCTCAATGCTATGGGCGCGACCGTGACCTCTGTTGATGGGACAATCACCTTGAACGGCGGCCAGCGGCTTCAGGGGTGCGATGTAAGCGTTCCGGCAGATATCTCGTCCGCTGCTTTCGTGATGCTGGCTGCAGTGTTGGCTGAAAATGCCGATATTCTAATTACTAATGTGGGTGTGAATTCCACGCGCACAGGTGTTATAGACATCCTTAAGGGCATGGGTGCTGATATCAGCCTTGAAAACGCGCGCTTGCTGGGCGAGGAGCCGGTCGCTGATATCCGCGTACGTTCATCGCAACTGCAGGGTGGGCCGGTGGATCCCGCACTGGTGTCGCTCGCAATTGATGAGTTCCCGGTTCTGTTCGTCGCTGCCGCCGCGGCCAGCGGCGGGACCGTATTTTCCGGAATTGGGGAGCTGCGAGTCAAGGAAAGCGATCGAATTGCGGCCATGTCGGAAGGTCTGCGAAAGCTGGGAATCCAGGTCGATGAGTCTGTGGATGGCGCGGTGGTCCATGGTGGTGAGTTTTCGGGTGCTACAGTTAAGAGTCATGGCGACCACCGCATCGCGATGTCGCTGGCGATAGCAGGCACGGTAGCAAAGGATCAGGTGCTGGTTGAAGATGTCGCCGCCGTGGATACCTCCTTCCCGGGATTTTGCGAGTGCATGACTTCAATCGGTGCCGATATCCACCCAAGCGCAGATTATTAAGGTGACAGTGACCATAATTCCCCCAGTAATTACGATCGACGGCCCAAGCGGTTCCGGCAAGGGAACGATTGCCCGGCGAGTCGCGAATGCCCTCGGTTTTCACCTGCTCGACAGTGGCGCTCTTTACCGCCTGACGGCGATTGCGGCCCAAAATCGGGGCATCAGGCTCGATGACGCGGAGGCTGTGGCGGAAATTGCCCGCGACCTCGATATCGTATTTGCCAGTAGTGTGGACGGATCGGAGCGCATTCTGCTGTCAGGCGAGGACGTAACTCAAGAAGTGCGTAGGGAATCAACCGGAGCAGGCGCATCAACGGTGGCCGCTATCCCGGTGGTCAGAGAGGCTCTGCTGGAGCGCCAGCGAGCCTTCCAGAGGATGCCAGGTCTGGTGGCAGATGGGCGGGACATGGGCACCCACGTATTTACTTCTGCAGCGCTGAAAATCTTTCTGACGGCAAGCGCTGAGGAGCGGGCCAAAAGGCGCTATAAGCAGTTGAAAGACAAGGGTATGGATGTTAGCCTTGCCGCCCTTTCACGGGACATAGAGGACCGTGACCGCCGAGATTCCGAGCGATCGGTAGCTCCGTTGAAGCCGGCTCCGGATGCCAGATTGCTGGATTCTTCCGGACTGTCGATCGAGCATGTTACGAATACAGTGCTCGAGTGGGTCGCAGATCTCTAATTTCCTGGATCGGTAAATGGATGGGATCGGACAGGATGTTCGCTCCTTTTTTTGTGATGACCGTTGCTTGCAGGATGCAGGTCGACGTTTGGGCGGGAACATCCGTTCCCTTGGATTAACTAACATGTCTGAAAGTTTTGCTGAATTATTTGAAGAAAGTTTTGCCAGCCAACAAATAAAACCGGGTTCAATCATCACCGGTACTGTGGTGGCAATCAATGACGATGTCGTCATCGTCAGCGCAGGTCTCAAGTCAGAGGCCGTTATCCCCATAGAACAATTCAAGAACGACAAGCGTGACGGCGAACTCGCCGTCGGTGATGAGGTTGAAGTCGCACTGGATGCCGTTGAAGACGGTTTTGGCGAGACCAAGCTCTCTCGCGAGAAAGCGATTCGTGCGCGCACCTGGATCGATCTTGAGAAAGCCTTTGAAGAAGGTGCCGTTGTAGAAGGCGTCATCAATGGCCGTGTCAAAGGTGGCTTCACCGTCGAAATCGACAATGTCCGGGCATTCCTGCCGGGTTCACTGGTTGATGTTCGCCCGGTACGTGATCCTTCTTACCTTGAAGGCAAGGAGCTTGAGTTTAAGGTCATCAAACTCGATCAGCGTCGCAACAACGTCGTCGTATCACGTCGTGCGGTCGTTGAGAAGGAATACTCCGCAGAGCGGGAGGCACTCCTGAAGGACCTTCAGGAAGGCAACACCGTCAAGGGCGTCATCAAGAATCTGACCGATTACGGCGCTTTCGTCGACCTGGGAGGCATCGATGGGCTGCTACACATCACCGATATGGCCTGGAAGCGCGTCAAGCATCCTTCCGAGGTTGTTGAAGTGGGGCAGGAGATCGACGTCAAAATCCTCAAGTTTGATCGCGAACGTCAGCGCGTATCGCTCGGCATGAAACAGCTCGGTGAGGATCCATGGCAGGATCTCGCCCGCCGTTATCCGCCGCAGACGCGCATGTTCGGCAAGGTGACGAATATCGCGGACTACGGTTGCTTCGTTGAAATCGAAGATGGCGTTGAAGGGCTGGTTCATGTGTCCGAAATGGACTGGACCAACAAGAATGTTAACCCGGCGCGCGTTGTTCAGGTTGGCGAAGAAGTCGAAGTCATGGTCATCGAAATCGATGAAGAACGCCGCCGTATCTCGCTGGGTGTCAAGCAGTGCAAATCGAACCCGTGGGCCGAATTTGCCGCGACCTTCAATCGTGGCGACAAGGTATCCGGTCAGATCAAGTCGATCACGGACTTTGGCATATTCATTGGCCTGGACGGGGGCATTGACGGCCTCGTACACCTCTCCGATATTTCCTGGGATTACCCGGGCGAAGAAGCCGTGCGTAATTACAAGAAGGGCCAGGAGATCGAGGCCGCTGTGCTTGCCATCGACGCCGAACGTGAGCGTATTTCGCTGGGCATCAAGCAACTTGAGAAAGATCCGTTCTCAGGTTGGCTGGCAGCCCATCCGAAGAACTCGATTGTTACCGGTAAGGTGACCGAAGTTGACGCGCGCGGCGCAATGGTCGATCTCGGTGATGGCGTCTACGGTTCCCTGCGCGCATCTGAGCTGGCCCGCGGCCGGATCGAGGACGCGCGGACGATTCTCAAAGTCGGCGAAGAGATTGAGGCGAAATTCACTAACGTTGATCGCAAGAGCCGCATGATCGCGCTTTCTATCAAGGCCAAAGAGGTTCACGAGGAGCAGGAGGCAGTCAGCAGCTACAAGTCTGACTCGTCTGCAGCCCCTGTCGGTACCACGCTGGGCGAGCTTCTCAAGGAAAAGATGTCCGGCGGAAGCAAATAATAAGTAAAAAAGGTAGCCCGAACGATCCTGTTCGGGCTATTATTACCTTTACTATCCGTGGGTTACGATAATCAAACGGTACGGCGATAGGTAAAATGACAAAATCAGAACTTATTGAAGCAATCTCTCGCAAGCAAAAACACCTGCCGGCGAAAGACGTTGAGCTGGCGGTGAAGCACCTGCTAGATCTCATGAGTGATTCCCTTGCGAAAGGGCAACGCATCGAAATAAGAGGCTTCGGAAGTTTTTCGTTGCACTATCGTCCACCTCGTATCGGACGCAACCCGAAGACTGGGGAAGCTGTGGCGCTGTCTGGCAAATACGTGCCGCACTTCAAGCCCGGCAAAGACCTGCGTGAACGCGTGGACGCAAGTCGCCACTTTCCCATTAAGAATTGACTATTCTCAAACGTATCGGTCTCGTCTTACTGATCGTCCTGATATTTACGGCGATGGTCGTATTCACTGCTGGTAATCCCGGTGATGTCAGCATCAAGTTGCTTCACTGGGAGAAGAGTTTCCCAATCTCCCTGGCATTCACAGCCGCCTTCGCGATCGGCTGGCTCTTTGGTGTGATTTGCATGGGGATTTACGCCTTCAGGATATCCAGGGAGCGCCGCATGCTACGGCGGTCGCTGCGCCTGTCAGAAAACGAAGTCAGTAGTTTGAGAAGTCTGCCATTAAGTGATGCCGACTGAATCTGCTTTTCTACTGGCGGGGCTGTTCTTGCTGTTGGCGGCCGCCGGTTGGGCAATGGGGCGATTGGACGGGCGTGATGATGAAGACGCGCCTCCGCCACTCAATATTGACTACCTGAAAGGACTTAACTTTCTGCTTAACGAGCAGACCGATCAGGCACTTGAGCACTTCCTGGCGATGGTCCGGGTTGATGATAAGACCATCGAAACTCACTTCGCGCTGGGCAGCCTTTTTCGGCGGCGTGGGGAAGTGGGTCGGGCGATCCGAATCCATCAGAACATTATCGCAAGGCCGGACCTCGCTGCAGAACAACGCGATCAGGGATTGTATGCGCTCGCCAAAGACTATCTGGGCGCCGGGCTTCTCGATCGTGCGGAGAAACTCTTTGTGCGTTTGGCGGAGGGCTCGCGTTTCCAGGTACAGGCGCTAGAGGCGCTGTGTGGCATTTATGAGCAGGAGCGCGACTGGGAAAAAGCCATTGATGCCGGGCAGAGCCTTGAAGTCCTCGGTGGCCGTTCGCTGGCCTTGCAGATCGCACATTACTATTGTGAGTTGGCAGAAGCCGCAGTGACCAGAAACGACTACGCATCGGCTCGCCAATACATAAAAAAAGCACAATCCGGAAGACCGAGAACGATGCGCGGGGCGTTAGCCCGAGCGCATATTGCGCGAGATACAGACGATAACAAGACAGCTTTAAAATTATACAATCGCATCATAGATGAGAATACTTATCTTATTGCTGAGGCATTACCGGAAATAGTGGCCATTTACGAGCGTGAGAATGCAACAGCAGAGCTCGAGTTTGCTTTGCAGGCACTGCTAAAGAAAAATCCTGAGAGAAGCTCGCTCGTCGCGTATACAGCGATTGTCAATGACCTCGGCGGCGTCCCGGTTATCGATGAATGCGTTGAGCAGTACATGCTGAACGAGCCAACGCTCGGCGAATTCGTCGAACTGCAACAGTTGTCAGCAGGGGACCAGGAATCGCGTGAAATCGCGCTTGCCAAGGTCCGGGCCGCCCTCTGCAAACTTGCCAGCGCAACGCCACACTACCAGTGTCAGGAGTGTGGCTTTTCGAGCCAGCGCCTGCTCTGGCAGTGCCCCAGTTGCCGAAACTGGGAGACTCAGCGGCCAGCATCGAGAGTGCAATTCGATACGGTCCTGCAACACAGCATCACCAGGCCCTAGGCCATTTCCGTACAAACAGCGCCATTTTGTGAGCGGCCAATCTCGATTCTGGCGCCTAAGCTTCTGTCTTCCAAGACATAAGAAGGAGCTCAGGATGAGATTTCTAACCAAAGTGGCTGCGATAGCACTCATTTCTTTCCCCCTGTTGGCGATCGCCGGCCAGGTCAACGTCAATACAGCCGATGCGCAGACCATTTCGGCTGAGGTGAGCGGAATTGGACCGAGTAAAGCCAAAGCGATCGTTGAGTACCGGACGAAGCACGGTCCATTTCGGAGCGTCGATGATCTTTCCCTGGTGAAGGGCATTGGAGAGCGGCTGGTCGATAAAATCCGTTCCGACGTTCAGGTGTCGGCACCCAAAAAGAAATAGCAATTGCTGATTGCTATTTCCGGGGTCGCGCCGGTTCGCTCCTTGCGCGACCCCATTCTCGGTTCTTGCCGTGACGCCGTTCATGACGTCGGCGCGCCAATTTGGCTATGATGCCCGCTCTCGAATCAATGGAGTAGCACGGTGGGCAAAAAAGTCAGGGCAGCAGTATTCCCGGTCGCTGGTCGTGGCACGCGGTTTCTACCTGCGACCAAGGCCAGTCCGAAGGAAATGCTACCGATCGTCGACAAACCGCTGATTCAATACGCGGTGGAGGAGGCGATTGATGCGGGAGCGACCAAACTCGTGTTCGTGACGGGCAGCTCCAAACGTGCCATTGAAGATCACTTCGATACTGACCCGGAACTGGAACAGGCACTAACGGAAGCCGGTAAGGACGACTTGTTGCGCTCTATCCAGGATATCGTGCCGAGTGGCGTTTCATGTATCTATATACGGCAGGGTAAACCGATGGGGCTTGGGCATGCGGTGCTTTGCGCGCGTCCTGCAGTCGGTAACGAGCCATTTTTTGTCCATCTCGCGGATGATCTGATTGCGGGACCTGAAGGTTGTCTCTCACAGATGGCAGCGGAGCATGCCGAACATGACGGCAGCGTCGTAGCGGTCGAGACCGTGCCGCATGAAAATACATCCAGCTACGGCATAGTCGCCGTGGATGAGGCTGATAGAAACCGCATCACCCAGATCGTCGAGAAGCCCTCTCCGCAAGAAGCACCATCAAATTCGGCGGTTGTTGGCCGTTATTTGCTGACGAGCGAAATTTTCGACAAGCTGGAGAACATCGGCAAAGGGGCCGGCGGTGAAATCCAGCTCACGGATGGCATTGCAGCGTTGTTGGAAGAGTCACCGGTGTATGCGTACTCATTTGACGGTGTGCGCTACGATTGCGGCAGTAAGCTCGGCTATCTTCAGGCCACGGTAGCTTATGGTTTGAATCATCCGGATACCGGTGAGCGATTTCGCGAGCACTTGAAGGCAGTGCTCGCGGATTGAACGAGCCTTCCTGTGCTCACAGGGTTGATGCTCGTTGTGTTTTTGCGGCGGCAGCGCCTGTCACTGGCGCCACCTTCGTCGCGATCGGACAGAGGAGGCGTCATTGCCGACCCGTCGTGAGAGCGGGTCGCCTGCTGTCCTTGCCAGGCGGCCCTGGGAATATTCTTGCCCGGATCATGAAGGGTGGTAAAGTCGTCAAGAACCTGTTGAACGATCAATCGACTGACACCGTTGGGAGGATAACGTGAAACTAATTCGACTTGGCTTCGTACTGGCTTTATTTTTGGCGGCGCAGGCTTCGGCCGGCGTAGTCTTTGAGATTGAAACAAAGGACCAAGGCTCGAACGAGCCCGGATCCGTATTGACGGTTATCGACGGCAAGAACGTGAAAATGGTCGTTACATCGGGTGACGGCAATGAGAATAGCGAAATGATTTTTCATGGCGACAGTCGCGAGATGGTCGTCGTCGATCACGACGAGAGGAGCTATATGGTCATCGATGAGGCGATGATGAAATCTCTTGGCGAGAAAATGAGTGGTTATGAAGCGCAAATGCGCGAGGCACTCAAGGACGTGCCACCGGAGCAACGTGCGATGGTCGAACAAATGATGAAAGGCCGCATGCCGGCGGCGACAAAAGCGCCTGCGCAGCCGATAGTAGCGTTTAATAACACAGGTGAGCATGACACCAGGAATGGATACCCAAGCACCAAGTACGAAATGACGATAGGCGGTCACAAGACCCAGGATTTGTGGGTCACGGACTGGAAGAATGTCGACGGCGGGGAAGAGGCTGTGGGGGCGTTTCAGGCAATGTCGGGTTTCTTCAAACAGATGCGCGATTCGATGCCGAGATTCGGTGGCAGGGAAGACGCTGACGATAACCCGCTCCAGCACATGAACGAGATGAAAGGATTTCCTGTGCAGACTTATGAATACGCCAGAGACGGTTCAATTGCCGGCGAATCTTCGCTTCTCTCCTCGGTAGAAAAAGCAGTGGACTCTGCAGAATTTGAACCACCTTCGGCGTACAAGCGCCGAGAAATGATGCCGCAGTAGACGCACGCGACAGAAAAGGGCCTTCGACTGAAGGCCCTTGCAGAATCTGGCTCCCCGACCCGGACTCGAACCAGGGACCAATTGATTAACAGTCAATCGCTCTACCAACTGAGCTATCGGGGAAAAGGTCGACACCGATCGCTGTTGCTACTAGGTGCGGGCCGGGATTTTGGTTCAGAGGGGGGCTGAAGTCAAGCCGAAAGCACCCGTTTTATGCGATTGATCGCCTCTTCGAGGGTCTCCATAGAGCAGGCGAACGACAGCCGCAGGTAACCCGGTGTTCCAAAGGCCGCCCCCGGTACGCACGCTACATCGGCGTCATTGACAAGCAGTTCGACGAGTTCGGTGTCATTGGCCAGATTTTTGCGTTGCAGTGCCCCGGTTACACGCGGGAAAGCATAAAAGGTTCCTTCTCCACTGCGGCATTCAACCCCTTCGATTTCATTCAGCGCCGCAACCACGAAATCATGGCGCCGTTTGTAGGCTGCTGTCATTTCTGTGACAGGCGACTGGTCACCGGACAGGGCCGCGATCGTCGCAACCTGAGAAATACTGCAGGGATTGGAAGTACTTTGACTCTGGATCGTTTTCATCGCCGTGATGAGTTCTTGTGGCCCCGCGGCGTAACCGATACGCCAACCGGTCATCGCGTAGGCTTTGGATACACCATTGACAGTTACAGTGCGTTTGTAAAGCCCCGGACAGGCCGTCGCGAAACTGCAAAACGGGTCCGAACCCCAGTGAATATGCTCGTAGATATCATCGGCGGCGACGACGATATGTGGATGTTGCTCAAGAACAGCCCCCAGCGCCTGTAACTCTGCCTTGGTATAGCTAGCCCCGGTCGGATTGCCGGGACTGTTGAGCATCAATAATCGGGTCTTGTCGCTTATTGCCGCTTCAAGCTGTTCCGGAGTGATTTTGAAGTCTGCTTCGATATCCGCCGCGACAAACACGGGTTCAGCGCCCGCCAGAAGCACCATATCGGGGTAGGAGACCCAGTAGGGTGCCAGGATGATCGCCTCATCTCCGGGGCTCAGAATGCCCAAACAGAGGTTGAACAGGCATTGCTTGGCTCCATTCGAAACCAGGATCTGAGACGCCTCGTAAGCAAGCTGATTCTCCGTAAGAAATTTCTGCCGTACGGCCGCCTTGAGCTCGGCAGTGCCATCAATCGGCGTATATTTCGTCGCACCGCTTTCGATCGCTCGTTGGGCCGCGTCCTTGATGTGTTGTGGCGTATCGAAATCGGGCTCACCCGCACCCAGACTGATGATGTCCCGGCCCGCAGCGCGCAACTCGGCAGCCAGCGCCAACACGGCACCGGTTGGTGACGGCTTTGTGACCGCCATTCGTTTGGAAACTGATAAACTCACTCGATTGCCCCTCAGATACGCACATCCATGGTACGTCAATCCAAAGACCTTCCCAACACGCACAGTGAACGCGACCGGCTCACGCTCGTGTCGGATTTTGAGCCCGCCGGCGACCAGGGTGCAGCTATTTCCGGATTATTGGAAGGCCTTGAGGACGGTCTCGCCCGGCAGACCTTATTGGGCGTTACCGGTTCCGGCAAGACGTTTACCGTTGCAAATATCGTCAGTCATTCGCAGCGCCCGGCCATCATTCTGGCACCCAATAAAACGCTGGCCGCACAACTCTACGGTGAGATGCGCGAGTTCTTCCCCGGGAATGCCGTCGAATATTTCGTTTCCTACTACGATTACTATCAGCCCGAGGCCTACGTACCGAGCTCGGATACCTATATCGAGAAAGACGCCTCCATCAATGAGCACATCGAGCAGATGCGCTTGTCCGCGACCAAGGCACTCATTGAGCGACCGGACGTCATTATCGTCGCGACGGTATCGGCGATATACGGGCTGGGTGATCCTGAAGCTTACTTCAGTATGGTTCTGCATCTTGGACGCGGTGATCGCATTGACCAGCGCGGACTGCTGCGCCGGCTTGCGGAGTTGCAATACACGCGGAATGAGCTGGACCTTTCGCAGGGAACCTACCGTGTGCGAGGCGACGTTATTGATGTGTTCCCGGCGGAGTCTGAGAAAGACGCTATTCGTATCGAACTGTTCGATGATGAAATCGAATCGCTGTCCTACTTCGACCCCCTGACGGGTGAGGTCATACGGCGTGTCCCAAGGCTGACTATCTTCCCCAAGAGCCACTACGTGACACCGAGAGAACGTTTGCTGGAGGCGTGTGAGCACATCAAGGTCGAGCTCAAAGAGCGTCTGGAGTACCTGAGAAAGCATCATAAATTACTTGAAGCTCAACGGCTTGAGC
>Ga0114931_10003269_pt1 | contig 20558 bp, 18 predicted proteins | sample 2SBtaG_FD_89579 | JGI IMG/M metagenome (GOLD analysis project Ga0114931, IMG submission 89579) | Deep subsurface microbial communities from Kolumbo volcano to uncover new lineages of life (NeLLi) - 2SBTROV14_V59a metaG | ecosystem: Environmental > Aquatic > Marine > Volcanic | place: Kolumbo...
CAGGGGCTTCTTGAACTACGGAGCACTCTGGCGACTCCACCACGACGAAGGCGGCGAGCCGACCACACGCCACTTCCTCATCCGGGCCAAGATGAACCTCAAGTGGAAGACGCTGGCTGTACTGGGTGTGATCCATGGCCGGGTCACGCCGCCTCCATCGAGGCCGTCGGGGAGCGAAACGCCTGGGCGAGCGTAGCTGCGAGGTCGGCCTGAGACCAGAAGTCATCCCAGCGCTGCGCCAACATCATGAGGCGCGTGTTCAGGACGGCCAGTGCGTGCTCCGCGGTCCAGCGTGCGCCTGCGAGCTTTAGGCGCATCTGGCTGGCGACGCGGTGGAGCGATTCCATGGCTCCGGACCCGATCTGCATCCCGAGGGCGCGGAAAGTGGAGTAGTCGATGCGGTCGAGGTTGGCGGAGACGTAGCCGATCAGCTCGTCGAGATGGTCGCTGTCAGGCTCGTGCTCGATGAGGGTCCACAGGAGGTCATCGCCCGCGCCGTGAGGATGGTTGCAGGCATGGACGATGCGGAACGGGTCGCGCCTGCGAGCAGGGTTCTTCCGGTGGCCCTTCCGCTTGGCCAGCTTTTTGCGCTTGTAGGGCCGCTTTCCGGTGAGCCGGGCGACGATGCGTCGGACCCAGGCGCGGGCCTGCTTCGTCTTCGCTCCGAACCGGGCTGCGGCGTACTTCGAGAGCCGCTCCGCCAGGTGGTAGAAGTCAAGGATGAAGCGGGTTCCCGCGGGCATGACGGGGAACACGTGGTCGCGTATCCAGGGCATGCCGTCGGTGACGAGGACGAGCTGCGGAGCGTGCTCGCCGGTGGGGACGAGCAGGTCGAGCAGAGCACGAACCCGCTCGGCGACGTCGCGGCAGTCGCCCCACGTGTACTCGCCCCCGAGGTGAATCGTCTGTCCGGTTCGCCGGTCGATACTCCACAACCGGATGCCGTTGATCATCTTGTACTCGGCCTTCCAGGTGTCATCGACGTACCGCCGCAGAGCGTGGGCGTCCGTTGAGACGTACAACAGCGGCTTGCCGGACTCCTTGTCTCGCGTGGCACGGGTGGCCAGGATCCGCGCGACATCCTGTGGTGTCCTGCAGGTCCATTTCCGGTCCAGGAGCGCGCCGATGACGCCCATGTGCCGGGAGATGGTGGTGTCTTCGGTCCGGACGGCCCCGTGGCTGAAGAACTCCATGCCCTCCTCGGCCTGCCGGAAGGGCAGCTGGCTGCCAACGCGCGCCTCCCACTCCAAGAGAAGCAGCGACGACCGACACTTCGGATGCAGCGGGAAGACTTCCTCCCGAGCTGGGCACAGCGTTCGTCCCCCGTCGCGGTAGGCGAAGAGAGGCACTGTGACGGTCCCGAACGTCGTGGAACGCGACAGGAAGTAGTTGCGGTCCAGCCGCATTCGGACAGGCTGACCGCCGGTAACGCGCTCTGTCACGCGCCAGCAGGCAACCGACAGAAGCGCGGTGAGCAGCACGCGCCCCACCTCCAGCACCACGCTCCAGACCGCCATCTCCAGCTCTCGACCCGAGAGGTCTGTGCGAGCAAAGAGCTCGGGAACACGCTCCTGGAGCAGCTCAGCGAGGCGGGTGTTGACATCCGAGGCGGCAGCGGTGATCTGGGACTGGGTGGTCACGGGGCGGCACTCCTGCCGGGTCGTCCGGCGGCTGTGGTTTTGACAACCGCCCCGTACCGCCCATCCACCGATCCGTCGATCAACCCCACCACTAGGTGATCAGCCGCTCAGACCCGGTCGTGAATCACGCCCCATGATGGTGACCTATCTCTCGGACATGGCGACGGTCGACCAACTCAATGCGTGGTGGCCCGCCGCGCTCGAGAAGGCGGGTTGGGTGCGTACGTCGGGCGGTACCAACCCGGATGGTCGCTACTCCGCCACCTATTACGTGCCGGGGGAAGGGCGTGGACTGCTCGCCATCGATCCAGATGGGACGCTCTGGGACGTCACGCTCATCCTCAGCAAGCCAAGTCCGTAGGACCATCCTCCCGCTCCTCGGAGGTACCCGATGAAGGAATTTCGCACGCGGCGTCCAGATGCCCCGTCGACCAGCAAGGAAGGTGGGCGCGATCGGTCCCCCGAAGGCGGGATGGACAATTCGGCCCGTCAAGATGCGCTCGCCAGCGCGGATCCAGGGACCGACGACGGCGGGGGACGAGGTCTGGCAGCTGAGATCCGGGCGGCGGTGACGGATCCGGACGACCCGGCGGATGTGGCGCGCGTCCAGGGTCTGGCGGCCCAGGCCGCGCTCCCGAGCCGGAGTACCCTGTACCACGAGGTCGGATTCTGGGCCGCGCAGTTCTGGAGCGGCGCCTCGCTGGACGCGCAAGCCGCTCGGGCCACCGTCGATCCGCTGCAGATCTGGGACGTATGGATCCCCGCGGTGCCCTCGGCCGAGGGACGCGCCGCCTTGGCGGCCTCCTGGGCTCGCCAGGTTCCGGCCGACGTGCCGCGCCTGCTGCTCGATGCACGACGTCGAAGCGCGTTGCTCGATGCCCTCGGGGGCATGGGGAGCCTGCGGGTGCGTCACGCGCTCGTGCAGCCCGGGGTACCGGTGGACGACCCCTACCAGCTCCTCGAGGAAGCCGTCCTCCTGCGCAACCCGACCTTGCTGCGAACAGCCTGGTCCGAGGCGTCGGTCGACTCGGCGATCGTGGTGCGGCTGGCCCGAGACGTGGCGCTCCGAGCGCGTATCCACGCTCTGGACGATGCGCTCGGCGACCAGATCGAGTGGGAGCTGCATCGCGACCTCCAAGGAGAGATCGCCCAGGACGAGGAGGGCATCTTGGAGGTGTGCCTTCGTCCTGCCTTGCAGGCCCTCGCGCCGCTGGCGGGTGTCGCGCCCTGGTGGGCCGACACGCACGCGATCGCAGGCGCGGTGAGGGCGTTCCTTGACGACTACGAGATCCGCCTGTTGCAGAGCGAGTTGGTGGAGCCCGATGGGTTCACGCCCGCCCACGCCGAGCACGCGCGCGCCGTCCTACGGCAGCGGTTTCGCGACTACTACGGCAAGGACCTCTTGGCGGTGGCCGCGGGACCGTCGCTCCAGGACACCCACGATCTGCTCGATGCGCTCGGAGGTCAGGCGAAGGGCGCGTCCGCTCCGGGCTCCGACGCGTCGTCCTCGGACGGTTCTTCCGGCGAAACGGGAGACCAGACGGAGGACGATCTCCTCGCCGTGCCGAGCTGGGAAGATGTCGCCAAGCCCATCGCGAGGAGACGCGCGACCGCACTCGCCTCGGTGGGGGGCGATCTGCTCGGCGAGACGCTGGACGCCTTTGGGTTCGCGCCCGACCGTGGCAACGAGGTCCTACGGCTGCTCGAAGCCGCGCGCGCCGAGTTCCGGAATGCGGCATCGGGGGAGAACACCGCGGTGGCCCAGGTCGAAGAGCGGGCTCGGCAGGGGTTGCGTTGGGTAGGGAGCGCCTACGAGGACCAGTTCGGTGCTCTCGACGGGCTCTTTCGCAAGATCCTCGACCCCGGCAAGCGGCTTCGAGCGGGGCAGCTGCTCGGAACAGAGCCCGATGCGGCGGGGGACGCGGCGACAGCCGCGCTTCTGGCGGGCCGCAGACTCTCGAAGCGTGACGAGATGGGCCGGGCGGGCGAGGAACGCACCGAGGTCGACCAGGAGCGCTTCGACCGCGAGCGCAAGAGGCGTGTCGTCGAGCTCTCTGCACAAGCGGAGCAGACCGGTCGGGATCTTGCGGGTGCGGTGCTACAGCACGATGCTGGAGAGGCCATGACGATCGCCGCCCGCTTCAAGGAGGCGTTCAATCCACTCATGGTCGCGGGTATGCTCACCGCTGGCGAGCTTCCTGGAATCCTTGGTGTCGTGGAGGCAGCCTATTCGCCTTCGGGTGGTGATCTTCGCCACGGTGTAGCGACCCTGCAGAACTCGGACGACGTGTTCGCGCTGCTTGGCTTCAAGTCAAACGGCGCCGCACTCCGCAAGAAGGGCGACACTCGTACCGACGAGGTCCTCGAGGCCGAATACCGCCTCCGCAAGGACATCGCGGAGCTCTTCGTGCAGATCACCAATGGCGATGGCGACCGAGTCCTGGAAGTCCTCGAGAACGTCGATCTCGATGCGACGGCCTACCTCGACGCCTCGGGACCCGACCTCTAGCGCACGCCGACCGAAGTCGTCGCCCGGTTCTACCGCGCCGACTTCGGCATCAGCATCCCCGCGCACCTCCAGCGCAGCCCCCTCGACGAGGACACCAAGGAGGCGCTGCGCGCTCGGTTCGGTGGCGCCGCCCCCCGCCTCCGCGCCGGCGGACGCCGACCTCCCCCAGCTCGTCACCCCCGACTTCTTCCTGGTCGACGGCAAGCTCCACCCGGGAATGGACCCCAACAAGACGAGCGACGCCGAGCAGATCCACGACATGACCCGGGTGCACGTCCAGGAGCTCGAGCGGCGCGTGGAGGATCTCGGGCCTGCCGGAATTCCCACCGTCCACAAGTACATCGGCGACCTGCGTGCCGCGCACGGTTGGGAGCGGGTCTCTCGCGCGTTCGTCGCGCAGAAGGGCGCGTCGGTGATGTTCTTCGTCAAGGAGTCCGAGGCGAAGGGCCGGCTGAAGGGCCTCGCGGCCGAGGCCGCGGAACGGGCGGTGCAGCCCGAGGAGCAGACGCCGCTCGCCAAGGACATGTGCGACAACGCCGAGGCCAGGAACTGGAACGACCTGTTGCTGGACATCGAGCGGTCCTCCTCCGGCGACCGCAAGGCGGTGCTCGAGGAAGGCGCCACCCTCGTCTACGTGCGGGAGCGCGTGCATATCCCCTAGGTGTGGGATGCCATCTACAAGTCGCTGCACGGGGTGCTGAAGGCGGCGGACCTGATGGAGGACAAGAGCAGCGTGCGCGCGTGGCTCGAGCTCGCCGGCAAGAGCGCCATGTGGCTGCCCATGAGCGCTTCGGCTCTGGATGTGTTGCGGACGATCTCCTCGGGGGGGCAGCGGCAGGATCTCGTCAACCCCTGGGAGCGCACCTACGACCTCGACGAAACCAGGATCCTCGGCGCCCGGCATGGTGACGATGCCACCCGCCCCGAGGCGCAGCTGCAGGGCGCGCGCGACGTCGTGGACCTCGACGCGTCCTGGCGCATGGACCAGACCGTGGGCGGTGGCGGAGAGGACCGACTGTCCGCCGAGTCAGAGCTGATCACCGGCAAAGAGGACAGCGCGCTCGGCCAGACTGCGACCGCCGAGTACGACGCGAAGCGGCTGCGCCAGGCGATCCTCGCCATGACCCCCGAGGAGCGCGCCGAGCGCGCCGCCGACCCGGTCTTCCTCACCCAGATCGACGTCGCCGCGATGTTCGACCCGGCCGTCGGCGCAGAGCTGCGCGATCTGCTCCTGCACGGCGAGGGCGCGGCGCACGAGGTGGCACGGATCCGCAGCACGGGCCAAGGGGCGGACGGCGGTCGGGCCCACCCGTGGAAGACCGTCGAGGCGGTCGTGGCCATGACCGACGCCCAGCGCGCCGATCTCGCCACGGACTGCACCCGCCTGGCCGCCTGGCGCGAGGCGGTCGGGGGCGACAAGAAGGCCCTGGCGCAGTTCGACGACCTGCTCGAGACCACCACGGCCAAGGTGGGAGCGGCCTACGACGCGGCGTCGTCCGCGGAGGAGCGAACACCGACCTCGGGCGGCGCCCGGGTCGCCGAGACGGCACGGGACGCCTTCGTCTCGCTCCACCGGGCCGCCATCCTGGCCGCCCTGCACGATCCGGAGGCGCGTGACGAGGCGATCATCAAGGCGGCTCATGCCGCGCGGGCGTCGGCTCGGGAGGCGTGGGATCAACAGAAGGACCGGAAGAAGCTCCACCTCGCCACCGAGGGCTACGCGATCGACACGGCCATGACCTCGGTGTGGTCGCAGGTCGAGGGCCCGATCCGAAAAGCCTACGTCACGGACTGGCAAGAACGCACTGGTTCGGCCGACGACATCGGGAGCTACGGCGACGCGCCGCGTCTGGTGGGCCGCCTGCTCGACGAGTGGGCCGAGGACGACGTCCCGGATCCCAACGGCAACATGTGGATGATGATGTACCGGGGCGCCGGGTCGAGCGGCGACGTCCAGGGGATGGTGTCCGCCATCGAGTTGGCACCGCCAGAGATCGTCGCGCGCAAGCTCAGCTCCATCCTGCTGCCGGGGCTCGACGGGGAGCGTCCGCTGAAGGCGGTCTACCAGGAGTTCGCCGCCGCGGACGCTGCACTGGAGGCGGCGCAGGATAGCGACGAGGAGGCTCGTGCCCCGCTCGAAGCGGCACGGGAGCAGGCGCGGCTCGCTCTCGTCCGGCACCCGGTGGAGGTCGCCGAGCACGGCGGATTGCTCTCGGCCATCATGGGACAGAGCTCGAACAAGTCCCTCGAGGACTTCCGGCACGCCGACCAGTAGCGGATCATTCAGGAGATCCAGGACCGCATCGCCAAGCTCGACGCCAAGACCGTCGCGAATGTCGTGGACGTAACCGACATGGCGCACATACCGCTGCTCTGGGGCTCGACCCGTGCCGTCGACCTCCGCGTGCGGGCGGCGCGCAAGGCCACCGACCGCAGCCTGACGGGTGGCCTCACCGATCGCCTCACCAGGACCGACGATACGGCCGCGCTCCGCTTCGACGCGCTCGCCGAAGCCTACGAGGGGGCGGAGGCGGACGAACGGGTCGGCGAGGTGGAGGGCGCACGTCTCGAGGAGCGAGAGGAGCGCGTCGGCGTGTCGCTTGACGAGTACCGCGCGGCCAAGGAGAAGATGGCCGACATAGCGAGCGAGGCCGCTGCGGTCGCGATCGGTGCCGCGATCACCGCCCTGAGTGGCGGGACGGCCGCGCCGGTGGCCGTCGCGCTGATCACCACCGCCGCCACGGGCACCGCGCGGATCGCCATCCACGAGGCCATCCAGGGCGACGACTACGATGCCGAGGACGCCATGGCCCAGCTCGCGGTCGATCTGCTGGTCACCGCGGCCACCGGGTACATGGACGAGATGTGGGGCGTCGTGGGTGGCGCGGCCGACAAGGCGCTCCGCGGCGCACCCGCCGGCCGCAAGCTGTTGCTCGCTCGGGAGGCCTTGCACGAGGGCTCCGAGAAGCTGCTCGGGCCGCTCGGGATCAAGCTCGCCGAGGCAGCGGTCGACACCGCGACGGACGACGTGAAGGACGTCGCTCTGGAGATGTTGCAGCCAGACACCTACAAGAACGGCTGGGACGCCTCGATGGAGAACGGCCTCGACGAGTTGCGCGCCAAGGTCGCGTCGCTTCCGGACCAGGTGCTCGAGGAGACGCTGCAGACCCTGGCCGAAGAGCTCGGGGAGCGCGCTGGCGAGGCCACCCGCGGCGAGTCGGGCTCCGAGCCCTCGGAGCGTCAGCTCGGCGTCGAGGACGCGCCCGATCCCCACCGGGATCTCAACGGCTACCGCGCCTACCTGAGCGCCCGTCTGGGTCAGCTCGGCCACGACGTCCTGGCGACCACGACGCAGCAGGCCGTGTCCGGGTTGGCCGAGGAAGGCATCCACCAGGTTCGCGAGGGCGTCCTCACGGGGGATCGGTCGGTGGATGCCGACGCGCTGATGCGGGTGCTCGGCGCGGCGGGCAAGAGCGGCTTGAAGTCGGGTGTGAAGGGCGTCGGCAAGTCGCTGCTCGCCGCTCGCAAGGACCAGCAGACAGCCCAGACGCTGGCCGCCGCCCACGACGCGCGGATGAAGGTGCTGCAAACGATCCCCGACGCCGGGCTCGACCCCCAGGAGCGCGCGTACTTCGAGCAGTGGTCCCAGACGGTTCCCTTCGCGCCCGGCGTCGACGACCTGGAGGGCGAGGAGCGCGAGGCCGCCGAGAAGGCTGCGGTTCGCATGGAGATCGCGCGGTTCCATCGCACCGTATGGGGTCCGCTCCAGGGCCAGCTCGAGGACCACCGGCGCACCTGGGGCGCCGATTTGTCCGCGGCCCAGCGGGAGGAGTACGAAACGTGGGTCCTCTCCGATCCGACCCAGGCGACCCGGCGGGTGAAGACCACCCCCGCGCAGTTCACCGAGCGGCTGGAGAACGCCCGCGAGCAGATCACCGCGGCGAAGGACTCGGTGGGCTACGGCACCCTCGACCCGCACGAGCGGGCCTGGTACGACCACGCCGCGAGCAACCCGGCCGAGTTTGCCGACCTGACCTCGAGCGACGCCTCGCTGGCCGTGTCGGTCGACACCCTGGAGCAGGCGCAGGCGTTCCGGGAGAGCGTCCAGGAGGTGGAGCAGACCCTGGGGCACCGTCGCCTGGCCGAGGTGGCCACCGTGGTGGACACGGACCGCCAGATGTTCATCGAGGCCCACGCCGACGAGATCCTGAAGGACGTGAAGCTGTCGCCCAACGACCAGGTGGGGAACCTGCGCACCGTCCAGGCCGCCTTCGAGCAGGCCTGGGCAGGCTCGAAGGAGGCCCGGATCGAGCGGCTCTACCAGCCCGCGTGAGTCAGCACCGTCGAAACGACGTCCGGATGTCCATCCGCGCTGTTCCGCTACGAATCGTAGATGCCGCGCGTCCACGGGCCCTGCCACTACCTGCGATCTTCCCCTGGCCGGCTTCGACTGCGTCGCGTCGAGCGCGACCCTGCACCACATGCCGCTTCGGCCGATGCTGATCCGAAGGTGCGAGTGGCTCCTTCCTGGTGAGGTGCTCCTGGTCCTCGACCTCGAAGACACCTCCGGGCTCCGGAACCTCTCCCGAAACGCGCTGGCGTGGGCGGTGAGCCGGTTCCGTCGGCGGCGGTCCGCGACCTGCTGGCCGGGGCTCGCGTGCGCCGTCACCTCCTGTGGCGGTACGCCATCGTCTGGCAGAAGCCGCGCTGGGATCCACCGAGAGGAGCTACCGACGGCCCACGTGGGCCGCCAGGTCCTTGCACGAAGTCCCGGTCGGGCAGTCCCGAGATCATTGCATCCTGCGACAATCTGTCTCTTGTCCGTGACGATCCGCGAGGCTACGCCCGCTCCCACTCAAAGGGAGCGCATCCATGTCCACCGCCCGCCTCTGTCCACGCCTGTCCGGGCTCTTCGCCCTCGCCGCCCTCGGGCTGGCGACCCGCGTCGCCTCCGCCGCCACGCCCACCCCCGACGCCGGCGTCGTGCGCGCCACCCTCGACAACGGACTGCAGGTGGTCGTCGTCCCGAACCACCTCGCCCCCGTGGCGACCATGCAGATCAACTACAAGGTCGGCTCGCGGGAGGTGCCAGGCGACTTCCCGGGCACCGCGCACGCCCAGGAGCACATGATGTTCCGCGGCAGCCCGGGGCTGTCCGCCGACCAGCTCGCCGACATCACCGCGCAGCTCGGCGGGGACATGAACGCCGACACCCAGCAGGCGGTCACCCAGTACTTCATGACCGTCCCCGCCGAGGACCTCGACGTCGCGCTGCACGTCGGTGCAATCCGCATGAAGGGCGTGGACGACGACGAGGCCGCCTGGGGCAAGGAGCGGGGCGCCATCGAGCAGGAGGTCGCCGCCGACCTGTCGAACCCGAGCTACGTGCTGTACTCGAAGCTGCTGAGCTCGCTGTTCGCCGGGACGCCGTACGCCTGGGACGCGCTGGGCACCCGCCCGTCCTTCGACAAGACCACGGGCGCGATGCTGAAGCAGTTCCACGACGACTGGTACGTGCCGAACAACGCGATCCTGGTGGTTGCGGGCGACGTCGACCCGGATCACGTCCTCGCCGAGACGAAGGACCTCTTCGGCGCCATCCCGCGCAAGGACACGCCGGCCCGCCCCGAGGTCGCGCTGCAGCCCGTGACGCCCGAGACCCTGCAGATGCCGACCGACCAGCCCTACGGCTTCGTCGCGCTGGCCTTCCGGATGCCCGGCTACCAGAGCCCCGACTACGCCGCGTCGCAGGTGCTGCAGGACGTGCTGTCCAGCCGGCGCGGCCCGCTGTACGCCCTCGTGCCCGAGGGCAAGGCGCTCTACGCCGGCTTCGAGGGCCAGGCCTTCCCCGAGACCGGCATCGGCTTCGCGCTCGCGGTCTTCCCCCCCGGCGCCGACACCGACGCGCTCACCGCCGACCTGAAGAAGGCGCTTTCCGACGCGGTCGACAAGGGCTTCTCGGACGACCTCGTCACCGCGGCCAAGCACCAGGAGGCCACCCAGTCGGAGCTGGAGAAGAACTCGGTCTCCGGGCTCGCCGACGCCTGGTCGCAGGCGCTGGCCGTCGAGGGGCGGACGTCGCCGGAGGACGACGTGAAGGCGATTCAAGGGGTCACCGCGAAGCAGGTCGACAAGGTGGCGCACCTGTACGTGGACCTCGACCGCGCGGTCACCGCGGTCCTCACGCCGCAGCCGTCGGGGGCGCCGGTCGCCTCCAAGGGCTTCGGCGGCGAGGAGTCTTTCGCGCCCAGCAAGACCGAGGGCGTCACCCTGCCCGACTGGGCGGCGACCGCACTCTCGCGCCTGTCCGTCCCGCCCTCGACCGTCGACCCGGTGGTCAGCACCCTGCCCAACGGGCTGCGGCTCATCGTCCAGCCGGAGACGGTGAGCGACACGGTCAGCGTCTACGGCGAGATCAAGCACCAGGAGGACCTCGAGACCCCCCAGGGCCAGGAAGGCGTCGCCGACGTGCTCGACGGGCTGTTCGAGTACGGCACCACCTCGCTGGACCGCATCGCGTTCCAGAAGGCGCTCGACGACATCGGGGCCAGCGAGAGCGCGGGCGTGCAGTTCTCGATCCAGGCGACGGCCGACCACTTCGACCGCGCCGTGCAGCTCCTCGCCGACAACGAGCTGAACCCGGCGCTGCCCCCGAGGGCGTTCCAGGTCGTGCAGATGCAGACGGCGCGCTCGGTGGCCGGACGCAACCAGAGCCCGGGCTACCTCGCCCAGCGGGCGATCACCCTCGGCCTCGTGCCCAAGGGCGATCCCGAGACCCGGCAGGCCACGAAGGACTCGGTCGCCGCGCTCACCCTCGACGACGTGAAGGGCTACTACAACACGGTCTTCCGGCCCGATCTCACCACCATCGTGGTCATCGGAAAGGTGGACCCGGACCAGGCCCGGGCGGTGGTCGCGAAGTACTTCGGCGGGTGGAAGGCCGAGGGCGAGGCCCCTGCGACCGATCTGCCGTCGATCCCGCTCAACGCCGCCTCGACGACGGCGGTGCCCGACGCCGCGCGCAGCCAGGACAGCGTCGTCCTCGCCGAGACCCTCGGGCTGACCCGCCAGGACAAGGACTACTACGCCCTGCAGGTCGGCAACCACGTGCTCGGCGGCGGGTTCTACGCCACCCGGCTGTACCGCGACCTGCGCAAGGAGGCGGGCCTCGTCTACCACGTGGGCTCGAGCTTCGACATCCGCAAGACCCGCGCCACCTACGAGCTGGACTACGCCTGCGACCCGCCGAACGTCTCCAAGGCGCGCGCGCTGGCGGTCCGGGACGTCGCCGACATGGGCAAGACGCTGGTGGACCCGGCCTCGCTCACCCAGGCCAAGGGCATCCTGCTCCGCGACCTGCCGCTGCGCGAGTCGAGCGTCCGCGCTGTCGCGCACGGGCTCATCCGGCGGTCCCTCGAGGGCCTGCCGCTGGACGAGCCGACCCGGGCGGGCCAGCGCTACCTGCACATGAGTGCGAAGAAGGTGCGCGCGGCCTTCGCGAAGTGGGTCGATCCGTCGCGGTTCGTGCAGGTCAGCCGGGGCCCGGCGCCGAAGTAGTCGCGCCTGGGTGGAGCGGCGGCTACGAACGCGCGGCCCGGGCACTTCGGGTAGGGCGCCGACGGGGCCGCCGCCGTGCGATCAGGCGCCCGAGGGCCACCCTGGACTGCCCGACCGCGACCACCCGGAAGCTCGTCATCCCGGACAGCGAATCCCTGGCCGGTACCAGAGCCACCGGGCCGACGTGGGGCACCTCGATCGGGTCGAGGACCAGGTCCCCGTCGCGGCCCGCGCATCGATGCGCCCGGGCGGCCTCCGCGAGTCGGTCCCGCAGGGTCTGGATGACCGCGATGGCCTGGCCGATCTTCGTGCCGGGCACGTCCTCGAACCACACCTCGGGGATCCCGAGGTTGCCGAGCCCGTGGGTGAGGAACAGCCAGCGGTTCTCGCGGATCGGCAGCGACGTCGTGTTGCTGACCTCGGACGGGGTCACCTCGGCGAGCGGCTCGTGGCAGCCGTCGAGCGGGCGAAAGACGCGGGTGACGGAGTCGACGACCACCCCGCCCCAGGCCCGCGCCACCCCGCGGGCGAAGGCGTCCACCCCGAGCCACCCGTCGCGGGCGGCGTCGGACTCGCCGAGCACGGAGATGGCGTGGGTGGCCTGGTGGAAGCCCGCCGCCTCCTCCACGCCCGCCTGTCCGTAGAGCACGTCGACGTGGTCGCGCACCTCGGCGATGGGGTGCACGCCGATCTCGAGCGGGTGCAGGCGCTCCCAGGCGAGCATGCGCTCGTTCAGCGCCGGCGTGGACAGCTCGCCGAGCCAGTGGGCCGCCGCCGCGTCGAGCGCCTCGTGGGAGGGAGGCTCGTCACAGCGAAGGAACACTACGCGGCCGATGGTGGCTGTGGACAGGGGAACGGACGACTTCACGGGACACCTCCTCGGGACCCGGTAGTCCTACATGTCCAGCGCCCGGATCGCGGCCTTTGCGGCGTCTACCCGGGCTGAATTTCCCCCTGCGCCCGCGACCGCACCACGAGGCCCAGGGCGCCGTCGACGAGGAACCGCTCGTAGGCCGCGACGCTCCACCCCTGTTCGACTCCGAGGGCCTGCCAGGTCGGCGGCAGGTCGAGCGCCCACACCGCCTCGGTCGCGGCGTCCACGGTCCAGCCCTCGGCGAGGTGGCCCTCGTGGAGGAGATCGCAGACGCCGGCCATCTTCCGTGGTGCGACCCGCCGGAGGCGTGCGCTCGCCGCGTCCTCGCGGCGCTGGCCTTGGACGCGGACGAGGTGTCTACGAGCGCAGGTCCTGCCGCGCTTCCGCCGCCTCCTCGGACGGCCGGGGCCGCTCGACCCGCAGCAGGAACATCGACAGGGCCAGGGCCAGGGCCGTGAGTGCGAGCAGCGCGAGCTCTTCGAGGGTCTCCGTGAAGGTCGTCGCGGGCGAGTTGGTCGTGTGCAGGGTGCCGCCCATGACCGCGGTGACGACGAGGATGCGACGGACCACCGCGATGATCCCCACGACCAGCACCGGCTCGACCTGCAGGTGCCCCAGGCGCAGGTAGGTGAGGGTGGTGTAGACGATCTGCGCCAGCATCAGCACGAGCAGCAGCCGATCGAAGAGCTCGAGGGTCGCGATGGGGAAGTTGCCCCCGGCGTAGCCCAGCGCCGCCTCGATGATGGCGTAGACGAGAAACAGGGTCGCGCCGAGGATCAGCGCGATCCCGACCGCGCTGTACACCACGCGCTCGGCGCGCTCCATCCAGGTCAGCAGATCGCGTTGCATCGCGCGCATGCTAGCGCACGTCGCCAGCGCGTGCACCCGCCCGCTAGCAGGTCTCGGGAGAAAGCCGGCCAGCGGGCGATGGGAGGATTTCCCCGAGCCCTGCTAGGTCACCGCCCGGCGCATGGCCTGCAGCGAATCCCGCATGAACCGCACCTGGAGCGCGCGGGCGACGGGTGCGAACAGGCGCACCAGCGGGCGCTTCGGTCGCGAGAAGCGCCGGATCTCGTAGGTCACCTCGTCGCTCTCGTGGTCCCAGCGCACCGTGAACCGTTCCTCGCCGGCGACCGCGTGCCACGCTGTCGTGCCGTAGGCGAAGCCCCGCGCGCGGCCCTGTGCCGTGTCCTCCTCGACGACCTCCACGACCCGGCAGGCGTGCCGCATCCACGCGCCGAGCTGGTGGGAGGCGAAGGTCACCGGGTCGCCGACCGCCGGCAGGCCCTCGCGGCGGAGAGGTGCGATCCACGGCAGGTCGATCATCGTCCGGGCGGCGAGGGCCGCCACCCGCCGCTCGAAGGTCGCTTCACCGGTGCCGAACACCGTCTGCCCCGAGGCGGTCTCCCAGCCCGGGGGAGCGCCGGCGAGCGGGAGTACTCGGCCGTGTCGGCGATACTCGAGATGCTCGGACTGGCCTCGATCCGGCTGATCACCAACAACCCCGACAAGGTGGCGCAGCCGAGGGCCTACGGAGTGACCGTGCGTGGGCGGATCCCGCACGTCATGCCGGCCAGCCCGCACAGCCTCTTCTACCTGCAGACCAAGCGCGAGCGGTCGGGGCACCTGCTCCCGCCCTTCGGGGAGGGGCGATGACCCGAGCCGCACCGAGGCTATCCATCGGGGCCCTTTCCAAGGCGACGGGGATCCCGGCGAGCACCCTGCGCACCCTGCTCGATGCGGTGCCCGACCCGGGGGCGGTGGACGTGGCGGTGGAGGCCTGGCTCGCGGCGACCCGGGCGCTGGATGGGGCGACCCTCGCACGCTCCTTCCGAGCCGAGTACGCGCGGCAGGGCGGGCTGGCGCTCGCGAGCGAGTGCGTCGCGCCCTTCCTCGACGCGGTGGGCGAGGGCTGGGCGCGCGGCGAGCTGACCGTGTTCCAGGAGCACTGCGCGAGCGAGAACCTGGCGGCCTTCCTCGGCGAGACCTGGCGCGCCCTGGCCGAGCGCAACGAAGGGCCGATGGTGGTGTGCACGACGCTGCCCGAAGATCCGCACGATCTCGGGCTGCACCTCGTGGCGCTGGTGCTCGCGATGGCCGGGCGCTCGATCCTCTACCTCGGGCCCGACACGCCTATCGAGGAGATCGCCGGGGCGGTAGGACAGGTGGATGCCCGCGCGGTCGCGGTGAGCGTCTCCTCCTGGCTCGACCGGGAGGCGGCGACGGCCTCCCTCCGGGCGCTCCGGGAGGCGCTGCCCCGGCAGGTCGCCGTCCTGGCCGGCGGGGCCGGCGCACCGGAGGTCGGCGGCGTGGTCCCACCCGGGCGCCTGGCTCGCCGGCGAGGCGATCCTGGGCACCGGCCTGTACTTCGGCGTCGCGCCCCGCATGATCCGGCCCGGGCTGGAGCCCTTCCTCGGGGTGGACCCGGGCCGCCTGCGCCGCTCGCATGGGGTCGCGCTGTGGCCCTACCTGGCGGGCGGTGCGATGTACGTCGTGGCGGGCCTTCTCAACCCGGAGAGTCCGCAGCTGGTGCTGATCTCCGCGGCGGCGGCCTCCTTCGGGGGCACGTCGCTCCTCGCGTGGTACCCGCGGGTGGTGGCGCGCAAGCCCGCCCCGGAAGGCCTGACGCCGCTGACCGTGCAGCGCAGCACCGCGTGGATCGCGGCGGCGGTCGTCATCGCGGTGGCCTTCGTGCTCCTCCTCGGGCCCGGCATCTCCCTGTAGCGGCGGGGTCGCGATAGGGTGTGCCCTTCTGGGAGGCCCGCATGGCGCGAGACAAGGAGGTCGCCGGCCGCCGCGCGGCGGCCGAGGTGCAGGACGGAATGACCATCGGGCTCGGCACCGGCTCGACGGTCGAGTACACGCTGATCGCGCTCGGCGAGCGGATCCGCCACGAGGGGCTGAAGATCCACGGGGTCCCGACCTCGGTGCGTACCGCGGACCGGGCGCGGGAGCTGGGGATCCCGCTCGCCGACCTGTCCGAGGTCACGGAGCTGGCGCTCACCATCGACGGCGCCGACGAGGTCGATCCGCAGTTCCGCCTGGTCAAGGGCGGCGGCGGGGCGCTGCTGCGCGAGAAGGTCGTCGCCTCGATCACGCGCAAGCAGATCACCATCGTCGGCGAGAACAAGCTGGTCGACCGCCTCGCCGACGCCTTTCCGCTGCCGGTCGAGATCGTCCCCTTCGCGCGCCCGGTCGTGGAGCGCCGCCTGCGCGCCCTGGGCGGCGAGCCGGTGCTCCGGATGGCCGGGAACGACGCGTACCGCACCGACAACGGCAACGCGATCCTCGACACCCGGTTCCCGGGCGGCCTGCAGGACCCGGAGGCCATGGAGCGCACCCTCGCCGGGATCCCGGGGCTGGTCGAGTCGGGTCTGTTTATCGGCCTGTGCAAGATGGTCGTGATCGGGTGGCCCGATGGGCGCCTCGAGGTGCGCGAGCCCTGCTAGCGGTCGCACCGGCTGAAGGTGCTGAAGGATTCCCGAAGGAGTTCTTCAGAGCAGGGTGCCGTGCAGCACGATCTCGGCGATGGTGAAGTAGATCACGAGTCCCGACACGTCGACCAGGGTGGCGACGAAGGGGGCCGAGGCGCTCGCCGGGTCGAAGCCCAGGGCGCGGATGAGCAGCGGGAGCATCGAGCCCGAGATCGTCCCCCAGGTGACCACGCCGACGAGGCTCGCCGACACGGTGATCGCGACCAGGAGCCAGTGGGGGCCGTACGTGCCGAAGAGCGCCTGCCAGCCCGAGATCCGCAGCAGGCCGATCACTGCGAGGAGCGCGCCGAGGGCGAGCCCGGTCATCGCTTCGCGGCGGATGACCCGCCACACGTCGCGGAGCTTCAGCTCCCCGAGGGCCATCGCGCGGATCACCAGGGTCGTCGCCTGGGATCCGGAGTTGCCGCCGCTCGAGATGATCAGGGGCACGAAGAGCGCGAGCACGACCGCCTTGGCGATCTCGTCCTCGTAGTGGGACATCGCGCTCGCGGTGAGCATCTCGCCGAGGAACAGGATCGCGAGCCAGCCGCCGCGCTTGCGGACCATGCCGCCGATGGTCGTGCTCAGGTAGGGCTGATCGAGGGCCTCCATGCCGCCGAGCTTCTGGATGTCCTCGGACGCCTCCTCGTTCACGACGTCGACGATATCGTCGACGGTGACGATGCCGCGCAGCACGCCGTCCGCGTCGACCACGGGCGCCGCGAGCAGGTCGTGCCGCGCGATCAGCCGGGCCACCTGCTCCTGGTCCATGTCGGGCGGGACGTGCACGAACTCGCGGCGCATGACGTCGGCGACCGGCTTGGCGTCGGGCGCGGCGAACAGCTCGCGGAAGGAGATCACCCCCAGCAGCTTCTGCCCCGGGTCCAGGATGTAGGCGTAGTACAGGGTCTCGAGGCCGGCGGTGGCCTGCTGGCGCAGGTAGCGGATCGCCTCGCCGACGGTCATCTCGGGGCGCAGGCGGGCGAAGCGGGGGCTCATCAGGCCGCCGGCGACGTCCTCGGCGTAGGCGAGCAGGGCCTGGACCTCGCGGCGGGTCGGGGCGTCGAGGAGCGCGAGCCACTCGGAGCGCTCCTCGGTGGGCACGTCCTGCACCACGTCCGCCGCGTCGTCGGGCGCGAGCGCCCGCAGCCACAGGCGACGCTCCTCGGGGGCCAGGCTCTGCAGCAGGTCGGCCTGGTCCTCGCTCGACAAGGCGAGGAAGAAGTCGTCGCCCGATCCCTCGGGCAGACCCTTGAAGGCGGCGAGGCGCTCGTCGCGGTCCAGGCCCGGCCACCGGCCGCGGAGCGCCTCGGACGCCGGGGAGAACGCTTTGATCGAGGTCATGGGGCACCCGTGCGCGCGGAGGGAGCCGGCCCCGTACCGGCCCGCAGGTGTCAGCCGTTATCCGGCGGCACAGACGCGCGCGATCAGTACACGAAGGGGACGAAGCGCTGGGTACGCCCCGCCCAGGCCTTGGGCCGGGTGGCCTCGATGGTCGCCGAGGCGACATAGCGCTCGACGCCCGATCCGGGGATCCAGTCGCGGATGAACGCGCGGCTCCCCTCGTCGATGGCGACGCGGCAGTCCTCGAAGCCGGCCTCGGCGAGCAGTCGCTCGATCGTCTCGACCTCGGCTGCGCCCGCGACGCAGCTGGTGAGCGCGCCCGCGTCCTGGCGGATCGCCTCGGGCAGGGGTCCGGTCGCCACGACGTCGGAGATGGCCAGGCGCCCTCCGGGTCGGAGCACCCGGAAGGCGTCACGGAAGACCGCGGACTTGTCCGGGCTCAGGTTGATCACGCAGTTGGACAGGATCACGTTGACGCTGGCGTCGGCCACGGGCAGGTGCTCGATCTCGCCGAGCCGGAAGTCGACGTTCGTGGCGCCCATCTCGGCCGCGCTCGCGCGCGCCCTCGACACCATGTCCGGGGTCATGTCCACGCCGATGACCCGGCCACTCGGGCCGACCGCGCGGGCCGCGAGGAAGCAGTCGATGCCGGCCCCGGCACCGAGATCGAGCACCGTCTCGCCTCCGCGGAGCGCGGCGATCGCCTGCGGGTTGCCGCAGCCCAGGCCCAGGTCGGCGCCCTCGGGGAGCGCGGCGAGGTCCTCGGTCGAGTATCCGAGGGCGAGGCTGGCCTGGGGCGTCGGGGCGCAGCAGCCGGGAGCGCAGCACGCCGAGGTGCTCGCACTCCGCGCCACGCTGCCGTACTGCTCGCGCACGGCGGCGCGGATCTGGTCGTCGTTCTTCATCGGGGTCTGTGCTCCGGGACGGTGGTGGTGGGGGCGGGCGTCGAGACGAGGTCGAGCCGGGCGCCGTCGGCGGACGGCACCCACGGGACCAGGGCGACGGGCAGCCCGAGCCCCGCCACCTCTTCGAGCCAGGGCACCTCGTGGGCCCGCCGGCTTCGCAGCACCGAGTCCCGCACCGCGAGCGGGGTCAGGCTCTGGTTGACCACCCACGCGAAGGGGTGGATGTCGGCTCGCTCGAGGTCGCGCTCCAGCGCCCGCGCTTCGTGCACCGGGGTCGCCTCGGGCAGGGTGACCAGGAGGATCCGGGTGTAGGACGGGTCGCGCAGGCGCGGCAGCAGGTCGCGGACCTCGGGGGGCGCCTCGCCGGTCTTCTTCAGGACCTCGCGGTGGTAGCTCTCGGCGGCGTCGAGGAGGAGCAGCGTGTGCCCCGAGGGGGCGGTGTCGAGCACCACGAACCCGCGCTCGGCGTCGGCGACCTTGCGGGCGAAGGCGCGGAACACCGCGATCTCCTCGGTGCACGGCGAGCGGAGATCTTCTTCGAGCAGCGCGCGAGAGGCGACGTCGAGCCCGGCCCCGGCGGTCGCGAGCACCTCGGCACGGTAGGCCTCGGTTTCGCCCACCGGGTCGATGCGGCTGACGGTGATTCCATCGACCTGCTCGCCGAGGGCGTCCGCGACGTGGGCGGCCGGGTCGGTGGTGCTCAGGTGGACCGCGTGTCCGCGCCGGGCCAGCGCCACCGCGAGGGAGACGGCGACGTTGGTCTTGCCCACGCCCCCCTTGCCCATGGTGAAGATCACCCCGTGCCCGTGGGCCTCCAGGGCCGGCAGGAGGTCGGCCAGGGGCGGGAGCGGGGGCGGGGTGCGGCTGGCTGGCGCGTCGGGCGCGGCGCCGAGGCCCCCCAGGGCGCGCAGCGCGTCGATCCCGACGAGCCCGAAGGGCATCAGCGGCACCTCGGTCCGAGGGAGCGTCGCGAGGCCGGGCGGCATCGCGTTCTCGGCGGTGCGCCCGCGGTCTTCGAGCACGAGCGCGATGGGGTCGGTGCGATCGGTGGCCTCGAAGCGCCCGTTCACCACGAGGTGCTGCCGGGTGATCCCCAGCTCGGCGAGCTCGACGCGGGTCCGCTCGGCCTCGCGCAGGGCGGACGGCTCGGCGCGGGTGACCAGCACGAGCAGGGTCCGCGCCGGATCGGAGAGCGCCGCGCGGGCCGCGGCGTACAGGGACCGCTGTGCTTCGAGCCCGGCGAGCGGGCCGAGGCAGGAGGTCCCGCCCACGTTGGTCTCGAGGAACCCGGACCACGCGGTCGGCAGCTCCAGCAGCCGCAGGGTGTGGCCGGTCGGCGCGGTGTCGAACACGACGTGGTCGAAGTCGGCGGTCGCGTCGGGGTCGCCGAGCAGCGAGGCGAACTCGTCGAAGGCGGCGATCTCGACGGTACACGCCCCGGAGAGCTGCTCCTCGATGCTGCGCACCGCCGCCTCGGGCAGGATGCCGCGGTAGGGCGCGACGACGCGCTCTCGGTAGGTTCGGGCCGCCGCCTCGGGATCGACGTTCATCGCTGACAGGCCCGGCGTGGCGGGGACGGGGCGGTGCGTGCCGTCGAGGGTCATGCCGAGCACCTCGTCGAGGTTGCTCGCCGGGTCGGTGCTCACGAGCAGCACGCGACGGCCCTGCTCGGCGAGCACGAGGGCCGTGGCGCTGGACACCGACGTCTTGCCCACGCCGCCCTTGCCCGTGAAGAACAGGAAGCGGGGCGGATCGACGTTCAGCAACACGAGTCGCCTCCCGCGCTCGAACCGCAGCAGGGGGTGGGGGCGGACGCGACCTCGAGAGGCACGCCGAGGAGCTTGGCGAGCACCTCGCGGCTCGGGTAGTGTCCGGTCGCGATCGTCGCTTCGTCGATCTGCACGAGGGGCAGCGCCGCCTCGCCGAGGGTCTCGAGGGCCGCCTTGACCGCGGGCACGACGAAGGCGCCCGGCTGCCGCGCCAGGTTGAACCGCTCGACGTGCGCGCCGCGGGCCTGCAGCCAGGCCACGTCGCCGGCGAACCGCCCCAGCTCGGGATCGGCCGTGGGACCGCAGACGCCCGTGGAGCAGCACAGGGCGGGGTCGTACACACGCAGGGTCTTCATCGTCACTCCAGTGAGCAGGAGGTGTGCCCGAGCACTCGCGCGCGCAGCGCGTCGTCGTCTCGGGACTGTTCGAGCGCCGGAGCCAACCAGGCCTCGGCGAGGGGGGTGAGCCGGTAGTGCACCCACGAGCC
>Ga0114931_10003270_pt1 | contig 20557 bp, 22 predicted proteins | sample 2SBtaG_FD_89579 | JGI IMG/M metagenome (GOLD analysis project Ga0114931, IMG submission 89579) | Deep subsurface microbial communities from Kolumbo volcano to uncover new lineages of life (NeLLi) - 2SBTROV14_V59a metaG | ecosystem: Environmental > Aquatic > Marine > Volcanic | place: Kolumbo...
GCACCTACGGGACGGTCAAGGGGGTGTCCCCCGAGGAGTTGTCTGATCTCGGCGCCGAACTGTTGTGTACCAACACCTTCCATCTGATGCTGCGTCCGGGCGCGGAGCGGGTGGCGCGCCTGGCGGGTTGCATCGCTTGATGCATTGGGAGCGGCCGATCCTCACCGACTCGGGAGGTTTCCAGGTGTTCAGTCTCGGTGAGCGACGCCGGATCCGGGAATCCGGGGTCGAGTTTCGATCGCCGATCGACGGCTCCAGCGTGCAGCTCGATCCGGAGCGCTCGATGGCGGTGCAGCGGGCGCTCGGCTCGGACATCGTGATGGTGTTCGACGAGTGCACTCCGTATCCGGTCGACGAAGCCACGGCGCGCGCCTCGATGGAACGCACCCTGCGTTGGGCGGCGCGTTCGCGGGTCGCCCACGGCGACAGTGCGGCGGCCTTGTTCGGGATCGTCCAGGGCGGCACCTTCGCGGCGCTGCGCGAGGCATCGCTCGCGGGCCTGGTGGAGATCGGTTTCGACGGCTACGCGATCGGCGGCCTGTCGGTCGGCGAGCCGGTGGCCGAGCGGCTCGCGGTGCTGCAACGCGTAGCGCCGTGGATGCCGGTCGATCGGCCACGCTACCTGATGGGGGTCGGAACGCCGGTCGATATCGTTGAATCGGTGCGCCGCGGGATCGATTTGTTCGATTGCGTGATGCCGAGCCGCAACGCGCGCAACGGTCATCTGTTCGTGCGCTCCGGGGTGCTGCGGATCCGCAACGCGCGCTATCGTGACGATCCGCGGCCGCTGGACGAGGACTGTCGATGTTATACCTGCCGTAACTACAGCCGTGCCTACCTCCACCACCTGGACCGCTGTCGCGAAATCCTCGGGGCACGCTTGAACACAATCCATAATCTGCACTACTACCAGGCGCTGATGCGGGGTCTGCGCGAGGCCCTGGACGGCGTGACGCTGGATGCCTTTATCGATGATTTTTACACGCTGCGCGACCTAGCCGGGAGCGCCGCGGCTGATTCTCCGAGATAGCATCGCGGGAGATGCGGTGTCATAATTAATCGCTTGTGTCTCCGGGCTATCACGTTAACGGGCGTCGTTCGCCCGCTCGGCCGTTGCGACGCGCGAAACAGGCGTTCGCGAGCGGGCGATCGCGTGCGGCGCTGGTTGCTTTTCCGGGAGTGAGATGGTGCGTGCGCACGGTTTTGGTCGGGCTAATTATCGTTCCCGAGCAAAGACTTGCGCGACGTACCTCGGGTTGAACATCTTAAGGAGCCGACATGGGCTTTTTCATTTCAGATGCGTACGCGCAAGGTGGGGGCGGCTCGCAAGGCGATCCGACGATCAGCTTCGTGATGCTGATCGTATTGTTCGCGGTTTTTTACTTCTTGCTGATTCGACCACAGCAAAAGCGTCAAAAAGAACACAAAGCGATGGTGGAGGCGATCGCCAAGGGCGATGAAATCGTCACCAACGGCGGTTTGCTCGGCAAGATAACCAAGGTTGGCGAGAGCTTCCTGACGGTCGAGGTGGCGAGCGGTTTGGAGGTGCATGTGCAACGCTCCGCGGTGGGCGCCGTGATGCCCAAGGGGACCATCAAGTCGGCTGGCTGAGACCGTTTGAAATGCTGAATCAATATCCTCTCTGGAAGCAAATACTGATCATCGCGGTCCTGGCGGCGGGAACCTTCTACGCGCTGCCGAATATCTACGGCGAGGATCCAGCGATCCAGATCTCGGCGACGCGTGGCTCGACGGTGGACGCCGGTTTGGAGCAGCGGGTGCGAAATACCCTGGAACGGGCCAACATCCGGGTCAAGCGCATCAGCCGCACTCCGCACAGTCTGCTGGTGCGGTTCAACGATACCGAAACGCAGCTCAAGGCCCAGGACGTGGTGCGCAGTGAGCTGGGTCAAAAGTACGTGGTGGCGCTCAACCTCGCCGCGGCGATGCCGAGCTGGATGGCCGAGCTGGGGGTGCAGCCCATGTACCTCGGCTTGGATTTGCGCGGTGGGGTGCATTTCCTGATGGAAGTGGACATGGACGCCGCCGTGCGCCAGTCGATACAGCGCTATGTCGGCGATTTCCGCTCGCTGTTGCGCAAAGAGAAACTGCGCTACCGGTCGATCACCCGCCTCAAGACCCAGGGCATCGAACTACGCTTCCGCGACGTGGCGACCCGCGATCAGGCCTACGATCTGATCCGCGATCGTTTTCCGGAGCTGGATCTGAGCAAGCCCGATAACGACATGACGCTGGTCGCGAAGCTCGGCAAGAAGGCCGCGGCCGACGTGCGGCGCTTCGCCTTGCAGCAGAACATCACGACCCTGCGCAATCGAGTCAACGAACTGGGGGTGGCTGAACCGGTTATTCAGCAGCAGGGCACGAACCGCATCGTGGTGCAGCTTCCGGGGGTGCAGGACACGGCGCGCGCCAAGGAGATCCTGGGCGCCACCGCGACCCTCGAATTCCACTTGGTCGACGAAAACGGATCCATACAGGATGCGCTGGCCGGCAAGGTGCCCGCCGCTTCGCGCCTGTACAAGGAACGCAACGGCACCCCGATCCTGCTCAAGCGCCGGGTGATGTTGACCGGCGACTACATCACCGATGCGGCGTCCGGCATCGAGCAGCAATCCGGTTCGCCGGCGGTTTTCATCACCCTGGACGGCAAGGGCGCGCGTTTGCTTTCGCGCGGTACGCGCGATGAAATCGGGCATCGTATGGCGGTCGTCTTCATCGAGCACAAGAGCGCGACCGAGGAAGTGAACGGCCGAACGGTGAGGAAGAGGTGGGTGGTCGAGGAGGTCATCAACGTCGCCGTGATCCGCGACCAACTCGGGAAGCGCTTTCAGATCTCGGGGCTCGACAGTACCGAAGAGGCGCGCAATCTGGCGCTGTTGCTGCGCGCTGGAGCACTCGCGGCGCCGATCGACATCGTCGAGGAACGCACGGTGGGGCCGAGCCTGGGCCGCGACAACATCGCGCAGGGATTCCGCTCGGTGGTGATCGGTTTCGTGTTGGTGCTGGTGTTCATGGCAGCCTATTACCGCCTGTTCGGTCTGATTGCGGATGTCGCGCTGTTCTTCAACCTGGTGTTGACGATCGCCCTTTTGTCGATGCTGCAGGCGACCTTGACGCTTCCCGGCATCGCCGGCATCGTGCTGACGGTGGGCATGGCGGTGGATGCCAACGTGTTGATTTTCGAGCGAATTCGTGAAGAGCTGCGGAACGGCAACACGCCGCAGGCGAGCATTCATGCCGGCTACGAGAAGGCGTTCTCGACGATTTTCGACGCCAACATCACGACCCTGATCGCGGCGGTGGTGCTGTTCGGTTTCGGCACCGGCCCGGTCAAGGGCTTCGCGGTGACGCTGTCGCTCGGGATCATCACCTCGATGTTCACGGCGATCATGGGTACCCGCGCGGTGGTAAATCTGATCTACGGCGGGCGGCGGGTCCACAAACTCGCCATCGGTGGCGGTATCACTAACGCATCGCCGGTGCCGGCCGTGAGCAAGAACTAGGAGCCGTCGGGATGCGCCTGATTACCCACAACACCCACTTCGATTTCATCGGCAAGCGCAAGGCCGCGCTGATCTTCTCGACCACGTTAATCGTCCTCGCGTTGCTGTCGGTGGGGGTGCGCGGTTTGAATTTCGGGATCGACTTCACCGGCGGGACGCTGATTGAGGTGAGTTTTCCGAATTCGGTGGATCTGTCCGCGGTCCGCCAGAGCCTCGGCAAGGCGGGCTTCGAACAGGCGGTCGTGCAGCACTTCGGCTCGACCCGCGATGTGCTGGTGCGGATCGCGCCGCGCGAAGGAGTGAGCAAGGCCGAGCTGAGCAGTGACGCGTTGCGCGCGCTGGGCGATGCCCATCAGGGCAAGATCAATCTACGCCGGGTGGAGTTCGTCGGACCGCAGGTCGGACGCGAGCTGACCGAGAGCGGCGGTTTGGCGATGCTGGTGGCGTTGGGGGGGATCCTGATCTATGTCGGTTTGCGTTTCGAGTACCGTTTCGCGCTGGGCGCGGTAGCGGCCCTGATCCACGACGTAATCATCACTATCGGCTTCTTTTCGGAGTTGGGTCTGGAGTTCGATCTCACGACCCTGGCGGCGGTGCTCGCGGTGATCGGGTATTCACTGAATGATACGATTGTCGTGTTTGACCGGGTGCGCGAGAATTTCCGCAGGATGCGCAAAGGGAGCCCGGAGCTAATCGTCAACGCCTCGATCAACCAGACTCTGTCGCGTACCTTGATGACCTCGCTCACGACCCTGATAGTGGTGGTGGCACTGTTCTTACTCGGTGGTGACTTGATCCATAGCTTTTCGACCGCACTGATCGTCGGTATCGTGATCGGAACCTATTCGTCCATCTACGTCGCCAGCACCGCGGCGCTCGCGTTGGGGATCAGCAAGCAGGACATGATGCCGGTGAAGAAGGAGGGCGAAGCACTGGACGCTCGTCCGTAGGGCCCGGTTCGTGGCGGGTCGATCGCAGACAAAAGGTGACGGCGCCGCGCCGCTGGTGTCGATCCGCGGGTTACGCTTCGCCCGTGCCGGGCGGCTGATTTTCGACGGCATCGATCTGGACGTGGCGCGCGGCAAGATCACCGCGATCATGGGACCCAGCGGGACCGGCAAGACCACCCTGCTGCAACTCATCGGGGGGCAACTCAGGCCGCTGGCCGGGACCATCGAGGTCGACGGGATCAACGTCCACCGCTTGGCCCGCGAACGCTTGTTCGATCTGCGCAAGCGGATCGGCATGTTGTTTCAAAGCGGCGCGCTGCTGACCGATCTGAGCGTGTTTGAAAACGTCGCCTTTCCGTTGCGCGAGCATACCGATCTGCCTGAATCGATGATTCGCGATCTGGTGCTGATGAAACTCGAGGCGGTGGGATTGCGCGGCGCGCAGGACCTGATGCCGCGGGAACTGTCGGGCGGCATGGCGCGGCGCGTGGCGCTGGCCCGGGCGATTGCCCTCGATCCCCTGATGATCATGTATGACGAGCCGTTTTCGGGTCAGGATCCGATCTCGATGGGGGTGTTGGTGCAACTCATCCGCCGACTCAACGACACCCTGGGGCTGACCAGCATCATCGTCTCTCACGACGTGCCGGAGACGGCGTCGATCGCGGACTACATGTATATGCTCGCGGGCGGCAAGGTGGTCGGCGAAGGGACCCCGGAGGCAATCGACGCGAGCACCTCGGAGTGGGTGAGACAATTCATGCATGGGCTCGCGGACGGACCGGTGCCGTTCCACTATCCGGCCGCCGATTACGTCACCGAACTGTTGGGTGAGAGACCCGGATGATCGAGTCACTTCGTCATCTCGGACGCGCCGGACTCGGTTTTTTCGAGCGCCTCGGGCGCGGGCATCTGTTTCTATTCTACGTACTGGTCGGGATGCCGGGACTGTTGTCGCGCTTCGGCTTGGTGATCAAGCAGATGTGGTCCGTGGGGGTGCGGTCACTGGTGATCATCGTGGTGTCGGGGACCTTCGTGGGGATGGTGCTGGCGCTGCAAGGCTATAATACGCTGGTCGATTTCGGCGCCGAGGAGTCGCTCGGGGTGCTGGTCGCGCTGTCGCTGGTGCGCGAACTCGGCCCGGTGGTCGCGGCGCTGCTGTATGCGGGTCGCGCGGGATCGGCGTTGACCGCCGAGATCGGCTTGATGAAGGCCACCGAACAACTCGCCGGCATGGAAATGATGGCGGTTGACCCGTTGCGCCGCGTGGTGGCGCCGCGGTTCCTGGCCGGGATGCTAACGATGCCGCTGCTCGCTGCGATCTTCAGCGCGCTGGGCGTGGTCGGCGGCTATTTCGTGGGGGTCGGTCTGCTGGGCGTGGATGATGGCGCCTTCTGGTCACAGATGCAGGCCAAGGTCGCGTTGCGCGAAGATATTCTCAACGGCGTGGTGAAGAGTTTTGTGTTCGGTGTCGCGGTGACCTGGATCGCCGTGTTCGAGGGCTACGACGCGCTGCCGACCTCGGGGGCGTGAGCGCCGCGACCACCCGTACCGTGGTGCATTCCTCGCTCGCGGTGCTGGGACTCGACTTCGTTTTGACCGCACTCATGTTCAATCAGTGATCGCGGCGAGGGAAGCAGATGCAGACAAAGACGGTCGAAGTGGGTGTGGGGTTGTTTGTGGCCTTCGGGCTTGCGGCGCTGCTGATGCTCGCGATGAAGGTCAGCAACCTCGCGGAGATATCAGGTGGCGACAGCTACGCGGTGCGCGCGCACTTCGATAATATCGGGGGGCTCAAGGTGCGCTCCCCGGTGAAGATGGCCGGCGTGCGAGTCGGCAAGGTCACCGGGATCAACCTTGACAAGAAGACCTACGAGGCCGTGGTTACCATGCACATAGGCTCACGCTTCGACAATATACCGACCGATACGTCGGCGAGCATCTTCACTTCGGGTTTGCTTGGTGAGCAGTACGTCAGTCTGGAGCCTGGCGGCGAGGAAAAGTATCTCAAGGAGAATGGCGAGATCCGGCTTACCCAGTCGGCGGTGGTCCTGGAGCAGGTGATCGGCCAATTCCTTTTCAACAAGGCGGGAGAGACCAAATGATGTGGAGTCCGAGCATGACGGGGTTGCGGGTGGCGGGCAGCGTTTGGTCGTGCCGCGCCGCCGGGCACTTGTTGGTGCTGCTGGCTGTCGCGTTGCCGGGTGTCGCCGCGCGGGCCGCGGTCGAGCCACCGGGGCAGGTGGTGGTTCGCAACACCACCGCGCGGATGATCGAGGCACTGCGCCGGGATCGAGAAAAAATTTCGGCCCACCCCGCGCGGATTTACAACTTGGTCGCGGACATTATTTTGCCGCACTTCGACTTCGACCGGATGTCCCGTCGGGTGCTCGGAAAGCATTGGCGCCGTGCCAGCCGCGCGCAACGGGAACGCTTCGTGCGAGAGTTTCGGACCCTGCTGGTGCGTACCTACGCGACGGCGCTCGCGGAGTATCGTGATCAGACGATCCGCTATCTGAAACCGCGTGCCCGCGACAATACCGAGTTGACGGTGCGTACCCAGATCGAGCAGCCGGGCGGCCCTCCGATCCCGATCGATTACCAGCTCTATCGCAGCGCCGACTCCTGGAAGGTCTATGACGTGGTAATCGACGGCGTGAGTCTGGTCGTCAACTATCGATCGAGCTTCAGCGCTGAGATCCGCAAGGGCGGTATTGACGGATTGATCGCGCGTCTCGCCGAGCACAACGGTGCCAATTGAGCGGCGGATGGTGGCGAGCGAGCAGGTGAACGCGGCGCGCCTCGATGCAGTCGGCAATGGCGCCTGGACGCTGGCGGGCGCCCTGACCTTCGACACCGTTGCCGAGCTCTGGCGGCGCGGGCTGGATGACAGCTCCGGCGCCGCCGCCGTGACCCTGGACCTGGCGGGCGTCGAGCGCACCGACAGCGCCGGGCTGGCGTTGATCGTCGGATGGATGTGCGCCGCGCGCCGGCGCGGCATGGAGCTGCGTCTGCGTAACATCCCCGCGCAAATGCTCGCGATCGCCGCCACCACCCGCCTGGACGCGCTGCTCCAGCGCGGCTGATGGCGGGGGCGTTCCTGCGACTCCGGATTGATGTGGTTCGTTCTTGCTGATGGATTCCAGCCTGATCAAGCGTCTTATCGAGACGGGGATCGACGGCGCCGAGGCCCGGATCGACGGAGACGGAAGGCACTTCGACGCGGTGGTGGTCAGTGCGGTTTTCGAGGGTCGCTCGGTGATCGCGCAGCATCGTCTGGTCTACGCCGCACTCGGGACTCATTTCGACGATGACGCGCTGCACGCGCTGAGCCTGCGCACCTATACGCCGGAGCAATGGCGGCGGCTCGCGCCGGCCTAAGCAAATCCTGAATTCCTCGGTTCACCGCTTCCGTGTGATAGCAACCGTTTGATATGAATGCGATAGAGTTCAATGGAGGTGTTCACCTGCCGGGTGAATCACGCTGTCGCGTGAAGTGCACGCTTGCGATGGCGCAGGGCGGCGTTGCAACGCTTTGGAATAGAACGACTATTGCGCCTCGTTGTGTCTTGCCCCGCACCCCCGCAAGCGCACACTTCGCCCCGTCCAACTGAGGATTCCAGGATAATTCAGTGGACAAGTTGATAATTTCCGGCGGGGTGCCGCTCGACGGAACGATCCGGATCGCCGGGGCGAAGAACGCCGCCCTGCCGATCCTTGCCGCCACGCTACTGACCGATAGCGCGGTAACGGTCGGCAACATCCCGCACCTGCACGACATCACGACGACCATGGAATTGCTCGGCCAGATGGGGGTCAGCCTGGTGCTCGACGAGCACATGAACATCGAGGTCGATTCCTCGACCATCCGCGATCTTTACGCGCCCTATGAACTGGTCAAGACGATGCGCGCATCGATCCTGGTGCTTGGTCCCCTGCTGGCGCACCACGGGCAGGCGGTGGTTTCGCTGCCCGGTGGCTGCGCGATCGGGTCGCGTCCGGTGAATCTGCACATTCAGGGCTTGGCCAAGATGGGCGCCGACATCCGCGTCGAAGGCGGCCTCATTCATGCTCGGGCGAAGCGCCTGCGTGGCACCCGGCTGGTGCTCGACCTGGTCACGGTGACCGGGACCGAAAACCTGATGATGGCGGCGGCGCTGGCCGAGGGTACGACGGTAATCGAGAACGCGGCACGCGAGCCGGAGGTCGTCGATCTGGCGCAGTGCCTGATCAGCATGGGCGCGCGAATCGAGGGCGCGGGCACCGATACGATCACCATCGAGGGCGTCGCGACGCTCGCCGGGACCCGCTACGACGTGCTCCCCGACCGGATCGAAAGCGGCACCTATCTGGTCGCGGCGGCGATCACCGGTGGCCGCGTCAAGATCAAGGACACCCGCCCCCACACCTTGGAGTCGGTACTCGCGAAGCTGACCGAAGCCGGCGCCGAGGTGACCATCGGCGATGACTGGGTGGAGGTCGACATGCACGGTGACCGGCCGCAGGCGGTGAACGTGCGAACCTCGCCCTATCCAGCCTTTCCAACCGATATGCAGGCGCAGTTCACGGCCCTGGACGCGGTTTCCGAAGGCACCGCGGTGATTTCGGAAACGGTGTTCGAAAACCGCTGCATGCACGTGCACGAATTGCAGCGTATGGGGGCGGACATCCACCTGGAAGGCAACACGGCGGTCACTCACGGGGTCGGTAAGTTGACCGCCGCACCGGTGATGGCGACCGATCTGCGCGCTTCGGCGAGCCTGGTGCTCGCCGGCTTGGTGGCGGACGGAGAGACGGTGGTCGATCGTATCTATCACATCGATCGCGGCTACGCGAGCATCGAGGAAAAGCTCGCCAAGCTCGGTGCGCGGATCCGGCGCGTACCTGGATGACGGCCGTGGTCGACGCTGCGCGGCCCGAGGGACGCCTGACGCTGGCGGTATCCAAGGGCCGGATCCTCGATCAGGCGCTGGCCTTGCTCAGCGAGATCGGGATCGAGGTTGCGGATATCGCCACCAGCCGGCGGCTGGTGTTCGCGACCAGCGATCCTCGGATCGAGGTGATGATCATTCGTGCGCAAGACGTTCCCACCTTCGTCGAATACGGCGCGGCGGATCTGGGGATCGCGGGCAAAGACGTGCTCATGGAGCGCGAGCGGTCGGAACTCTACGAGCCCCTCGATCTTGGTATTGCTCGTTGTCGACTGGTGCTGGCGGGTCCGCACGACGGTGCGCCGGGCGGACCGCGCCCGCGGGTCGCGACCAAGTACGTGCGCACCGCGCGACGCTATTTCGCGGCCCGTGGGATGCAGGTCGAGGTGATCCATCTCTATGGCTCGATGGAGATCGCGCCGCGGGTCGGCCTCGCCGATCAGATCGTCGACCTGGTCGATAGCGGTGCAACGCTGCGCGCCAACGGATTGGTGGAGATCGCGCGGATCGCCGATATCAGCTCCCGGCTGGTGGTGAACAAGGCGGCGATGAAGATGAAGCACGCGCCGGTGCGCGAGTTCATTGCGCGCCTTGCGCGCGCCTGTGCCGCGCGTGACGCGCACCCGGCGGGGCCGCGCCGCGCATGACCGCGATCGCCCGCCTGGACACTGCCGCGGAAAACTTCGAGGCGGGTTTCGCGGCGCTGCTGACCGAGGCGCGCCGGGATGACCCGGAAATCGAAAGCGCGGTGCGTGCGATCATCGATCGAGTGCGCGGCGAAGGCGATGCCGCGCTCCTCGAGCTGAGCGCACGTTTCGACCGCGTCGAGGCGCGATCCGTGGATGAGCTACGGATCGGGGCGCAACGCGTGGAGGCCGCATGGCGCGGTCTGGCGACGGAGCAGGCGGCGGCCCTGGAGCTGGCCGCGGAGCGGATCCGTGCTTTCCATACCCACCAGATCGAACGCTCTTGGCAGTACCGTGAGGCCGACGGAACCCTGCTCGGGCAGCAAGTCACCGCGCTCGATCGGGTCGGGCTGTACGTGCCGGGGGGGAAAGCCAGCTATCCTTCCTCGGTGCTCATGAACGCGCTGCCGGCGCGGGTCGCCGGGGTCGGCTCGATCGTGATGACGGTGCCCGCCCCGGAGGGCAAACTCAGCGATCTGGTGCTCGCCGCGGCGCGCCTGGCGGAGGTCGACGAGATCTACACGCTCGGCGGCGCCCAGGCGATTGCGGCACTGGCCTACGGCACCGCGAGCATCGCCCCGGTAGACAAGATCGTCGGTCCCGGCAATGCCTACGTGGCGGCCGCCAAGCGGCTGGTTTTCGGGGAGGTGGGGATCGACATGGTGGCGGGTCCGTCCGAGATCCTGATCATCTGTGACGGCGCGACCCCCGCGGACTGGATCGCGATGGATCTGTTCGCGCAGGCCGAGCACGATGAGCGGGCGCGCGCGATCCTGTTGTGCCCCGACCCGGATTTCATCGGCGAGGTCGCGGACGCGATCGATCGCCTGCTGCCGGAGATGGGGCGCGCGCCGATTATCGGGGCGGCGCTCGCGGCGCGCGGCGCGCTGATTCGGGTGCGTGATCTCGATCAGGCGGTCGATCTCGCCAACCGCATCGCGCCGGAACATCTGGAACTCTCGGTCGAGGATCCCGAGCGCTGGGCGACCAAGGTGCGCCACGCGGGCGCGATATTTCTCGGTCGACACACCCCGGAAGCCCTGGGCGACTACTGTGCGGGACCGAATCATGTGTTGCCGACCGCGCGCACCGCGCGTTTCTCCTCGGTGCTCGGGGTTTACGATTTCCAGAAACGCACCAGCCTGATCGGCTGCTCTTTGCAAGGCGCGCGCGGTCTGGTGCCGACCGCGTCGCTGCTGGCCCGCGGCGAGTCGCTGACCGCCCATGCGCGTTCCGCCGAGTTGCGGATCGGTGAGCGGGACGGTGATGGCTGAGCCGCGCGTGTCGGTCGCCGATCTCAACGCCTGCATCGCCAGGACGATCCGCCCCGAGGTGCGTGCCTTGGCGGCCTACGAGGTCGCCCACTCCGAGGGATTGATCAAGCTCGATGCGATGGAGAATCCGTACACCTGGCCGCGCGAAATGGTGGACGAGTGGTGTGCGGTGCTCGCCGATGTGGTGGTCAACCGTTACCCGGACCCGGAGGCCTCCCGGCTCAAGACCCGACTCCGCGTCGCGATGGGGATCCCGGATAGCGCGGGTCTGCTGCTCGGCAACGGTTCGGATGAACTTATTGAATTGCTGGCCTTGGCGGTCGCCGTACCCGATGCCGTGGTACTCGCGCCGGCCCCGACCTTCGTCATGTACCGGCACGCGGCCTGCGCCGCCGGGATGCGCTACGAGAGTGTCGCCCTGGGCGCGGAGGATTTCTCGCTGGGCCGTGAAACCTTCCTCGAAGCGGTGGCGCGGTGGCGCCCGGCGCTGGTGTTTCTCGCCTACCCGAACAACCCGACCGGCAACCTGTGGGACGCGGCGGCCATCGACGCGGTGATCGAGCGAACGCCGGGGCTGGTGGTGGTCGATGAGGCCTATGCGCCGTTCGCGGAGCGTAGTTTGATCGAGCGCCTCGATCGCTATCCCAACCTGCTCGTGCTACGCACCCTTTCGAAGCTCGGACTCGCGGGTCTGCGCCTCGGGATGCTCGCCGGGCGGCCGGAATGGCTATGTGAAATCAACAAGTTGCGCCTTCCCTACAATATCAACACCCTGAGCCAAGTGAGTGCGGCCTTTGCCCTCGACCACGCGGCGGTACTCAATGAGCAGACCGCCCGGATCCGTGCCGATCGCGAGCACTTGATGGCGCGGCTCCAGCGGATGACGGGCTTGAGGGTGTGGCCTAGTCGCGCAAATTTCCTGCTGGTTCGGCTCACCGCACGTCCGGCGCCGGCGATCTTCCGGTACTTACGCGAGCACGGGGTGTTGGTAAAGTTGCTCGACGGCAGCGATCCGCTGCTCGGCGATTGTGTACGGGTAACGGTCGGCCGGCCGGAAGAAAATCAGCGATTTGTGGAGGTTCTGGAAGCCGCGCTGGTCGCGGCCCCCCCGGGCTTGACTGCATGAGCTAGAATGGCCCGCCGCAGAGCTTTCTGTGGCGCAGGTGGTGCCCCGCCGATGAGTTGTAGGCGGTTTGGCTCGCGGCACGGCGCCGCGCCCGGTCGCGTATACAGCCACACACAAGCGCGCGGAGGCGGTTTGGCCGCTCGGCGCAAGGGAGACAACATGGCACTGTTAGCCAATCGACGCTCGATAATGACGCTCTATTCCGATGCCCAGGATGCGGCGAGCCACGCGGTGCGCCTGGTTCTCGCGGAGAAGGCGATCAATGTCGAGATTTCCCACGTCAGCCCGGACAACAAGCCGGACGATCTCAACGATCTGAACCCCTATGATTCGGTTCTGACCCTGGTCGACCGCGACTTGGTGCTCTATGAGGCCCAGATCATCATGGAGTATCTGGACGAGCGTTTTCCGCACCCGCCGTTGATGCCGGTCGACCCGGTCTCGCGCGCCAGCAACCGGCTGTACCGTTATCGCATCCAACGCGATATCCTGCCCCTGATCGAGGTGATTGAGCGCGGCGAGCGGGGCACCGCCGAGGCGGCGCGCAAAACCCTGCGTGACCATCTGACCGCCATCGCGCCGGTATTCGCGCGTTCAGCGTTCTTTATGTCTGACGAATATTCGCTGGTCGACTGTTTCCTCGCCCCGGCCCTGTGGCGCCTATCCTACCTGGGCGTGAAACTTCCTCGCCAGGCGAAGCCACTGATGCAGTTCGCGGACAAGCTTTTCGAACGCGAGGCATTCGATTCGAGTTTGTCGGAGGCGGAGCGGGAAATGCACGAAGCCTGAGGCTAAGCTTCGGTAGCGGGTGGTGCGGCCTGCCCGGCCGGCAAGATCGGAACCCACCCTGGAGTGACGATGTCCGAAATGACTTCGAGCAAACCGTATCTGGTGCGCGCGGTCTACGAGTGGTTGAACGACAACGGATTGACGCCCCAGCTTCTAGTCGACACCGAGGATGAGGCGGTGCGGGTGCCGCCGGGTTCCGCCAAGGATGGCCGGGTGGTGCTCAACGTGGCGCCCGGTGCGGTGCGCGGCTTGGTGCTGGGCAACGAGTGGATCGAATTCGACGCCCGCTTCGGCGGCAAACCGTTTCATGTCCTGCTGCCGGCCGCCTCGGTACGCGCGGTGGCGGCGCGCGAGAACGGTGCGGGGATGTCGTTTCCACCCGGGGAACCGCAAGATACTCCCCCTCGACCGCCCTCCGAAGACCGCGGCAAGCGGCGTCCGCGCGCGCGCCTGAAGGTGGTTAAGTAGTGTTATTTCAACTTAGAATCCTCAGTTGGACGGGGTGAAGTGTGCGTTTGCGGTGGTGCAGGGCAAGGCACAACGCTGCGCAATAGTCGTTCTATTCAAAGCGTTGTAAGGCCGCCCTGCGCCGCCGCAAACGTGCAATTGCCCCGTAGCGTGATTCACCGGGCGGGTGAAGACATCGGTCGACATCAAAGGCATTCATATCAGCCGGTTACCGTCAGAATGTAGCGGTCAACTGAGGATTCTAGGTTCAACGACCTGCAGTCACCGAAAGTAGCTTCTCGAAGGAAGGCAGTTTTGCAAGTACCTCACTCGAAATAACAGTTCAATTTAGGTTCGAGGCCCAAGGGCGGGTACTCTATCGGCGGCAAACCGGCGTAGGAGATCCGCGGGTGCCTGAGGCCGGTGACGGTCACGGTTGCGCGCCAGCGGTCGGTGCCGTCTACGCTGAAATCGAAGGTGTAGCGGCATACGACTACCCAGTGGACGCGTTTGCGGCGCAGCAGGCGGACGCTGCGCAGGCACACCGTATCGTCGAGCAACTGCAGCTTACGCTGTCGGCACTGGCGGCGACAGGCGGCAATCAGGGTTTCGTGGAGGCGCATCCCGTGCGCCCAGATCGAGGCGAGGATGGCCAGCAATGCAAGTAAGATAACCGCGCTACCCATGTCGCTCAGCGCCGGTGAACGGGTGTTTCGGTTCGCGCGATCGGCGTGCGAGCCCGCTTCGAGCGCGACCCGGCGGGGATAGGCGGTTGCCGTACTTTCGCTGCGTAAATCACCGTGGCTCTACCGCAGGGGTGGGGGGCGTCGCGCGCGACGAGGGTTCGCGATGATTGCCGTGCAGCTCGCGGATATCACCGAACTCGCGGTGGATGCAATTGTCAACGCCGCCAACGAAAGCCTGCTCGGCGGCGGCGGGGTGGACGGAGCCATCCACCGGGCGGCCGGCCCGGAACTGCTCGCCGCTTGTCGCCGCTTGGGTGGCTGTCCGACCGGCGAGGCACGGATAACGTTCGGATACCGGTTGCCGACACGCCATATCATCCACACGGTGGGGCCGGTGTGGCACGGCGGCGACCGTGGCGAATCCGAGCTGCTGCGTGCCTGTTACCGTGCGTCGCTGCGCTTGGCGTCCGCTCATCAGCTTCGGCGGATTGCCTTTCCGGCGATCAGTACCGGCGTCTACGGCTACCCCAAGACTGCCGCCGCGGCGATCGCGATCGACACGATGCGCGAACAAGAGGCCGACTTCACCGAAATCATCGCGTGTTGCTTCGATGACCGGGACGCCGCGGTTTACCGTGCGCTGCTGGCACGCTGAGGCGCCATCTCGGTCACCGTTCTGGCACCGGTTCAGTCACTGTACTCGAACAGTTTCACGACCCGCTGCACTCCGCCGACCCTGCGTGCCGCTTCGGTCACCGTGTCCGCTTCGGAGCGGCGCAACAGACCCATGAGGTAGACCACCCCCTTCTCGGTGACGACCTTGGTTCGCAGGGCGATGTCGGTATTCTTGTTGACGATTGCCGCTTTCACCTTGGCGGTGACATAGGTGTCGCTGGATCGCGATAGCATCGAACTCGGTGCGGCGATCGTGATTTCGTCGATCACCCGGCGCACCTTGTTGATTCCGCGCGCCAGGGAGACGATGCGCACCCGCAATTTCTTGCTCGGCGTTTCACCGGTGAGGAGCACGATGTTGTTGAGGCTGGTAGCGTTGATATGGCTCTTGGGACCGGCCACCGGGTCGTTCCCGAGGCGCTCGAGAAACTTGAGCTCGATGATTTCATCGTCGACGAAGGCGCCGGCCGATCGGCGGTCGTGGTAGGCGCTGGCGCCGGTCGCGGCGCCGGCCCCGGCCGCCGCCACACACCCGGTGAGTACCGGTATCATCGTGCCGAGCAGTAGTGCGAATAGCGGTCGTATGTGTGTCACCTTGGGGGATCTCTGGCCAGGACGGATAGCGAAAAACTCATTATGCCCGAAAGGCGTCCCGGATCCATTCGATCCGTGGTCCCGCTGGCGGACCCGCGACGCCGATCACGTCAAAACGGCAGTTTGCCTTGGCAAGGGTCGAGTTTCGTTGCAGAAAATGTTGTGCGCTGTTGATCAAGTGCGCCTGTTTGCGGCTTCCGACGCTCGCGGCGCCGCTGCCGAAATCGCTGCGCCCGCGGTACCTGACCTCGACGAACACCAAGGTCGGGCCATCACGCATGACCAGGTCGATTTCGCCGACTCGGCAGCGATAGTTGCGCGTCACCTCGGTGAGTCCCGCCGCGTGCAGGTGTTCGAATGCCAGGGTTTCGGCCCACTGACCCGTCGACGTCGTGGTCGGAGCGCGAGTCGCCTTCACGGCGGCGCTTGCACCGAGGCGTCGAGCGGCACCGGCAGGCCGTCCTTGAAGATCGCCCAGCGCAGGCGGCGGTGTACCCGGCCGCTGACGTCGACCGACAGTCGTCCGGTGGCGCCTTCGAATTCGGCCGCGCGCTGTGCCCGCAGGCGACCGAGATTCGGGATCAAGCGGTAGGCGTCGGCGCCGAACGCGTAGAGGCGCAGAAACCCGCCCCGGGCCTGCGGCCAGGCGGCGAGGACGGCGTCGCGCAAGGGATCGTTTAGCGCGACGCCGGGGGTGAGCACCCACGGCATGTCGCCGAACTCGATCCCGTTGAGGTCACGGTCCGCGCCGGCATCGGGTTTCGCGGTGTAGACGTGGGAAGTCGCGTAGATCGGTAGGCGACCGGCCTTGTTGAAGGCAAACTGAGGGCGAATTTGTCGGGCCTGGCGTGGAAACGCCGCCAGGAATACGAAATCGATGTCTTGACGGCGCCGCGACTCGCGCTCGATCGGGCGGCCGATCACGCGGCGCAAGGCCCGCGCGCGTTCCTCGCTGCGGTCGATGTTGAGCACCTGCTTGACCGGCGCCGACATGTCCTTGGCGCCGGGTGGATAGCTCGCGCTCGCCGCGACGATTCCACCGAGTTCCTCGAAAGCCTTGCCGAAAGACGCATCGACCCGCTCGCCCCAGTCGCCTTGCGGATACAGCACCACACCGCGCGCGCGTGCGTCGAACCACGCGCGTTCGGCCGCGCCGCGTGCCTCTTCCTCCGGTGACAGGGCAAACTGGTAAAACGGTGCGCCTTCGCCGGCCGAGGCCGACGGGGGTTTGCCGGCGGGCGCCCGGGCCAGGTTCAAGGCCAGGGTCGGGACGCGCCGGGTCTGTGCCTGCGCGAGGGCGGTCACCGCCCCGCGCCGCAACGGTCCGACCACCATCCCGGCGCCTTCTTCGACGACCCGACGGTAGGTCGCGGCAATGTCCGCGGCGGAGCTGTCGCGGATCAGGATCACCGGCCGCTCGGGGTTCGCGGTGTCCTCCAACCAGGCACCGAGAAATCCGTCCCGTACCGCGCGCGCCGCTTGTTCGAATTGCCCTTGCAAGGGCAACAGTAGCGCCACCGTGGCCGGCGGTGCGGCCTGCTGAAAGCTGGTGGCGAGCAGCGCCGGGATGATCGCGGTGTCGGCGGGATGGCCGGGGAAGCGGGCGCGCCACGCGGCGATCCCTTGTTCCAAGGTCTCCGGGTGGGTCGCCAAGGTGGCCGTCAGACGCGCCAGTTCGATCCAGCCGTTGAAGCTCGGATCGGCACTCGGGGCGGTGTGCTCGAGCGCTGCGGGCGTCAATCGGGTGAGTTCCGTCCACGCCGCGCGCCAAGCGCGGTCCTTGGCTTCGGGTGATCGCGCCGCGGCGGCGAGCGCCAGTCGTTCACGCGCCGCCTCGAGATGGTTGCCGCTCGCCGCGTAGGCCTCGGCGCGCAGGCGATGATAACGGGCCAGGGCATCCCCTGCGTAGAAAGTCACCGCCGCTGCGGGCAATAGAGCCAGTGCCGCTTCGACGTGTCCCGCGCGCAGTTCGATTCCCGCGTGCAGCAGGTCGCGGTAGGCGGCGACCGGCGGCGGAAGGGTCATCCGGCGCAAGCGGTCGAGTACCGTGGTCGCGGTCGTGAGGTCACCGGCGTCGATAAATGCCGCTGCGGCCTTGAGCAGAAACGCCGCGGCCTGCTCGCCACCGGCACCGGCCGCAATTCTCAGGTACTCCCTGCCCGCCTCCTGCAACTGCCCCGCCGCGATCAAGGAACGCGCCCGCACCTCCACGTCGGTGGTCGGCCCCGGCACGGGTGGCGGTCCGCCCGCGCAGGCGGACAGGACCAGCGCGAGGAGCGCGAGTAAGCCGATCCGCCGTACCCGTTGCCGCTTACGCGCCCGTTCCATGCCGTTGCTCTCCATCTCCGGCGGGTATCCTCTATCGGAATCGCCATCGCCCTTGATTGTCGTGTAAATGGCGTCGTGCATCCAGGGTATCATCCGGCCGGGGAACTCGCGGATCTTGGGCTCAGGCGAAAAAAGTTGCCATTGCGGGTGACGAGACGCCCGACCGACAAGGCGCGAGAGATACGAATGGCCGGCTATTCGACTGACGCGCAACGAGGCCGGTCGGGATGGATCGGCACTCGGAATGGTGACGTTATTTTGCACCGATGTCGTAGACCGAAGGTGTGGTCATCGGTGAAATTCGGGCCGACAGGGGATCGCACCCGTTGCTGTCCAACGCCGCCGCCGGCGGCAACGGTGAAGCGTCGCGCGGCGAGACACGGGAGCGGCGGGAAGATGTCGGCGTGAACGACGGGCAAGGGGCTCTGTATGTGGTCGCGACGCCGATCGGGAATCTCGATGATCTCAGCCCGCGTGCCCGGCGGGTGCTGGCCGAGGTGGCACTGATCCTCGCGGAAGATACCCGCCACAGTGCGCGCTTGCTGGCGCACTACGCGATCGGGACGCCGATGCGGGCCTTTCACGAACACAACGAGGCGCGCCTGTGCCCGGTTATCGCGGCGCGCATCGAGGGCGGCGAGCGGATCGCCTTGATTTCCGATGCAGGCACGCCGCTGTTCAGCGATCCGGGTTACCGCCTGTTGCGCACCCTGCGCGAGCGCGGCTTACGCGCGCTACCGATACCCGGCGCCAATGCGGCGGTCGCGGCCTTGTCGGTCGCCGGTTTGGCGACCGACCGTGTGGCTTTCGAGGGGTTCTTGCCGGCCCGCGGTGGTGCGCGGCGCACGCGACTCGCGGAACTCGAGGGTGAAAGCCGTACGCTGGTGTTCTATGAGGCGCCGCATCGCGTTGCGGCCACCGTCGAGGATCTGCATGCGGCCTTGAGAGACACCCGCGAGGCGACGCTGGCGCGGGAGTTGACCAAGATCCACGAACAGTTGATCAGGGGGACGCTGGGCGAATTAAGGGTGTGGCTGCGTGAGCACCCGCAACGAATACGCGGCGAATTCGTGATCGTCGTCGCCGGTCGTGCGCAGGGCACACCCGCGGCGGAGCGGGGTGAGGCGGTGCTGCGGACGCTACTCGAGGAACTGCGCCCGCCGCAAGCCGCCAAGCTTGCCGCAAGAATAACCGGCGCGCGACGCAATGCGCTGTATCGGCGCGCGCTTGAACTCGACGACGACAAAGCGTGAACGCCGCGCCGCGCGGGGGCGCGTACGGCGAGCCAACTCAGGTGCGGGAGTCGACCTGTAAGCCGGGTTCTGTCGTGAGCAGCCATTCATCTGGGACGCGCGTAGCCGTGCGCCTCTAGCGACCTACCCGAGAGCCCGCGCGGGCTACGCGGCGCCACGCCTGGGCATGGCCAGCTCTCCTATTTGGTCTTGCTCCGGGTGGGGTTTGCCGTGCCGGCCGTGTTACCACCGCCGCGGTGCGCTCTTACCGCACCATTTCACCCTTACCCGCCGACCCGCGGCGGGCGGTATATTTTCTGTGGCACTTTCCGTGGATTCACATCCCCCAGGCGTTACCTGGCACCCAGCCCTGTGGAGCCCGGACTTTCCTCCGCGGCCGTCAGCGTAACGGGTACGCTCGCCACGGCGACTGCCCGGTCGACTCCCGCGTCGCTAGTCTCTCTCGGTTGTGCGGGCGCGCGCAATAGCCGGTATCGATTTCCCGTTTCTGGTGTTGGCCGCGCGCTGTCGATCCATGCGGCGATGCCAAGGCCATCGCCGAATATCCCAACGATGGTCTGCCGCCGCCGGACTTCGCTGACCGGCCGATACCTTTCGGTATCGGCCGATGTCCGAGCCTCTTGCAAAACTCCGCGACGGAGGTGATTTATTGGCTCGATCGGCCAACAGAGGAAGGATCCCGGCCCCCTTCGGTGTTAAAATCGGTTTGCACACCAAACAACGAAAAGGACCGGGAAATGAGTCGGTTACGGGTCGCATTATCGCAGTATTGACTGAACATACAAGGGTCGCTCTTTCCGTGGCTGAAAGAGGAACTCGGCGAGCTCACCGAGAGGCAGCAGCGGCTGGTGATGGTGTTGGAAACGGTCCGTGTCGAAGAGTTCCTCGGCTCGGTTTACGGCCTGCCCGGACGGCCACCGGCGGATCGCACGGCCATCGCGCGCGCCTTCGTGGCGAAGATGGTTTATGACATGGCGAGCACCCGGGTGCTGATTGAGCGGCTGGGCTCGGATCGGACGTTGCGTCGACTCTGCGGGTGGGAACGTCGTAACGAGGTTCCGGGAGAATGGACCTTTTCGCGAGCCTTCGGGGAATTCGCCGTGAGTCGATTGCCCGAGCGGGTGCATGAAGCGCTGATCCGCAAGAGCTACGCGGAGGAGTTGGTAGGGCATATCTCGCGGGACTCGACGGCCATCGTGGCACGCGAGAAGCCGGTGAAGAAAGTGGCCACGGCGGCGCAGGCGGGTACGCCCAAGAAGCGGGGACGGCCGAGAAAGGGCGAAGAGCGGGTCAA
>Ga0114931_10003271_pt1 | contig 20556 bp, 17 predicted proteins | sample 2SBtaG_FD_89579 | JGI IMG/M metagenome (GOLD analysis project Ga0114931, IMG submission 89579) | Deep subsurface microbial communities from Kolumbo volcano to uncover new lineages of life (NeLLi) - 2SBTROV14_V59a metaG | ecosystem: Environmental > Aquatic > Marine > Volcanic | place: Kolumbo...
GGATCGGCCTGATGCAAATGCCGGAGACCCTCGTTCAGGTCTTTTTCGATTGCCGGATAATTCTTACTCATGGTGGTTTCCCTTCACTTGATTGTCCAAATTTCAGGTGAGCATCGTGTAAAGATTGTATGAGGTGGTGACGACGATGAGCAAGTCCAGAGGTTGATTTCACTGAAAAGTGGGCAGAAGCGATAGGACAATCACTGCATTACGCTGAATCCCTGAACAAGAAACCCGCAATTTATCTGGTTTGTCATAAGACCCAAGCAAAGTGTCTACGCATTAAGCTTCGCCTAGAGGAAACCATTTCTGCATGGAATTTGCCTATACAGGTTTTTACCTTTGATGTTGGAGATTTGATCAATGACACCAAGTGAACGTCTGTCACAATTAGGGCTTAAACCAAAAGAAATCCGCCGCGCCCAAAAGCGCACCCGCAAATTTGCACCTTGAAAATCGCCTGAGCGCCTATCACCACCATGACTAATGGTCGCGATCTTCGCCGCCACCATTGCCTGTTGAGATTCGTCCAAATGCCGCCGGTGGAGGTTGAGGGACCGATGCGAGAAGGCCAATAGACGGAGCGAAATGACCTCCAACTGCTTCCCCCCTGCTTACCCGGGCAAATGGCCAAACCGGATCAATTTTGGACTGACCTGCAACCATTTGATTCTATTGAGAAATCTGGAGCGGGCGATGAGATTCGAACTCACGACCCCAACCTTGGCAAGGTTGTGCTCTACCCCTGAGCTACGCCCGCCCGGCGCCGGTCCTGGGGGGCTTCAACAAGCCCGGACCGCCCGAAAAACACCCCCGCACCAGGCCCCTCGGGCGGCCTGTCAGAAGCGTTCCCGATCCGGCCTTATTGCGCAAAGCGGCGGCAATTGCAAGGCGGGGGATATCCGGGCATTTCTGAAGCGTTCATACGCGCGCCAATGTGTTAGTATTGCCGTGCGCCGCCCCCGGGCCCCGCGGTTTGAAAAGTTTTGATTTTGCATTTCCACACCCCATATCAAAGGGACAACAGCCTCAGAGACTTTATACATGGATACCGATCCCCTCTCCCCCCCTTCAAATCCCAGTGTGCCAGACGGCCATGACAAGGATCCTTTTGTCAGGGAAACCAGCACTGAAACATTCATCCCGGATGTCATCGAGGCGTCTGCCGCACAGCCGGTGATTGTTGATTTCTGGGCCCCATGGTGCGGGCCGTGCCGCCAGTTGACCCCCATTCTGGAGCGTCTCGTCGCCGCCGCGCGGGGCGCGGTGCGGCTGGTCAAACTCAACATTGACGACCATCCCCAGATCGCCCAGCAGATGCAAATCCAGTCGATCCCGGCCGTGGTTGCCTTTCGGGATGGCAAGCCGGTGGACGGCTTTATGGGCGCCCAGCCCGAAAGCCAGGTGCGCGCTTTTATCGAGCGCCTGGGCGGTGCGGACGCCCCCTCGCCGGCAATCCAGCTCATCGAAGCGGGCGCGGCGGCGCTTAAGGCCGGCGATCCGCAAACCGCCGTGGCCGCCTATGGCCAGGCGCTGGAGGCGGAGCCCGGCCATGCGCAAGCCATTGCGGGTCTGGCCAAGGCCCATCTTGATCTCGGGGCCATCGAAGAAGCGGCCCGTGTGCTGGACGGCGCACCCCAAGAGGCACAAGATCCCGCTCTGGACAGCGCCCGCGCCGCGCTCGACGTGGCGCGCCAGGGCCAGCAATCAGGCGACATCGCGCCCCTTGAGGCTGCGCTCTCGGCCAATCCCAATGATCTGCAGGCGCGCTTTGATCTGGCGATCGCGCTGAATGCCGCAGGCCAGAGGCAAGCGGCGGTCGACCACCTCGTCCACATCATCGCCGCGGACCAGAAGTGGAATAATCAGGCCGCCCGCAAACAATTGCTGAAATTTTTCGAAGCCTATGGCCCGGCCGACCCGGTGACGGTGGAGGGGCGGCGCAAACTATCCTCTGTTCTGTTTTCCTGACCACACAGGGTGCCCGATCATGCGCGAACAACCTTTTTATCATCATATCGACGATCTGCCCGAGCGGTTTCCCGTATTTCCTCTGGCGGGCGCGCTGCTTCTGCCCCGCGGGCACTTGCCCCTGAATATTTTTGAGCCGCGTTATCTGGCTATGATTGACGATGCTCTGGGCGCGGAACGGCTGATTGGTATGATCCAGCCCTGCGATCCGCATGACAGCTCGGCAAGCCCGGCGCTTTATTCAACGGGATGCGCGGGACGGCTGACTTCATTCACTGAAACCGATGACGGGCGCTATCTCATCACGCTGACCGGCATCTGCCGGTTTCGCATCGCCCGGGAGCTGGACTGCCTGACGCCCTATCGTCAGCTTGTCGGGGACTTTACTCCTTACAAGGATGACCTCAACCCGAAAAGTAGAAATTTGGGGGTGGACAGGGATCATCTGCTCGACGTTCTGAAAATTTACCTGGCCTTGAGGCAGTTGGAAACAGACTGGGATGCCGTCAAACAAGCGCCCGGTGAGACGCTGGTGGATTCCCTCTGCGCCATCTGCCCGTTCGACCCGCAGGAAAAGCAGGCGCTGCTGGAAGCCGCCACGCTGACGGATCGCGCAGAAATCCTGATCACCCTGCTGGAAATGTCGAATGCTTCCGCAGGCCGTGATGACGAAAGTTCCATTCAGTAAGAAAGAAGGCCTATGACGCAGTCACAAGCAGAACAACAGCAAAAGGTCGGCGTGGACCGCAAGCTTCTGGAGATTCTGGTCTGTCCCGTAACCAAGGAGCCCTTGATTTATGACGCCGCCGCCCAGGAACTGATCAGCAAGGCGGCGCGTCTGGCGTATCCGATCCGCGACGGCATTCCCATCATGTTGCCGGAAGAAGCGCGGCCCCTGTCGGACAGCGACTGAAACGTGCGCCAAGATTTTTCATAGGCGCTTTCAACCCTTCCGGGCCGGATCTAAAACTGCAAGACTTAAAGCGCTTCACCGCGCAGCAATCTGGGCAGATCGCCCACCACGCCTTCCGCATGGCGCATGAAAAACCGCCGCGCCGGCCCCACCCGATTGATCAGGCCTAAGCCCAAATCGCGCACCAGACGCAGCGGTGCCCAATCCGTGGCAAACAGCCGGTTGAGCTGATCCGTCGCCAGGGCCAGCGCAAAACTGTCAAAGCGCCGCCAACGCTGATAGCGCGCCAACACGCCGCCCGCGCCGATATCAAGCCCCAGCCGCCGCGCCTCCACCAGCACCTCCGCCACTGCCGCCACGTCGCGCAGACCCAGATTCAGCCCCTGCCCGGCAATGGGGTGAATGGCATGGGCGGCGTCGCCCACCAGCGCCAATCGCGGCGCGACCGTGTCCAGCGCGAGTTGAAGCTCCAGCGGATAGGACCAGCGCGGGCCGACAGGCCGCACCTCACCCAAATGCGCGCCAAAGCGCTGAATGATCTGTTGGCGGAAGGCCTTTTCATCGAGATCCATGAACACCGGCGCCAGGGCGCTGCGTTCCGTCCACACCAGAGACGCGCGCCGCCCTGTTAGCGGCAAAATGGCGAACGGGCCGCCGGGCAGAAAATATTCCTGCGCCAGCCCCCGGTGATCACAATCATGCTCCACCGTGGTGACAATGCCATGCTGGCCATAAGACCAGCCCACGGTGCGGATGCCCGCGGCCTGGCGCAGAGCTGATTTTTTGCCCTCCGCCACCAGACACACTTTGGCATTGAGCGTCGCGCCGCCCTCAAGCCGTGCCTCCACCCCGCCCGGCACGCAGTGCAGCGCGCACACCCGGGCCGGCGCCACGAGAGGCAGTCCTTGAGCGTCCGCCTCAGCATAAAGCGCCCGGCGCAAGTGGCGGCTCTCCACCATATATCCCAACGGCTGAACGCGGGCCCCCTGGTGCAATTCACGCGGATCGAAATGCAGAAAAACCGGCGCCGGGCCACCGGATCTGAAACGGTCCTGCGGGCGGCCGTCGGACACCAGAATGTCATTGATCGGCTGGGCGTGTGCGCGCACGCGCTCCCACAGCCCCAGAGCCTCCAGCAGGCATTGTGAGGAGAAGGCTATGGCAAAGGCGCGGCCGTCAAAGGTGGGCTCCAACGCTGTGGACGGGGGCGCGCCGTCCACCACCGCCACCGCCAGTCCCTGTCCGTGCAGCGCCAGTCCCAACGTCAGACCCACCAGGCCGCCCCCGGCGATCACCGCATCAAGCGGCGCGGACAGGGCGTGCAGGGCGGACGGACGGGACGGCGGCAGGGTCATAAAACGCAGGATCGGTCTTTGGCCCTGTCATGTCCAGAGAGAATCAAAAACAAAAGCCCCCGCGCTAAACAGTGGCCAAACGGGTCTTTTGTTTGATACGCTCGGCGCCCAACAGACCGCCTCAACATGCACCCGCACATGCCTATAAGGAGTTCCGATGAAACTCATCATCGCCATTGTTAAACCCTTCAAACTTGACGAGATCCGCGAAGCCCTGACCGCTTTGGGCGTCGAGGGCCTGACCGTTTCGGAAGTCAAGGGATATGGCCGGCAAAAAGGACACACCGAGATCTACCGCGGGGCGGAATATGCCGTGCATTTTCTGCCCAAACTCAAAATTGAAATCGGCGTGGACGAGACACGCGTCGAACAGGTGATTGACACGCTCTGCACAATCGCCAAAACCGGCCAGATCGGCGACGGCAAAATATTTGTGCTTCCCTTGGAGCAAGCCGTGCGCATCCGCACAGGAGAGACAAATAACGCGGCGTTGTAACGGGACGGGCGACCCTTCCACGCCGCCTGCCCGGCCCCATAAACGCCAGACAAGGAAAAATTAAACCATGAACGCCTTTCAGTCCGGCGCCGATGTCTTTTTCATTCTCATGGGCGCTATTCTGGTCTTTGCCATGCATGGCGGCTTTGCTTTTCTCGAAGTGGGCACCGTGCAGCACAAAAACCAGGTCAATGCCCTGGTCAAAATCATCGTCGATTTCGCCGTGTCCACCATCTGCTATTTTTTCATCGGCTACACGCTGGCTTATGGCGTGACCTTTCTCAGTTCCGCCGCCATTCTCACCGGCCAGGTGGCGGCGGCTGGCACGCATTTTATGGGCAGTGGATATAGTCTGGTGAAATTCTTCTTCCTCGCCACATTCGCCGCCGCCATCCCGGCAATCATTTCAGGGGGAATCGCCGAGCGCGCGCGATTCTGGCCCCAGATCATCGCCACTGCCCTCATTGTGGCGCTGGTCTATCCCACTTTCGAGGGCATGGTGTGGGGGACACGGCTCGGCTATCAGGCATGGATGGCGGCCGTTTTCGGCGCGCCGTTCCACGATTTTGCCGGTTCCGTTGTGGTCCATGCCATGGGCGGCTGGCTGGGCTTGAGCGCGGTGCTGATTTTAGGGCCCCGCCGCGGGCGCTATGGCGCCGATGGCCGGGTGATCGGCATCCCCCCCTCCAGCATCCCGTGGCTGGCGCTGGGCACGTGGATCCTGTGTATCGGCTGGTTCGGTTTTAATGTCATGAGCGCGCAATCACTGGAAGGCGTCACCGGGCTGGTGGCGCTCAATTCGCTGATGGCCATGGTCGGGGGCATTCTCGCCGCGCTCATCGCCGGCAAAAACGATCCGGGTTTCGTGCACAACGGGGCGCTCGCCGGGCTGGTGGCGATTTGCGCCGGTTCAGATGTGGTGCACCCGATCGGCGCGCTGGTCATCGGCGCCGTCGCGGGGGCCGTGTTTGTTCTGATGTTTCAGATCATGCAGAACCGGTGGCGCATTGACGACGTGCTGGGAGTGTGGCCTTTGCACGGCCTGGCCGGGGCCTGGGGCGGAATCGCGGCGGGCATTTTCGGCCTTCAGACCTTGGGCGGGCTGGGCGGCGTCAGTCCCGGGGCGCAGGTGATCGGCACACTGACGGGCATCGCCATTGCCATGTCCGTCGGTCTGGTGCTGTACGGCGCGCTCAAAGCGACCATCGGCATTCGTCTCAGTCCGCAAGAAGAAGCACAAGGGGCTGACCTCACCGTCCATCGTATCAGGGCGAACCCGGAAGCCGATATTTTTGGAACATAGCCGATGAATTCCTGGCGTTTTCAATCTTTGCCCGCTTATGCTTTCCCGCGTCTGCGCGCGCTCTTGAATGGTGTGGAACCCGGCGCGCCAGTCATCGATTTGTCGATCGGCCAACCGGCCCACGCCTTTCCTGATTTCATCACTGAGATATTGCACGCGCACAGGCATGAGTATGCACTCTACCCGCCCATTGACGGTACGCCTGAGCTGCGGCGCGCGGCCGCCGGATGGCTGGCACGGCGATTTGCTCTGCCGACGGATTATATTGACCCGGACCGCCATATCGTGCCCGTAAACGGCACGCGCGAAGGGTTGTTCATGGCCGCTCTGGCGCTGACCCCGGCGCCCGGCGCAAATCAAGAGACGCAAGCTGTGCTGATTCCCAATCCTTTTTACCAGTGCTATGCCGCCGCCGCCCTCGCCGTCAACGCGCAGCCGATTTATGTGGCCGCCACCAAGGCAACCGGATTTTTGCCGGACTATAGCGCTCTTGCGCCGGAGATTCTGGCGCGCACCAGCCTGGTGTACATGTGCTCGCCCGCCAATCCTCAAGGTGCGGTGGCCGACAGGGCTTATTGGACCCGGCTTCTGGATCTGGCGCAGAGCTATGATTTTCAGATCATTGCGGACGAATGTTATGCGGAAATTTATGATCGGAAGGCGCCCACGGGCATCCTTCAGGCGGCAGCAGAGGACCCGTCCCGCCTTGACCGCCTGATGGCGTTTCATTCACTCTCCAAGCGCTCAAATGTTCCAGGCCTGCGTTCAGGCTTTGCCGTTGGCGACGCGGGCAACATCAGCCGGTTCAAACGCCTGCGCTCTTACGGCGGCGCGTCCACCCCTTTGCCGGTCTGCGCCGCCGCCGCGGCCGCCTGGGACGATGATGAACATGTCGCCGCTTCGCGCGCCCTTTACCGGGAAAAGTTTGAAGCCGCCGCAACTATTTTCGGAACGCGGCTGGGGTTTTTTCGCCCCCCCGGGGGGTTTTATCTCTGGCTCGACGTTTCGCAGACCGGCCTCACTGGCGAAGCGGCCGCCCGCGCGCTGTGGCGCCAGGGCGGGGTGAAAGTCCTGCCCGGCGCCTATCTCAGCCGGGAGAGCGGAGGCGTCAATCCGGGCGCGCACTATCTGCGCCTGGCGCTGGTGCACGATCTGGCCACCACACGGGAAGCGCTGACGCGCGTCAACCGGATTTTGAGCACAAAAGTTAATGCGCGTTAACCACCTCTGATGGCAAATCTGGCAAAATGGCGGCCACGGCACATTTGTCAGAGGAATTCCCGCCATGACCATCCAGCATTATGACGCCCGGCCCCGGCATTTCTGGTCCCTGCTGCCTGACGGCCTGGCCCTGAGAGTGCGCCGCCTCGGCTGTGAAAGTCTGGGCAGTGTTCTGCTCCTTCTGGGACTTTTCCTGTCTTTATCCCTGCTCAGCTACACCGCCTCGGATCCCAGCCTGAACACCGCCACCCGCACGCCCCCGGTCAATTGGATGGGCGCGCCCGGGGCGCTCACTGCCGACCTTCTGGTGCAAAGCTTCGGCCTGGCGGCTTATGCCCTGGCGCTGCCTTTTGTCACCTGGGGCGCCGCTCTGCTTGGCCGCGGCGCCTGGCCGCTCACCTTGCGCGCCACGCGCTGGCGTCTTCTGGCCTGGCCCATTGCGGTGTTGAGCCTTGCCGCCTTTTTGTCTCTTGTCCCCGCGCCGGCGCATTGGCCATTAATGACCGGAGCGGGAGGCCTGGCCGGGCAAATCATGTCACACGCCATATCCGGCGGTCTGGCGGCGTTCGGTCTGCCGGTAACGAAACTGGCGCTCACCCTCACCGGACTGCTCGTTGGCCTGACCGCTCTCACGCTTTGCCTTGGCCTGCGCCGCAGGGATGTCGGCGCCGCTTTTGACGCGGTTCACGCCTGGGGCTCATGGCTGCGCCGTGCCGTTCTGTGGAGCGCTGATTTTCTCAGCCGATTCAAGGCGCCCCGGGCCGACGGCCCCGTTGAGGGACGGCCCACGCTCTGGCAACGTCTTTTCACGCCGTCGGGGCGCCCCTGGGAGGGAACGATCCAGCGGCCGCATCCCTTCAATACGGAACGCGTTGAACCGCGCGTGACGCGCGCGGGCTGGAACCTCACCGACGAAGAGCGCCAAGGCGCACTGGACAACAGCGCACGGGCTAAAATCATCCGGACACGGAAAAAATCACGACGAAGCCGGCGGGAACTCTCCGAAGCACAGCCCACACTGGAGCTGGAGCCGCTTGACGATTATGAATTGCCCCCTTTGAGCCTGCTTGCAAAACCCAAACGAAAGGGCGGTCTGGAGATCAGCGATGAATCGCTGGAACAGAATGCGCGCCTGCTCGAAGGTGTTTTGCAGGATTTTGGAATCAAGGGCGAGATCATCCAGGTGCGCCCTGGACCGGTGGTGACGCTCTACGAGCTGGAACCGGCGGCGGGCATCAAGTCCTCGCGCGTGATCGGACTGGCGGACGATATCGCGCGCTCCATGAGCGCCATTTCCGCCCGCGTTGCTGTCGTGCCCGGGCGCAATGTGATCGGCATCGAACTGCCCAATTCCGTCCGGGAAACGGTGTATTTGCGGGAATTGCTGGCGTCGCCGGAATATGAGAACACATCGTCCAAACTGACTTTGGTACTGGGAAAAAACATAGGCGGCGAGCCGGTGATCAGCGATCTGGCCACTATGCCCCATCTTCTGATTGCCGGGACGACGGGATCGGGAAAATCGGTCGGCATCAATTCGATGATTCTGTCGCTGCTTTACCACTTGTCGCCCAATCAGTGCAAATTCATCATGATCGATCCAAAGATGCTGGAATTATCAGTGTACGAAGGCATTCCGCATCTGCTTTCCCCTGTGGTCACCGATCCAAAACTTGCTGTTGTCGCTTTGAAATGGTTGGTGCGGGAGATGGAAGAGCGCTATCGCAAAATGTCGAAACTCGGCGTGCGCAATATCGGCGGCTACAATGCAAGGGTGGTGGAAGCGCTGGAAAGCGGTGAAATTCTCACACGCACGGTACAAACCGGATTTGATAATGAAACCGGCAGGCCCATTTATGAAGATGAAGAACTGCCTCTTGACCACATCCCCTTCATTGTCGTCGTGGTGGATGAAATGGCCGATCTGATGATGGTGGCAGGCAAGGAAATCGAAATCACGGTGCAGCGTCTGGCGCAAATGGCGCGGGCGGCGGGAATCCATCTTATCACCGCCACACAGCGGCCAAGTGTGGACGTTATCACCGGCACCATCAAGGCCAATTTCCCGACACGGATCAGTTTCCAGGTGACTTCAAAAATTGACAGCCGGACCATTCTGGGCGAACAGGGCTCTGAGCAATTGCTGGGCCAGGGCGACATGCTGTATATGGCCGGGGGCGGCCGCATCCGCCGCATTCACGGACCTTTCGTCTCCGATGACGAGGTCGAGAAAATCGTCCGCTATCTGAAAAAACAGGGCGCGCCTCATTATATTGAAGAGGTCACACTGGAGCCGGAAAATGCCGATGTCTGGACAACGGCGGGCGGGGTCAATGGCGGCGATGAGCTTTATGACCAGGCGTTGCAGATCGTGATGCGCGACGGCAAGGCATCGACGAGCTATATTCAGCGGCGGTTGCAAATCGGGTACAATCGCGCGGCGCGCATTATTGAGCGCATGGAGGATGAGGGGGTGGTGACGCCGCCCAATCATGCCGGCAAACGCGAGATCCTTCTCGGCACACCAGCCAAGTAATGGCCGGTGCGCCCCGCCGCCGCGAGGCTTTCTTGTTTTCGCCATATTGAGTCGCTAAAGACATGTCCCATGACATCAACACACCCCCAACACGCCTTGACCCTGAAAGGCTGGTTCGCAGGCGCCCTCGCGGCACTCATGCTGACCCTGATCTGCACGCAAAATCTCTTCGCCCAAACCCCGGCCGGTCCGGCACCCGCCGCCGTTTCCACCGCCACCGATCCGGCCCGCGCCCAGAAAGCCGTCCTGGACCGAATCAGTGCGGCGATCAACGCCATCCGGACAATGCAGGGACGCTTTGTCCAGATCGCACCGAATGGAACCCTTGACGAAGGCACGTTTTACATGCGCCGCCCTGGACGGCTGCGGTTTGACTATGATGAGCCCAACCCCACGCTCATCGTCGCCGACGGCACCTGGGTCATTCTCAAAAACCGCGCTCTCAAAACGGTTGACCGCTATCCCCTCAAAGCCACCCCTTTGAAGCTGCTGCTGAAAAAAAATGTCGATCTGGTGAGAGACGCCACGATTGTGGCCGTCGAAACCTTGAAGGACACGTTGATGGTGACATTGCGCGAGGATAAGGGCGCGGCAACGGGCGAGTTGACTTTGTTCTTCTCTCAGCTCGATTTAACCCTTGAACGCTGGACCATCACAGATGCCCAGGGCCTGCAAACCACCGTGACCCTGCAGGATGTCAAGCAGGGCACAAGGATCAATCCCGCCCTGTTCGTTGTCCGCGACACCAATCCCTTTGATCGCCGGCCCTAATACTCTCATCAAGTGCAAAAAACGCGCAAAAGTAGATATTTGTGGGGAATATATCACACACAAGTGATTTAATTTTCTTTTTGCATTTTTCTTCCCATGTGCTACTGTAATGCCACAGAGGGTGAGTGACATGGCCGAATTGACGTTGCCCCCCCCGCTTGTTGATTTGGCCCTCATCCTTTCCACGTCGGATCATCCCCTCCCGACGTAGCGCGTACATCGCGTTAAAGCGCCTGGCCCTTATTTGAGTGGCCGGGCGCTTTGCATTCCGGTGTCCCGTTGGGCGGCCCCGGTGGACAGCACGCCCATTTGTTGGCTAAGTCAAAAGCCAGCGGGCGCGGACCCCCGATTGCCCACTTTTCAGGATGTATTTTCGCATGACAAGACAAGAGATGCCGGAAGAGATGGCGGCACCGCCTTTTGATCCGGAAACCTTTGAGGCTCTTGTGGAACAAATCCCCGCCCTCGTCGCCATCCGGGCTTTCGCGGCGGATGCGGCGCGAACAGCTTGGCTGAAACAGGCGGGCGCCCTGCTGACCCCGGAAACCACAGCGCTGTCACAACGCTTTCTGGATGCGCTGGGGTTTCCCCATATGATGATTTCCCGCATCGAAAGCTGGAGCGATGCGGCCACCGCCGCGGAAAGCCTGGACTGGAACGACCCGGCCTGGGAGGCCGAAGAACAACTCACCGCCGCCCTCACGGCCGAAGCCCTTGACGTGATGGATGAAGACGCGCTCAGCGTTGCGCTGTCTTATGTGCGGGGCCGGGTGGGTGCCGGCCTTTTCGATCATATTGCCGACAGCGCGGCGCTTTGGGATGAAAATGATGAACAGGTCATCAACGCCGCCGCCGGCGCCGCCCTGCGGGCCAGTCATCAGGCAGCGCTCGTCCTGTGCGCCGATGCCGCGCCCGCGCACCCCCTCGCCCTGAAGTTCCAGCTCTTTCAAGCCGGGCGCTGGCCGATCGGCGTCGCCGGCGCCACGTTCAATCTGTTTTAACCCCCTCTTAGAAAAGCGCCCCACCCCCCCCGTGACCTTAAAAAAATCCTCCTTGCGGATCGCCACCTGGAACATCAATTCGGTGCGTCTGCGCCTTGATCTCGTCAAAAAACTGGCCGACGAACGCGGCATTGACGTGTTGTGCCTGCAGGAAATCAAATGCACCAATGATCAGTTCCCGGCCAAAGACATCCGTAAAATGGGCTTTGAGCACATCGCGGTGAACGGACAAAAGGGCTATCACGGCGTCGCCACGCTCTCGCGCATCCCGCTTAAAAAAGTTTCCCGGCGGGGATTTTGCGACAAGGGGGATGCGCGCCATATTGTCACCACTCTGGCCGACGACATCGATATTCATAATTTTTATGTGCCGGCGGGGGGTGACGTGCCCGACCCCACAAAAAATGAAAAGTTCGATCACAAACTTAATTTTCTCAACGAGATGGCCGCGTGGTTCGGCGGCAAAAAATCCAAAAAGAAGAACAAATTGGTGCTCGTGGGGGATTTGAATATCGCGCCGCTGGAAAGCGATGTGTGGTCTCACAAGCAATTGCAGAAAGTCGTCAGCCACACGCCGGTGGAAGTCGCGCACCTGGAGCGCGTGCGCCAATCCCACGACTGGCTGGACGTGACGCGGCGGCAAATCCCTGAGCCGCAACCGGTCTTTACCTGGTGGAGTTACCGCTCAGCCGATTGGACAAAAAACGACCGCGGGCGGCGCCTCGACCACATCTGGGTGAGCCCGGCACTGGCGGGGCGCGCCCGAAACATCGAGGTGGTGCGGGGCGCGCGTTCCTGGCCGCGCCCGTCAGATCACGCACCGGTCCTGATGTCGCTCGACCTTTGAAATAATTTTAAGGGATCAGACGATAGCCGCCGGTCTCGGTGACCAACAAAGCGGCGTTGGATGGATCGCGCTCAATCTTCTGGCGCAGGCGATAAATATGCGTCTCCAGCGTGTGGGTGGTGACGCCTGAATTATAGCCCCACACCTCATGTAACAGAATATCGCGGCCCACCACGTGATCGCCGGCGCGATAAAGATATTTCAAGATGGCTGTTTCTTTTTCCGTCAGCCTGATTTTAGTGGCTTCGGCATCCTCCAGCACTTTCGCCGCCGGACGGAACGTGTAAGGACCAATTTGGAAAACCGCGTCTTCGCTCTGTTCGTGAGAACGCAGGTGCGCGCGCACCCGCGCCAGCAACACCCCGAAACGGAACGGTTTGGTGACATAATCATTGGCGCCCGCATCAAGGCCTAAAATGGTGTCGGCTTCTGAATCGTGTCCGGTGAGCATGATGATGGGGCACTTCACCCCCGCCTTACGCATCAGACGGCACACCTCGCGGCCATCAAAATCAGGCAAGCCCACATCGAGCAGCACCAGATCGAAATGGCTGTTTTTGACGATGTCCAGGCCCGCGGCGCCGGTGGAGGCCTCCGCGCTAATGAATTCCTCATGCAGCGCAAACTGCTCCGCTAATGATCCCCGCAGGGTGTCATCATCATCGACGATCAAAATCTTTTTTTCGCTGCTCATCATGCGCCCCTTTATGCCTCAGTATAGGCGGCGCCGCAATCTTTGTCGGACCCCAGCCCTTCACGAACATAACGATACGCCGCCAGGAAAAAAGGGCGCGCCCGTTCACTCTGCCTCACGAGACCGTGAGTCGGGGAGCGCCGCGCGCGGGCCCATCAGCAACGTGCCGACGCGCACATGGGTGGCGCCCCATGTGACGGCTTTTTCAAAATCATGGCTCATCCCCATGGAGAGTCTGGTCAACCCGTTGCGGTGCGCCATCTGGCGCAGCAAGGCAAAGTGCAGCGCCGGTTCCTCGCCGACCGGCGGCAGGCACATCAATCCCGTCACCGGCACGTGATAGACCTCACGGCACTCTTTGACAAAGTCATCCACATCGCCGGGCAGAATGCCTGATTTTTGAGGCTCTTCGCCGGTGTTCACCTGGATGAAAAGCTCGAGCTGACGGCCGGCCTGCGCCATCTCATCGGCCAGTTTGCGCGCCAGTTTCGGCCGGTCCACCGTATGAATCACATCAAAAAGGCCCACCGCCTCGCGCACTTTATTGGTCTGCAGGGCGCCGATCATGTGCAGTTCAATATCTGGCGTCCGGGCGCGCAGATCCGGCCATTTGCCCAACGTCTCCTGGCAGCGGTTTTCGCCGAACACCCTGTGCCCGGCCCGCAGCAACGCGTCTATTTTGCGCACAGGCTGACGCTTGGTGACCGCGATCAGCGTAATATCCTGCGGCCGCCGCCCGCAGGCGCGGGCGCGGGCGTCGATGGCCTGCGCGATCCTGGGTAGATTGATCGCCGGATCACTATCCGGTTCGAAGGGAAGGGTCATTGGCGTTGCTTTTCCTGACAGTTTTGCGTCCTGAAGTGGTAGAGGAGAGTCATGATCCAGAGCACCGCCCCCGCCAGAACCCGCACCATCTTGACCCGTCATGCCCGCTGGCTGCAGGCCCGGGGACCCCGAACGCGGCCCCTGCCGGCGCTCTTCTTTCTAACAGATTCCGCGCGCACACCGAACCCCCTGGATGTCCTGCCACACCTGCCGCCTGGCACCGGCGTTATTTTCAGGCACTATGAGACGCCCGGCCGCTGTGCCCTGGCGCGCACGTGCGCGGCCTGCTGCCGCGCGCACCGTCTTGTTTTTCTGGTCGCGGGGAATGGCCGCCTGGCCGCGCACCTGCGCGCCGATGGGCTGCACCTGCCCGCCCGTCTGTGTGAAAAAGCACGGACCTGGCGGCGCACCCGGCCCGGCTGGCTGATCACCGCCGCCGCCCATTCTTTTGCAGACTTGAGGAAAGCGGCGGATTGCGGGGTGGATGCCGCCTTCCTCTCCCCCGTTTTCGCAACCCAAAGCCACCCGCGGGCCCGCCCCCTGGGCGCGGTACGGCTGGCGGCGCTCTGCCACGGTGCGCGCCTGCCGGTCTATGCCCTGGGGGGAATCAGCGCGGCAAACATCGCCGCGCTCCACGGGGCGGGCGTCAAAGGCATCGGCGCCATCGGCGCTTTTTTGGATTAAAACGACACCATCGTTTCCAGGAAGACGACCGTGGCGTGATCATCGATCCCGCTGGGACCGGCCGGGCCGCCACCGACCAGCGCCAGGCCGCCGACCTGATCGGCCTTGATATACTGAACGCCCGTGCCGATCTTCACGCCACGCGCCACCTGATAATTGACCCCCCCTTCAACCACCCTGGTGCGCTGCCCGCCCACGCCTTGAGCGCGGTCGCGGCCGTAACCCAGCATCACCCCCCAGCTTGTTGTTTCATATGTCGCACCGACTTCCCACCCATGATAGTCCGTCGTCTGACGACCGAGATTATCCTTAACATAAGATCCGCCTAGAGTCAGGCCGCCATAGGCAATATTAGCGCCGACATTCCACGCTTTATAGTTTTCAAGAACCGGACACAACGCCGGCACGGACGCGCAGCCCTGATCTCCGGCCAGCAGAAAGGTTCCACTCGCCCCCACGACCAGACGGTCAAATGCATGCACAAAATTGACCCCCACTTCGGTGATTCCCTCATGGGCAAAAACGCCCTGATTGCTGCGCGCGTCAAAGTCGGAGCCCTGCACGACCGACAGGGGGTTTGACGTCCGGGCGCTCGAATCAGGCGCATAGGAAACCCCCGCCTGAAGCCCGACAATCCGTGGACTGATGTAAATGAGACGGCGGGAGAAATCATTCCGGCCCCGGTTTACGGTATTGCGGGTGTTGATGGTGTTAAAGCCCGTGGGATCCAGTTGAGGGTCGTTCACGCTGACACCGGCAAAAAGCGAGGGCGCGATGAACCCTAATTGTTCGGCAACGCCGTCTTGTTTGCCAAATTCCACACGGCCAATAAATCCTTCCAGAAAAACAAATAATTCCTGTACGAACGCGGTGCCTTGTTCCGCCGTAAACCGGCCGCCCGTGCGCGGTGACCCACCGACATCTTCTTCCAGTTTGGTTTCGCCGTGAAAGCCCACGGTGAATCCGTTTTCGAATGTTAAAGATCCGTCAAAATGAATTTCCGAATCAGATCCAAATCCCACATGCCTCAGTCCCACATCTCTCCTTTGATCGACATACGCCGCGGCGCCGATGAAATAGCCGGACAAATCAACCTCCAGCCCGTCACGCGCCGCCCATGCACCGCTCCAACCCGGCGCGCCGGAGAGCAGCAGGGCAAAGAAAAAAACGACCGCTCCGCGAAACATGTCAAAGCCCCTCCTTGCCCCATCAAAGCATAAATGCCGGGCAGCAAAAAGGGCGGACCCTCAAGAAGATCCACCCTTTGTGCGCGACCGTGCGCACCGCCCCCGCGCGCGCAAGTCTTCGCGTCAGAAAGACACCATGGTCTCGATGAACACCACAGTGGCATGATCGTCCGGAACAGCCTTCAGCGATCCATTCCGGTCAGCTTTGACATATTGCACGCCGCCGCCCAGAGAAACCCCGGCGCCGAGCATGAAATCAACCCCGCCCTCAATCGCCTGCGTCTGATTATCGTTTCCGATCACATTAAAATCGGTTTTATCCTCGCCATAGCCCAGCATAAAGCCCCACGGGCCCAGTTCATACGTGCCGCTGACTTCCCAGGCGTTATAGTTCCTGTCCTTCGAGCCGGCATTGCTGTCCTTATAAGACCCCCCCAGCGTAAACCCGGAGACGCCAACCTGGCCGCCGACATTCCAGGATTCCAGATCTTCAGGAAACAGCAGTGTCGTGGAGGTTTCATTGGCCATGATATAGGTGCCGCTCAAACCGACCGTGACATCGCCAATGCCCGTGCCTTCAAACACATTGTGGTAAGCCGCGCCAATTTCAACGATGTCTTCCTGGCTGCTGGCGCCAATCGTGCTCTGGGTGCGCGGATCAAAGCTCGACCCCTGAAATCCACTGGTGTCCGGGGTGTAGGAAACGCCAAACTGAAAACCTTTATACGACGGCGTAAAATAAATGATTTTACGCGCGAAATCATCCAGCCCGTTATTGACGGTGTTGTCCGTGTTGATGGTGTTGAGGCCCGTCGCCTGAAGCTGGCCGTCACTCACCCGGTTGCCATTAAAAATAACCGGCCCCGTCGTGGTCATCTGATGGCCGATGCCATCTTGTTTGCCGAACTCGGTGCGGCCAAAGGCGCCTTCAAAGAATATCCAACTCTCCTGGATAAAATCACTGCCTTTTTGCGCGGGCGCGCCGCGGCTCGGGCCGCCGACATCTTCTTCCAGCTTACCTTCCGCATGAAACCCGACCACAAGCCCATTATCCAGAGTCATGGCACCGGTAAACCAAATCTCCGAATCCGAGCCGAACGTCACGTCGCGCTTACCCGTATCCAGATTCTGATTCACATAGGCCGCCGCACCATCGAAAAACCCGCTGAGGTTGATCTTCAGCTTCTCCGCAGCATGGGCCTGTCCTGCCACAGCCATCATGCTGAGCGCTGCCACAGAAGTTAAAAAATGCTTCTTCATAAATTCCCCACGAAAACAGTCGAAATGGCGTCGCGCCTACAGCACTCCCTCAGGGTTTTTCGCCGCGCCTGATTACATCTGCATTAAACGTTACTTCAGCGGCGAGCGTCAAGACACGAGCCAATGAGGTTAACGCTTCCTTACCAGAAAACCCGGCAGTTGTGGTAAATATCCAACACTCTGTCCCGGTGCCGTACTGAAACGAACGCAACCGCGGGCCATATGCCGCAGGCGCGTCCTGATTTGCTGTGCCCGGCGGCTCCGCCGCGTGCCGCCCCCGGCCCTGCACCGCGCCCAGGCCGGTCCGTCAAAGAATCGCCATACTTACCCGCCCAGACAGGAAAACCTTTAACCCATGTCACTTTCCCATATTTCTTTGGGACGCAGTCATGATATACACCCTGCTGACCATCGACACCATCACTCCCAACAGAGCGAGAAACGCGTGAGCGCCAGCATGACTCAGCCAAACATTCCCTCCTCCATTGCCGGAATCCTCCTTCTGCTGTCCGTGCTGCTGCTCAGCGGCTGCGGGCCCAGCAAGAGCACGTTTCCAGGGCCGGATAAAACGGGCCGCGATACCCCTTTTCCGGATCAATCGGACCAACGCGAGCGGGGGTCGTTGTTTAGCGGAATCAAGATTTTCAAAGGCAAATCAAATAATAAGACGGCCGCCGGGATCGGCGTGAACAGCTATTTATGGCGCGCTTCGCTGGATACCCTGTCCTTCATGCCGCTGCAATCGGCCGACCCTTTTGGCGGCGTGATCATTTCCGACTGGTATGAGGACCCCGCCATCCCCGATGAACGGTTCAAGGTCACGGTCTATATCCTTGATCAGCGTCTGCGCGCCGACGGCCTGAAAGTGGCGGTCTTCAAGCAGAAAAAAGATGAAAAGGGGGCCTGGGCCGATGCGCCGCTGGGGGCGGACACGGCCAGTGAACTGGAAAACACCATTTTGACCCGGGCCCGGCAATTGCGGATTGATTCGATTCAGCAATAGAACGCGGGCGCGGCGCGGGCCCTGTGCCCCGATCTTCCCCCCTCGCAAGCGCCTGCGGGCGCGCTGCCGGGGACGGTGCCGGACAGCTTGAACGCCCTTGCCACAGCCGCGCCCCGCCGATAAACCGGTGCGGTGCGCCATTTTTCGCGGCGGGCCTTGGCGTCACGCAACACAAAAGGCCTGGCCCGCGGCCCAAACCTGAACCCATGTTGAGTGACCCGATGACACGCTACAACGCCAAGGAAAGCGAACCCAAATGGCAGGCCCGCTGGGAGGAAACAGCTTGTTTTCTGGCCGACTCGCAGTCCAACAAACCCAAATACTACGTCCTGGAGATGTTTCCCTACCCCTCCGGGCGCATTCACATCGGCCATGTGCGCAATTACACCATGGGAGACGTGGTCGCCCGCTACAAACGCGCCCGGGGTTTTAATGTGCTGCACCCCATGGGCTGGGACGCCTTTGGCATGCCGGCGGAAAATGCCGCCATGGAAAACGGCGTGCACCCTGCCAAATGGACCTCCGACAACATCAACGCCATGCGGCGGCAATTGAAATCCGTGGGCCTGTCGATCGACTGGAGCCGGGAAATTGCCACCTGCGATCCTGACTATTACGCCCAGGAGCAGGCGTTGTTTCTTGATTTTTACGGCCGCGGCTTTGTGACCCGCAAGGAATCCAGCGTCAACTGGGATCCGGTGGATCAGACCGTACTGGCCAACGAGCAGGTGATCGACGGCCGCGGCTGGCGCTCCGGTGCGCTGGTGGAAAAACGCAAACTGGCGCAATGGTTTCTGAAGATCACCGATCACGCCGCAGACCTGCTCAGCGCCCTGGACACCCTGGAGCGCTGGCCGGAAAAAGTGCGCGTCATGCAGGCGAACTGGATCGGCCGCTCTGAGGGCGCCACCGTGACCTTTGCCCTGACCGCGGAAGATCCCGGTGCCACCCTTCCGGCGCCGGATGTGGCCGTCTATACCACCCGGCCCGACACGCTGTTCGGCGCCAGTTTTTGTGCCATCGCGCCCGATCACCCGCTGGCGGAAAAACTCTCCCGCCAGGACCCCGCCCTGGCCGCCTTCATCCAGATGTGCCGCCGCACCGGCACCACGGCGGAAGCACTTGAAACGGCGGAAAAACTGGGCTACCGCACCAGCCTCAAAGCCGTACATCCGTTTATCTCCGGCAAAACCCTGCCTCTTTTCGTGGCCAATTTCATCTTGATGGAATACGGCACCGGGGCGATTTTCGGCTGTCCGGCACACGATCAGCGCGATCTCGAATTCGCCCGCAAGTATGGCCTTGAGGTCATACCCGTGGTCATACCGCCCGGCGCGGACGCCACTACGTTCAGCGTTGAGGCGGAGGCCTATACGGACGATGGCCTGATCGCAAATTCTGAATTCCTCGATGGCCTCGACAGCGACAGCGCCAAGCGGGAAGTGATCCGGCGGCTGGAGGCGGCGGGCCAGGGCCGCGCCACCGTGCATTACAAATTGCGCGATTGGGGGATCTCCCGCCAGCGCTATTGGGGCTGCCCGATTCCCATCATTCATTGCCCTGCCTGCGGCATCGTGCCGGTGCCCCGGGCGGAATTGCCCGTGCGCCTGCCCGAAGATGTCAGCTTCGAACAGCCCGGCAATCCATTGGTGCATCATCCCACGTGGAAACATGTCGCCTGCCCAGCCTGCGGCGCGCCCGCCACGCGCGATACTGACACCTTTGACACATTTGTCGATTCGTCCTGGTATTTCGCCCGGTTTTGCGCGCCCCGCGCCGCCACGCCCACTGATCGCGCCGCCGCCGATTACTGGTTGCCCGTGGACCAGTATATCGGCGGCGTCGAACACGCCATCCTGCATCTGCTCTATGCGCGCTATTTTACCCGCGCCATGCATGCCTGCGGCCATGTTGGTCTCGACGAACCATTTGAGGGTCTGTTCACCCAGGGCATGGTGACCCATGAAACCTACCGCACGAAGGAGGGCACATGGCTCTCGCCCGACGAAGTGCGCATCAGCACCGACAAAAAGGATAGAGCCCTCCATGCCCTGGCTTTTGGACAAAACAGCGACCGCGTTGCCCTCTCCGCCGGGGCCGGCGTGCCGGTCAACATCGGTCCCACGGAGAAAATGTCCAAATCGAAACGCAACACCGTCGACCCCGAAGATATTATAAATCGTTACGGTGCCGATACGATACGCTGGTTTATGCTGTCTGATTCGCCCCCGGAGCGCGATGTGGAATGGACGGAAGCGGGCGTCGAAGGGGCCTGGCGCTTTGTCCAGCGGCTGTGGACCCTGGTGGTGCCGGGGGCCGCCCTGCCGCCCCCCGGTGCGCCCGTGCCGGAGGGGACCTTCAGCGCCCCGGCGGTCGCTTTGCGCAAAGCCGTGCACCGGACGATCAGCGCGGTCACCCAGGACATTGAGCGCTTTCACTTCAACCGCGCCGTGGCGCAGTGCTACGAATTGGCCACGGCCATCCGCAAA
>Ga0114931_10003272_pt1 | contig 20555 bp, 13 predicted proteins | sample 2SBtaG_FD_89579 | JGI IMG/M metagenome (GOLD analysis project Ga0114931, IMG submission 89579) | Deep subsurface microbial communities from Kolumbo volcano to uncover new lineages of life (NeLLi) - 2SBTROV14_V59a metaG | ecosystem: Environmental > Aquatic > Marine > Volcanic | place: Kolumbo...
GCGATCAACCCTCGGGTGAGTGGCGTATTCACTTCCACGTGCCGGTTTATCTGGAACGGTTCGGCCGCATCGGAACCACCCGGTCCGAGATCATCAAGGCCGTTCGCGCGTCGCGGGAGGTCTCCGGGGTCAAACATTTCGAGGTCGAGACTTATGCCTGGGAGGTCCTGCCGCAAGAGCTTCGTCAAGCGGATTTAGCCGCCGGAATAGCGCGGGAGCTGGTATGGTTTGAAGAACGATGCCGGAATGAATCATGCGGGCCGCTTTGACGGTGCCGCTGGTCAATGAAACCGCGTCTCTTGGGGCAGCCCCAGTCGCCACATTGGCGTGAGCGGGTCAAACCGCTTGCGAAGGAAAGCACCCCTTCGGTTGAGATCAAGTTTCTTGGGCGTGGCCGCCCGAAAAATCGCTTGCACATGCCGCGAACCTATTTGGGGAGGATTTCTCAATGAATCGCACGAGATGGTCTTGGGGAACGGGTTTACGGGCCCTTCACGCGGTTCTCAGCGGGGGCGTCGCGGCGGGATGCCTGGTGGTGGTTTTTTCATCGTCGCGAGTCGTCGCTCATGCGGAAGAGGTACGCGACATCGGCGGGCGGCTCGAGCTGATGGTGGATGACTTTCTGATCGAACAAACTAGCGGCGAAGCGCGGCGGGTGCTGCACCATCCGGTGCCGCACGAGGTGGTCTTGGTTCACGATCAGCCTTGGGAAGGAAGCGGCTGCGGCTATCATTCCATCTTTCGCGATGGCGAGCGTTATCGCATGTATTACAAGGCGTGGCAGCTCAGCGTCGGCAAGGGAAAGCTCACCCAGCCGCATGCTCTGTTTACCTGCTACGCGGAAAGCCGCGATGGCGTGAACTGGCGGAAGCCGGACCTCGGGCTGATCCAGTTCAACGGCTCGAAGCAAAACAATATCGTGTTGGCCTCCGGCGCGGTCGGGGGGGTTCAGGCCGATGCCGGGCACGTCGCCGTGTTCAAAGACAGTAATCCCGACGCGCCGCCGCAAGCGCGATACAAGGCCATTGTGCGCAGCAGTGGCCCCAAGGGGTTGCTTGTCTTCGGCTCGCCCGACGGGCTGCGCTGGGCGCCGCTGAGCGACAAGCCGGTGATTACCGATGGCGCGTTCGACTCGCAGAACCTGGCCTTTTGGGATTCCGCCCGCCGGGAGTATCGCGCGTATTTCCGTTTTTTCAATGAAGGACGCCGCGATATTCGCACGGCCACCTCGAAAGATTTTCTCCATTGGACCAAGCCGGTGGGGCTCATCTATCCCGGCGCCGCGAAAGAGCAACTCTATACGAATCAGATCAAGCCGTACGATCGCGCACCCCACCTGCTGATCGGTTTTCCCACGCGCTATCTCGAGCGCGGCTGGTCGGCGTCGATGCGCGATTTGCCGGAACTTGAACATCGCCGCCTTCGTGCCGGCGTCTCGACCCGCTATGGCACGGCGATCACCGAGGGGCTGTTGATGACCAGCCGCGACGGGCAAACGTTCCATCGCTTCAGCGAGGCCTTTCTGCGACCGGGCATTCAGCGCAAGGGTACATGGGCTTATGGAGATCAATACATCGCCTGGCACGCCGTGGAAACCAAGTCAGCCGCCCAGAACGCGCCCAATGAACTTTCGATCTATGCCACTGAAGGCTATTGGACCGGCACGAGCGATCGGCTGCGTCGATACACGCTGCGCATCGACGGCTTCGCTTCGCTGGCGGCTCCCATGCGTGGCGGAGAGATGTTGACTCGCCCTTTGCGGTTCGCGGGAAACCGGCTTGAGTTGAACTTCTCCACGTCGGCGGCTGGAGGCATGCGCGTGGAAATTCAAGACGTGGCTGGTCACCCGCTCAAGGGTTTCACGCTGGCGGATTGCCCGGTGATGTTCGGCGATGAGCTGCAACGCACCGTTTCATGGACACAAGGATCGGACGTGAGCCAGCTTTCCGGCAAGCCGGTTCGTCTGCGGTTCGAGTTACGAGACGCCGATCTCTATGCGCTTCGCTTTCGCGCGGCGGCCAAGGAAACCTCGCCGACCGCTTCGGTCCCCGAGGCGAAATCTGGCGGAAGCCCCTAACCAAAAAAGAGGGGCCCGCACTTGGCGGACCCCTCTGGAACACTCGCTTTCGTCACGACCTCTTGGACGACTAAATCTCCTTTTTCGGGAGCTTGTCCAAGTATTTCTCCGGGTTGGCCTGGAACTTTTTGGGGCAACCCTTGCAGCAGAAGTAGACCTTGCGACCGTCATGCTCAACCATGATGTTCGCGTTGATCGGCTTGCCGCTTACCGGGCAAAGCGTCTGGTGCGTAAAGCCCTTCTTGAAAGCGGCCGTTGAAAAGACGGTCGCGACTTTGTCCTCGGCCTTTCGGACCTTGGCCTTGCAGCCCCCACAGCAGAACATGACGTTCTGATCGCCGACCTGGACGGTCATGTTGGGATTGAGCTTCTTGCCGGTCATCGGGCAAGCGACCTGAGCGACCTGGCCGGTTTGCAGCATCTGCATATGTGCCTTGGCGGAATACTTTGCTGAGTCCGCCTTGAACTTCTTGGGGCAACCTTGGCAGCAGAAGTAAACCTTGGCGCCTTCGAATTTAACGAAGTTGTCCTGCTTGGCCGGCTTATTAGAAACCGGGCAAGCCGCCTTGAATTCCTTCTCGGCGGCCAGCGCGAGGCTCACGACGAGCGACAACGCGGCGACCGAAGCTAGCAGCGTACGAATCTTCATTTTGAACACCTTTCAAAAATTTTACGAACGGAACAAAGTCGTTCGACAGGCGTGACGGTGACCCGTCGGACCAAGACTGGGCATGAAAGCTTGTTTCGGCGACGATCCATGCGCGTTGAATCGCGAATCACTGGATCGCCCGCCAAAACAAGGGGAGTGTGTGGTCGTCGTCGATTAGGTCAAACAGCTACAGAAGAGAACCCATAGCGGGGTTCCGGGCGATTTGAGCGGAGACGACGCAGCGGACCAACGATCATGCGGAGTTCGCGCCGCCAGAACCGCGGACGTGCTGATCGGCGATGATACGGCAGAGGTCTCGCGAAGATATTTGGCCGTGGTGTTCTGCGGTGGAAGCGGCACTGCGGGCAGAGGACATTCAACCTTGCAGTGGCAAGGAAGTTTACCCTTCGACCGGCTTTCCGCGGCCGGAGAACAGCGGCACTTACAACCCTCGGCCGACATCCCGCAACAGGCGCAGCAGCGTTTCGAGGACGTTTGCCGCGTGACCAACGCGGGGCTCTCGCCACCTTGACACATCGCCGCCAGTTCAACGGACACGGACGAACCGGCCGTCATCAAGGTGGCCATCAGAGCGGCGGTGTAGGCAAACGCGTGGTACATGGGCTGAATCACAGACCCTATCGAAGGCGGGGTATTACAGACATTGTGGGGTGGTGGGCCGCAAAGTCAAGTTTGCACCAAAAGCAGACCTCGTTCTGTTAAGAATCACACGGAATCGACGCCAATCCCTAGCATCTCAGGTTTTGCCCGCTTGGGGGGGGTGGAATCGCTCGATTCCATCCCGGCCAGGTACAGGTTTGCTCTTACTTCTTCTCCGGATACGTTTTAAGTTGGAGGCGCCCGAGCATACTGTAGATGTTCACCAGCGCGTCGTCCATCATCCGCTCGCCCGCCCCGAGCTGGACCGGCGAGACGGTTTCGTCGGCGCCGTAGCCCCCTTCCGAGGCGGCCTCGATCGTGGGGAAATAAAGCTCGTGGCCGTTGCAATAGCCGAAGAAAAGCGTGGTCGGCAGATAGCACCGCTGCTTCAGGCGGTTGGCATGATTGCAGAAAAACTCGCCCGATCCGCCGACGATGGCGATCTCGTGGTTTAGCACCACGGTGTTCAACTCGGCCGGAATACCGGCTTGTAGCTGCCCGAGAAAGTTACGCACCAACTCGGGAAAAAAGGCCCTGCCGAAGGCCAGCTTGATCCACGGGTTGTTGAAATCGACCCGCGAGGCGAACAGGTAACGATCGACTTTGCCCTGAACCGAAGGTTGCTCGGGAACCTTGGTCTTGGCCGCGCGAGACAGCTCGATCACATGCTCGGCCAAGGCTTCGCCAAACGCCTGCGGCCCGTGACGGTCTTCGCCGGGATTGGGGCTCATGTCGCCGGCGGCTCCCTGCATGAAAACACACGGCGCGCCAAGTTCGGCCTCGACCTTGCGACGCATGAAGCCCGGGTAATCGGCCGAAAATTTCAATATCCTGACATTGGTCATCACAGGATGCGCGGCGTAGTTCGCGATGACGACGATCGGTTGACCGTCAAGCCGGTCCAACCGCACCACGGCTAGCATGGGGTCGGTCGGCTTGGGCCGGCGTTTGGTGTGCCGGTTGCGGTTGTAGTCGAGATCCTTTTTAGCCACGCCGATACGGGCCGGCTGTAGTGCGGCGTCCGCGCGCAGGATTACGTCGATCAACATGCCGGGCAACTTCTCGGCATAGGCCACGGCGTCGTCGAATTTGCCCCGCCCGAAACCTTCGCGGTCGGTCAGTTCGATGACCGGTCCGTGATGGGTGTGGCTGCCACAGATCAACACGTGCTCGATGCCGGCTTTTTCACGCAGTGCCTCGCGGATCTGCTGCATCATCGCTTCGGTCGGCCCGCGACCCAGATCCATGCCGACCAGCGCGAGCTTATCATTTCCCGCGGCGATCACCACCGCCCTGGCAAGCAGCGGATCGAGCGCGCCGTCGGAGAGCATGGCGTGCCGCGCGCCATAGCCCCACATGGGCAGGTGACCTTCGGGCGTAATATCCGCCCCGGCCGCGCCGGCGCGAAAAATGGCTTGCGCTTCGGCCGGCGAATCATCGCCGCGTACGGGCCGTGCTGACGTCCAAAGAACGAGCAAGCCGACCAGCACGGCGGACATGGCCCGGGGCAGTACGTAACGGTGCGTGTGACAAGTCATGGTGGGACGGTTCCTTAGCGGTTCAGTGCGAATGTTCGTGTGAAAAACTGGGAGGAAAACGTGGTGCGCCGCGGAAGGAGGTTTCGTCGCCTGACCCGCGACATGTGGGCTTCATTCCGCTTGTCAGTGGGCTAGCGTGGCATTGGGTCTCGGCCGGCGGGCGGCGATTTATTTAGCCGTCTTGGCCGGCGTTTCGAGGTCGTCCCACAACCCTTCGGGAATCGGCTTGGCCTCGACAATTTCAATGAGCACTTTATCCGGGGCGCGAACGAAGAAACTTTTCGTGGCATCGTCTTCACGCCACGCCGGCGGACGAACGATCTCGACGCCGGCGGCCTTCATCCGCTCGTAGATCGGCGCGATGTCGCGATACGAAAAAGCGATGTGGTCGATCGGTCGATTGTCGGTCGGTTGAATCTCTCTGAGCGGCGGATCGGGCCACCAAAACGGCTTCGGCTCCTGATCCGGCTTGCCGAAGAAGATCATGTTCACGTTGTCGCACTGAATCGTGTTGATCCAGATGCCGGCAAACGTGTTCATGTCGCCCGAGGGTTTCGGCACATGCCGCGCTCTAGGCGTCAGACCCAGGTTTTTGACATACCAGTCGACCGTTTGGTTGACATCGTCGCAAAAGAAATGGACATGGCCGAAGCGATGGTGTCCCATGGTGTTGATCTCGATCAACTCATGGTCCGGCCCGCTGAGGTACATATAGTAATTGTCGCGTCCCAGCGGCAGCGGGGTGAGCGGCGTGTGGAACTCAACGCCGCGGTCCTTCCACCAGTTATACAAGCTTTTCACGTCGACTCCGCCCCAGCCGATGTGCCAGATGCCGGTGTTCAGCGTGGAATCGGGCGGCGTGTCGACTTGCCGCATGAGAATGAAAGACCGCTCGGTAAACAGCGCGTCGCAGCGATTGCGATATTTGATCGGCACCGCGCCGAACACGCGGCGGTAATAGCGAATCGACTTGCCGACGTCGGTCACATTCAAATGCACATGATGGAAGTGCGCCGGACGGATTTCGTCGGCACTTAGTCGAAGCGGCGCGAAGCCAACCAGACCCAGCCAGAACCAGCCAAAGCAGCGGTGTCGCAACATGATGGATTCCTAATGTTCAGGGAGCCCGCGCGTCGTTCACGTCCCTTTGTCCGCAGCATGTGGCGAGCGCGCGCCGAACGCCCATGCGAGGTATGCCGCGTGGACCAATTCAGCACGTCAGCCGGACGTTGTTTTCCAACCACGCCACGAACCGTGCGGAACGATATTTCGCCCACTCAAAGGACATCAGGCCCCCCATTCTAGCCTGCTGATCGCACGGCGCGAAACGGTTACCATGGAAGGCCCGTGAACCCGATCTCCTGGTAATACCCCGGCCATGGTCCCTATGATTCGTCGACATTTGCAGCATTTTCATCCGGCTCGCACTTGGGCCCAAACCAGCGTGCTTGTCGCGGCTTTATCGGCCCACGCCTTGTTCGGCTACGGAGGGTTTGCCGCCGCGGCGAATGGGGCGGACACGCTGAACAGCCCGCTTGCCGCCCGCGACACGCTCAATCATTTCAAGCTTGCCCCTGGGTTTCGCATCGAGCTTGTAGCTTGTGAGCCGCAGGTCGTTGACCCGGTGGCGATGCGTTTCGACGAAGACGGGCGCCTTTGGGTGGCCGAGATGCGCGACTACCCAATTCCTCCCGACAAGGGCCAAACGCCGCGGTCGCGGATCGTGGTGCTCGAGGACCGCGACGGCGATGGATTCTACGAGACGTCGCGGATCTTTGCCGACCGGCTGCTGCTGGTCAACGGGCTTCAGCCTTGGCGGGGCGGAGTGATCGTGACCGACTCCGGAAAAATCCAATATCTCAAGGATACCAACGGAGATGGCCGGGCGGACCGCCGTGAAACCTGGTTCTCGGGCTTCGCTGAAAAGAACCCTCAGCTTCGTGTCAGCCATCCTCGCTTCGCGCTCGATCGGCATGTCTATGCCGTCAACGGTTTGCGCGGAGGAGAGATCGTCGACCACCGGCGTCGCGGAGCGGCGGCGTTTTCGATTCGCGGCATGGATCTGCGTTTCGATCCGCTCGGCACCTCCTCCGAACCGGTTTCCGGCATGGGACAGTTCGGCCTGACGTTCGACGACTTCGGCAACCGTTTCGTATGTACGAATCGCAATCCGCTGATCCACATCGTGCTGGAAAATCGCTATCTGCGCCGCAACCCACACTTGGCCGTGCCGGCGGTGGTGCATGACGTGGCCGCCGCGGGAGAAAAATCGCGCGTCTTCCCCATCAGCCGCGCATGGACCACCTCGACCCTGCATGCCGGACAGTTCACCGCCGCCTGTGGCGTGTGCCTGTATCGTGGCGGTGCGCTCGGTCCGGGGCTCAGCGGCAACGCGCTGACCTGTGAACCGACGGGCAATCTGGTTCATCGTGAGGTGGTCTCCGCCGAGGGGGCCACGTTCACCGCGCGGCCGGCTCGCCCGGGCGTCGAGTTTCTGGCGACCGCCGACACATGGTTCCGGCCCGTGTTTCTCGAAACCGGCCCCGATGGCGGGCTGTATGTGGTGGATATGTATCGCGCGGTGATCGAGCATCCGCAGTTCATGCCCGAGGAATTGCGTCACCGTCGCGACCTGCGTGACGGCGACGACCGCGGGCGAATTTATCGCATCGTGGCCAGGTCCGCCGAACAGAAGCGTGAAACCCCGAGGCTCTCCGAGCAGCGAACCGCCGATCTGGTTCGCTGGCTGGAGCATCGCAATGCCTGGTGGCGAACCACCGCCGCGCGGCTTTTGTACGAGCGACAAGACCGCTCGGTCCGCGCGGCGCTTGAGAAGATGGCCGAACATGGCAAGACGGCGGCGGCGCGAGTCGAGGCGCTGTGGTCGCTCAAGGGGCTTGGCTGCCTTTCGGATGAGGTGCTTTTGGAAGCGCTCGCCAGAAGCGATCAACCGCGCGTGTGCGAACAAGCCCTTCGCCTCGCCGAACCACGGCTCGCCACGGTGCCGCGACTCAGCCATGCGGTGCTCGCATTGTCTCGGCACGACGATGCACGGTTGCGGTTTCAAGTGGCACTTAGCCTGGGTGAGTTGACCGTTGCCCGAACCGAGGTTTCCGGGCGTCGTGAAGAGGTGCTCGACGCGCTCGCTTCGATCGCCCTCAGGGACGCGGCCGATCCTTGGACGCGCCGCGCGGTGGCTAGCTCCGTGCCCGGGGTTGCCGACCGGCTGCTGCTGCGGCTGCTGGAGTCGCCCGAGATACTCCCGTTCACCGGCGGCAAGCCGCGGCTTATCGAAGAACTGGCCGCGTTGGTCGGCGCGAGGAACGATTCCACGGCCACCGGGCGTGTGCTGCGCGCGTTGTTGGGAACCGAACCGCCGAGCGTATTGTCCCTTGCGGCACGCGAGCGGGGTCTGGTCGGGCTGGCCACCGGGCTGGGGCGAAGCGGCGCGTCGCTGATGGCGGCTGTCGACCGATCGGGAGACGGTGCGGCTGCCCTACGCGGCGAGATCGAAAAGCTTTTCAAGGCCGCGGCGAAAAGCTTGTTAAGCCGGCAAGACAAGCCGGGCTCAGCGGACACGACCGTCCAGACGCTGCGTTTCCTGCGATTCGCCCCGTTTGAAACGGCCGGTTCCGCGCTCAAGCAACTGGCGGCGGACGACTCCGTGCCGCAAGGCGTGCGACTGGCGGCGATCGACGCGCTTTCGGCCAATCGCGACCCACGAGCGACCGAGCTTTTGCTAGCCGACTTTTCCGCGGCCACGCCATCGATTCGCAAGTCGCTGATTGCCGCCTTGCTGCGAACGCCCGCTCGTAGCCGCGCTTTGCTCGATCGCATCGAAGCCGGCGAAATCGCGGCCACCGAAGTCGGCCCGCTCAACGCCGCCGCGCTGCAAAGGCATCGCGATGCGGAAATCCGCCGGCGGGCCAAACAATTGCTGGGCACCGCATCGGCCGATCGACAGAAGGTGGTCGCCCAGTATCGGCCCGCCCTGGAGTTGGTGGCGAACGCCAAACGCGGGCAAGAGGTGTTCAAGAAGAATTGCAGCACATGCCACCGCGTGGCGGGAATCGGCGTCGACGTGGCGCCGGATATCGCCGATTCGAGGGTCAAAACTCCGCGGCAATTGCTGACAGATATTCTCATTCCCAATGCCGCGATCGACAACAACTATCTCAGCTACACGATCATTACCGCCGACGGCCGCACGCTGACCGGAATCATCGCCGCCGAGACGCCGACTTCGTTGACCTTGAAGCAACCGGAGAACAAGACCGTGACGCTGCTGCGCTCGCAGATTGACCAGATGCAATCGGCCGGCGTTTCGCTGATGCCCGAGGGGCTGGAACGCAACATCGATCGGCAACAAATGGCCGACTTGATTTCGTTCATCAAGAATTGGCGTTATCTTGACGGAAACGTACCTCTGCCGGGTTTCGGGCGAAGCGCCGGATCGCCATAAGCTTAGTCGCCGTGCGTGAGAGCCAAATGATGCGCAGGCTCGATGCGGAGGCTCATTGTGAGTGGAGTGACGGGCGGTGTCCCCCCCGTGCCGGCGGTTTGTCGAACGATGCTTGATTGAACCCAACCGCCGTTCGCAAGAAGTTCAACCGGCTTGGATGAGAAGTGCACTGTTGGAATGTGAAAACCTGCTACAACACCGGTATCACCAGAAATGAAACCTTGCCTTGCCGCTTTTCGGATCGCGTTGAGCGTGGCCATTCTTGTGTGCGTGCCGCGTTGCCTTCGGAGCGCTGAAGCGCGCCCCAGCCAAGTTCGGGCTTCGGCGGCGCGGGGCTATGAGCTTTTATTGACCAAGCCTTTTCTGGCCAAGGAGTTTTCGCCGCGGACGTTTGCCAACCTGTGGAAAGTGTGGCCCAAACCGCTTAAGGAAAAGGCCGCCGCGGCAACCGCCGACCAGCGGCGTCGGATGGCATTCACGCGCTACGGCTTCATCCCCTCGCCCGACCGCAACCGAAAGACGGCTTTGGGATTTGTGGTCGACGACGACGGCGACCGAGTGATGAACTGCCTGGTGTGCCACGGCGGCAAAGTCGCCGGGCGGGTGATTCCGGGGCTGGGAAACACGCACTTCGCTTTTAAGACGTTAACCCAAGACTTGGTTCGTGCCCAGATTGCCGAGGGAAAACAGCCGAGCGAGGACTTGCTCAACCGGCTGTACACGCCGCTGGGGCGCAGCAACGGGACCACTGATGCCCAACTCTTTAGCGTGGCCCTGGTTTCGTTGCGCGACGGGGAAATGAACTTCCACGCCGAGCGCAAACTGCCCAAACTCATGCCCTGCGACCTTGACGCCCCGCCGCTGTGGAACACGAAAAAGAAGTCGCGGCTTTACATCGACGGCTTCGTCGGCAAATCACCCCGCACGATCATGCAATTCGTCTTGATCCCGCGGAACGATGCGGAAACGCTCAAAAGCTGGGAAGACGATTTTCGCGATGTGTTGGCGTGGATCGAGTCGCTCGAACCGCCCAAATATCCCTGGACGATCAACCGCGATTTGGCCGCTCGGGGCAAGACGCTATTCAACCAAACGTGCGCCGATTGCCATGGGACGTACGGTCCCGACGGGCATTATCCCGAGAAGACCGTGCCGATCGAGGAAATCGGCACCGACGATACGCGGCTGCGCAGTTTGCCGCTTAGCCACCGCCGCTTCTTCGAGACAAGCTGGTTCAGCGATGGCGGCACGTTGCCGGTGATCCCGTCACCGGGCGGCTATGTCGCCCCGCCGCTCGATGGGATTTGGGCTTCGGCTCCCTACTTGCACAACGGTTCGGTGCCGACCTTGTGGCATCTGTTTCACGTCGACCGCCGACCCGCCGTCTGGCGGCGAAGCGAAGACGGCTACGATCGCCGGCGCGTTGGTCTCGAGGTGACCGAATACGACGCCATGCCGCCGGAGGTTCGCCACGGGGACGAAAAACGCATGTATTTCAACACCCGCCTGCCGAGTAAAAGCGCCGCCGGCCACGAATTTCCCGAGACGTTGAGCGAAGACGAAAAGCTTGCCGTGATCGAGTATCTGAAAACGCTTTGATGCGACCAGTGAAAGATCGCGGTGCGCCGAGCGTTCGGTGCCTTACGGGCGGTGAACCGCAGGCGGTCATTCGCGCGTCACGAGCTAAGGTGCCTCGCGGCGGGAAAACGCACTCTGAAGGTCGCATTGGCCGGCCGTTGTGGACGTTGTCTCGGTCACGCTTACAGCGGTTTGACGCGTATCTTTCGCCAACGGCACGTCGCCCCCTTGGGCCATCCACCGCCGCCATGCACCTGCACGGCGATCGGTCCTCGGTCGCCAAGCTTGGCGGCGACCTTCGCGGCGTCGTAGCCCGGACCGTCATATTTCGTGCCGTCGAACGTCGTGATCTTCACGCCGTTGATCCATGTCGTGATGACCGGCGGATTGCCAGCCATGCGGATACGGGCCATATTCCAATCGTTTACCTTCCACGCCTTAACCCACTCCGGACCGGCGAGATTGTACGTCGAATGGGGCGGATCCGCTTTCGCCTTGGTGGTTAGCGAAACCAGCTTGCCGCGCTCAACCTGGCCGAAGATGTCGAACGGGCGATTGTTGAAACCGCCGACCCCCTCGCCGTAAATGTGCCCCACGTCGCCGGCGTCGTGGTAGTCGACCATCATTTGGAAACATTGCCCTCGCTCGTTGGAACGAAGAAACACCCCGCTGCAAACACCCCAGTCGGGTTTCATGTCGAGCATCAACTCGAAGTCGCCGAACTTTTGATCGGTTAAGAGAATGCCGCCGTTACCGCTGCCCGGCGGGTCTTGCTCGCCGACGATCACGCCGCCCTCGACATGCCACCGCCCGCCCGTGCCATGCCCGGTGTGCGGCGTGGTATGCCACCCCTTCAGATCGTGGCCATTGAACAGCTCGATCCAGCCGTCGTCGGACTTGGCTGTAAACGGGTTGCAGAAAACCACGATCGCGATGATGGAAAAAACCAACTGAAACCGAATGTTTAAGGCGCGCGAGAGAAGCATCGGTAGGGTGCCTTTCTTTGAAGCAAGCGAGGGGTGCGGGAACCATCGACCTTTTCCGCATCGAGCGTAAACCACCCGCCACGCAAGTCAAGCCGCGCGACCCGCGGCCGCTTGCGGTAGACTGAAAACCATTTGTAGACACAGAGCGACCCGCGGGCCGTGAATCGATGCTTGAGCGGTTTTTGATTGTTTGGCTGTGCCTCTTGTCACTGCTGGCCTATCTATGGCCGCATGCGCCGGTTGCCACGTGGGGCGATCCGTTCGTGGCGAGCGCGCCGTGGCTGTGGTATCTGATCTTCGCGGCGATGTTGGCCCTCGGCTGGTTGTTGCCGCGTGACGAAATGCGGCAGGTTGCTGCCCGTTGGCCGGCCGTGCTTGGGGGCACCGCCGTGCAGTATGGCACGATGCCGCTGTTGTCCTATGCCGTGGGGCGTTTATTTCAACTGGACGGGCCGGCGATGATCGGCATCGTCATGGCCGGATGCGTGCCCGGCGCCATGGCGTCGAACGTGCTGACGCTTGTTGCCCGGGGCAATGTCAGTTACTCGCTAAGCCTTACGACCGTCGCCACGTTGCTCTCGCCGCTGATCGTGCCGTGGGCGCTCAAGTGGATTCTGGGACAGCAAGACATCGAGTTTCCCGCGGCCCAAACCGCGTGGCGATTGTTGATCTATGTCGTGTTGCCGGTGGTCGCCGGTCATCTGCTGTCCCGCTGGCGACATCCAACGCCCCGGGCTCAACGTCTTGCGGCGTCCACGGCCAATCTGGCGATTCTGTGGATCATTGCGGTCGTGGTGGGGTTGAATCGCGAGCGACTGGGTTCGATCGAAGGCCGATTGTTGGCCGCGCTGGTTTGTCTGAACCTGGGTGGTTATGCCGCCGGACTGGTCGCTGGCTGGCTCATGCGGCTACCCCGGGGAATGCGCCGTGCGCTGACATTGGAAGTCGGCATGCAAAACGCGGGCCTTGGCGCGACGCTGGCCGCCACGCTGTTTGCCGATCAACCCCAAACGGCCATCGGGCCGGCGACCTACACGTTCGGCTGCATGTTTACCGGAACCATTCTTGCCCGGCTTTGGGCCACGCTGGGCGACAACGGGCCGACCGAGCAAAGCGCTGATTGAATCGGCAAAGATGGCCGTAGCCTGGCAAGGCCGTTTTGCGTCTCACACGTCCGCCACGAAGCAAGTAGAACAACGTGAATCGCTCGCACCGCGCATGGCCCGACTCAAAAAAAGCCGGTCTCAGCGCAGCGGTGGCAGTTCGCGCAAACGGCGGCGCTGGTTCACCCGCTCGCGCGCCAAGAGCGCAGGTTTGAGTAGTTTGACTAATTGCGATCCGCTGCACCCAAGTTGCCCGCCGGCCGCGCGGATGTCCATCTTGTGGTGAGCCAACACGTCGAGCGCTTCGGCCAACAGGGCGGGAAAATCTTCGTGGCGAGGATTGATGGCCATGCTGCCGCCACGGCAGCGAGAGCGCCATAGCCGGCTTGGCGCCGCATCGGGGGAAACAGGGCAGCGCACTTCGAGGGCCAAGGAAATCCTCAAACGCCGCAAGGCGACCGCACGGTTTTCTTTCTGGCTTCGCCGCTCACTGGCTTCGCCACGAATGCCGGTCGGCGTGTGCTGGATGACCACCGCCGTTTCGACCTTGTTGCGATGTTGACCTCCCGGACCGCGCCGCCGCGTCGTGCGGATGGAACAATCCTTATGCAGTCGCTGCGGCGGAAGTGATGCCGGATGCGGCATGTCGCTCGGACGGGAATCGCTCATAACCGGGGCTCAAATTCAAAATATCGTTTCAAATCTTGGCCATCAAACGGTTTAGAAGCTGACATTTTGACCACCAATCTAACCCTACAGCGCTATGCCAGTAAGAATCAAATCACCGCGGAGACGCCGAGACGCCGGGAAACCAGTAAAAAAACGCGCGTTTTCCGTTTCGGTTCGATAAGAAGCATTAGTCGATCCCCTCGCCGCTGAGTTTAGTCCAGGCATGACACAACCGTTTGCCTTGCTTCTGCTTAGACTCCGCGTCCCGGCGGTTCAACTTGGCGCTGTGGTACTAACCGATCTTCCGAGCATCGGAAAAAATTGCTACGCTTCGCCTGCTGGTTTCAGGGCTGTTTCGCACCATTGCGCGGAAATTGAATAGATGCACCGATCTTGCCGTGCCAAGTGGCGGCAGCGATGGCTGCTTGTCTTTTTCGCCATCTTTATGGACCATGTTGCTTATGGTGGAGAGCCGCTGCTGCTTAATGCACCTCGAATCGAACGTTTGCCGCCAATCGAGGAGTTGATTCAAGCTGACAAGCCGGCGGTGAAGGAGGACATATCGCCCGAAGCACCGCCCAAAGCCGATGCCCCGGACGCCGAAAGCGAAACGCCCGTTTACGTCTGGTACGATCTTCACCGCCTGCTGCCCTCCAAGCTTTGGGCTGCGAGCGTCGAGCTGGGCGTCAACGGCTCTGCCGGCAACTCGCAAACGGTCAACACCCGTGTGGGAGTTCATGCAAAACGCAAGTCCGAACAACACCTCTTCGACTTGGACTTCAGCTATATCAACAATAAGTCGGATTCGATCGAAACGGCGAATCAGGGCCTATTGAACACGCGATACGATTGGCTGCTTCCCGATTCGCCGTGGAGTCTGTTCGTCAACGACAGCTTGGAGTTCGACCGGTTTCGCGCCTTCGATATCCGCTGGGCGGCGAACCTTGGTATCGGATATGCCCTCATCCGCAACGATATCACCACGCTTGCCGGGCGGTTCGGTTCGGGCGTTTCGCAAGAGGTCGGTGGTCCGGAATCACGCTATGTCCCAGAAGCCACGTTCGGCATGCTGTTTGAACACCAAATCAACGAGTTGCAAAAGGTCACCGCCAAGGTCGATTATTTCCCGGACTGGCAGGATTTCGGCGGCTACCGTATCAACAGCGACGTTGGTTGGGAGATCCTCTTAAGCAAGGCGATGAACTTGAGCCTTAAACTTGGCGCGCTCGACCGCTACGATAGTACTCCCAACGGCGCCAAGCCGAACGATTTGAACTACTCGCTGCTATTGCTCTGGAAACTTTGACCGCTTGCCACGGCTGTCGAGTGCTTCTCCGGTCGCCTGTTTTCCGTGAAGAGTTGATGTTCGAGTTCGGCGCCGGTCTTCATGGTTGGCTACGTGGCACGGACCGACCTTTTGTAGCGCGACGGAGGCCGTCAAGAAAATGTCCACGCCACGGCTCCGTCAGATGGGCCTCATCGGTTTGGGGCTTCTCGGTTCAGCGCTGGCCGAACGCCTGTTGGGGGCCGGCTGGCAAATCGTGGGCTTCGACGTCGATGCCGAGCGGCGCCGGCGGCTTGACGAGCTTGGTGGGCAACCGCTGGGATCGGCCCGCGAGGTTGTCCGACAGTGTCATGGGACGTTGCTGCTGAGCCTTCCGGATAGCCGAGTGGTCGAGCACGTCGTTGGCGAAGTCGACGGCGAACTTACCCCGCCGCTAACGATCATCGACACGACCACTGGCGATCCGCGAAGCAGCGAGACCCTGGCGGCGCGGCTTGCCCAGCGCGGCATCGATTATTTGGACGCGACCGTCGCCGGATCGAGCGAGCAAGCCCGCGCGGGCGAGGTGCTGCTGATGGTCGGAGGCCGCGACGAGCCGTTTTCCGCCTGTGAAGCTCTGTTCGCCACGTTTGCCCAAGGCGTGTTTCATGTCGGACCCTCGGGTAGCGGCGCGCGGATGAAGCTTGTGGTCAATCTGGCGTTGGGGTTGAACCGCGCCGTGTTGGCCGAGGCGCTTGCGCTTGCCGGCAAATGCGGCATCGATGCGGCCCTGGCGCTCGAGGTTCTCAAGCAGTCGCCGGCCTACTCGCGTGCGATGGACATCAAGGGCGAAAAGATGATCCGCCGCGATTTCGAACCCGCGGCGCGGCTTTCACAGCATCTAAAAGACGTGCGGCTGATTCTCGAATTGGGCCGGCAATGCGAGGCGAAGCTGCCGCTTTCGGAGCTTCATCGCCGGCTGCTCGAAGAGGTCGAAGCCGCCGGTCTCGGGGCGGCTGACAATAGCGCCATTATCCAAGCCTTTGACTGACGGTCGCCTCGCCCGGCCCGCGCTCGAGACGCTTTGACGCCGACCACAAATTCTAATGGACGAGAAAAACGTCGACATACTCGACGCCGCGTTTCTTCTCGCCGTGCCGGAGTTCCGCTTCAAGGCGTGCGGGTCCGGCGCCAAGATGGACCGCGCGAAACGTGACCGTGGTCGCCTTGGGGGCGATCGGCTGCCGCGAGGTCGTGCCGGCAATTTTCAACACCGCCGAGCCGGGCACCTTGGCCGCGGCGAACCGCAAGATCACCTTGTAGTCGGCCTCGCGGGCCACGCGAACTTCCCAGAAGCCCAGGCTATCGCGCCGCCAACCGGCCCGCGGACCGCGCCAATCTTGTCGCGTAAGCACCACCGGGTTTTCGTGTCGTGTGCCGAGATCAATTCGCGGAGGAGCAAAGCCGCGCGTGCCGCTCACGTCGGCAAACCACGCATCGTAGGCATGGCGCAAACGCTTGACGATCGCCGGGTGTTCGGCCGCGATGTCACGCATTTCGAGCGGATCGCGCTGCATATCGAACAGCTCGAACTTTGGCTCGGCCGGAAGCGGCTTACCGCGAACACCACGTGGTTGAACCAGCTTGTACCGCTGGCCGCGCACGGCACAGGCGCGATGCGGCTGGGGAACGTCGCCCCGATGCCACTGGAAGAACAATTCTCGGTCCGGCCAATCATCGGCCGCGCCGCGCAACAGCGGCATCAGGCTCTTGCCGTCTAGGTGAAGCCCCTCGGGCGGTTCGACATGGCAGGCCTCGAGCAACGTCGGGGCCAGGTCGATGTGGGCCGCGATGCGGTCGACCGTTTTCGTTTCGAGCGTGCCCTGCCAACGGATGAAACAAGGAACGCGGATGCCCCCTTCGTGCACGTTGCCCTTTCGATCGAGCATGCCGGCGTTGTAACGCGCCTGCTGCGGCCCGTTGTCGGAAAGAAAAACGATCAGCGTCTTCTCGCTCAACTTCATGCGGTCCAACGCGGCGAGCAAACGGCCAATGTTTTCATCAAGGTTGGCCACCATGCCGTACACCCGGGCCATCGCGTCTTGGTCGACTTTGCCGGGAAGCGCGTGTCCGACGGCGGGAAATTCGCCGGGCGAGAGGTCCATCGCCTTGTAGTGCTGATAATTTTTTTCAGGAACCTGAAGCGGCGTGTGGGGACAGTTGTAGGGGAGGTAGACAAAGAACGGTTCGGCACGGTGCCGCTCGACAAACTCGATCGCCGCCGTGGTGAAAACGTCGCTACAGTATCCGTGCGTACGAACCGGCTGGCCGTTGTGTTGCAGAATCGGGTCGAAGTAACGGTTGCCGGGCGGATCGGCGGGTTGCCCGATGCCGCCACCGCGATGGACCAGACATTCTTCGAAACCTTGGTCCATGGCCCGCAGTGGATAATTGTCGCCCAAGTGCCACTTGCCGAAGATGCCCGTACGGTAGCCCGCCCGGTGCAGCATTTCGGCCAACGTGACCTCCTCGGCATACATCATCGACCGCCCAAGATACGTGTCCACCGCGCCGGTGCGATAGTTGTAACGGCCGGTCATCAGACTGGCGTGCGTGGGCGAACAGACCGGGCAGACATAGAACGACTTGAACTCGACGCTTTGGCCGGCCAGCCGGTCGAGGTGCGGGGTTTTCAGCTTAGGGTTCCCATGGCAGCTAAGATCCCCGTAGCCCTGATCGTCGGTCATGATGAGCACGACGTTCGGCCGCTCAAGCGGCGCCGCGGCGTAAATCTTGGTCGCCGCCAAGGCGATCGCCAACAAGGCAAATGTCGGCCATCGCAAACGCAGGACGTGTTTTGGCACTGGCGACCGCAGCATCTTGGCGCCTCGGGCGGATCAATTCATCATCAGGACGCTTACGCGCTGGCCGGCTGTTCGGCCTCTTGATCGCGGATGCGGTCGCGATTCCACTGCTGAAACTCTTTGCGGAGTTCGCGTTTAAGAATCTTGTTCGTCGGCCCTTTGGGCAGCTCGTCACGGATGATGTATTGGTTGGGGTGTTTGTACTTGGCCATGTTCTTTTCCATGTGCGCGGCCAACTGTTCGGCGCTAAGGGACTGCCCCGGCTTGGGGGCCACAAAGGCGACGATGATCTCGCCCTTGGCCTCGTCCAACGCCCCGATGACGGCCGCTTCGGCGATTTCCGCCAGTTGAAACAGCACCTCTTCGATCTCTCGCGGATAGATATTGAAGCCGCCCTTGATGATCATGTCCTTTTTGCGATCGACGATGAAAAAGTAACCCTCCTCGTCACGGCAGGCCATGTCGTTGGTGTGAAACCATCCTTGACGCATCGCTTCGGCCGTATCTTCGGGCTTGTTCAAATATCCCTTCATGATGTTCGGAGCGCGAATGACCAGCTCGCCAACCTCGCCGACGGGAAGCTCCTGATCTTGATCATCGAAAATCCGCATGTCCACGCCCTCGAATGGAAGGCCGATCGAGCCCGCCTTGCGGTGATCCGCGCGGTTCATACAAACGCTGACCGTGGTTTCGGTCATGCCGAAGCCTTCGTAAATCGGCACGTCGGTCAGCGACTCCCACTGCTTGAGCACCTCGACCGGAAGCGCCGCTCCGCCCGAGATGCAGTAACGCATTTTGGGGAATTTCAACTCGGCGATTTTCGGATGCTTGAGGATATAGAAGAACATCGTCGGCACGCCGGCAAACGACGTGATCCCATCCTCGACCAGCGACTTGACACAGGCCTCGAGGTCAAATCGCGGGTGAAGCTGAACCGCCGTGCGGTTGCGGATCGAGGCGTTCAACACGCCGTTGAGCGCGAAGCAATGAAACAAGGGCAGCACGCAAAGCGCCTTGTCATCTTCCTCATACGGCAGAATGGATTCGAACATTTCGAGGTTTGCCACGATGTTGGCGCCGGTGATCTGCGCGCCTTTCGGCTTGCCGGTGGTGCCCGAGGTGTACAACGTTTGGATCGGCTCGTCGGGGTCGCGCTCGACCGGCTGGAAACCGGCCGCGTCTTTTAGCAGCTCGTGATATGGGCGAAACGGTCCGACGCTGGCGCCGATGACAAACACGTGAGGCGGATTGGCCAGATCCTTGATTCCTTCGACCACCTGCTCGACAAACATTTCATACGTCACGATCACCCGCAGGTCGCTGTCCTCGGCGATGTACTTAATTTCCGGTCCCTGAAGCATCACATTCATCGGCACCATGACACAGCCGGCCATGATCGTGCCGAATTGAAGCGCTACGAAGGGCGGCAGGTTCGGCAGCATCAGGCCGACCGTCGAACCGGGTTTGAGCCCCAAGTCGATCAGGCCCGCGGCAACCTGCCGCGCCTCGTGCGCGACGAGGCTGTAGGGAATCTGCATCCCCTGAAATTCGATCGCGATCTTGTCGGGGCACTCCTCCGCCGCTTGGAGCAGATAGTCGTAAAGACGCATAGGGCAGGTTTCTCCCAGCCAAAAACGAGTTGATACGCGAACAACAACCACGGCCTCGTCACCGAGACCTCAACCGTCGACCGATCCGGAAGAGGAATGAAAAGGAAAACCCCCGGCGGCCGCAAGCATTCGGCGACATGGAAAACCACGCTCCACGAGTTGCCAACCGGCGCGAAGGGTTGCCAGCAGGCGCGAAGGGCCGCGTGGTTTCAGACAAAAAAACCGGCGGCTCTCCCATGCGGGAACAAGGTTCTCGACCAAGCCCGAAAACTCCCTTGTAACGCTTGAGGCGGCGGGTGTCAAAAAATCACCGAAGCTGCCCGGGCATGGCAAAGCGAGGGCGGAAGCGGAGAACCTTCGCCACGTGGACGTTGACGTTTTGCAACATCGCGGCGTAACCCCCCTTTTTTCGCTTCGACCGACCCGTGGCGTGACCTACGTTTGCACAGCCTCCGCGGCACCGATCGCCCAACGGGCTTGCCGGTTCCGGCAAGCTTGCGATATCTGCCGCACCCTTCGTGTTCGCGGAAGATCGCGGCCCGCCACGGTGAGCGTTTCGCCATGTTTTCACCAGACCGCCCATTTCGTGGCATGGCGAAGCCGGCCTTCCCGAGCACCCTGGACGATGCAAACGTCGCGCCAAGCGGCAACCAGAGAACCGATGACGCAATTTTCCCGCCACGACCGCTTCACGTTTGAAGCCGTCGAGCCGCGCCTGATGATGGCGTCCGACACGCTTCGCCTGCCGGGCGTCGAGATGTTGGCCGCTCACGACGCGATTACGCAGTTCTCCAATTCATCCGACCCGCAAACTCAACTGGCCGGCGAAGACGCGCTGACCGGGCTTGACCAGGCCCGGCAGGCATACGGCTTTACCGGCGACGGCCAAACCGTGGTCGTCATCGATTCGGGAATCGCTTACGATCACCAGGCCCTCGGCGGCGGGTTCGGAGCGGGCTATCAGGTGGTCGGCGGATGGGACTTCACCGAAGAAAACGACGCCAACCCTTACGATGACGGGCCGCTGGGGGCGCATGGCACGCACGTGGCGGGAATCATCGGCAGCCGAGATGTCACCTACTCCGGCGTGGCACC
>Ga0114931_10003273_pt1 | contig 20552 bp, 14 predicted proteins | sample 2SBtaG_FD_89579 | JGI IMG/M metagenome (GOLD analysis project Ga0114931, IMG submission 89579) | Deep subsurface microbial communities from Kolumbo volcano to uncover new lineages of life (NeLLi) - 2SBTROV14_V59a metaG | ecosystem: Environmental > Aquatic > Marine > Volcanic | place: Kolumbo...
AAATCTCACGCGACTTATTCGGAAGCAACATCAGGCGAAACAAAGAGGAAAAGTTCTTAATCGAGCGCAGAACAAACCCTCGAGTAGGAAATAATCGGCTCGGAAATGTTCTCGTTCTGATCGGGAACTGATTAGCAGAAGTGGGTCAGGCTGCAATCAGGGGATCTGATGGTGAATCCGGGCTGATCAATTTATCCTTCTCGAGGGTAGGCTGGGTCAGTTTTAGAGCTTCACATGCAAAGCAACATTTCAAAGAGCACTTTCTATGCCAAATTCCGTTCAGAAAACATTAGCGTCAGCATTCCGTCATCAAAACGATAGATAGTTCACAGATCGTGTCTAAAATACATGATTTTCTAACCGAGAAAAGGATTTTGAAAATTTTATTGGCAGGTTTTCGACACAAGTCTCGTAGCGCCGAAGAACGAATTAATCAGCGCCGAAAATTTCTTATCCTTGAAATTCAGCGCCGAATCGTGCATAGTCATGTTTTCAAACTCCCAGACAGTAAACAACACACTCCAGCGCAATTCAGCGCCGGGGGCGCCGAAGCACTGACGATTGCCAGCGCGACATTTCGAGAACAATCTCTCTTCCAAAAACATATTGCGATTCACTGAATCGATATTACAAGGACGACCGAGATCATGCATCAAAGTGGCAAATGGTTTCTCGGATCTGCCGGTATTCTTGTGTTGGTTTATTCTGTCGTCGTTTTGGGTTATGTCGCGACCAGTCCCGACATTCGGCTACGATGTTTAACGGTGGATGATCGCGACGATGCCCTCGAAAGACCGGGCGTGTTAATTCACGCGACTCCGGATTTGCAGTATCGCGGCAATAAACCCGAAAAAGGCGATATTCTCATCCGGCTGGGAGATCGGAACGTCACAATACGAAATTTTGTCGATTTTAATAAGCAACTCACCGAATTGAGAAAAAAGGATCGCCCTCCTCCGGGGGGTTCGGTAGAAGCCGGGACTGACTTGACGGAGCTTGGCGACGCACTCCCCCCTCTGGTCGAGGAACCGGACGGCAAGCGTTGGGTCGAAGTGCAATTTTTCCACAAAGGTCAAATGGAACCTTTGACGAGTGCGCTGCTGATTCAGTCTCTTCCATTCGATGAAGTGGCGTTATCTTTTTTCTGGTTCACTCTTCAACTGGTACTCATGGCGATTGGAGCGTTGGCTTATTGGAATCGTCCGTTCGACCATGCTGCCCGCATGTTTTTTATCATGTGTATTGTCACACTCGGGTCTTTTGTGGGTGGATATCACTGGTGGGTTATTTCGGGAAATTTATGGCTGAATGTCCCCTTCACCATTTGTAGCATGTTGCTACCGGCAGTGCTTTTACATTTCTTTTTGATTTTTCCTAAACCCAAATCGATTTTACGCACATCAAAAATTCCTGTTCTTCTGGGTTTATACACACTCCCCGTAATCTGGATCGCCTTTACGCTTGGCCTCGAAGCGCACACTTCCTGGTTAAGTCATCTGAGTGAGTCAGCAGATATCAATAAAAGTATTCTCGATGGACTGAGCAGAATTCGAACGGCGGTCTATGTTTTTTTAGCGATCTCGGCGGTCTATTTCGCTTTCGCCCTGTATGCTCTCTACCATAGTCTGGCGACTTCTCGAAACCTCCTGGAACGGGGACAATTGAAATGGATGTGGAGAGGCGCACTGCTCGCGGCCTTTTTTGTGGCATACACTCTTTATTTGGTCGTCTTTCGACGTACAGAATTTGCTTTGGGTGCCTCGCGGATTCCAATCTTCTTTGCCAGTTTATCGTTTATGGTAGCCTATACGGTCGGTATTTTTCGTTACAAGCTGTTATCGATTGACCAACTGACGAACAAAGGAGTGGTCTATTATCTTGCTAGTGCGAGTTTAACGATCGCGGTAGGACTCGCCATTGGGCTGGGTGCTCTGATCCCTCAACTATTTAAGATTTCACTCGCCCAATACCAGACTGTGATGGTCACGGTGGTGCTTACTTTGGCCGCTGTGATGGTGATTTCTTTTCGCGATGCGATTCAACGAGTCATCGACCGCCATTTTTTCCGTGAAAAATACCAACTCGATAAAGCACTTCAGCAAATGAACCGCGCGGTAGGTCAGTTGGTCGATCCCGAATCCCTCTCCGAATTGATGCTCAGCAGTTGTCACGACGTATTAGGAGTAAGTCGAGCCGCGTTGTACTGGCGAGCGAACCAGCAAACCCCTTTTCAACTCGTCGCCACGAAAGGGGAAAGCGATTTTCCTTTTCAGTTGAATGTACAACCCGTTTTTTTGCAGGCGCTGAAGGATGCCGGTAGTTATCAGCGCATCTCGAGTGGTAGTCGATCTGCCGGCAATATCTTGCAGGATTTCCTCAAGGAAACGCAATCTGTTCTGGTCCACGCATTAGAAGTGAACGATGAAATCGCAGGTATCGTTCTGTTGGGCGAAAAAAATAGCGCTGCCCCCTATAGTGCGGAAGACCTCACGTTCCTCAATGCGCTTGGTCAAATTACGAATGTTGCCTTACTGGGTTCGAAAGTCGGACACGAGATCGATCAGCTCAACGACGAATTGAAACATAAACTTGAAGTGATCTCTGACCAGAAGAGACGAATCGCGTTACTTCAGACCGAATTGACAAGTACCCAGGAACAACCGGAGAACGGTTTCGTCCCGGGTTTGAAGGATTTGAACCGCGATTGTTTGAAAGGGAACAGCCCGGCCTTGGAACGAATTTTTTCCACGGTTCAAAAAGTCGCTGGAAGTGATTCCTCGGTTCTCGTCCGTGGCGAAAGTGGAACAGGCAAGGAATTGCTCGCACAGATTTTGCATGAAAACAGCCCTCGCAAAAAAGGTCCGTTGGTCAAGGTTCACTGTGCTTCACTCTCGACCGGTTTACTTGAAAGCGAATTGTTCGGCCATGTGAAAGGTGCATTCACTGGAGCATACAAAGATAAAATCGGTCGATTCGAAATGGCAAACCGGGGGACTCTGTTTCTCGACGAAATTGGCGAAATTGCACTCGATACACAAATCAAACTCTTGCGGGTTCTTCAGGAACGTTGTTTTGAACCTGTCGGTGGAACGCAAACAATTCACGTTGACGTTCGCCTGATCACAGCAACGCATCGCAATCTCGAAAAGTTAATGATAGAAGGTCAATTTCGTGAAGATTTATATTACCGCTTAAATGTGATCGGTCTGACGATGCCTCCTTTACGAGAACGCATGGAGGATATCTTCGAACTGGCTTTACATTTTTTGAATCGCAGCGCAAAGCGAACCGGAAAACGGATTCGTTATATGGACGATGAAGTGTTGACAGCATTGGAAAACTACTCATGGCCGGGGAATGTCCGGGAATTGGAGAATGTCATCGAACGGGCTGTCGTTCTCACCGAGTCCGATAAAATCCAGTACCAGGATCTCCCCGATCATGTTCGCGAGGGAACGATTTCGGCTTTTTCTTCAGAATCCGAGATTGTGGAAGTCCTGCCTCAAAGAATCTCGTCGAGATCGACAGCACATGCGAAACCCGTACTCTCGGTCGCGAGAACCGTGATTGCCCCCGAAAACGAATCCGAGATGTTAAAATCGGTTTTAGAAAAATGCGGAGGCAATAAAGCTCAGGCAGCTCGCATGATGGGTATCCCACGAAGTACTTTTTTTAGTAAACTGAAAAAACACAAGCTAGTCTGAAACCCATTTTTCCATTCGTATCCCAACCTTTGCTATTCACATTGCTGCCGATGAGCCTTCTTGCTGCCAAAGAAATTTCCCGCCAGTTCGACGCAGAGCCGGTCTTTTCCAAGCTGACGTTCGAGGTGAGAAAAGGGGAGCGCATCGGTCTGGTTGGTCCCAACGGAGGCGGAAAGAGCACGCTGTTGAACATTCTCGTGGGTCAGGATGAACCGGATTGCGGAAAAATCGAGAGGCATCCGTCGCTTCGTATCGAACTACTCGAACAGGAACCGGTCATTTCTTCAGAAAAAACGCTCCTTGAAGAATCAAAATCGGGGTTGGCACATTTGTACGAACTGCAGAACGATGCTGAATGGATCGCACAAAAAGTGGCGGGAGAAACCGACCCGCATCAACTCGAAAAACTTCATCGGCAATACGACTCTTTGCAGGAAACACTTCATCGACAGAAAGCCTACCAGATCGATCATCGGGTCGATCGGGTTTTGCAAGGTCTGGGTTTCGCTACGGATGATTACGAAAAACCTCTCAATCAATTCAGCGGCGGTCAGCAAAATCGAGCGATGTTATGCAAGTTGTTACTTCAAGCTCCCGATATTCTCATGCTCGACGAACCGACCAACCACCTTGATATCGAGGCGACCGAATGGCTCGAATCTTATCTCACCGTCTGTGAAAACTCCTTCATCATCGTCAGTCACGATCGTTATTTTCTCGACCGTGTCACCAACCGCATCTTCGAACTGCATCGTGGAAAACTCTCGGACTATAAAGGAAATTTCTCGGCTTACTGGAAGCAGCGAGACGAACGGAAGAATATCATTGCGAGAACTCATTCCAAACAGCAGGATTTCATCGCCAAAACGGAAGACTTCATTCGAAAAAATAAATACGGCCAAAAGCACACCCAGGCTTCCGACCGTGAAAAAAAACTGGGGCGCATCCAAAAAATCGAACTCTTGGACAACTTCGATTCGCTTTCCATGAACTTCGGCGAACCGCCACACTGTGGTGAGTGGGTCATCGAGGCGAAAAACGTTTCCAAAGGGTTTGGAACACCGCTCTTCGAGAAATTCACCTACCGAGTCGACCGGGGAGATCGTCTTGGGATTCTCGGTCCCAACGGTAGCGGAAAAACGACGCTGCTGCGAACGCTCATCGGCGATCTCCAAGCCGACGCAGGATCGTTGCGTTACGGATCAGGTGTGAAAATCGTTTACTTCGATCAACAACTCGAAACGGTCGATAGAAAACTCGATGCCATCGAAGCGGTTCGTCCCTCTGACCGACCGGAGATCACACCGGGAGTCATTCGCAGTTTGCTGGCACGCTTCGGTCTGAAAGGAGAGATCGTTTTTCAACCAGTCGGTAGCATGAGCGGTGGTGAAAAGAGCAAGGTTGCGTTGACGAAGTTGTCAATCGAAAATGGTAATGTTTTGGTACTCGACGAGCCTACAAACCATCTCGATCTTTGGTCAAGAGATTCTCTTGAGCGTGCGCTCTGCGATTTTTCAGGAACAGTTTTAATCTCTTCTCACGACCGGTATTTTCTCAACCGTGTCTGCAAAAGCGTCATCGTCCTCGAAGCGGCCCGCTGGCGAGATTATGCTGGAAACTACGACGATTACCTGCATTTCACAAAGAGAAGAAACGAAGAAGAGAAAAATGAAGTTCCTGCCGACAGTATTGTGAAAATGAAACAGGATCTCGCGAAACTGAAAAAAACACTCCAGAACGACGACCCCCAAATCGATAAAAAAAAACGAAAATTCCCTTACCGAAAAGTGTACGATATTGAAGAGGAAATCGCAGAGAACGAAGAATTATTCGAGCGTCTGCAATCCGATTTGGGTAACCCTGAAATTCTACGAGACGAACAACGAACCCGCGAGACACGGGAAGCATACGAAGACATCCGCGAACAACTTGCGAACCTTTACCAACATTGGGAAGAAGCGTCCGAATTAAACTGAATTCTCTGCAATTTTATCGGTGAAGAAAAAAACATGAAATATTCGATCGGCGTCATCGTTTTTATCGCCTCATTTGTGACCAGCGTCGATTCTGACGCAGAAGATTCCAAACCCAACATTCTCGTCATACTCGTCGACGATTTGGGTTACGGAGATCTCACGAGTTACGATGCCAAAGATCTCAAAACCCCTCATATCGATACTCTCGTCGGTCAGAGTATGAAGTTCACCAATTTCTATGCGAATTGCCCTGTCTGTTCTCCGACCCGAGCGGCTCTGCTTAGCGGTCGTTATCCCGACATGGTCGGTGTCCCTGGAGTCATTCGAACCCATGCAGAGAACAACTGGGGATATCTTGCACCCAGCACTGTCATGCTTCCTCAGCTACTAAAAAAAGCCGGATATCAAACCGCGATGGTGGGGAAATGGCATCTTGGCTTGGAACCTCCCAACCTTCCCAATCTCAAAGGGTTCGATTTCTTCCACGGATTCCTCGGCGACATGATGGAAGATTACTACCACCACCGCAGAAACGGCCATAACTATATGAGACGAAACCGAAAAACCATCGACCCCAAAGGTCATGCGACCGATCTCTTCACCGATTGGGCATGCGATTATCTTCGCAAACAATCCGCCGAAAAACCGTTCTTCCTCTACCTCGCTTACAACGCCCCACATACCCCTATTCAACCGCCAGAGGAATGGTTGAAAAAAGTGCAAAAACGCGAACCCAACATAAGTCTGAAAAGAGCGAAGCTGGTGGCGTTGATCGAACATCTGGATGCGGGCATTGGTAAAGTTCTTCACACGCTCGAACTGACCGGACTCGAAAAAAACACCGTCGTCGTTTTCTCTTCGGATAACGGTGGGCAGTTAAGTGCCGGGGCCAATAACGGCCCGCTCAGAGACGGCAAACAAAGTGTTTACGAAGGGGGATTGAAAGTTCCCACATGCGTTTGTTGGCCGGGAAAAATCACCCCGCAGACTGTCACCGATTTCCGTGCATTGACGATGGACCTGTTTCCTACTCTTACCGAAATTGCCGGGATGGAATTCCAACACGAAATCGACGGAAAAAGTTTTCTTCCCACACTTCTGGGAAAAGAGCAGAACGAACTGCGGGATTACTGGTACTTCCGTCGAAGGGAAGGGGGAATGCGATACGGTGGAAAAACCATCGAAGCGGTGATTCACGGCGACTGGAAACTGCTTCAAAACAGTCCTTTTGCACCGATGGAACTTTACAATCTGAAGGACGATCCCAAAGAACAGCGAGACTTGTTCCGGAAGGAACGAAAAGTTTCCCGCCAACTGGCAAAGCAACTCCGCAAACAAATCCAGAAGTACGGGTCTGTCCCCTGGCAACACTGAATCAAACGGTATCTCGATTGTGGCGGGTAGGAATGCGCTCACAAATAATGGAAGCCTCTCCATCGCAACAAACTTTTGTATCGGCCATTTTGCTGAAGAGGTAAAAGCCTAAGTCTGAAATATTTTCAACTCTTCAATTCTATTGTGGTTGGTCCACAATAACCTCTGCCGTTTTTTTCGTCTCAGTCGATGCGACAGGAGAATTTCTTCAACGGTAAGCGGCGGTTCGATCCGAAGTTTGGATCAATAGGAAGAGAGGAGAATCGGATAGCGACGGAAGGTGGCACTTAGCTGTGCGGCAACCTGTTGTAGTGCTTTCTTTTCTTCCTTAAGCCATTTCGACTGGTTCTCCAATTCTTGACGCTGAGCTACGACGGTATCCAAATCGAGGTCGCCAACCTGGCCCTGCTGAATGAGTTGATCGGCTTGTTCGAGAAGTTTCGTCCTTTCTGCTTCGAGGGAACGAATTTTTTCTTCGAGATCTTCGGTGTTAACACACTCCGATTCTTGAGCGGTTTCGAGTCCCTTTCGATCGGAATCCAGTTTTACCCGGTCCTTTTCGATCGACTGGTGAACTTGTTCGAGTGCTTCATGTTTTTCTTCCAGTTCCCGTCTTTCTTTTTGGATCTGAGTTTTCATTGCCTGAATTTCTTCGTTTTCCTTTTCGAATCGATCCTGCTCGGACTGAAATTTCTCGGTTTCTTTCAAAAAGAGATTACGGACTTCTTCAAACTTTCTTCGTTCTTCTTCCAGCCGCTCCTTCTCTTGTTGCAGAGATTGTTCGGCAACTTTGAGATGGTCCCGTCCTGCTGTCAATTGTTTTTCCAGATTTTCAGCTTCGGCAGTCGATCCCGATTGCGTTTCAATTTGATTTGTCAGTTCTTCAATTCGTTTTTCGTAACCTGATCGTTCTTTTTCCTGTTCCTGACAGAGGCGTTCGAGTTCCTTTTGAAACTGTTTTTTATTATCTCGAACCTGAGTTTTATAGTTCGCGATTTGTTTCTTGAATTCATCGAGATTATCCGTCACTTTTTTGACGGTGCTGTTCAGTTTTTGATTTTGACGAGATGGATCTCTATCGATGAGTTCGTTGTACTCGCTGACAATTCGATCCAGTTCCGACTGAATCGATTGAATCTGCAGTTCGTAGATATGTTCCAACTCTTCGTTTTTGGACTGTTCCGCTTCGTAAAGCTGGTGAATTCCCATTTCCTGGTTGCAATTTTCTGACATTCTTTCCTCCGAGTGTTTGAAATTTTCTTTTTCTTTCGAGTCGTCTTTCTTCTTCGTCTTCCTTTTCGTGATCGTTTTTGACTGTTTTGCTTTCTCGGTCTTCGCGATATTTTTCGATTTCGTGGTTTTCTTTTCCGCTTTCTCTGTTGGCTTTACTGACCCAACTTTCTTCATTTCGGTTCCGACGGGACTGTTCAGACTCGCCATAATCCGACTGAATCTCCCCTGGGCTGTTACGCCGACCGCCAATCCCAGACTCGGAAACGCTCCCAGATTTAAATTATTTAATGCTGTAAAATCTCTGATCGCAGCCTGTTTATTCAAAGGGACTGCAGAACACGCCGTATCCGCAGCGGTCACCGCAGCCATAATCGTTTTGCTGGCATCGATTACTCGGTTGGGGGAATTCGTAGAAAATTTTGCGCTATTTGTCGCCGAGATTGTCGCATAAGCAGCATTGGCCGCCAAAGTTGCCGTGCGGCGCGATCCTTCGGTTTCTTTCGATGCAATCACGGCAGAGACCATCTCCTCTTCCACCTGTTCGGCTCGCTGAGAATCTATCTCTTCCCCTGCTGCAAACTGTAACGAAAGACGAATCGCTTCGTCGATCAACGCACAGTTAGATTCGTAGTCTTCGTGTTTGGAAGCATGTTTGTATTCTGAAGAAACACGTTCGGAATTTCGTGCTGCGAACGCAACAACGGCGCGTAACGGCAGTTTCCTGAGTTCATCACCAGTTGGCAATTTATTCATCTGGGAAACCTTTTGGAAAAATCTCGCCGTTGACTTGCCGAAAATACGATCTCCAAGCGGACCGGTTTTCTAACTTTAGCTTACGGTAAGCTTTTGGGTGTTTGGGAAGGCGGTATTTTTCGCACACACGAGCGCGGTCTGTGCGCCTCGATCGACAGAATCGTTACAATCGATCTTAAATCGTAACCTCACCTTGAACATTCTCGACTCGTCTTTTTTCTATGACCGAAACTTGTCCATCGATATAATGGTGGGAGAAGAATTCCTCACAAAATCTTTTTTGTTCGTCTGTTCCAAATTCATGAAAATCCTCTCCGACTTACGGGAAGAACATATAGAGAAGGCATATTTTTTCCGTATTTATAGAGAAAGACTCGAAGAAGGTCTGGCGTCGCAGGAAATTCTGGAGACCATTCAGGAAGAAATTCTCGCAACCACCAAGCTGCCGATGGCACTCGATTTCCTCAAAGGGGAAATCGTGCTGACGGGAAATATCGGCGAGGGAATGGCACGATTGGACCATTACTTCCGTCCCTTTCAAAGCTTCATTATGCGTCAGGCTGAAAAGGTTCGCTCGCACTTCGATCAAAAAATCGCCTTGCACATCCTGCAGCGCGAGGCGGAATATCTTTCCGAGAATCCCACACCCGCCGGCCTGTTCATTTTTCAGTTCGAATGTATTGCCCATAACCATCTGGGTTACGATTTAGGCATGAATGCGATGGCGAGCGATCCCATGTTCGATGAAGACTGGGCGGATTGGATTCTCAAAACGCGATTACGTCTGGGGACGACCGACTTTGCCGACTTGGTGTTTTATCGTTCCGAGCATTTCGTCAACGAAAAACGGCGAAGACTCAGGGACGATTCGTACCGGCCCGATCACGCAATTCTTTTCGGTGCGCAGGAGGGACGCATCGCCAAAGCCAACCGCGGCAAAGACCCCATGTTTATGTTCGCCGCTTTGCAAAGGCAGTTGGGACACCCTTCGGCACCGCGCCCCGCACCGAGAACGGAGAAATCGATTATTCATCCCGTGTTAGAACAGCGGCTACAAAAGATCGAAATGCGACTGCAACTTCTCGAAGCGGACGCCAAAGGCGACTTCGATCTCAGTAAGTTCTACGCCAAACCAGAGGACGAAGTTGAAAACAAGTCGTGACTTGACTACCTGACGACAAGTTTTGCTTTCATAATTTTTTTTCCGTCACATTTGATATGAAGTTCGTAGACACCTCGCTGTCTGGGAGCTTTGAGTTCTGCACGGTAGGTGTATTTTCCTTCGCTTATTTTTTCTAGTCGTGCCCGTTGATCATCGACTACGAGATTTGATTTTGAAGTCCGCCTGTCCATAATTCGCACACGAAGCATATTTGAGTAGAATTTTTCCGAAGTTGTATGCAAAGTACCCATCACGGCAAATTCGCTTTTACGTTTGACGAAGGGTTTTTTATCGAGTGAAACGACTTTGGTCGCTTCGACACCTTCCGTCACGTCGGGAACATCGATGATAGGGAGATCCAAATTCTGTGGCGGTAAGTTTTCGGTTTGCTGGTTCTCTTTTTCCCCGCATCCCAGAAGAGTAAAAATGACGAAGGAAACCAGGACAGTTGTAGAATTCGAGATTTTAGAATAGGTAACCACGTTATCGAAACTCCTTACAAACCTCAAGAATATGCTGACAAGACAACTAAAATCCTGCCAGTCACATTCTTTGGAAAACATTGCCGAAAGACAGTATTATTTTCAGGAAATCGGAATTTCATAACCGTTAGCCATTGGCTCCACCTCCACCTGGTGGTGCTGGCCCTTCCGTCTTTTTAATATCTATTGAAACCTTAAACACCTTATTATCCGTTCCATGGATTTCAACTTGATAAGCAGTAGGGCTACCTGCCTGACCTTCGGTCTTCCATTTCGGCTGAATTAAGAGAATAAAGTTAATCACCCTCACGGGAACCAAGATTGCGCCAACGAACCAGATCGATACTTTCAGAAATAAAATCGACCGAACCGTCGGCAAGAAGCACATTTACTCCCTCATGGTGTGCACTTGAAGATGTCAGCGCACTATTCCGGGGATTTTGAAAGTTTAAGCAGCTTTTATGGTTGGGGGTCAGAATGTGGTTATAGTATGTGCTGAGATGATCGCTCCAGACCCAGGGGCGTCCCCTCACAAAGTTATCTCCTACGACACCTTGGATAGGAAGATTCGCGCAGACAGAAGCGAATTCCTCCAACTGATCGGGGCGATACAAGGGTTGGGGAGTTGCAAACACCGAACGTAACGGATCATTGCTTCCGTTCGCAGAGAGTATTTCTGCGACCGCTACGGTATTGGATAAACCATCACTAATATCTGCAAATCGTAGCGGACCACCGACAACAAGAGATGTGCTGTTTGAAGGGCGGAAAAATCCGTTATATCCGAATTTTTGGTATCCCGTCCCGTAGTTTCCGGCATAGTTGGTTGCGCGAGACGGGGAAGCAAGAACAAGGCGATCACCGAATGAATCGCTGGGGCATATATAGGATCGAATCATCACCGACCCGATTTTGGTTTTCTCGTCAAAAGTCTTCGCGACGAGATATCGGTCAAAAAGTGCAGTTTGATCCATTTGAGGTAGAATGCTAACCAGATAGCTTCCTCCAACTCCTGCAATGCCGGAGAGAGGTGGAATAATCCCGCGTTCCGATTCGAAATTATGAATTGCGACGCCGATTTGACGCATGTTATTGCGGCAGGATGCCAGTCTCGCCGCTTCTCTTGCCTGCTGGACAGCGGGAATGAGGATCGCCAGCAGGATACCAATGATCGCCAGAGAGACGACCAGCTCGACGATCGTAAACCCTCTATAGAAAGACTCTTTACGACTTTGCTTCGCTGTTGTGTGAGATATCATACAAAACTCCCTTTTGTCATCTTGAACAGATTATCTCAAAGGAAGACATGCACGCTACCCCCCCCCCCCCGGAAATGTCAAACAAAAAAGAACAAATATTTGAAAAATAATAGAACTATGTAGAATTGTGACTGTGGAACAAGCCTATCTCTAGTGATATTCTGGACTTATGAAAGCTCTCGTTCTTACTTTCGACCGGTTGGCAATTCGGTTTCTGGGATGTTACGGCAACAACTGGGTGGAAACACCCGGTTTCGATTTTGTCGCTTCAGAGTCTGTTCTGTTCGAAAACCATTACATCGAAAACGTGAATACCGATTCTGCGAACCATCCCTGGTGGTCGGGGCGACGTTCTTTCGACAATGATGAACGTCTGAGGGAATCCAAACCTTCGCCTTTCGAAATCTTAAAATCGTCAGGCGTTTCGCTTCATGCCGTTGTGGAAGACGAAGCCAACGCACCGAAGTTCCCTCTGCAAAACTTCGAGCATGTTGTCGAAGTCGCTTCGAGTGAAGAACTTTTCGATTGCAGTATGAAAGAATTCGATCTGCTGGAAAAAGAAGATTCCTGGTTGATGTGGGTGAAATCGAAGGGAATCGCCTTCCCCTGTTTTCCTGCCGACGAATCGCTGCGGTTATTTCTGGAAGACGACGAAATTGAAGCCGCCCAGGAAAATGTAGCCCGGTTTGCTCAATGGCATAACGAGAACCGGCAGCAGGTTTCCTTCAACGATGTCTTTTCGACGGATGACGAGCGAATGCTGCATTTGGTTTATGCAGCCTGTGTTTACGAACTGGATCTCCAACTTGGAATGCTCTGGGAAAGGCTTAGTCAACAGCGAGAAGAAGACCTGCTGATGGTTCTCGCCGCTGCACGGGGTGAATGGCTGGGCGAACCGCTTCCCGATTCTCATCCCGAATGCAAAATCTGCGAGTCTGTCATTCATACGCCGCTTATGGTCTTTTACCCCAACATTCGGAAAAGTGTGCGTCTGCCTCAGTTCGTGCAACCCGTCGATTTCCTACCCACAATTTTCGACTGGTTCGGCGTTTCTTCAGCGTGCGAATTCGAGGGAGTGAGTTTTCTGGATATTTCGAGGAATTCCTCCCCATCGCATTCTCATTATTTCTGTCACGACGATGGGCAATGTCTTTCAGTCGGATCGAAAGATTTCTTTCTGCGGACTCATGGAGATTCTTTCGGTGAAGACGATATGGAATCCGCTGAACTCTATCATAGCCCGGAGGATATCTGGCTGGTGAACGATGTGGGCAATCAATGGCCAAAACGAAGAAAAGAGTTATGGCAAATCTTGAGAAAACTCGCAGGTAATAATTGACCTGCTTGCACATCACTCCGATGCGTATTCGAGAGTGAGATTTCGAACGGAAAATTTCTTTTTCATTCACCACAACGGCACTGCGGTCACGACGCAATCGCCACTCCCTTCAAAAACTCAGGACGTGCCACACGTTTGGCTTCCAGAGTGTTCACTGGGAGCTGAAGAAAAACTTAGCTGCGCGGCTTGATAATCCCCAGAATCCTGATAGTGTTGGCGATGTTTGCGCTGTGCGAACCGAATCGATCACTTTGCACTGGCAGGCAAGCAACCAGTGACACCCGATGTCAGGCACAGCCTGACCTACAAGTCTTTGGAATCCTTTTCTGACTACCACCGTGCCGCGCCGAGACGACATTCATAAAATTCTTATCATCGGGTCTGGCCCAATTGTAATCGGTCAGGCGTGCGAGTTCGACTATTCGGGAACGCAGGCGTGTAAGGCTCTCAAAGAAGACGGCTACGAAGTCGTGCTGGTCAATTCCAATCCCGCGACCATTATGACCGACCCCGAAATGGCCGACCGTACCTACATCGAGCCAATCACCTGGCGGTACGTGCAAGAAATCATTAAGAAAGAACGACCCGATGCGATTCTCCCGACGATGGGAGGCCAGACCGGTTTGAACACAGCGATGGACCTTGCCCGACGAGGCATTCTCGACCAGTTGGGGGTCGAAATGATCGGGGCGCAAGAAGCGGTCATCGCCAAGGCAGAAGAACGCGAATCGTTCAAGCAGGCGATGCTGGGAATCGGCTTGGACGTGCCGAAAAGTTTCGTCGTGCATAACCTCGACGAAGCGCGCAAAGCCGTTCGGGAAATCGGTCTCCCGCTGATCATCCGCCCCAGCTACACGCTTGGCGGAAGTGGCGGAAGTATCGCCTATAACAAAGAAGAATTCGAAGACCTGGTTCGTCACGGGCTACAACTCTCGCCGGTTCACGAAGTGCTGTTGGAAGAATCGGTCATTGGCTGGAAAGAATATGAGATGGAGGTGATGCGCGATGTGGCCGACAATGTCGTCATTGTCTGCTCGATCGAAAACCTCGATCCGATGGGAGTGCATACCGGCGATTCGATCACCGTTGCCCCGGCTCAGACTCTTACCGATAAAGAGTTCCAACGCATGCGAGACGCCACGATTGCGTGCATGAGGGAAATTGGCGTCGAGACGGGTGGCTCGAATGTGCAATTTGCAATCAACCCCAAAAACGGTCGGATGATTATCATCGAGATGAATCCCCGCGTCAGTCGTTCCAGTGCGCTGGCTTCGAAGGCAACAGGATTTCCCATCGCCAAAATCGCTGCCAAGCTTGCGGTTGGTTACCGGCTTGACGAAATTCCCAACGACATCACCAGAGAAACGATGGCCTGCTTCGAACCGACCATCGATTATGTCGTCACGAAAATTCCACGCTGGACGTTCGAGAAATTCCCCGAAGCCGATCCCGTCTTAACCGTGCAGATGAAATCGGTCGGCGAGACCATGGCGATCGGGCGGACGTTCAAAGAGTCGTTGCAGAAAGCGATCCGCGGTTTGGAGATTGGTCAGTTCGGTTTAGGCGGCGGGAAAAAAGATCTGTGGGGAACACCGCAGCAACCGACTCGGGACGAAATCCAACGCAAACTCTCCGTCCCCAACGACAATCGCATTTTCTACATTCGCTACGCACTGCTGAATGGTTCTTCGATCGAAAAAATTCATAGTTTGACCGGGATCGATCCGTGGTTCCTGAATAGCATCAAAACGATCGTCGACGCAGAGAAAAAAATTCGTGAGATTGGCAGCTTGAACGACGCGGAGCGTGATCTGGTTTTCCAGGCAAAACGGATGGGCTTCTCGGATCAACAACTCGCGGGCTGGTGGGATACGACCGAAATGGAACTCCGTCAGTACCGTAAGAAACTCGATATCGAAGCAACATTCAAGCAGGTCGATACTTGTGCTGCTGAGTTCGAGGCTTTTACCCCATACTATTATTCCACCTACGAAGAGGAAGACGAAACCCCCACTAAGCAGCCGGGGAATAAACGAATCATGATTCTAGGCGGTGGCCCAAACCGCATTGGGCAGGGGATCGAGTTCGATTACTGCTGCTGTCAGGCGGCGTTCGCCTTGAAAGAATTGGGTATCGAAAGCATCATGGTCAACTCGAATCCCGAGACCGTCTCGACCGATTACGACACTTCGGACATTCTCTTCTTCGAGCCGCTAACCACCGAAGACGTGTTGAATATCTGCGACCGCATCCAACCGGATGGTGTGATCGTGCAGTTTGGCGGACAGACACCGCTGAACCTGGCTCGCGGACTGGAAGCGGCCGGGGTAAAGATTATCGGCACCAGTCCCGAGATGATCGATGCCGCCGAAGATCGCGAGCAGTTTCAAGCCATTCTCGAGCAAGTCGGCCTGCGACAACCTCCCAACGGATTCGCAACCGATACCGAAGGTGCTCGTCATGTGGCCGACAAAATCGGTTATCCCGTGCTTGTGCGTCCGAGCTATGTCCTGGGTGGCCGGGCGATGGAAATTTGCTACGACGAAGACTCTCTGGTTCGTTACATGCACGAAGCCGTCGATGCTTCGCCCGATAAACCCGTGCTGATCGATAAATTTCTGGAAGATGCGATCGAAGTCGATGTCGACGCCATCAGCGACGGCGAGACAACGGTCATTGGTGGAATTATGGAACACATCGAGGAAGCGGGTGTGCATTCGGGCGATTCGGCTTGTACCCTGCCGCCTCATTCGTTGAACAAAGATGTCCTCCGCGAGATAAGGAATGCGACATACGCCCTGGCGAAGAAGTTAAATGTCGAAGGTCTGATGAATATCCAGTTTGCGGTGAAAGTGATCGAAGGTCGCCACACGGTTTATATTTTGGAAGTGAATCCGCGTGCCAGCCGCACTGCGCCGTTCGTCTCGAAAGCAACCAATGTTCCCCTTCCTAAAATCGCTGCCAAAGTTATGGCAGGGGTTTCGTTAATCGAGCAGGGTTTCACCGAGGAAATCTCTCCAGAGCACATTTCGGTGAAGGAAAGCGTTTTTCCGTTTTCGCGATTCTCGGGAGTGGATATTGTCCTGGGACCGGAGATGCGTTCCACGGGTGAGGTCATGGGAATCGACGACAAGTTCCCGTTGGCTTTTGCGAAAGCGTTGATTTCATCGGGAAGCGAATTACCGACGGAAGGGGCCGTTTTTATCAGCATGGCAACTCCGCATAAACAAAAAATGATCGAACCGGCTCGTAAGTTGAAGGAACTCGGTTTTCGCATTCTTTGTACGGCTGGAACCGCCAGAAATTTGACCGAAGCGGGGATTGAGGTCGAGACGGTGAAGAAAATTCAACAGGGACGACCGAACCTGCTGGACCATTTGGCCAACGGCGAAGTGCAGTTCGTGTTCAACACGCCCAGCGGTCGGGGTGCGCGGACCGACGAGGGAAAAATTCGCGCTGCCGCTGTTGCCCAAGGTGTACCTTGTGTCACCACCATTCAGGGATGCAACGCGGTTGTGCAAGCACTTGAAGCGGACGTCGAAAAGCCGATTCCCCAAGTGAAAGCTCTCCAGGACTGGGCGAAAACACCCACCGAAGCGCGGACCGAGGCTTGAATGTCGGCCTAATGTGAAATGGTATCGAATGACGCCTGGGAAGCAGGTTTGGTGCCCAAAACCCAATTATTTCTCGGAATCCGAGAGACATCTTGCTTCAAATCGCGTTACCTTCTACAGTAGTTAGTAGGGTTCTTGACTCATTTTAGGTTCAAAATCTGTTTTTTTGGAACTGAATCGACGGAAAGAGCGTTTCTCTCTATAGAAGATTGATTTTTCGACCTCTCAGCGGAGTTTTCTGCGTGGCACTGACCGAAATCGATCGCAGACTACTGAAACGATGCCTGGCCAACGAGCCGGGGGCGTGGAAGGACTTTGTAGACCGATTTATCGGACTTTTTGTCCATGTTGTCAACCATACCGCTCATTCCCGCAGCGTTCGTTTAACCCTCGAAGATATCGACGATTTAACCGCCGATATTTTCCTCGCTTTAATCGCAGATTCCTTTGCCGTGCTGCGTCGTTTTCACGGTAAAAGCTCGCTGGCAACGTACTTAACGGTCATCGCCCGGCGCGTGGTTGTGAAGAATATGGCTCAGCGACGAATGTCCGAAGCCATGGGGCATGTGACTGCTCGGGGTTCCGCGTTTGCTCAGCAGGGCGGCAGCGGAGACTCGCAACTTCGCATCGACGACAGCGAAATTGTCCAACAGATGCTCGAAAACTTAAGCGATCAGGAATCGCAAGTCGTGAAGATGTTTCATCTTGAAGGCCGCAGTTATCAGGAAATCAGCGATATTGTCGGAATGCCAATCAACAGCATTGGCCCTGCACTCACCCGCGTCCGACAACGTTTGAAAAGAGACCACGTCGAGCAGTAAATCGAAGCACTCGTTCGATTCTGCAAGGTGTCGAGTCGGCGAGTACAAATTTCTGAAAATTCTTCGAATTTCGTTTCGTTCTTTTCTCGACATCTTTAGAATGCATGCAGTGTTTTTTGTTGGAAAGGATTCACTGAATCGAGAGTGAGGATCGTTTCAATGCGGAGTCGACTTTGCTTTCTTGCAGTCACCGGACTGCTTTTATTTTGCGGAGACGTCTTCGGGCAATCTCTGACTCTTCAACTACCGTCTATCGGCAGATTCACGGTCAATACTGCTGTTGTTGTCCCGGACCGTGGCCGAACATTTTTAGGTAGCGTGAAAAGTGCAGGGGAATCGACAAATCGTTTTGGTGGACCATTACACTTTGGGTCTTCCAAAGGGCTGTTTCGCGAACATTCCGGAATGACCGCAACGACCTATATTCACGATCTCGAAGCGATGGATCGCTACCTGTTAAGCCAGGCGGGTCACAGCCAGGTAGGAAGATTTCCCAGTAGTGGTTATTCGAGTCTTGCATCGCATCAACGTCGCGGATTGATCGACCTTTATCGCAATTTGACTTCTCGTGAACAGGCCGCTGAAATCGTGCGTAACAAAACGGTGCAGTTGGCCAAACAGCAATCGAAAGCGGAAAAATATTATAAGTTGGGAATGCGTGCACTGAATCGCGATAAAATCAGTGTCGCGAAAATCCATTTCCGCAACGCTGCCAAATACGGCTCGACAGAAGCGAAGCAAAAATTAGCTGAGCTTGAAGGAAACCGCTAACTGTCCGACGAAAATGAGAATCTCTGGTCACAACCGCAACTGTAAAAAAAGTTCGGTCGATCCACCTGCATTCGGTTTCAAACTCATCGGCAACGAGACAGCCGGAACCACTCGGTAACCCAAGCGGTTCTGTTGTGCGAGATTTCCTCCGGATCGGTCGTGTGACGACTCCCAGAAAATCGTGAATCGAGCACCGGTACCTTCTTGCGGTTTTTCGCATCTTCGGGTTGGAATTTCATTTAGGCGAGCGGCGATTAGGAATATACCGAGGAATTGGTCTTTGCGAAACTGTCACGACGTGCGACGATCTGTTGCGGGTTGATTCTTTTTTCACAGGAGTCGGAAGCCATGGACGGTATCGCGGATGATCCACTGGTTTCGGCAGCAAGGCAATGGATCAGTTTCTCAAACGGATGATCGAGTTCGCGGACTGGTCGGGTCTGGAAATCCGCCTGATCGACATCCCACCCTACAGCTCTGGCAAATGGATGTTGTTCGCCCATCTTTCTGATGACAGACGCCATTTTAACCCCTGCAACTGTTAAAAACCCTCGGGAAACGTGATATTTTCCAGTGAACTTTCGTTATAAACAATCATACTTCGTTCCTCTCCTTTTCTTCGATATACTTGAGCGATGCCTTCCTTGCACGGATTATCTACAGATTGTCTTGTTCAGTTTCAGAACGATGGCTTCGTTGTCGTCGAGAATCTGCTTAACGTGGAGGAAATCGAACTGTTGCGAAGAATCGCGACATCCGATTGCATGATGAAGGAACAATCCTACAACCGTGACGATGGTGAGGGAGGGGCGGTCAAACTGATGCTCCGAAACGAAGCAGGCGACGACGACATTTATGCCGCCATCGCCAGATCGCATCGGGTGGTGGATCGTATGGAGCAACTTCTCGACGGTGAAGTTTATCACTATCACCAGAAGACCATCATGAAGGAACCGAAAGTTGGTGGGGCGTGGGCATGGCATCAGGATTACGGATACTGGTATCACAACGGTTGTCTGCTTCCCGATATGGGGAGTTGCATGATCGCCGTTGATCGATCAACAAAGGAAAATGGATGCCTTCAGGTCGTTCGTGGTTCTCACCGCATGGGAAGAATCGAACACGGGCCAGTGGGAGAACAGACAGGAGCAGATCCCGAACGGGTCGCGGCGATTCTCGAACGCATGGAACTTGTGTATGTGGAGCTCGAACCGGGTTCTGCGGTTTTTTTTCACAGCAATCTGTTACATCGATCCAACCAAAACCGCAGTGAAGATCCCCGTTGGGTGTTTATCTGCTGTTACAACACAAAACGCAATAATCCTTACAGAGAATCGAGACACCCTCGATACGCTCCATTAGAAAAGTGGGACGACTCTCGAATTTTGGAAATGGGACGTTTTCAATGGGAGAGAATCTCGGCGAATGAGCGTTAGCAGTCAGTCCTTCGAGAAGAAACACATGAATGCACTCATCAGAAAAAGTTTCTACAAAGTCGTCTTTCGAATGTGGAAAAACCGCATGAGGGATTCGACGGCGTTTTATCTTTTCGTTTTGTTTTGCTGCTTGCTCGCTGCTGTGATTTATTCCTACTATAAGCCGTACCAGTTAGTCGAAGAGAGATCGCCGAATGGCGAAGCTATGGCATCGTTGTTTGTCGAAGAAACAGAGCTAGGGCAATATCCTACTGTGTTTATCAAGGTCGTCGATACCCAAGGTGGAAATCCGGCATTTCAACCGCTGGATCACCCTCCGATTAACATCTGGTTCGGAAGAGGCGATCTCGATTATGAGATCAAATGGGAAAACAACGAACGATTGATCGTTACGAATCTGAAGGATCCCAGAAAGGTGTGGTCGGTTGGCGTGAAACCTTTGCTTTCCGTGACTCACATTCTCCCAGACAAAAAAACTCCAAAGTAATCGTACTGTGCCGTTCGAAAACCCCCAATCGATTACTGAAAGCCTATCGGACAGAATTCGAGTCCAAGCAAAAGATTGCGGTTTCGAATTGGTCGGAATCGCTTCCGCTGTAACGCCTGCCGGCTTGAACGATTTTCTCGA
>Ga0114931_10003274_pt1 | contig 20537 bp, 17 predicted proteins | sample 2SBtaG_FD_89579 | JGI IMG/M metagenome (GOLD analysis project Ga0114931, IMG submission 89579) | Deep subsurface microbial communities from Kolumbo volcano to uncover new lineages of life (NeLLi) - 2SBTROV14_V59a metaG | ecosystem: Environmental > Aquatic > Marine > Volcanic | place: Kolumbo...
GGACTCGGACTCGGACTCGGACTCGGACTCGGACTCGGACTCGGACTCGGACTCGGACTCGGACTCGGACTCAACTTCGGGCTCATTTCCGGACTCCGTTTCTGCCGGCGGCTGTTCGGACGGCTTGTCTTTCTCACTCACTTGGTACCTCCGAAGCTGTGACAGCCGATGCAACTGGTCGCAGCGGGCTCGTGATTCTTCCTATCGGTGTGGCAGCCGCGGCACGTGGCAGGGCTCCGATACGGTTGCCCGCCGTGAGACCGGTGACACTTGGTGCACTTTCGATGGCCGCTGGACGCGTGCAACGCCGGCAGCGGTTTGTTGTGACACGACCGGCACGCAGGCTTTTGCGCGTGACCCTTGGGTCCATGCGGCCGGTGACACGACATACAGCTACCCGGCACGTTTCTGTGGATACCCGTGGTCCGCGACTTGTGGCACGAGCCACACGGGCGCTTGACGACAGTGCTGTGCTTGTCGTGGCAGTTCTGACACTGCTTGTGCTTGAGCGGCGCGGTGCGCGCCTCGGTCGGGTGACAACCAGAACACGGCTTGCGCTGGTGGGTGCTGTGCGGCTCGTGGCAGTTGCGGCACTTGCGGTGCTGACCGCGCGCAATTCTTGCCTGCTTCTTGTGGCACGAACCGCACGGCCGTTGCTGCTTGGTGGTGTGGGGATCGTGGCAGTTGGTGCAGTACTTGTGATCTCGGAACGCCACTGCGGCTTTGTCCATATGGCACGACCCACACGCCACCTTCGGCCCCGAGGGCTTGTGGGCCACCTTCGCGGTGTGGCACTTGATGCAGTTCGAGTGCTTGACGTACGTGCGGATCACCGGCGCGTTGGGGAACGGCTTTTCGCCGTGGCAGCTGCGGCACAAACTCGGCCGCGCCGAGCTCAACGCGAACGCATGGGGCTTGTGGCAATTGCGGCACGAGGGGCCGCGGTGCTTGTAGCTCTGGTGCAAACCACGATCGCTCGAGGCCTTCTTCTTGTGACAGCTGGTGCACGACACAGCGAGGGGCGCGCCGCGACCGGCATGGGGAGGATGACAGCCGATGCAACGGGTATGGCTCTTGGGATCTTTGGGATGGTTGGGCACCACCTCGTGGCACGTGACACACGATTTTGCCGGCGAGCCGAGTACGTCGTGCTTGTCATGGCATCCGATACAGCCGCGATGTTTTTCGACCTTGTCCTCGGCGATCGCGACGACGTTTTGATGGCACTGGGCGCGGCAGCCAATGACTTCGGTCTTGAAGAAGTGGTGCTCGCGGTGGCAGGTAACGCACTTGACGTGGCCTTTGCCTTGTTTGCCCTTCGTGAAGGTCGCGTGCTTCGATACCAACTGGCGCGACTGCCGGTGGCAGTTGGTGCAACGGGTCGACGCGACAGAGGCTTTCTCGTGGTAGCCGTGACAGCTGGCGCAGCCGCGAATCTGGATGCCGGGTTTGGCGTGGCCCGTCACGACTTCTTTGTCGTGGCACGACTCGCACTTTTTCCTCACCAGCGAGGGTGTCTTGTGCGCGCGGTGACAGCCAGTGCAGTCTTCCTGCGGGTGCTTGGGATCGTGGGGAGTGATCGCCCGGACCGTGCCGCGCTGCTTGGCGTGGCACGAAATGCACGCGGTCGATTTGATCTTCGTGGCGGTGAAGTCGTGGCAAGAGAAGCACTCGCGGGCACCGCTGGCCTCGGACGCAGCCGCGTGCAGGGCCAGGCGCTCGTTCTTGTGGCAGTTCGTGCACCGCCACGATTTGGCGGGCAGATACTGGCCGGCGAGTTTTTCGTGACAGCCCTCGCACGCCACGGGCTTGGCAGCGTTGGCGTGTGCGGCATGTAGGGCCGTGGCGCGAATGCGCTTGACCGAACTCGAGCCGCGATCGCCCTTGGTCGCGGTGCTCTTGCGAGTTTTGTTGCCACAGCCGCCTAGCGCGACTAGCGTCCCGGCAAGAACCGGTAGTACGCGCAGTGTCCACACGTGCGCCGCGAAACGGCTCTGCGGTGCTTGCGTGTGGTGGCAAGTCGTATCATCGTTGGAGCAATATAGCATTGGCCCCGGACCCTCCAGCCTGCGATGCAAGTCCGATTCCCATTGGAAGCCTCCCGAAAACCCGCAAATTTACCGATTACTGCGAAAAATTAGACGCGACCTGGGTTTCGGGCTGCAGCTTATGCGCACGTTCTGTAAGGCCAGATATATGTGCTAGTGCGCTAAAATGATCTCCGACATGTCCAGACCATCCGATCCGAACCGGGTCAAGCTCGTGCGCGAACGCCTCGACGCCGCCGGCGTGCAACAGCACTTGACGCTGATCAGGAACACCGGCGAGCAGGTCGAGCTGCGCATCAAAGGTGGGGACGTCGCTTACTCGGAAGCCAGCGCGGACCAGCTCGCAGACCTCGGCCGGCAGCTCGTCGACGGCTCCATCGTCGCCGTGCAGCTGCGCTATTTGCAGGACGGCCAGGAATGGTGCGACACCCTGATGCGCGCCAGGAAAGACTACCGGCTGGTGCGCATGCGCACCGAATGGCCGGAGCCGCCTACGGACCCGGGTAGTCGTCCGTAAAGATGTTGCCGCCGACCTCGCGGCAGTGGCGCAGCGACACGTGCTTGCGAACGCAGGGGCAGCTGGGAGCGGCGACACCTGCCGGCTGTTTTTTGCCCCGCAGACTTGGTTGCCCTTCTTGCCCGCCATGTTCTGCAGGCTTGGAACGCTGGCGCGTTGGTCGGCATCGTGGTCACCAGCTACCGGTCGGTTGGCGGGCTGTAGCACCGCGTCGTTGCATCGCGTTGCGACATTGTTTCACCTACACGGCCCCTGAGAGCGAGCCGGCGGGGCACCAAAGCGCTTAGAAATAGCCAGTTACGTTGACACGGCGGGTTGGCCCGGCGTCTGCACTCTCGTCTCGGCGTGAAAGAGCTGCACGACACGCGCGAGCGGGCAAAGCTTCTGCCGGGGCACGAGAACGAGGTGTTCGTCGTGTTGTTCTGGCGCTCCGGCGACGCCAGGTCGTCGGCGGTTCGTCGCCGTTGTCGAGGTTTCGATTGGCCCGCGGGATTTCGGGCGGTCGCGGTGGATGTAGACGCGTGCGAGGAGCTCGCCGCCTGGTTCCGCCCCGACCGCGTGCCGATGTTGGCCGTGGTTCTCGACGGTTCCATCCTCGCGGTCGAGTTCGACATGGACGAGGCCGCACGCCAGCGCCTCATCGTTCACGGCCAGAAGCAAGTACTACACATGCACGAGTCGTTCTAAGCTAAGCCATGCCTACCTCGTTTCTATATGGTCTTTTAGGTGGCGCCATCATCGGTTTATCCGCTGGTGTCTTTCTTATTCTCAACGGCCGCATCGCCGGTATCAGTGGAATCCTCGGCGGCGCGCTCACGCCGGCCAAGGGTGATTTCGACTGGCGGCTGATGTTCCTCGCCGGCCTGATCGCCGGTGGCGTTGGCCTGTCGATGGTCTGGGCCGACGCGTTTCCCGCGGCCGTGGGCTCGTCCAACGGTCGGTTGATCGCCGCCGGGCTGCTCGTCGGCTTTGGCACGCGCCTGGGCAGCGGCTGCACCAGCGGCCACGGTGTGTGCGGCTTGCCGCGGTTTTCGCCGCGCTCGCTGGTCGCCACTGGTGTGTTCATTCTTACCGGCGCGATGACCGTGCTGATCGCTTCGCGCGTGGTGGGAGGCTGAAGATGCCATTGCTCAGCGCATTTCTCGTCGGAGCTCTGTTTGCGGTCGGCCTGGGGGTCTCGGGCATGACCCAGCCGACCAAGGTCATCGGCTTCCTCGACTTCTTCGGTCACTGGGACGCCACGCTCATGTTCGTCATGGGTGGCGCGGTCGTGCTGTACTTCTTCTTCTTCCGCTTCGCCCGCGGCTACGCGCCGGTGCTCACCGCGTACTTCAACCTGCCGACCCAAAAGCAAATCGATCTCCGGCTGGTGATCGGTTCGGGCATGTTCGGCGTCGGTTGGGGACTGGCCGGATTCTGTCCCGGTCCCGCGCTCACGTCGTTGGGCCACGGCGCGACCAAGGTGTTCGTCTTCGTCGCTTCGATGGTTGCCGGTATGTACCTGTTCAAGGCGTTCGACGTGCTGTTGCACCGCTATCGCAACGCATCGCCCCCACTCGCTACCAAAAAAGAGGCCACGCAGTCATGACTACCACCAAGGCATTTTTCGATCCTCAAACGTACACCCTGACGTACCTGGTCTACGACGCCGACGGCGGCGACGCGGTTGTCATCGACCCGGTGCTGGATCTGGATCCGATCGCGTGGCGGACGTCCACCAGGTCCGCCGATCAGGTCCGCCAGTTCGTCGCCGAAACGTCCCTCAACGTTCGCTACATTCTCGATACCCACGCCCACGCCGACCATCTGTCGGGCATGGAGGTGCTGAAGGAGGCGTTCGGCGCGCCGACGGGAATCGGCGAGCACATTACCGAGGTGCAAAAAGTCTGCGCCGGCGCCTACAACCTGAAGGACTTTCCCACCGATGGTCGCCAGTGGGACACCCTGCTCAGCGAGGGCCAGCGGTTGGAGGCCGGCACGATCGCGGTCGATGTCCTTCACACCCCCGGCCACACCCCGGCGTGCTCGTCGTACAAGATTGGCGACGCCGTGTTCACCGGCGACGCGCTGTTCATGCCGGACTATGGCACCGGCCGCTGCGACTTTCCCAAGGGCAGCGCCAGTGATCTTTACGATTCAGTCACCAAAAAGCTGTACACTCTGCCCGCCGCCACCCGCGTGTTCACCGGCCACGACTACCAGCCCGGCGGTCGCGAGCTGAGGTTCGAGTCCACCATCGGCGAGCAAAAGGAGACCAACGTCCGTCTGCGCGCCGGCACGGCCAAGAGCGATTTTGTCAGTGCGCGCGAAGCCCGGGACGCCGAGCTGTCGGCACCCAAGCTGATCTTGCAGAGCCTGCAGATCAACATCGACGCTGGCCGCCTGCCCGAACCGGAAGACAACGGCACGCGCTACTTCAAGATCCCCATGAACTTTTTGGGGGGCTCGAGGTAGCTCGTGAGCTGGCTGCGCCAACACGTGCCCCTGGTTCGTACGCTCGAAACGTACGAACGCGCCGATGCCACGGCGGATCTGCTGGCCGGGCTGACCACCCGCGGTCATGCTCATTCCCCAGGCCATGGCCTACGCGATGCTCGTCTGGATTCGTCGGCGGAGGCGGCTTTGCACGATCTGCTCGACGAATACCGCGGCCGTGGCATCCGCCTGATCGTCGCCCGCGCCAAGGGCCCGGTCATGGATGTCCTGGAGCGCTCGGGCTTCGCCAGCGAAGCCGGTCCCAGCGGGTTCGTCGAGTGTGTCGCCGATGCGTTTCACGTTGCTGAAACAACGTTGCGACAACCTGCCGCATAGGCGCGGTCTCCGCACTGCAAGGTGCTGTATTCAAATCCGGTTTCTCCCTCGGGAGACTGGCACGAAACTTGTTCAGTAGGACCCACATGCTTCGTCAGCTATTCGACCGCGACACCTGCACCTACACGTATTTGCTCGCCGACCCGGCCACCGAGGAGGCGGTGCTCATCGACTCGGTGCTCGAACAAGCCGAGCGCGACCTCGAGCTCATCGCCCAGCTCGACCTGCGCCTGGTCGCGGTGCTCGAGACCCATGTCCACGCCGATCACGTGACCGGCGCCGCCAGCCTGCGCGACCGCACCGGGTGCAAGGTGGTTTTCGGCCGCGATTCGGGCGCCACCGGCGCCGACGTCGTGGTCGGCGATCAAGACCGCGTCGCCTACGGCGAACGCTACCTGATTGCCCGCGAGACCCCGGGTCACACCCCCGGTTGCGTCACCTACGTAGCCGACGATCTGTCGATGGCGTTTACCGGCGACACGCTGATGGTGCGTGGCTGCGGCCGCACCGACTTTCAACAGGGCGACGCCCGCCGGTTGTACCGTTCGGTTCACGACAAGATCTTTTCCCTGCCGGACGGATGTCTGATCTATCCAGGTCACGACTACAAGGGCCGTACGTGCTCCACCGTGGGTGAAGAGCGCCGGTTCAACCCGCGCCTCGGCGACGGCAAAACAGAGGATGAGTTCGTCGTCATCATGGACGCGCTCGATCTGTCGCCGCCCAAGCGCATCGACGTGGCCGTCCCCGCCAATCTGGCGGCCGGCCTCGTCGCCTAGGAAAGAGTGCCATGAACTACGGCTTCGTCATCGACAACCGCGCATGCATCGGTTGTCACGCGTGCTCCACTGCGTGCAAAAGCGAAAACGAGGTGCCCCTCGGGGTCTACCGCACCTGGGTCAAGTACACCGAGGCTGGCACCTACCCCAACACCCAGCGCAGCTACCAGGTGTCGCGGTGCAACCACTGCTCCAACCCGCCGTGCGTGCGCATATGCCCCACCGAAGCGATGTACCAGCGCGACGATGGCATCGTCGAATTCGACAACAGCGCGTGCATCGGCTGCAAAGCGTGCATGCAGGCATGTCCGTACGACGCGATCTACATCGATCCGGAGACCAGCACCGCCGCCAAGTGTCACTACTGCGCTCACCGCGTCGAGGTGGGCCTCGAGCCGTCGTGCGTGGTGGTGTGCCCCACCCACGCCATCATCGCCGGCGACCTGGACGAGCCCACGTCGGAGATCAACCGGGTGATGTCCAACGCCCGGTTCTCGGTGCGCAAACCCGAGCAGGGCACGGCGCCCAAGCTGTTTTACATCGAGGGCAACGACATCAGTCTGGTGCCGACCGCCGGCGCCGACGCGCTGGACACGTTCATGTGGGCCGACAAGATGGACGCGGCGAAACCCAACGGCCACAACGGTCACGCGGCCCACAATCGTCACGCGGCCCACAACGGTCACGCGGCCCACGATCGTCACGCGGCCCACAACGGTCACAACGGCGCCAACGGCGCCAACGGCGCGCGCAAGAACCGCGCCGGCATCGAGCTGCGCAAACCCCAGCCCCAGGGCGAGCCGTCGGCTGGCCCGGTAATCGTCGGCGGCCGTCGCGCCGAGCACATGGTCCAGGTGGGCTACAACGCCCAGCACAAGGTGCCGTGGCACTGGCCGGTGCCCGCATACCTGGTGACCAAGGGCATCGCCGCCGGCATGTTTGCGCTGGTCGCCCTGGCCTGGCTGCTGGGCTGGGCGCCATTCGACCGCGGCGTCGCCATCGGCGTCGGCGTCAGCGCCACCGCGTTCATGCTCGCCACCACCGCATTGCTCGTGTTCGACCTCGAGCAACCCAAGCGGTTCTTGTACATCTTGTTCCGCCCGCAGTGGCGATCGTGGCTCGCCCGCGGTGCGTTGTTCTTGATCGGATTTTCCACCCTGGCCGGGTTGTGGACTGCGAGCGAAATCGCGGCGCAGATCGACCTGATCTCCGCGGCGACCGCCGACGGCGTGCGGCCGTGGTTGCTCGGCGCGGGTATCCCGCTGGGCGCCGGCGTGGCGGTGTACACCGCGTTTCTGTTCGGCCAGGCCGAAGGCCGTGACCTGTGGCAGAGCTCGCTGCTGCCCGTGCACCTGCTGGTGCAGGCGGTTATGGTGGGCGGCGCCGCGCTGCTATTGCTGGCGGCCGTCGTCGATGCCCCGGCGGCGCTGGAGCGCGTCGGGCTGCTCGCGCTGGCCCTCGGCCTGGGCGCCGACCTGGTGATCCTCGTTTTGGGCGAGCTCGGCATGTCTCACGCCACCGACGTGGCCAGCCGCGCCGCCCACGAGATGACCCGCGGTCGTTATCGCAATCTGTTCTGGTTCGGCGCCGTCGTCGTCGGCCATCTCATTCCGCTGGTGCTGGTCATCGCCGCGCCGGCCGCGGCCGCGGTCGCCGCGCTGTGCACCATCGTCGGCCTGTACGCCTACGAGCACGCCTTCGTCATGGCGCCGCAACGCGTCCCCAATAGCTAGGAGTCACCATGAGCGCCAACACACACAGCCTGGGTTTTCTCGCCCGCTTGATGGCGATGAAGAAACAGCGCGAGCCACAGCAGTCGGTGAGCCTGCGCGACAAACCGGACGCGGACCGGACCGAGCTCGACCAGCCAGTGTACACTGAAGCCAAGTCCACCCCACGGCCCCTGCGCGTAGAGCAAGCCGACGGTCGCATCAGCCAGTATCCGCCGCCGGAGCAGTGGGACGACTGGGTCGAGTACGACTCCAAGGCATGGCCGCGCAAGGTCGCGCGCAACTACACCCTCGTGCCCACGATCTGTTTCAACTGCGAGAGCGCCTGCGGCTTGATGGCGTATGTGGACAAGCAAACCTACGACGTGCGCAAGTTCGAAGGCAACCCGGCGCACCCGGGCAGCCGTGGCCGCAACTGCGCCAAGGGACCGGCCACGCACAACCAGATGTACGACCCCGAGCGCATTCTGCACCCGGTCAAGCGCGTGGGTGCTTGTGGCTCGGGCGAATGGAAGCGCGTGAGCTGGGAGGAAGCGCTCGACGACATCGGCGCCAAGATGCGCGCCAGCCGCAAGCGCCGGCGCGACGGCGTCATGTACCACGTCGGCCGCCCCGGTGAGGACCACTTCGCCAACCGCGCCATCGCGTCGTGGGGCGTGGACGGCCACAACAGCCACACCAACATCTGCTCCGCGGCCGCCCGCCTCGGCTATCACGTGTGGTCGGGCGCGGACCGGCCCAGCCCAGACTACGCCAACGCCGAGACCATCTTGTTGGTGAGCGCCCACCTCGAGAGCGGTCACTACTTCAATCCCCACGCCCAGCGCATCATGGAGGGCAAGCGCCACGGCGCTCAGTTGATCGTGCTCGATCCGCGGCTGTCCAACACAGCGTCCCGGGCCGACGTGTGGTTGCCCACCTGGCCCGGCAGCGAGTCGGTGTTGCTGTTGGCCATCGCCAATCACCTGATCGCCAACGACCTGTACGACAAAGACTTCGTGCGCCGCTGGGTTGACTGGGAAACCCTGGTCGACCAGGCCCACACCCTGGGCAACGACGCCGCGACCAAAATCGCCGCGGCCGCCGCAGATCGAGGCAAGCCGAGCTTCGATGACTTCGACGGGGTGCTCAAAGCGCTGTACGCCGAGTTCACGTTCGAGCGCGCCGCCCGCGAAGCCCAGGTACCCGTCGATCGCATCGAGCGAGCCGCCCGCGCCGTGGCCCGCGCCGGCTCCAGGTTGTCCACGCACACCTGGCGCAGCGCGACCATGGGCAACCGCGGTGGCTGGCAGGTAGCGCGCACGTTGTTCTTCCTCAACGTGCTCACCGGCAGCGTCGGCACCGTGGCGGCACGTCGCTCAACTCGTGGAACAAGTTCGTGCCCAAGCCGATCTCGTCGCCGCCGCAGCTCAATGCGTGGAACGAGCTGCACCTGCCCCACGAGTGGCCGCTGGCCATGTACGAGATGAGCTTCTTGTTGCCGCACTTTTTGGCCGAAGGGCGCGGCGACATCGACGTCTACTTCACCCGGGCCTACAACCCGATGTGGATCAACCCCGACGGGTTCATGTGGCTCGACGCCCTGCGCAACGAAGAAAAGATCAAGTTGCACGTGGCGCTCACGCCGACGTGGAACGAGAGCGCGTGGTTTGCCGACTACGTGTTGCCCATGGGTCACGCGGGCGAGCGCCACGATGTGATGAGCCAGGAGACCCACGCCGGCCAGTGGATCGGCTTTCGCCAGCCCGTGCGCCGGGTGGCCATGGAGCGCGCCGGTAAGCGCGTCGACCGCACCTACGAGGCAAACCCCGGCCAGGTGTGGGAGGAGTCCGAATTTTTCATCGAGCTGTCCTGGCACATGGACCCCGACAACGAGCTGGGCATTCGCGAGCACTTCGAATCGCGCCAGCGACCGGGTGAGCCGATCTCGGTGGACGAGTATTTCGGCTGGCTGTTCGAGCACAGCGTTCCGGGCCTGCCCGAAGCCGCCGCCGCCGAGGGCATGTCCCCCCTGGCCTACATGCGCAAGTACGGCGCATTCGAGGTCGCGCGCGACACCTATCAGCCCTACGACAAAGCGGCAGCCGACGGCGGCGTCGACATCGACGGCGCGCACAAAGTGGGCTTCAAGACGCCGAGTGGCAAGCTCGAGCTGTTCAGCCCGACCTTGCGCGACTGGGGCTGGCCGGAGAAGCAGTACGTGATCCCGTGGACCCTCGACAGCCACGTGAACCCGGCCGAAATCGATCGCGCCCGCGGCGAGATGTTGCTTCTGCCCACGTTCCGCCTGCCCACGCTGATCCACACCCGTTCGGCCAACGCCAAGTGGCTGTACGAGATCAGCCACAAGAACCCGGTGTGGATGCACCCGGAAGACGCGGCGCGCATCGGCGTCGCCACCGGCGATCTGATCCGCGTGCAGACCGAGATCGGCTACTTCGTCGATCGCGTCTGGGTCACCGAAGGCATCAAGCCCGGCATCATCGCCATGAGCCACCATCTGGGTCGCTGGCGGCTGGCAGAAGCCAACGGCATCGGCGCCGGCATGTCCAACCTGGTCACCCTCGAAGAAAAAGACGAAGAGCACGAGCTGGCAGTGGTCCACGGCGCGACCGCGTGGCGGTCGTCGGATCCCGATACCAGCCGAATCTGGTGGCAAGACGTGGGCGTACACCAGAACCTGACGCACGCGGTGCATCCCGACCCGATCAGCGGAGCCCACTGCTGGCACCAAAAAGCCCTGTCGGTTATCCGCGCCGAGCCCGGCGACAATCACGGTGACGTGGTGGTCGACACGCGCAAGTCCATGGCCGTGTACCGGCAGTGGCACGGCCTGACCCGGTCGTCGGTCAACCACAGCCCGGACGGCACGCGCCGGCCCTACTGGCTCAAGCGACCGCTCAAGCCGACGCGCGAGGCGTACAAGCTGCCGGACAAACCGTGGGGGCGGGACCAGTGACCGCGACCGCCACGGAGCCCGACATGCCCGGGGTGTCTGCAGCTGCCCGCTCGTTGGGCTACGCGATCCTGGCCGAGCTCATCGGCGATGGCGTGAGCGAAGAAAACCTCGATCGGGCGCGGCTCAGTCCCCGCCTCCAGGCGATCGTCGACGGCACCGACCTGGAACGCCTCGCCGCCGATCACTTCCACGTGTTCGGCATGATGGCGCCGCCCTTCGAAGGTCTGCTCGTCGACCCGGACGCGCAGGTGGGCAACGAAGCGACCGACGCGCTGCGTGGCACCTTGGCGGCGCTGGGCATCGAGCTGTCGCCCGCTGACGAACCCGAACATCTGTCGACGCAGCTGCGCATTCTGGCGGCCCTGTGCGATCACCCCGTCGCTGCCGCGCGATTCATCGACAACCACGTGTTGCCGTGGCTGTTGCCCTACGAAGCCGCGGTTCGCCGCTGCGACCGGCCCCTGCCAACTGCGCTCATTGCCGAGACGCTCGACCTCCTTTTCAACCACCGCGGATCAATCCCCGCGCACGCTGTCGCGCCTATCCCCTCCCCCGCAGGGGCGGAAGATGTGACCGATGTCTACAAGCTCGACCACCCCGAGACGGATCTTCGAACCATTGCGACCGTCCTGTCCCGACCCGCGTTCAGCGGAATACTGTTGACGAAACACGACATCACGGCGATCTCTCGTTCAGTGAACGTGCCCAGAGGCTTCGGCAGCCGCGCCTTAATGGTGCAACACCTGCTGCGTAACGCCGCGCAACTGGATACTCTATCAGCTGTGCTTGCAGCCTTGGACGACATCGCCCGCGACCAGACCGACGCAGTGACTCGCCGCATCGCCGCGAGCAACACCGCGTGGCTGCGCGCTGGGGCAGTGCCGTGGCTCGATCGCATTGCAGCCACCCGTGCTGCCCTCGACCGGATCGCCCGGGAGGCGACGCCCCCAGGCTGACATGGATCGCTCCCGCGACTGGACCGCCGATGTTCTTGCCGGCATAAGCGTCGCTCTCGTCGTCATCCCCCAGAGCATGGCGTATGCCGAGTTGGCGGGCTTGCCCGCGTATCGCGGTCTGTACGCCGGCGCGCTGCCGCCGCTGGTCGCCGCCATGTTCGCATCGTCGCGGTATTTGCAGACCGGGCCGACGGCGATGACCAGCCTGCTCGCGTACGGCGCGCTGTCCAGCGCCGCGACGCCGGGCACCAACGAGTACGTGGGACTGGCGGCGTTGCTCGCCGTCGTCGTCGGCGTTACGCGCCTGGCCATTGGCGTGATCGGCGCCGGCAACATCAGCTACCTGCTCAGCCGCGCGGTGCTGCGCTCGTTCACCCTGGCCGCCGCGGTGATCATTGCCGCCTCCCAGGTGCCCGCGGTGTTGGGCGTGTCGCCGTCGCGGCACGGTGTGTGGAACCGCGCCGTGGACAGCCTGACCGCCACGGGTGCATGGAGCGGCGTCGCGCTGGCGCTGGCGGTGCTCACCGTCGCGTCGGTGTATTTGGGCCGGCGCATCCATGCCTTGTTCCCGGGTGTGCTCGTCGCCGTGATCGCCGGCATCATCTACAGCCACGTTGGTGGCTATGCCGGCCCGCAGATCGGCCCGGTGCCCACATCGATCTTGCCACCGCTCCAGTTTGATTTGCCGTGGAGTGGTGCCGTGTCGATGATCGTGCCCGGCGTGATCATCGCGCTGGTCGGCTTCGCCGAGATCGCCTCGGTGTCCCAGGTCTACGCCGAGCGCGAAAAACAGCTATGGCACCCCAATCGAGAATTCATCAGCCAGGGTGTGGCCAACCTGGCCGCCGGCTTCGTCGGCGCGTTTCCGGTTGGCGGCTCGTTTTCGCGCAGCTCCGTCAACTACGTGGCCGGCGCCAAGACCCGCATGGCCGGCGCGGTCACCGGCGCCACGGTGCTTCTGTTGTTGCCGTTCGCCGGCGTGCTGTCGCCGCTGCCCCAAGCGGTCCTCGGCGGCATCGTCGTCGCCGCCGTAATCAAGCTTTTGGACCCGCGGCCGTTCATCGAGTTGTGGCGCATATCGCTGCCCCAGGCACTGATCGGCTCGCTCACGTTCGTGTTGACCCTGGTGCTGGCACCCCATGTCGAGTACGCGGTGATCGCCGGCATCGGCGTGTCGGTGCTGGTGCACATCTGGCGCGAGCAATACGTGCGCGTCGATGTTGATGTCGATGGCGCTACCCTGATCCTGCGTCCCAAAGGCGTGATCTGGTTTGCCTCCGCGCCCACGTTTCGCAACGCCATGGCCGCCACGCTCGCGATGTATCCGAACATCGACCGGCTGGAGATCGAGCTGTCCGGCATCGGCCGCGTCGACCTCAACGGCGCGATCGGCTTGCGCGAGCTTGCGACCCACGCAACGGAATCGGGCCTCATCGTGGCGTTCGGCAAAGTGCCTCCCAACGCCGAGCGCATCCTGTCGCGCGTGTGCACCGACTACTACCCGCACAATGGTCAGGTTGCCCCGGGTGATACCGATGCGCACGTTGAGCGATAGCAACCCACTCAGACCTTCGGCTCTGCACCACCGCCGAAATCATCACCATGAGTATCTATCGCTGCAAACATTGCGGGGGCCTCAACCGGATTGCTCCGCAACCCGGCGACGGCAAGCGTCCCGTGTGCGGCCGCTGCAAACACCCGCTCGATCTGGCCGCCACGCCCCAGGACGTGGACGCCGACCAACTGCACAAGATTGTCGGCGCGGCGCCCGTTCCCGTGCTCGTCGACTTCTGGGCACCGTGGTGCGGCCCCTGCCGCATGGTCGCGCCGGTGCTCCAACAGATCGCACGGGAGCACGCTGGCAACTTGCTGGTGGTCAAGCTCAACAGCGACGACAACCCCGGCCCGGGCGCTCACTACGGTGTGCGCGGTATCCCCACGATGATCCTGTTCAACAAGGGCAGGGAAGTGTCCCGTCAGGTCGGGGCGCTGCCCAGGCCCCAACTCGAGCAATGGCTCGACGGCGCCTTGCGCGGCTAGTTCCCGACAGAAAGGTCCACCGACCCGCGCCTGCCGACCTGACCCGCCACGGACCGCCGCAGGCGAGGCAGCCGCGGTGGCAGACTCTTTTGCGCGGCTCACCCGGCACGGCCATGCCGGCGTTCGCCAACGTGCTGACCAAAACCCAGCTCGACGACCTGCACATGTTCTTGGCGCAGCTTCGCCATGGCAGTCGTGGTGCGCGGGCTGGGCGTCACGGCCCGCCGTGGCGCAACGGCTATAGCGGCGGCAACTGCGCCATGGACTGAGCTACTCTTCGCCACCGCCGCCGCCGTGACCACCACCACCGGCGGCACCGGGGTTCATGATGCTGGCGTGGGCGCGCAGCCCGTCGGCCTGGCGTCGGGCGGAGGCGATGTCGTGGTGTTCGTCGGCGTCCGAATACCAGACCGCTGCTGGGCTCACCAGGCCCTTCGGCCGCAGGTAGTCTTCCAGCACGTCGTTGTCCAAGACGCCGTTGGAGTCGGCAGGCAGCTCGGCGATCCACAAGATCCACAGCTGGCGCTCGAGCGCTGACGCGCTCGGGATGTGTGCTCCTTGGGTGGCCGAGCGCAGGGTAGTCAGGGAGTGCCGCACCGACTCGATCGATGTGGACATAGACCCCATACCCTCGCCGCAGGCAATCAGCGCATCCGCCATCTCCTTGACCTCGGTTTCGCTCATGTCTGCGACACCGTTGCTGATGTGGCCGCGGATCTCGCCGATGCAATATTCGGCAGAGCTGGCGATTTGCGTTACCTCGAACGTGGCGCCGTTCAGACCTGCCAGCGCTTCGTTTACCGACATGATCCTGGCCAACACGTCCGCAGAGATCGCGTCGGGGCTGATGCCTTCGGGTTCGAGCTCTTCGGCGTGGGAGTGAATCTCGTGGTGCGTCACCCCTTCTCCGGTTTTCTCCACCGCTTTTATTGCGACTTCGGCCAGATGGCTTAGCTCGTGGCCGGCATGCTCGAGCGCATTTTCGGCGCCACCGAACGCCACGCCAAAGATGGCGCCCAGGGCCATGCCCGAGAGCACATTGACCATCTCGGCTGTTTCTCGGGCTTCCTGCTGTGCCCTGCGCAGCACCCCGGAGAAATTGCCCCAGGCGACCCGGTAGTGTCTCGAGTAACCGCCGAGGGAATGGGCGATGGCGTGCTGGGTCGGGCCGCCCAGGGCATTTGTCAGCGCGATGGACGCGACCAGCCCCGAGGCCTGACCGCGGATGGCTTCTACCTGCGCCAGACCGAAGTCTTCGGCCGTCATCGTGCCGCTCGTGTCGGCGGTGCCCAGGGTTTCCGGTTCCGGCGTGTGTTCGTCGGCGCGTCGCGATGCTGCGAGTGATTCATTTTGTGCGCGCCGCGCGGCTCGGCGCATATCGCGGTCCGTGTGCTGCTGATCGCGGCGATTTTCGCGCCGGCGCGTGCGGGCGCTCCGCAGGTCGCCCTCCTCCTCGTCGTCCGAGTAGTAAACTTCGATGTTCCCGATGTCCGCGTGCACCAGACCCAGCGGGCGCAGATGGTTTTCGATGGGGTCCAGATCCAGCAGATCCGAGTCGTGGGGCAGCGACGCCATCCAGTCGGTCCAGATCCGTTTCTCCAGGTCCTCTCTGGACGGTACTTCGGTGAGGTCGGCCGTGGCCTGCAGGCCCGCCACCTTGGCCTTGGACAGATTCACTCTCGATTTGGCCGTGGTGAGGGCGCTGTCGGTGGCAAGAACCGACCGAACCAGGTCTTCGGTGTCCTCTGTCGACAGGTCCGCGCCGCTGCCGTCGCCCAGGTTCGCTTTGATCTCGCCGATGCAGTACTCAGCGACGGACTGGATGTTGCCAATCTTGATGCTGGACTGGTTCAGTCTGCCCAGCGACCGCGAGTAGCGCTCGAGCGCGTGATACTGGTGCAGCCTCATTGCGTCCGGGGTGACGGCCACCGCTTCCAGCTCTTCGGCATGCGGCGCCGGCGTGCCGACGATTTGGAGCTCTTCATGGGTGGCAAGGGCACCAACACCGCCCTCGACCGCGTGCAGTGCGGCCGCGCCGGCAACGCTGAGCCCCTCGACGACTTCGGCGCCGATGATGAACTCGGCGGCGGCGCCTAGGGTCAGGGCGGTGACGACGCCGAAAACGATGCCTTCGGCGATTTCCCAGGCGGCCTCCTGTTCTTCAGCGGCCTCGTGCGCCTCCGCAAGCACTCGCTTGTGCTCGTTGTAGGCCTCGCGATAGTTGGTGCAGAACTGCAGCAGCTTGGTCTTGAGCTGGGTGTACGCGTGCATTCCCTGCGCGCGCACCAACGCGATCTCCAGCGACAGGCCCGCCGCCTTGTTGCGCACCGCGGCCACCTGGGAGTAGTTGAAGTCGGCGGCCACAGGGGTTTCGCCATCGCCCTGGTCGCGGGAGATCACCGAGCGATTCACCGCGCTCGCCGGGGTGACCGCGGGCGTGGCCGCCTTGTCGTCATTGCGGATGAACGCGTCGGCGAACGCTTCGGCTTCGCGCTCGTGCTGATCGCCCGGCGCGCTGACGGACAACGCATCGCTGAACAGCGACGGTCCCGCGCCCGGACCGTGCTGCACGGTGTGGGCGACTTCGTGGGCGATCAGTCGTTCGCCCGCGCTGCTGCTTGGCTCGTATTTGCCGCGGCCGAAGTGAATGTCGTCGCCCACCGCAAACGCATTGGCCCTGAGCGATTTGTCCGCCGCCTCGGAGTCAGCACCGGTGTGAACGCGCACACCTGACAGGTCCGCGTCCAGGGATTGCTCCAGGCGCTGGCGCAACGGCCCAGGTAGTGGTGCACCGCTGCCGCCGCCGGCCTGCTGCAACTTGTTGGCGCTATCGCCAGCGATCGGTCCGCCACCGTCGTCGTCGCGGAACACGTAATCGGGGATGCGGGAGGTAGTGCTGACTTTGCCCGGAGCGATCTCCCCCCGTCGGCGGGGAGCTTCCTCGTCGTCCCAATCTTCGTATCGCTTGTCTCGCCGCCGAAAGTCGTCCACGGGCGCCGTCCAGGCCCATAGTACGCCCGCGGGTCGGCGAACCTGCCCCAAGCGTCCCACTTAGAAAGATATTCTAATAACTTCAGTGTGTTAAAAGAAAGAAGAGCCACCGATCCAGGAGATCGGCGGCTCGGCTGGTGGCCTGTGGGGGCCTCAGGAGGTGTGGCGGCGGATGAACGTGGGTACGTCCAGCTCGCTTTCGCCTTCGAGCTCGGCCTCGAGCACCGAACGCAGGCTCGGATGCACGGCCGGGAACCCGGCTTTGCGCCGCGGCGTGCGTGCGTGCGCGACCTGCCGCTTGGCCACCAGCTCGGGTTCGATTTCCGGCTCCGGCTCCGGCTGGGGCAGCCGCGTCATCGGCGGTTGCTCCGGCCGTGGTTGCACGTGCTGAATCGGCACTTCCGTCGGCGTGATCGGGCCCGACCCGGTGGCCAGGCGCGCCCGCGGCGGCGGCAGCTCGATGTCCGCACTGCTTTCGGTCGCCGGGCTTCTGGGCAGCAGCGGCTCGTCGCCCGCCTCGCGGTCGGTGAGAATCACATCTTCCCAGGCATCGTCCATGGGGATGTCGGTGGCGTCGATGCGCTCGGTATCCATCGAGTCCTGGCGCACGTCTTTGATCACCACGTTGCCTTCGTGGATCGCGCCGGTGCCGGTGGCCGGAGGACGCGGCGACGGGTAGTCCTTGGTCACCTGCTCCTCGGTGATGCTCTGCGGCGCGGGCGGCAGCGGTGCCGGCATGGCGAGCAGCGGCTCGGGTTCGGGCTCCGGCGGCGCCTGAATCGGCAGCGCGATCTGCGACGGCATCTCGACGCGCGCGGCTCGTTTGCGCGGTTTGGCCGCAGGCGCCGGTTCCGCCAGCTCCTGGCTGGCCGCGCTGAAGCTCGCGCCGCCCATGCTCGTGCTGGTGTTCGACGCGGTCGGCTCGGGCAGGCGGGCCAGGTCGCGGCCCAACCGGTCGAAGCCGGTGGCGATGACGGTGATGCGAACTTCGTCGCCGATGTTGGAGTCGATGACCGAACCGAAGATGATGTTGGCGTCTTCGTGGGCGGCCTCTTGCACCAGCGAGGATGCCTCGTTGACCTCGTGCAGCGTCAAGTCGGGTCCGCCGGTGATGTTGATCAGAATGCCCGTAGCGCCGTCGATGTTGACGTCTTCGAGCAGCGGCGACGACACCGCCATCTCGGCGGCTTCGACCGCACGGCGTTTGCCGGTGGAGCGACCACTGCCCATCAGGGCGCGACCCATGCTGCTCATGATGGTGCGTACGTCGGCGAAGTCCACGTTGATCAGACCCGGAACAGTCATCAGGTCACTGATGCCCTGCACCGCGTTGAGCAACACCTCGTCGGCCTTCTTGAACGCGTCGACCATGGTGGTGTTGTGGCCGACCAGGTCGAGCAGTCGGTTGTTGGGGATCACGATCAGCGTATCCACCGCCTCCTCGAGCGCCTCGATGCCGGCCTCGGCCTGACGCCGGCGTTTTTTGCCCTCGAAGGTAAACGGCTTGGTTACCACGCCGACAGTGAGCGCACCCATCTCGCGCGCCACCCGCGCCACGACCGGGGCACCGCCGGTACCGGTACCGCCGCCCATGCCCGCGGTCACGAACACCATGTCGGCGCTCGCGACTGTGTCGCTGATGAGCTGGATACTCTCCTCGGCGGACTTGCGGCCAATGTCCGGGTTGGCACCGGCGCCCAGTCCTTTCGTGAGGTGGTCGCCGAGTTGAATCTTACAAGGGGCGAGATTCGCCTCGAGCGCCTGCATGTCTGTGTTCGCGACGACGAACTCCACTCCGTCCAGGTTGGAGCTGATCATCGTGTTGATTGCGTTGCCGCCACCGCCGCCGACCCCGACTACCAGGATCCGTGCATGGGTGAGCTCGTCGAATTCAAGCAGCGCCATGTTGTCTGTTGCCTCCCCGACTCGGCCAAGAGTCGTTTGCTAGCTCCGGTTCCAGCCGGCGAAAACGCGCTCGGTAGAACCGCCCCCTCTGTTATCGAAGGGGTGAGCTTGCGGGGCAAATTTTTGGAGTGATTTTGAAACGAAAAACTGAGGAGTGAAGGTGAAGCTTTAACCTGCGCGGGGACCGCCGGTTAGAACATCTCGGTCATGCGCGCCCACACGCGCTTGAATACGCCACCATCGCTTTGGTGGGCGCTATTCAGTGGCCGGATGCTGATGTGCTCTTCGCGGGATCCGTAGAGCACCAGGCCGACGCCGACGGCGAACTCGGGCGAGCGCACCACGTCGGTCAGACCGCCAACGCGCCCGGACGCGCCGCGTCGGGTAGGCAGGCCGAGTACATCCTCGGCGAGCTCGGGAACCCCGTCCATGATGGACGCGCCGCCGGTGAGCACGACCCCGGCGGACAGCTCGTCGTAATAGCCGCTGCGTTTGATCTCTTCGGCGGTGTGCTCGAAGATTTCCTCGACCCGCGGCTCGACGATCTTGACCAGGATCTGGCGCGACAAGATCCGCGGCTCGCGGCCGCCCACCGACGGGACCTCCATGGTTTCCTCGTCCTGGAGCAGCGACGGCAGGGCGCAGCCGTACTTCTTTTTGATCTTTTCGGCGGCTTCGAGTGGGGTGCGCAGGCCTACCGCGATGTCGTTGGTGATGTGGCCGCCGCCCAGAGGCAGCACGGCGGTATGCACAATAGCGCCGTCTACGTACAGGGCCATGTCCACGGTGCCGCCGCCGATGTCGATCAGGGCGACGCCGAGCTCTTTTTCGTCTTCTTCCACCACCGCTTCGGTGGAGGCCAGCGGATCGAGCACGATGTCGGCGACCTGGAGGCCGCAGCGGTTGGCGCACTTGATCACGTTCTGCTGGCTGGAGATGGCGCTGGTCACCAGGTGAACCTTGGCTTCGAGGCGAACCCCGGCCATGCCCATGGGGTCGCGAATGCCGTCCTGGTCGTCGATGATGTACTGCTGGGGCAGCACGTGCAGCACGCCCCGGTCCATGGGAATGGCCATGGCCTTGGCGGCATCGATCACCCGCGCAACGTCGTTTACGCGGATTTCCCGGTCCTTTACCGCCACGACCCCTTGCGAGTTGATGCCGCGGATGTGGCCGCCGGAGATGCTGGCGTAGACCGTCGAAATTTCGCAGCCCGCCATGTTCTCGGCTTCGACGATGGCGTTCTGAATGGCCTGTACCGTGGCGTCGATGTTGACCACGACGCCCTTGCGCAGTCCTTTGGAGGCAGCCGTCCCAATGCCGATGATATCTGTTCCGTCCTCGGTTACTTCTCCGACGATGGCCGCGATCTTGGTGGTCCCGATGTCGAGGCCGACGATGATTTCACCCTGTTTTGGCTTACCCATTACTCACCTGTTGCGGAATGCGACCGTGACACGGTCAGGTCTGGTCGTGTTGTCGACGTAGATGGTGCGCGCGCGTGCCCGCTGTTCTGTGTCCAACGATCTCCACGCCGCGTCAAAAAAACGGAGACGCAACGCGATGATTTTGTCGTCGCCGTCGCCCACCCGGATGGCGACGCCGCGGTCGTAGGTGTAGACGACGAACGTGCGCCGACCGTCGAGGTGAATCTCCCCCAGCGGCGGCCGCTTGGCGCCGGCGCGGTACATCTTGGCGATGTCGAGGGCTTGGCGGATGTCGGCCCTGGCGTCCTTTGGCCGCAGCTTGTACAGGTCGCGACCGATGCCGGTGATCAGCGGCAGGCCGGTGGTGTCGCCCA
>Ga0114931_10003275_pt1 | contig 20533 bp, 18 predicted proteins | sample 2SBtaG_FD_89579 | JGI IMG/M metagenome (GOLD analysis project Ga0114931, IMG submission 89579) | Deep subsurface microbial communities from Kolumbo volcano to uncover new lineages of life (NeLLi) - 2SBTROV14_V59a metaG | ecosystem: Environmental > Aquatic > Marine > Volcanic | place: Kolumbo...
CGTCAGCTTGGTCTTCACGGATGGGTCGAGCTTGCCGCCTTTGACCCTGTCGAACACGACCGAGAAGCTCAGGGTGTGCTCGAACGCCTTGTCCGCCGGATTGTTGAGCTTGGTGAACTTGAACGTGCCCTGCGTGCCCATGTAGTCGATGGTGGGCGCGCCGTAGTTGACGACGGCCTTGGACTCGTTGACGTCCACGTAAAACTGGGTGGTGCGCTGCCGGCGCAGATGGACCGGCGCACCCTCGAACTTGTACGCCACCTGCTTGCCGAGTGTCGGCGTGCCTTTGGGGTAGACGAACATCAGCCGCGACACGGCCACACACATCGATTTGCCCTTGAGCTTGGCCTCGGTGTAGCTGGCGCGCATCTGCAAGCGCAAAGACGAGCCGGTCATCACGCTGCCCGTGCGCAGGGCCACCTTGCCGTCTTTGACGTCCATGGCCATCGCGTCTTTGCCGGCGACGTAGTCCACGGTGGCCGTGCCATTGGTGGCCATGCGCTGGACCAGAGAACAGCCGCTGCCCAGGGTCCGTTTCGGCTTCGGCAGCGGCGGCGTGGTGGTGCCGTGCCGGGTGGGTTTGGCCTTTGGCGCGGGCTTGTCCTTGCTGTCTTTGGAGGAGCAGGCGACGGCCAGGGCGGCGAGGACGAAACCGATCGACAGGGTACGCACCATGGCCAAACGCTAACACGCCTTTGCCAAGTCTGTCTCAGCCGTCTCTGCGCCTGCGCGCCCGGCGCCGGTCGACCCGCACCTGCTCGACAATCTCGTCTTCGACCTCGCGCTTGAGCCGGTCGATCTCCTGCTCGGTGGCCAGGCACAGTCGCTGCAAGTCGGTGAGCACCGCCAGGCGGGTCTCGGCGTCGCCCTGCAGGCGGCCGTCGCTGCACACGGCCAGGGCGATACGCAGCACCCGGGCGGCGAGGCGCCGGCTGTCGTGGTCGAACAGCTCGCCGAACTGGGTGTCGTCGGCCCTCATCGGGATGGTTGCCTCGTCGTCGCCCGCGACCGGCTGGCGTGGAATCGGGCCCGCGCGCTCCCGGGGGATGTGGTTGAGCTTGCTGGGTCGATCGTTGTCCATTGCGCTCTCCTGGGTTGCTCGATTGGGGGTATCGGCTGGCGCGGCCCAAAGTTGCGTGCGTTATGCTGCGGCCGATGAAAAGCCTGCAGGACGCCTATGCTCCCAACAGCCGCTGCTTTGGCTGCGGCCCCGCCAACGACAAGGGCCTGCGCATCAAAAGCTTCGTGGCCGGCGACGGCACGGTGGTCGCGGAGTTTCGCCCCGCGCCCCACCACCTCGCGTTCGAAGGCGTGCTCAACGGCGGCATCTGCGGCACGCTGCTGGACTGCCACAGCAACTGGACGGCGGCATATCATCGAATGGTGCGGCATGGCGCGAAGACGGTGCCGGCCATGGTGACGGCCGATTTTCACGTGAAGCTCAAACGACCGACCCCCGTCGACGCCCTGCTCCACTTGCGCGCCCGGGTGGTCGAGGCAAAAGACGACCGCGCGGTGGTCGAAGCCGAGCTGATCGCCAACGACAAGGTGACAGCGACCTGTCGCGGTACGTTCGTCGCGGTGAAGGAGGGACACCCGGCCTACCACCGCTGGTAGGCCTGCGGTTGCAAAGCCGGACGCGATGCCGGCGGACGTCCGACCGGACGTCCGGTGAGCCGGACAGGCGGCCCGCATGCTTCAGCTAACACGCCGGGATTCGGTGACGGTCGCGCTGGCACGCGGTGTGCTCCCTGCCCGCGCATGACCGCTCGCCTCGCGTTGCTCGTCCTGCTCTGCTCCCTCCTCGCGTGCGCCGCTCGTCCCCCATCACCCTTACCAAAACCCGCATCGCCACCACCGCCCGACGCTGCGCCCGTTCTGCCGTTCCCCAACCACGCAACGTTGTTGCCATGTCGCGAGCACGCCGACTGCCCGCCGGGTCTGTTCTGTCGCGACCGCGGCGACCACACCAGGCTGTGTCTGGGCCACGGCTCGCGCGGTGACTATTGCAGCGACACCATCGATTGTCGCGAGCCACTGTTCTGCCGCCGCCGGCAGGGAAAGTTGAGGATGTGTATGTGACGCCAGGCTACATAGCGTCGTAGGCTCGCCACACCGCCTCCAGGGTGTCTTTGGCGCCGGCGGCGATCTTGACGGCCACGACATCGCTCACTTCGGTGGTGCCGGGGTTGATCTCCACCGTCGGAATGCCGGCGCGTGCCGCCTCGACCACCGGGCCGGCGATATACGGGAACACGCTGGTCGTACCGATGGACACCACCAGGTCGAAGCCGCCGGCAAGCTCGGCGCGCAGTCGCGCCAACCTGGCCATGGGCAGCATCTCGCCGAAGAGCACGACCGCGGGACGCACCACCGCGCCGCAGTCGGGACACGCCGGCGGAAACTCGAGCGTGACGTAGTCGGGCACGCGGTCTTGCCAGGAGCACCGGGTGCAGATCAGATCGTGCACGTCACCGTGGATCTCGATGACGTTGTTGGACCCGGCGGCCCGGTGAAAGCCGTCCACGTTCTGGGTGAGCACGCACACGTGCTCGACCACGGCTTCGATCTCGGCGATGATCTCGTGGGCGCGGTTGTGGCAGGCACCGCGGCACGCCGCCTCGATCTGCGCGATGTACTTCCAGCACAGCGCCGGATCGCGCTGCATCATGGGGCCTGACAGCGCCTCCTCGATGGGGATTCCCTCTTCGACTCGCTCGCGGTTGTACAGCCCGCCGATGCCGCGGTACGTCGGCAGCCCCGACTCGGCCGAAATACCGGCGCCAGTGATGAACAACACGCGTCGAGACCGCCGCAACAGCTCGGCCAGGTGCGCCGCCGTGTCACTGTCGACGCTGGCTACCAGGGCAAGTCCTCGCCGTTGGCGTGCTTGAATCGGCCCGTGGTGTCGACGCTGAGCTCATCGAGTCGAGCGAGCAACCCCGCGGCTGCGTCCGGCGGATCGACGAGTCCATTGCGACCGGTCATCTGTGTGCGCACGAACCCCGGGTGCAACAGCACGACCGCGATCTTGCGCGGTGCCAGATCGACCGCGAGGCTGACGCCGGCCGCGTTCATGGCGGCCTTGGACATGCGGTAGCCGTAGCCACTGCCCGAGGTGTTGTCGCCGATGGAGCCCATGCGGCTGGTGACGATGCCCATCTTGGAGCCTTCGCCGAGATTGTCGAGCAGCGCATGGGTCACGCGCAGCGGTCCCAGGCTGTTGACCTCGAACTGGCGGCGGATGCGCTCGAAGTCGAGATCGTCGAGGCTCTCGTGGCTGAGAATTCCGGCGTTGCACATGAGCAGGTCGATACGGGTACCCGCGAGCTTTGTGGCCAGGCGCGCCACGGCCTCGTCGCTGGTGATGTCGATACCCGACTCCACGCGTACGCCGAGGGCGTCGAGCTCGGCCGAGCTGTGCCGGCACACGGCGATCACCGAATCGCCTCGCTGTGCAGCCTGGCGAGCCAGCTCGAGGCCGATGCCGCGGTTTGCTCCGGTAATCAGTGTCGTCGTCATCGGCCCGAGCATGGCATCTGACCGGACGCGTGTCACCCGGCGAGGTAGGCAGTGAGTCCGCGCCTGCGTCGCTGGCGGGTTGTTGGGGTCAGGGCCTGGACGGCAGCCAGCCGTAGTTGGATAGCGGGATGCCGTCGCTGGCGGTAAAGCGCACGCCTTCAGATTCCAGGATGGAGCGCTGCACGGCGGCGCCGACCGGGTCGTGGATGCTCACTTTGGCGGTGTTCGGACCGCGTTTGCCGACGACCCGTTGCCACGGCAGGCCCAGGTAGGTGGGACATGCCCGCATTGCCGCGCCGACCACGCGCGCGGCCCCGGGACGGCCGGCGAGCTCGGCGATCTGGCCGTAGGTCGCGACCTTGCCCCGCGGAATCTTGCGCACGACCCGATAGATATCCCCGTACAGCTCGCGGATGTACGCGGCTTCACTGGTTGGCCGCGCCGGCCTGCGGTTTTTGTTTTTCCGGGTGGACGCCACTTGCCGGGGCACGCTACGACAAAACGTGATGCAGATCCAAGTGCTCTACTTCGCCGTATTTCGCGAGCGGCTGCAGCTGGAGGAAGAGTCGCTCGAGTTGCCCGAGGGCAGCAACGTCGCCACGGCAATCGACTCGCTGGCAGCGCGACACGACGTCGTGGCACGACTGCGCGGACGCTTTCAGGTCGCCGTCAATCAGACCATGGTGCCGCCGGACACGGCGCTGGCGGATGGGGACGAGCTGGCGCTGATTCCGCCGGTCGCCGGCGGTGCCGATGCCGAGGACGCGCCGGCGCTCACTCCGCGCTACGTCGCGGTGCTGGAGAACCCGCTCGATGTCGCGCGCTGCGTTGCCGCCGTCACCAATCCGGACATGGGTGGAGTAACCACCTTTTTGGGCATCGTGCGCCGGCAGAATCTCGGCCGTGACGTGAACTACCTCGAGTACGAGGCCTACGCCGAGATGGCGGAAAAGACCATGCGCGAGATCGCCGAGGACATCGAGGCGGAGATTGCAGGCTGTCGCATAGCGGTCGAACATCGCGTCGGCCGGCTGCAAGTGGGTGATACTGCGGTGGCCATCGCGGCGGCGGCGCCACACCGAGCCGAGGCGTTCACCGCGTGCCGAGCGATGATCGACCGGCTCAAGCAGCGGGTGCCCATCTGGAAGCGCGAGGTCGGCCCTGACGGCTCCGAGTGGATCGGCCTCGGCCCCTGAGCCGCCGCACCGAAACGTTTTTCGCAACCAACCTGGGGTCCTGCCGATAACGGAGGGCATGAAGAAACGAGCAGCCCCTACCCGTGCGTTCAACGAACGCGAAACCATCTCCGAGCCCATCTGCGACCCGACCATTCGTGCGATGCCGCGCGACCCGGTCATCGCAATGCGCTTTCAGGGCCGACGCGGCGAAGCCCCCCTGCCCCTGGACGGCGTGAGCTTCGTCGTCGGCGCGGCAAAGTCGTGCGATGTCATCGTCGACGACCGCTACGCATCCGCCAGACACTGCGCCCTGGAGCGCCGGGACCTCAACCGCCTGATCGTGCGCGACCTGGCCAGCAAGAACGGCACCTACGTCAACGGCCTGCGTATCGAGCAGGCCGAGCTGCGACCGGGCGCGCTGCTGGGTATCGGCAAGATGACCCTGGTCGCGGTAGGCCAGTCTACGACCGGCACCGCGACCGCATTCGAGCGGCTGCGCGGCCGCGATCCCGCGTTTCGGGAGGCCGTCGATCTCGCGATCACGGGGGCGTCGTCGGCCTGCAGCATCCTGATCGTTGGCGAGACTGGCACCGGCAAAGAGCTGGTCGCGCGCGCCATTCACGAAGCGTCGCCGCGCTCGGCACGGCCGTTCGTCGCGATCAACTGCGGCGCCATTCCCCGTGAGCTGATCGGCTCGGAGCTATTCGGCCACGAAAAGGGCGCGTTCACCGGGGCGCTGAGCCAGCACGACGGCGTGTTCATGCAGGCCAACGGCGGAACGCTGTTCCTCGACGAGATTGGCGAGCTAGCCGTGGAGCAACAGCCGCACCTGCTGCGCGTCCTGGAGACCCGCCGTGTCCGCCGCATCGGCAGTCAAACCGAGCTTCCCGTGGACATTCGGATCGTGTCTGCCACCAACAGATTGTCCGGCCTCGGCACCGACACCGGAGACTTGCGGCCGGACCTGTATCACCGCGTCGCGACCATTGTGGTGTCCTTACCGCCCCTGCGCGACCGGCCCGAGGACATACCGGTGCTCGTTCGAGGGTTCATGAACGATTTTGCCGACGAGCTGGGCCCGCGCACCATCGCGAACGAGACGCTGCGCCTGCTCCAGGGCTACAGCTGGCCCGGCAACGTCCGAGAGCTGCAACACGCTGTGCACCGTGCGGTCGCCCTGTGTCCCGGAGAGCTCACGGTCGCCCGGCTGTTGCCACAACGCTTCAATGCCCCCCGACTCGGACCGCGCAAACGGATTCCCTCCATCCTGCTCGGCAACGTCGTCGCCGAACCCCCCGACGAAAATGACACGCCTCCACACCAGCGCACCCGGCGGCGCGGCCAACGTTCCCGCTCGGGCTCCAGCGACAAGCTGTCGGTCATGGAGCTGCTGCTGCGCGACGCGATGATCGCAGAGCTGGAGAAACACGGCTCCATCCGCAAGGCGGCCAAGGCGCTGGGCATGCCCAAGTCGACGTTCGCCGATCGAGCCAAGCGCTATGGTATCGACACGGGCTAGGGCTAGGACTAGTGCTAGTCCCTCATGCCGGAACTTCGATCCGGGTTCTTGCCCCGGCCCCTCTCAGGTGAGGCCGTGCAAGAACCCCGGGCACGGCGAACTGTGCGTTCGGAGGGTAACGATTGTTGTTTTCAGTGCTCCGATCCCGGAACGGAGCTCCGGTTCGAAGCACCAGGCCGGGTTGTGCGCTAGTCGACGTGCCGACTGTCGTTGTCGTTGTCGTTCTTGTTGTCCTGGCGATCGTCGTCGCGCCGTCCCTCATCCTCGTCGCCATCGCGGCGGTCGTCGCGCTCGTCGACGTCGCCGTTCTCCGGACGTGCCGAATCATTGGGCGAGCCCTTTTCATCGACGCGGCCTTTTTTGACGTCGTCGCCTTTTGTCCGCCCTTTGCCGCGCAGCCGTTTGCGCAGCGCCGGACCCGAGGTTCCGCGTTTGGGCGGAGCGAATTTTTTCGCGCGCTTGCCGATGTCCGGGGGGCTCGTCGGCTTCGCCAGCTTCTTGCCGTGGTTGAGGTTGTTGCGCAGGTTGCGAATCCCGCTGCGCGCGGCCCCGTTGGGCGGTCGGTGCGGTGGACGACGAGTCCGTACCCGCGGCCGACGCCGGTGTTTGCGCCGCAGACTCTGGCCCGGCACGCATTTCTTCACGGGCCGGTAGCTGAGCTGGGGCAGATAGCCGATCATCTTCATGTGGCCCCAGCCGTCTTTGTCCTCGCTTACATCCAAGAACGCCATGATGTTGCCGAAGTTCGGCTCTCGCTTCTTGAGCGAATCGGACAGCTTGAAATGAAAGCAGCCCGGCAGCTTCGACCGCTTGAACGGATCGGAGAAGCGCAGCTTGCCCTCGATCTTCATCTCGCCGTCCTTCGACGTGCCGCTGAACGTCTCGATGGTGCCGACACCTTCTGCGATCTTCACGACCGCCGACGTGTTACCCAACGACAGCCGGGGCACGGTCAGACCGGCGCTCGGGTCCATGGGGAAGCCGCTGCGCCGGCGAAACCGGCTGCGACGCTTGCGCTTCGGCGGGTGGATCTTTGCCTTGCCATCGCCGATGGTGCAGCCGGGACAGTCCAGCTCGATCGACCCGTGGGCCTTGCTCCATTTGTGATGGGGCAGCGTGATCGAGACCCTGGCGTCGAGGCCTCCGGACATCGGCAAACCAATCGCCGACTTGAGCCCCGGCACCGTCTCCAGCGGCAGGGAGTGCGTCGACAGACTGGTGGACATGCTGCTGCTGGAAACCGCGATGTTGCCCTCGATCTTGCCGGCGCCGATTTCCGCCAGGATATCCAGGTCGACCCGGCCACGGAGCATCGCGAACAAGCCGGCGTCCACTCGCAGCTTGTCGATGATGACCGTGGTTGGTTTCTCCTTGGGATTGTCCGGTCGGATCTGCAGGACGATCTTGTTGAAGATGATTCCGCCGGGCAAGAAGGTCGGCTCGACATCGGCAATGCTCACGTCGTACTTGTCGCTGAGCGACTCGATCACCTTGCCCTTGACCCGGTTGTACGGAAACGTCATGTGCAGCGCGATCACGAAGGTGAATAGCGCGAGCAGCGGGTAGCCGATCCAGGTGAGCAGCTTTTTTTGGCGTAGCGTCAGCTCCATTGCTCAGCTGCCCTTCTTGTCGCTCTTTTTGCTCTTCTTGTTCTTGCCGGTCGCGCGGCGATAATAGGTCGCTACCGTGAGCTGTACGTTGAGCTGGTCGTTCTTGCGAAAATGCCGGCGGATGTACAGGTCGGTGACCACCACCGCTTTGGAGCGCGTCTCGATCTTCTGCAGCAAGTCCTTTACCTGCTCGATATTGAGCCCGCGCAGGCTGATCTTGGTCGACCGCTCCATGAACTTGCCCTTTTTGGTCTCGTTGGGCCGGTCCACTTTGGGGATGTTGATGCCGACTTCGTCGGCGATGCCGAACAAATAGTCGTCCAACTTCAGCGGTTTGGTGCCGATTTGCACCTGCTGGGCCGCCGATCTGGCCTCCAGCCGGCTCTCGTTCGCGCGATACGACTTGAGCTCATGTAGCGCGTCGCGCATATCCGCGTTCTTTTGGGAGATGCGATCCAACCCGTCGTTGATACGGAAGCCGACCAGCCCGATGACAACGGCCACGAACGCGACACCCAAGAGCACCACCAGGCCGCGCTCGCGCGGCGTGATGGCATCCCATCGTTCTCTCAATCCTTCAATACCCGAGGCAGCCATGGTCTTCTCCTACATACACTTGGAGTTGATCTGGAGCTCGAACGTCTTGGTGTCGCCCTTGGCTCCCGAGGTCACTTTGTTGCGGGTGATCTTTTCGAAGCACTTTTGCTTCTCCAGGTTTTCCTGCAGTGCATTGATGCCGGCCATCGCGTTGCTGTCCCCCTGCGGGAACGACTCGCCCTTGAGCGTGATGGTTCCCGGGGTGATGCGGATGTCACGGATGTCGATCTTGACCTTGTCGCGCTTGGGGAAGCGCGCGTTGATCTCGAGCAGGATGTCGTACGCGGTCATCTTCGGCAGCGGTGAGCCGCCGCGGTGTTTCGAGCGCTTCTCGGTCCGCTGCAGCACTTCGTCTGCGTTGAGCGCCGCGCCCCACACCTCTGTGGTTTCGATCTCCAGCCGGCGCACCAGGGTGGTCTCGGCTTTGCGCAGCTTGTACAGGGCGGCGTAGGCATTGGTGGTGGCAAACGCCACCACCACCGCGACCGCCACGGCCAGCTGAAACGCCCGCTGGCGCAGAAACGACATGTCCGCCTTGTAGGCAAGCCCGCCCTGGCGCAGATCGAGCATGGGCCGTCCGGCGCCACCGTCGAATGCCACTCCGGCCGCCACGACGAACAGGTCCGCAGGGGCGCCAACCGACGCCAACGCGCTGCCCAAAATCCGCTCGGAGTCTTCCCCCGAGAGCATCTCCACGCGCAAGTTCAGCTTTTCAGCGATGTATTCGCGCAGGCCGCGCAGCCGCGCGCCGCCACCCACGAGCACGCACGAGCTGACGGTCGCACCGGTCTTGGCCCGACACGCGTGCAACGTCTGCCGCAAGTCGCGCGCCAACCGGCTGGCCTCCGGAGACAGCGCGTCGCTGTACTGATAGTCGGCGTCAGTGGAGGCCGGCAACTGGGACGATGCGATGAATGCATCGTTGTGCTTGGCCTGCTCCGCCTGCGCGAACGGAACGTGATACTTGTGGGCGATCGCCGAGGTGAAGTCCTGGCCCCCGCGCGCGATCGAGCGCGCGAACAGCGGCCTGCCGTCTTTCACCACACACACATCCGTGCGCACGTGGCCTACGTCGATGACGGCAATGGGTGGCTCGCTCTTGGCCTTGACCTTGCCACGACCGCGGCCCTTGGCCTCGGGGGTATGGTCGGCAACCCGCTGCGCCACATGCGCGTAGGCCGCCGGGGTCGCGATCAACCCGCGGGCGTCGACCCCGCTCTGTTGTAGCTGGGTCAGCAGCGCGCGCGCGCGATCTTTGCCCATGGCGCACGCGAGCACCCGCGACCCTTCGCTGGGCGCGGCGACGCGACCGTGCACGACCTCGCTGGAGGGCTCGTTCTGGACGAACGTGGGCTCGTCCTCGTTCACGAGCGGTTCGCCGAGCTCGTCGGCCTCGATCGCTATCTTGTCCGGCAATGACTCGAACGCGTAGACCATCTCTTCCAGGTCGATGGGCAACACGCCTTCGAGCTCCGCCCCCACGGCCTTTTCCATGTCGGAACGGCGCAGGTTCTTGAACCCGAATTCGAGCACATGAACGAACACGTCGCTGCCCGCCACGCTGCAGTAGAAGCTGTCGTCGGCCAGCTTGTGCTCGGCAATGATTTGCCGCAGCACCGGCGTGGCGCGCTCGGCATAGGGTGCTTCCCCTGGGGGCACGGGCCGCTCGATGAAATCGACGACCCCTGCCCGGTGAAAGCCGGGGTTGGCCACTGCGACCTTTACACTGTAGGCACCGAGGTCGATGCCGATGATACGCGTCGCCATTACTATCTTTCCTTCCAGAACAGGTAGGCGCCCTTGGGGTTGGCCATGGGATCGCGAGAGTTCTGCGGCGTCACCTGGGTGTCCCACACGGCGGTGATCTTCGTGTGCAGTACGCCAGCCTTGGCCTCGGACACGATGCGATAAATCCGACGCGGCCCGGCATAGGCGATTTGATTCAGCTTGTTGGTGTCCAGCTCGACGCCTTCCATCTGCTGCGCGTTCGGATCGCTGGGCAGGCCGCGCGACTCGAGCATCGACTGGAGCGCGCCGTCCGGGTTCTTGACGTAGTCGCGGAATGTATTGATGTTGTCGAACATCACGCCCATGCCACGGGCCTCGACGACCCGCCGCGCCAGCGCCCACAGCTTGTTCATATCGCGCAGCACCGGATCCTCGGCGTTCTTGGCGGTCAAAAAGATGATCGCCGCGACCAGCTTCGGGTCCTGAATTGCCGACACGTTCTCGCGGCAGTCCCCGTAGGCGGTGAACTGGCCGCCGAACAGCGTCCAGAACCGATCGTCCACGCCGCGGATGAGTTTTATCTCACCGACGGTGTCGATGTAGTTGTTCTTGGGATTGAACCGGTCCTTCAGCGTCTGGTAGTCGTCGTCCTCGCTGGCACCCGGAGCGTTGTATTTGCTGTGGTCTTCGTCGATGTAGTCGATCAGCGCCGCCACCTGTTGCGCCCGATCGCGCTGCCAGCCATCGGCGGTCTTCGACTCGAAGATCGGGTTGAAGGCATCGAAGTAGAACAGGGCTTCGAGCTTGGTGCGCAGGGTTTGCCGCGTGCGCGAGCCACCGCGCGCGCAGTTGAGGTTGATCTTGCCGTCGTCGGTCGTGATGGTGACGTCGAACTCGCCGCCATCGAGGCCCAGCCCCTTGATGGCGTTGGTGTTGGTGATACCGAACCCCTGGGCGAGATCGTTCATCTCTTTCTTGCTGCCGCCGAACGCGCTCATGAACAGGCCGGTGTAGTCCGCCAGCTGCAAGTCGCCGAGGTTCATCTGGCGGCGATACTTGTCGATCAGGTCGGTTTGGACCCGAATGATCAGCTTCGCCAGGTTTTGACCGGACCGCGCCAAGAACTCGGCTCTCACGTTGTCTCGCGCATTGGTGGCCGTGTAGTAGTCGATGGTCGTATTCGTGCCGAACTCGGCCGTGAGCAGCATGATGATCGACAGCGATACAGACACGACCAACAGGGCGATGCCGCGCTCCGAGAACTGCTTACTGAGCTTGCGCTCGCTTTTTCGTTTGCGGATGAACATGGCTACTACTGGGCCGGCGCTACGAAGCGCAGCTCCTCCTGCATGGCGATACGCGCCTGAGTCGTGTACTTGCGCGTGCGGTCTTTGTCGATCTTGACTTCGACGGTGATGCGTACCCGGGTGGGCAAGCGGCCGCGCTCGGCGTCGGCCGACGTCGAGTTCCAGGAATCCTGCCAGTCCTTGTCTTTCCAGTCCCAGTACTCGAACTTCACGCGCTCGATATTGCGGATGAGGATGTCGCTGGTCGCCGGAATCTGCTTGAAGTCGAGTTCGGACGACAACCGCCGGGTCTCGCGGCGCAGCAGGTTCACCTTGCGACTGTTTTTGCGATCCGACATGGCCGAGTACGAGATCATCGTCTGCTCGCACTCGTCGGCGTCGGCCCACATGGGCTCGTGGGCAAAGCTCGAGAACCGCAGCTCGTCTACCTGCCCGCTGCTCTTGCCCAGAAAAATCGTGCGGCGCTTGGTCTGGTCGATGATCTGCTGGTTCTCGTTGGCCGACAGGTAGGCGTGGGAGATATCCCGAACCATGCGTGCCATGGCGACGCGGATCTCGTGATTGCGCTGCTGGCTGGCTTCGACCATCTTCTTCGAATTCGACGTGGACACGACGGTAGACCACGCCACGGTCATCATCATCATCAGCAGCGCGATCGAGATCATGATCTCGAGCAGGGTCATGCCGGCCTGACGGGCGGTATGGTGCACGCGGTCGGTCATTTGCGCGTCGCTCCGCTGCGCGAAGTGGAGCTGGAGTTGGTCTTGGTTCCGGTGCTCGAGGTCGAGCTCGAGCCGGCGCCGCCGCTACCGCCGCCGAGCATCGCGCGAGTCACCCCGGCCGGGTTGGTCACGTACATCTGCACGACGAACTTCTGTTCCTCGCCGCCGACCTTCCAGCTCACCTCCAGGGTGATGCGCCGGATCGTCTGCTCGAGCAGATTCTTGAACATGGGGAAGTACGCCGCCATGGCGCCGGCTTGCTGGGCGCCCTCGGCGCCGCCACCGCCCATGGCCGACAGCGTATCCATCATGCCGCCGCTGCCGGAGCGCTGCGTCGGTTTGGTCTTGTCTCCGTCCTTACCGCCGGTGCCCTGTTGGCCGTCCTCACCCTCGTTGTTGGCCATGCCCGCCATCGATTGCAGGCTGGGCAGCTCGATCTTTTCGACCTTCGATTTCCAGCTGATCTTCTTCCAGCCTTCTTCCTCGAAGGTGCCCTGATCTTCTTTGTCCAGCTCCTGGAAGCCGTCTTCCATGAGCTGCTCTTCGATGTCGTACATCTTGCCCCGGGCCAGGTCCGCGGCCACGCCCATCAGATAGGCGTTGTGCGAGCGAGCGATGTTCTCGGTGGTGCCGACCAACAGCACGGTCAGAGCGCCGACGAGCAGCCCGAGCGCGAGCATGACCTCGAGCAGGGTAAAGCCAGCCTGGCGAGCCGAGCGGCGGGCCCCGGGAGGTGTCCCTGAATATCGCTTTCGCCCGCTGAGGTCAGCCGAATCTATGGCGAGGCGCGAGCAGGGAGTTGGCTCGCTTCGCTCGCGTGGCGCGGCTGGAAGATTCCACTTCGTGGAATTTGTCCAGCGACGCGAAGGCTGGAGCCCCGGTGACCGACGAGCAACAAAGCCAGCGGTTTCGCGGGGCCAGCCGGCAAAAGCATGTATTTGGGGACGCCCCCTAGTCATCGCGCACCTCCCGCTCGAGCGTCTTTTCACCGGTGGCGTCGCGCATCATGTGGTCGTTGGGGTCGTCGACCTCCCCTTTGTGCCACTCGACGCGGCCGGTGAGACCGTGCAGCAACAGGGTCCACTCGGGGTCCTTGTCCTTTTTCTCCGCGATCTCGATGATCGCTTTCTCGGCGTTGCCCAGCGGGAAGAAGTTGATCGTGACGGTGCCTTCGGTGACCGGGTCCTCCAGGTGTTCGACGAACACGCGCTTGATCACCGCGAACCGCGTGTTCATCTTGCGCAGATTGCCCCTGCCCTGCGAATCGCCGTTGGGCCGCTTGGCCAGACCGCACATCGCCGTACCCAGACGCTGCCCGGTGAGCGCCGCGGCGAGCTTGGTGGCCTTCTCCGGCGAGGAGGCCTGCAGAATCTCCGGGGGAATCTGCTTGTCCGCCACGATCTCTGCGAGCGAACGGTCGTTTTTGAAGTCGTCGACGATCTCTTTCGATGACCGGCGGATCTTGACGTCGCCTTTGCACATCTCGATGCGAAACGTCTGCTTGTCCAGGTCGATGACGATGCGGTGATGCATACCGGTCTCGACCGCCATCTCCTGGGCGTTGCGCAACGTCGCCGCCACTTGCTGCACGTTCTCGCGCAGGTCGCTCTTGCTCACCCGGCGCACCCCCATGTAGGCGAACACCATCATCAGGCCGACGATGGCGAGCACGACCATGATTTCGAGCATGGTCATGCCCGCGCTGGCGCGACGATGTAGCGAGCGGCGAGGCATGGAGCGTTACTTGGCCTCCCAGGACTTGATGTCGTCTTTGGTGTCGAGCTTTTTGTCCGGTCCCTTGGACACAATGCCGAACGTCACCCCTTCGGGCTTGCCGTGCTCGCGGTTGTCTGTCCCGCACACCATGATCAGCTCCTCGCGCCATGGATCCTTGGCATCCTTCTTGTTGGTGAACTTGAGAAGCTCGTCGAGCTTCTGCGGACAGTCGCTGTCCGCGTCACGCGCCCACGCCTGATAGGCCTCGAACGCCATCTGCTTGACCTGAGCCCGGGCGACATCTTTTTCACCCGCCTTGAACATGTTCCACACCTTCGGGCCGATGAGCAGGCCCATCACCAGGGCCATAATCGCCAGCACGATCATGATCTCGAGCATCGTCATACCGGCCTGTGACCGCGCGGCGGACCGCTCGCTCAGCCTCGCCCGGGTGTTCTTGAATAGCAGTTTCATTGTCTTTCCTCGTTACCTGGAGAATTTCGCCATATCCATGATTGGCATCAGAATCGAAAACACGATGAAGCCAACCGCGACGCCCATACCGACCAACATCAGTGGTTCGATGAGCGAGGTCATCCGGTCGAGCTGCATGTCCACTTCACTCTCGTACGTCTCGGCGATGCGGGTGAGCATGGTCTCCAGCTCACCCGCCCGTTCGCCCACGGCGATCATGTGAATGACCGTGGGTGGAAAATGTCCGCCCTTGCGCAACGTCATCGCCAGCGACTCGCCCTGGCTCACCGCGATCGATGCTTCTTCAACCGCGTCGCGCAACACCACGTTGGTCATGACCTCTTGCGAGATCTTGAGGGCGCGCAGCATCGGTACGCCGGACGACAGCATGGTGCCCAGGGTGCGGCAAAACCGGCCGATCGAGACTCGACGCACCAGCCCCCCGATCACCGGAAGGCGTAAGGTGGTGCTATGCCACTTGTGCTTGCCCTCGTCGGTGCTCTTCCATTTGGCGAACAGGACCGCAACGGCGATGAGGCCGAGGAACATAGCCCACCAGTAGCCCAGCACCGCGTCGGAAATGAAAATTAGCAGCTTGGTGTTCCACGGCAGCGCCTTGCCCTGGGCCTCGAACAGGTTGGTGATGCGCGGCACCACCGCGACCATCAGGATGAGCACGATCGAGGCACCGACCAGGATCATGATCACCGGGTAGACCATGGCACCCTGAACCTTGGACTTGAGCTTCTGCGACGACTCCATGAAGTCGGCCAACCGGTTGAGCACCTCGTCCAGATTTCCGGCGGTCTCTCCGGCGCGCACCATCGACACGTACAGGTCGTCGAACAGGCGCGGGTGCTTGGCCAACGCGTCGGCGAACGACGAGCCTTCGTTGACCGCGTTCTTCACCTCGCCCATGATCGACTTGAACTTGACGTTCTCGATCTGCTCGAACATGGCGCCGAGGGCCTCGGCCAACGGAATGCGTGCGCGCACGAGCGTCGCCATCTGCCGGGTCATGCCGGCGACATCGGCCTTGCTGACCCGCTGAAAAATCTCGCTGAAATTGACCTCGCGGCCCAGCCCGCTGCCCTTGGCTTCGGTCTTGCCGCCTTTGGACACGCTGATGTCGGTGGTGACGATGCCCTCTTTGCGCAACAGCTGGCGCAGGACCTTGGGTGACTCGGCGTCGCGCACACCCTGGGTGGACTTGCCGTTGGAGCCGAAGCCTTTGAAGGCGTACATCGGCATATCAGGCGTCCCCCTCCGCCGTGACCATCAGGACTTCCTCGGGGGTGGTGAGCCCCTGCATCACCTTGCGGGCGCCGTCGAAGCGCAGCGTGACCATGCCGTCCTCGATGGCCGCGTTGCGGATCATCGACGCATCCGCCTTCTGCAGGGTGTGCGTCCGCACTTTGTCGTTGATCAAAAGCAGCTCGTACACGCCGGTTCGGCCGGTGTAGCCCACGTTCTGGCACATGGGGCAACCCCGCGCTCCGAGCACGGTGCCCGGCGCCATTTCGCGCGCCCCTTTTACGCCGGGGAGCTCGTACGCGCCGGCAAAGAAGCGTTCCGGGTCCAGCCCCAACTCGCGCACGGTTTCTTCGTTCGGCACCACGGCCACCGCGCAGTCCTTGCACGGACGCCGCACCAGGCGCTGGGCCAGTAAACCGACCAGCGACGACGCGATCAAAAACGGCTCGATGCCCATATCGGTCAAACGCGTAATGGCGCCGGCGGCGTCGTTGGTGTGAACGGTCGAGAACACGAAGTGACCAGTGAGCGACGCGGTGATTGCGATCTCCGCCGTCTCGCGGTCACGAATCTCACCGACCATGATGACGTCCGGGTCGTGGCGCAAGAACGAGCGCAGGCCACTGGCGAACGTCAGGTCGATCTTGGAGTTGACCTGAGTCTGGCTGATGCCTTCCAGCTGGTACTCGACCGGATCCTCGACGGTGAGGATGTTGAGCTCCGGCGACATGATCTCGGACAGACACGCGTACAACGTCGTCGTCTTACCGGAACCGGTAGGACCGGTGACCAGCAAGATGCCGTGGGGACGTTTGATGATCGACCGGATGTGGCCGAGCATGTCCTCGGCCATACCGATGTCCGCCAGGCCCAGCAGCACCGAGCTGCGATCGAGAAGACGGATGGTGATGCGCTCGCCGGACGCGGTCGGCGCGGTAGCGACACGCATATCGATGTCTTTGCCGGCGATCTTGCGGCGAATGCGGCCATCCTGGGGCAGCCGCTTCTCGGCGATATTGAGGTTCGCCATAATCTTCACGCGGGCGATGATCGACGCCAGGTAGTTGCGGTGGGCGACCTTCGCTTCGCGCAGCACACCGTCGATGCGGTAGCGGACCTGCACATGCTTTTCGCCGGGCTCGATGTGAATATCGGAGGCGCGCTCCTTCACCGCCTGGAACAGCAGCGAGTTGACCCAGCGGATGATCGGGGCCTCGTCGGTGAGGTCGAGAATGTCGACCAGCTCCTCGGCGTCGCCGAACTCCTCTTCGTCTTCCTTTTCCTCGAGATCGGCGCCGGTGCGCAGGCGGCCGTACACCTTGTTGATCAGCTCGACGATCTGGCTGGACGGCGCCAGCGCCGGCTCCACCGGGGCTTGAAGGCGGACACCGATGTCGTCCAGCACTTCCACGGCCAGGGGATCAGCGATGAGCACCGTGACCCGACCGGTCGCCTCGTCGCGCAGCACCGGCAACGCGCAGTGCGTCTTGGCGAAGCCGATCGACAGGTGCTCGATCAGCTCCTCGTCGACATCGTCTGCCTTGGGCATCGACTCGACGACCGGCACGTCGTGTTGCTCGCTCAGCGCGCGGGTGAGCGCCATCTCGTTGATGGCGTTCATGCGCACCAAGATCTCACCAATCAGCCCGCCCTCTTGCGTCTGGCGTTCGAGCGCCCGTTGCAAGTGCTCGGGGCGCAACTCACCGGCCGAGACCAAAAGCTCGCCGAGAAGCGGATCGCGTACCGCGTATGGAGCCTGCTTTGCCATCTACTTTTTTCCGGCCTTGCTCTTGGCGTTCTTCTTGTTGGTCTGGGTCTTGCTGGCGCCCGGCGACTTTTTGGCGCCGCTGTTGACGGGCTTTTTGTTCTTGGCGCCGTTGTCACGGTCCTCGTCGTCGAGATGTTTGTAGTCGACCGGCCCGTCCTTGAACTCGATCTTCTTGAGCTGCGTCGCCTTGATCAGCTCGACTTCGCGCTCCACGCCCTTGACCGCGTGGTTGATCTCTTCGACCAGGCCGCGCTTGCGCCGGTAGTCGACGTGCGGGTTGTACTTCATGCGGCGCAGGTTCGAGAACGAGCGCAAAAACTCGTTTCGCTCGCGCACCTTGCGCTGAACAATCTGCTCGATGTCCATCTGGTCTTTGACCACGTACGGCGTGAGCAGCACCAAAAGGTTGGTCTTGGACTTGGACTTCTGGGTGTACTTGAACAGGTAGCCCAGGATCGGCACGTCGCCCAGCAGCGGGATCTTGGATTCGCTGTAGGTTTCGCGCTCGGCCATGAGGCCGCCGATGACGACGCTCTGCTCGTCACGTACGACGACGGTGGTTTTGATCGTGCGCTTGGCCCACGATGGCCCGAGGCCCGCGAAGTTGGGCGACGCGATGTCCGAGATCTCCTGGTCGATCTCGAGACGTACCATGTCCGACGCGTTGATGTGCGGCGTGATCTTGAGGGTGAGCGCCACGTCCTGACGCTGAATCGACTGCACGGGGAAGCCGAAGCCGCCAGTGGTATTGCCGCCGGTGCCGGTGCCGATGCCCGGCAAGCTGGTGAGGCTCGACTGGTACGGAATGTTCTCACCGACGGAGATCTCGGCCTCCTCGTTGTCGGTGGTGAGAATATGCGGCGATGACAGCACGTTGATGTTGCTGTTGGTGGCCAGCGCCTGGAACAGCAGACCGAATGACGGGATGCTGGTACCCAGGAGCTGTTCGGCGTTGGGCAGCAGCGGCCCGATGGCGCCACCGAGCAGACCCGTCTGAGTCGCCAGCGACGCCACGTTGAGTGACTTGAGGTCCTGGTGCTGCAGGCCGGCGATCAACAGGGAGCCGTCGCTCAGGTCCTTGCCACCGTGGAAGCTGACGCCAAGGTCACGGCTGTTGTCCACCTTGACCTCGGCGATGACCGCCTCGATGAACACCTGGCGCCGCGGCGCATCCAGCTTGCGGATGATCTTGCGCACGGCGATGTAGTCTTTGACCGAAGCGACCACCACCAACGAGTTGGTCGGCTTGTCCTGGGTCACACGAACGTTGCCCTCGAACGCGGCGGCACCGCTCAGGCCGCTGTTGCTCCGCCGCGTCGGCGTCCGCCGGCGCGTCCGCGCGTTGCGGCGGTTGCGCGAAGAAGACGATCCGCGCGCCTGGGTGATGCCGCTGATCACCGTGGTGAGCGTGTTGGCCAGCTCCTCAGCGTCGGCGTTCTCCAGATAGTAGACATGAATCCGCCCGGCGCCCTCGACCTCGGTGGGAATGTCCAGGCGCTTGACCAGGGCGTAGACGCGCATGTACGCGGCCTTGCTGGCCAGCACGATGAGCGAGTTCGTGCGCTCATCGGCCATGATCTTGCTCGGCTTGGCCGCCTCGATCTTCTTGGCGAGCGCTGACGAAGACGACGTGGTCCGCCGGCCGCGCCGCCGCGACCGCCGCGACCGCCGTGTCGTCGTTCGAGTGGACGCGGAGCTGTCTTTGGTGCCGAGGATCTCGTTGAGCTTGGTGGCGAGCTCCTCCACGTCCGCATAGATCACTTTGATCATGTAGATGCGCTCACCGATCATGGGCTGATCGAGCTCGCGAATCATCGTGCGCATCTTGGCGATGTTGCTTCCCTGATCGGTAATCACCACCACGCCCGCGGCCGGGATCGCTTTGACCGAGCCGGTCTTGGACTTGAGGATGTTGAGCGCCGCCTCGAGCTGGTCGGGCGGGATGTGCTCGGGCCGGAAGATCACCCGCACCATCCGGTCGGTCGCCGCGGGATGACCGCGCCGATACAGGGGCAGTGACTCGTCTTTGGACTGGCGGGTCTCGACGACCTTGAGCACGTTGCCCTTGGGCACCACGGTGAGGTTCATGGTCTGCAACGCGACCAAAAACACGCGCCACGCCTGCCACGGCGTCATCTGCATCGGCGAGATGATGCGCACCTTGGGAGCGCGCTTGAGCACGCTCGAGCCGAAGATGAAGTTGCGGCAGGTAAAGCCCATGGCCCAGGTGATCAGGTCCTTGAGCTCGACCTCCTCACGAAAGCGCACCCACACCTTGCCGTGCGGTTTGCGGCACTTGAACGGATACGAATCCTTCGAGTCATCGTCGCTCGCCGACTTGGTCTTGGTCTTGGTCTTGGGGGAAGGGCGTTTGCGCTGCGCGTTCGCCGTTTGGGGAACGAGCAGCGCGACGACAACGACCAGGCTGAGACAACGTACAAATATTCGATTGGTGATGGCCACGTCAGTCCTCTATCGGATTGAGTAGTTCACGTTGCGGGTCTTCCCGCGGTGAGTAACGGTGACGGAAATGTTGCTCGACGACTTGAGCTTGGTGTACAGCTCCAGCGCTTTGTCGGGTGATGTGCTGAGGGGGAAGCCGTTGATCGACGAGATGGTGTCGCCGTTGCGCATGCCCAGCTTGGCGTAGATGGAGCTGGGGCGAATGGCGTACAGCTTGATGCCGTTGGGTTTGCCGTTTCTGACCGAAGGCACGATGCGTGCGCCGCGCGCCGCCATGCCCGGGGACTTGAGCAGCTTGTCGACCAGCGCGCGATCGATCTCGTACTGGTTGTCGCTGATCTTCTTGATGCCCTCGTCCATCATCGCCATCAGCTCGCCACGGCGACCGCGATAGCGCCGGCGCGGACGCGTGCGCGCGCGCCGGGTGGTTTTGGGCTTGTCTTTGGAAAACAGCGCGATGCGCTCGTGGCGGTGGCTGCTCTCGTTCAAGAACACCACGTAGTTGTGCGAGATGCGCTTGATCGGTCCGGCGTTGGGGATCTTGCTGGCCAGCCAGTACGACCCCTGTTTGAACGTGTCCGTGTTGCGAATCGTGGCAAACGACTCTTTGTCGATGGTCGACACGTTGGTCGCGACCAGGCGCAGCGGCAACGACGTGAGCGGCTCGAGACTGCC
>Ga0114931_10003276_pt1 | contig 20533 bp, 18 predicted proteins | sample 2SBtaG_FD_89579 | JGI IMG/M metagenome (GOLD analysis project Ga0114931, IMG submission 89579) | Deep subsurface microbial communities from Kolumbo volcano to uncover new lineages of life (NeLLi) - 2SBTROV14_V59a metaG | ecosystem: Environmental > Aquatic > Marine > Volcanic | place: Kolumbo...
GTTTATATAATCTTGTATTTTCACATCTTAGGCATTTGCTTCCGCTTATTATTTCTTGTAGCTTTTTTAATGTCATGGCTAGGTATTTTATAGCCTAGTCCTAAAATGACCTAATCACCTAATGTTTTAACTACTCTTTCCGGAGGGACTTTCTGATATGAATGAAAACGGTATGGTGACTGTGGGTTCTTACCTTGCGTCCAGGCTGGTAGAAGTGGGAATAAAGCATTATTTCTCAGTCCCTGGCGACTATAATCTGACCTTACTAGACGAGTTGCTCAAGAACCCCGACCTCACGATGATTTCTTGCTGTAACGAGCTTAACGGTGGATATGCTGCGGACGGCTATGCGCGTGCAAACTATATTGCGGCCCAGGTGGTTACATTTTCCGTAGGCGGTCTGAGCGCGCTTAACGCTACAGCGGGCTCCTATGCTGAAGACATGCCGGTAATAGTAATAAGCGGCGGGCCAAACACTAATTCCGAGATTGAAAACCAGGTGCTGCATCATACCCCCGGGAGAGTCAGTTACGGATACCAGCGAGAGATTTTCTCACAGACAACCTCTACAGCAGTAATAATAAAACACCTTGAAGACGCGCCGTATTTAATAGATGAAACGATCTCCACCTGTGTGAATGAGCGCAAGCCCGTGTATATCGAGATACCCTGTAATCTAGCGGGAAGGCGTATCTCGGCACCGAATAAAAGAAATTTCCTGAATAGGGTAAAGAGCGACCCGAACGCTCTTAAAGGAGCGGTAAAGGCCGCGGCGGATTTTCTTAACTCAGCTGCAAAACCCTTAGCTGTTACAGGCGAGGAGCTAAGGGCCTGCCGTGCGGAACGTTCATTTGAAGCGCTCTTAAAAGCCTCAAACTACGCATTCGCTTCCATGCCGGGCGCTAAGGGTTATGTGTCGGAAGAGCACCCGAATTACATCGGCACCTACTGGGGCCCTGTGAGCAGCCCCGGGGCTAACGAGATTGTGGAGTCTGCAAACGCATACCTTTTTGCGGGCCCGAGATTCACAGACTATACGACGTGTGGGTTCACGGGTCTCATAAATCCCGAAAAGCTAATACATGCCGGACGGGATTTCGTAAGACTCCCTGACGTAACCTATAATAAAGTAATGATCGATGAATTCTTGGAGGCGCTTGCAAAAGAGGTAAAACCAAACGATTCGTCCCTTAAAGCGTATAAACGCATTAAGACGGAGTTCGCTCCCGAGCGGCCTGTTAAAGCGGACGAGCCGATTACCACACGCCGGCTCTTTTTCCAGATACAGGATATTCTGGATTCCGACACCACTGTGCTGGCAGAGACGGGAGACTCGTGGTTCAACTGTATGAAGCTCGAGCTTCCCGAGGGGGCAAAGTTCGAGATACAGATGCAGTACGGCTCCATAGGCTGGTCCGTGGGCGCAACGCTCGGGTATGCGCTAGGCTACGGGAAAAATCGCCGGATACTCTCGTTCATCGGCGACGGATCTTTCCAATTAACCGGCCAGGAACTCTCGACTATGATCAAATACGAGATGACCACTATAATCTTTTTACTCAATAACGGGGGATACACGATAGAGGTCGAGATACACGACGGCCCATATAACAACATTAAGAACTGGGACTACGCCGGCCTTATGAAAGTATTCAACGCCGGAGAAGGAAACGGGTGGTCACGGAGGGTTAGAACTGAGGGAGAGCTCAAAGAAGCTATACAGATAGCGTTCTCTAATAAACGGGGACCGAGCCTGATAGAGGTAATGCTTGAGCGCGACGACTGCAGTAAGGAGCTGCTTGAGTGGGGCTCTAGGGTAGCGGCGAATAACGGCAGGCCGCCAAGGGTCAGTTAGATTAATTTAAGTGAGTCTCAAAATACCGGGGGTCTTAATATGGCTGATAAAGCTGCGATAATAGTGCTTTCTGACACACAAGACTACGAAGGTATGGGACGTGTGGTAAACGCGATGATAACCGTAAGGGAATATAAAGACGCGGGAGAAGAGGTAAAGCTGATACTGGACGGGGCGGGAACGAGGTGGGTGAAGCAGTTCACCAAGCCCGGGCAGCCCTACCGTGAGCTTTACGACCAGGTGAGGGACAAGGTCTCAGTGTGTGAGTACTGCGCAGGGGCGTTTAATGTTTCTAAGGAAGTACAAGAGCAGAACCTCCCGGTCGAGGCCGAGTACGACGGCCATCCGAGCATACGTAAGCTTCTGAACGAAGGCTGGAAGGTGGTTACGTTTTGAGCTAGGCAGAGTTTTAAACAAAGGAGCACAAATATGAGCAGAAAAGTTGCGCTGATAACAGGGGGAGCCAAGGGGATCGGCAGAGCAATCGCGCTTGAGCTTGCCTCGAAGGGATGGTCTGTCGCCGTTTGTTACAGAACGAGTGAATCTCACGCACACGAGACCGTTAAAGAGATTGAGGGGAAGGGAGCGAAAGGGATTCATTTCAAATCCGACGTATCCGACCCTGCCTCTTGCGAAGAGCTTGTAAAGAGCGTAGAGGGGGAATGGGGGCGCATTGACGCCCTTATAAACTGCGCCGGGCCTTACCACAGGGTCAACATACTAAAAGAGGCCTCGGAGGGCTGGAGCAGCATGTTCGATAACAACCTCCACCCGGTTTTCTATCTGAGTAAGGCAGTTGCTTCCGGTATGAAGGAGCGCGGCTGGGGACGGATAATAAACTTCAGTATGGCAAACGCGGACAAGCTTATCGCACAGACCGAGATCACGGCCCATTACATCGCAAAGGCAGGGGTGCTGATGCTGACCCGCTCTCTCGCAAGGGCGCTTGCGCCCGACGGCATTACAGTAAACGCCATATCCCCGGGATTTATAAACTCGGGGAGCGCCCCCGAAGAGGAGCTAGAGTCGATGGTAAAGAGGATACCCGCAGGCTATATAGGCTCCACCAAGGACGCGGTCGGGGCGGTGCTTTACCTCATTTCCGATGAGGCTCGTTACGTGAACGGGAGCAATATTCACCTAAGCGGCGGCTGGGGGCTTTAATGGGGACAGAGGCGAGCGCCTTAGCGCGATGCCGGGGCGGGAATAAAATCAGAGATTTGTCATATTGACTTAACTCCCAACTAGCATTTAGGTCAGTCTTGGTTATAATCAATTTCGCTATGAATATAAAACTACTTAAAACACTATGCGAGGCACCCGGGCTTCCGGGGGCTGAAGGTCCTGTAAAGGAAATAATAAGGAAAGAGTTCGGCAAACTCACCAAAGATATCACCGAGGACGCGCTTGGGAACATTATTGCCCATATACCCGGCAAAGGGCCCAAGCTGGTGCTGGACGCCCATACGGACGAAGTGGGGTTTATGGTGAACCATATCGATTCTAATAGGTTTTTACGTCTTACGCCTCTCGGAGGAATGGATCCGAGGGTATTTTACGCTCAAAGGCTGACTATATGGGGCAAGAAGCCGCTCCTGGGGATGGTGGCCGCCGTACCGCCACACATAAGCAAAACAGGGAACAATAAAGAAGTCCCCGAGGTCGAGGACTGTGTGGTCGATCTGGGACTCCGGGCCGAAAAGGTTAAGAAGCTTGTATCAATAGGGGACGTGGTCTCGTTCAACGCCCCGTTTGAAGAAACACAGGACGCAGTAGTATCAAAGGCGATTGACGACAGGGTGGGTCTGTTCATTATGCTCGAGGCTTTAAAGAGGAAGCCGAAGCTCGGATGCGATTTATATCTTACAGCGACAGTACAAGAAGAAGTAGGGCTAAGGGGCGCACGTGTTATCGCGCCTGTTTATGAGCCTGACTTTGTAGTAGCTCTCGAAGGCACTGTAGCGATGGACCTGCCCGGCGTTACAGAATACAAGACGCTCGCAAACGTACTGAAAGGCCCTGAGATAAGACTATCAGACCGCTTCCTTGTAGCGAACCGTCCGTTCAGTTATTTCCTGATGGACACGGCAAAAAAGAAAAACATACCTTTTCAGGTAACCGTGAAGAAAGCGGGAAGCACAAACGCGACGGCTATGCAGGTGACAGGGAAAGGGAGCCGGGCCGCCGTGGTCTCTGTCCCCGTCAGGTATCTTCACAGTCCGAGCTGCCTTGCGTATAAAACAGATATTGAAGATACGATTAAACTCATTTATTCTCTACTCGAGGGACTAAACAAGTTTAAGTAAGTCTCATATAAAAACCCGACGGGAGATATGCTGAAAAAAGGTATTCCTCAATTCTTTATTTGCACTATTGTAATTTGCTTAATTTTTTCCGTAAACCCTGTATCCCTCTACGCTGCGGAATCCGCCCCTTCCCCCACCGCCGCCCGGCTTAACCCTTCTCAGGAGGGGCTTGACTGCGCCTGGGAAGCGCTTGCCCTCTACTACAGAGACCCCTCGAATATAGATAAGGCCATAGATATGGTGGAGGAAAAGCTCTCCCGGGAGCCCGACAATATGGAAGCGTTGCTTCTCCTTTCAAGGGCCTGGCTTACTTACGGTTACGTTAAAGCCCGCAGTAAAGAGGATCTTATAAGGGTATTTGAAAACGGTACGAGCGCAGCCGAGAAAGCGGTTGAGATCGCCCCTCGGAACCCGGACGCGCATTTTTACTACGTTGCCAACCTTGCTTCGCTCGGGGATACAAAGGGACTATTTAACTCCTTATTCATGCTCCCCGAGGTAAGAAGGGAGCTTGATCTGATTTTGGAGCTGAACCCGAATCACGAGAACGCTCTTGCCATGCAGGGTGCTCTGTTTTATTATCTGCCCGGCATCCTGGGCGGAGATATGCGGATTTCTGAAATATATATAAGACGGGCGCTCAGCGTCGATCCCCATCTATCTTCCGCAAAGCTTTATCTTGCTATGAACCTCAGAAAGCAGAAGCGCTACGGGGAGGCGCTCACTGAACTCCGCGAGCTCGTTAAGGAGAAAGACCCTACTTTCTACCCTGACTGGCATCTGAACAGGAGATACGCGCTCAAGATGATCTCCGGAATTAATAAAGAGATGGGGAAAAGCCCGAAGAAAGGCATACAACCAAAGGACAGACTTTAATGCCAAATAAATAATATCTGCTTGGGAATACAAGTGTGAGACCGACTGGAGTGCTCCGAGATATCAGTTATATTTTAGCTTGCGTATGTATGTAGACGACTTATTAAGAGTATTTGATAAAGCATCGGGGCGCTATCACGAGCTTCGCTCCCCCCGGTTAAAAGATGCTCTCAGGAAAGCGCTTGAGATTAAGAAGTATGACCTTCAGGACGAGGGCCTTATCGAGGCCATAATTAAAGACGAAGAGCAAGAGCTTGTGGATTCTTTTCAGCAAACGCTTGAAATTTACATCGGCGGTAACGACGAAGTGTCGAAATATCTTTCGAGCCCAGACGGTATAGACGAAGCGGTGGATATCTTCATCAAGTCACTTGAGCATCTGATGAATTTTTACTACAACAGCCTCATCGGCAAACACTTTTCCAGTAGTTAAAGTTTAAACAAAAATACGTTATATGGTTTTGTACCAGCTCGTCCCAAGCACTTCGACAAACTCAGTGTGCACGTGCTGTTATTATGCGCATAAGGGAGAAGACTACAGCGCACACATAGTTTACCCGCAATGGCGGTCATGAGTTAGGTTCTTTGCTTCGCTCAGAATTACAATAAAAAGAGGGGACCCGGTCGGGCCCCCTCTTTAGTGGTTTCTAATTAGTTAGCGCTTTGAAAAATCTTACTTCTTTTTTCTTTTGGACATCGGGACGTATTTGAGGTTCTTCTCGCCCAGGTAAACCTGCCTCGGGCGGGCTATCCTGTTCTCGGGGTCGTTCAAAAGCTCTTTCCACTGAGCGAGCCAGCCGGACGTACGCGCTATGGCGAACAGCACAGTGAACATCTCGGTCGGTATTCCCATGCTCTGATAAATCAGCCCGGAATAGAAGTCGACGTTAGGATAAAGTTTTCTCTTTACGAAGTAGTCGTCTTCAAGCGCGATCCTCTCAAGCTCAAGAGCGATATCGAGAAGCGGGTTCTTGCCGGTTACTTCAAATACGTCGTGGGCTACGTCTTTGATTATTTTTGCTCTGGGGTCATAGGATTTATAAACCCTGTGTCCGAATCCCATGAGTCTAAACTCGCCTGCTTTGGCGCGTTTGATGTATTCGGGGATTTTATCTACCGAGCCGATTTCGTTCAGCATCTGGAGCACGCCCTCGTTTGCTCCGCCGTGTAGCGGGCCGTAGAGCGCGGCAATTGCCGCAGCGGTTGCTGAATAGGGGTCGGGATTCGAGCTTCCGACGTTACGCATTGCGCTTGCGCTGCAGTTCTGCTCGTGGTCTGCGTGGAGTATGAAAAGTATGTCGATGGCTTTTTCAATTGCGGGGTCGGGCGTGTATTTAACCTCCGTCATTTTGAAGAGCATGTTCAGGAGATTGCCGGCATAGCTCAAGTCGTTATCAGGATAGACGTAGGGCTGACCCATTGCGTGCCGGAAGGCGAACGCCGCCATAGTCGGCATTTTGGCGATAAGCCTGTGTACCTGAATATCCCTGACCTCTTTATTGAATATGTCTTTGGCTTCGGGATAAAAAGTCGACAGTGCGCCTACTGTTCCAAGAAGCATGCCCATGGGGTGTGCGTCATAGCGGAAGCCGTCCATAAACTTCTTTATATTTTCATGAATGATCGTGTGGTTGGTTATGTTATTCTCCCAACGCTCAGATTCAGCTTTGTTAGGTAGCTCACCGTTCAGAAGTAAATACGCAACTTCAAGATAATGGCTTTTCTTCGCCAACACGTCAATCGGGTAGCCCCTGTACATCAGCTCACCCTTATCGCCGTCTATGAAGGTTATCCTGCTTGTGCACGATGCGGTATTACTATACGCAGGGTCATAGCTCATCATGCCGAAGTCGTCCTTCTTCACTTTGATCTGACGCAGGTCCATTGCCCTGATCGTGTCGTTCTCTATAGGCAATTCATACTCTTTACCCGTTCTGTTGTCTTTAACTGTCAATGAATTCTTAGCCACCTTATTTCCTCCTTATGCAGATTGATTGGACGCAAATAGTTATATATTCGCTAATTTTCTCTACTCAAGATATTCTGGATTTGTGTTTCACCCCGCCGCGAACGGACTGAGAAACCTATACACCTTACCTAAACTAAGGAATTTTTCAATATGGACCTAAAATTTCTTAAACTGTATGGATTTACCAGAGAATTCAAAAAGTAAAATTTTTTAATAGAAACTCTGTCCTGAGACTAAATTACCTATGCGAGCTTTATAGGTACAGGCGTGAAGCATACTATGAATATAATAAGCGACAAAGCGCCCAGGAGCTTTCTTCTGCCGTCTAGCTCCGGCTCTTCAAAGACCGTTGGCGGATGTTTTGTGCCCATTATTATCAGAAGCGCAGCCCATAGCACCCATCCCGGCCACCCATCGAACACAGGGACAGCGCTCAGAAAACCCGGCAGGTCTCCACCTGAGAGTTTAGCCGCAAGAGCAAGCAGAGGCTCTGTGCCCACTCCGAATACAAATAGTAATGTAATCATTATAATTGACGTGTACTTGTGGTAACGCTTTGAGAACAGTGAGTACACTAGGTGCCCTCCGTCTAATTGACCTGAAGGGATCAGGTTCAGCGCCGTTACAAATAGCCCGACCCAGCCTGCGAAAGCTACAGGATGTACGTATAGGTCGTAGCCTTGGGGCATTTGACCGAAAAATATTTCAGAGAAGAAGCTGAACAACAGCGGCGTTCCGAGCAAGAGCCCTCCGCCGGATTCATACTCGGTGACGTTTACAATTGTCGACATTTTTATTCCGAGTATTAGCACGGGGACTGTTGCCACCATGCCGGCAAGCGGACCCGCGACGCCTATATCGAACAGCGCTTTTTTTGACGAAATGGGGGATTTTATCTTGATGAACGCTCCGAACGTGCCGATTGGAGATATAAAGGGCGGCGCTGGTATGAAGTAGGGCGGCGTTATATCCACGCCGTACTTGCGTCCAAAGTAATAGTGCCCCATTTCATGGGAGCCGAGGATAAATAAAAGCGCCGCGGAAAATGACAAGGCACTTGTAATACTTCCACCGAAAGAAAGCCCGGTAACAAATGTCGTGATTACCGTCAGCGCAAATAAAATAACGTGTATTTTTCGGACTTGCATAATTAGGGGGTAAAAAATACCTCAATAAATTAGAAATAAAAGTTTTGGGATATAACCCGACACCCTTTGAGTACTATAATGATACCTGTAGATCGGACCCGCGTTACTCGATTTCGATAAGAGCGGGGTCTATAAGTTCGAGCGTCTCGATCAGGTGACGCTCTATATCGGACCTTTTCTTGATATTAAGTGTCTCCGTACGGACTGAATCGAGAACTTCTTTGCTAAGTCTGTTGCATAAATACCTTATTGCCGGCACGTGAGAAGGGGATACGCTAAAGCGTCTAAACCCCAGCGCGAGCAGACAAAGCGCCCCTGACGGAGTTCCCGCAAGCTATCCGCACACCGAGACATCTATTCCGAGCTCCCTGGATCTGCGCTCTATATCGTCAAGCGCTCTAAGCACCGCCGGGTGAAAGCCCGAGTACAGGTGGCCCACCATGTTTGAGTTTCTATCTACGGCAAGCATGTACTGTATCAGGTCGTTTGTGCCTATGGATATAAAATCTATGACTTCCTCATAGTCCTTAAGCTGATACAGAATCGCCGGGACTTCCATCATTATTCCAAGAGGAGGAATATCTGAGCTCGATAAGCCCACTTCCCTTGATAGCTGCGCGATTACTTCCTTTGCGGTTTCGACTTCCCAGAAACTGGTAATCAGGGGTAGCAGGATTCTGAACCTGTAGCCTTTTTTTGTAGCCAGCAATATTGCCTTTACCTGGTCTTTAAAGAGATCCAGATACTCCATGGAAAACCTTATCGCTCTGAGCCCTAGTAGAGGGTTTTCCTCTTTCGGGAAGTCGAAATAAGGAAGTAGCTTGTCGCTTCCTATATCTAAAGTTCTTACTGTAACAGTGCCTTCAAATTCCTTTGCGAGTTTTTTGTACATCCCTATCTGCTCTCTCACTTTAGGCCATTTGTCATACTGGGCGAAAGCGAACTCGGTACGGAACAACCCAACGTCCTTTATGCCGTATTGCTTGGAAAGCTGAACATCGATCGGGAACCCTATGTTGGCCGATAGCTCGATACCGAGCTTCTTATCTCCGGAAGGCAATTTACCCTCCTCTTCTATCGTTTCTCTCAGTTTGACCAACTTCCCGTATGTGATTTTGTACTCCGCAATCAGGCTATCATCGGGGTTTGAGAATATAAATCCGGTCTTACCGTCTACGATCAGTTTCTCCCCCGCTCTTACTAGGCCGAATATGTCGTCTATACCGACTACGGCCGGTATGCCGAGCGACTTGGCTATAATGACTGCATGAGAGGTCTCACCGCCTTTTTCAATAACGAGCGCAGAGAACTTATTTTTAAAGAGCATGGATATAAAAGAGGGGCCGATCTCATATGCGACGAGTACCGATCCTTCCATTGGCTCGGTCGCAGCTTTACTCCCTTTTTTTTGCTTAACAAGCTCCTGGAGAATCCTCTCGCCTATGTCTCTGAAATCCTGAGCCTTTTCCCGTAAGTACCTGTCGCTCAGGCTTTCGAACTGCTCCGCTATCGACTCAACTCCCTCAATGACAGCAAGCTCAGCCGAGGTGTCGTTATCTTCGAGCCTCTTAAGGAGTGCTGTCCTGAGTGTCGAACCCTGAAGCACAAGCAGGTGCGCCCTGAAAATATCTATCTCGTCTTTTCTCAGAAGAGCTTCCGAATCAAGGGTTTCGATTACGCGCTTAATGTCATCCTCGACGTCCGACAGGGCTTTTCGGAGTCTCTTTGTTTCAATCTCCGTGCCTCTGGACTTGAGTTTCTTGTCGCTTAACTGTCTGAACAGACCCCTGAACATATAAACGTCACCTATGGCAATACCGCTTGAGACCCCTTTACCCTGGTGTGTCCTCGTTTCGTGCTTTACTATTGAGGAGGTTTTTAGACGCTCCAGGCGATCTGCAACTTCAAGGAGCCCCGCAAGGTTTGACGCGATGATCTGAAACAGGGTTTCTTCTGCTGAAGTAATAGCTCTTTTTTCGCCCGTCTGACCTACAAGCACGCCTATGCACTTGTTCTGAAGCAGGATAGGAACGCCGATGTAGCTTTCATACTCCTCCTCGCCTATTGAGGGAAAGTAGCGGTAGCGGGGGTGCATTGAAGCGGGCATAGCGCTCAGAGGCCTGGAGGTCTGATAAACGAGCCCTGTGAGCCCTTCCTCCGGACTTAGAGTGATCGGGTGTTTGAGCGGGTCTATGCTGAGCCCCTTCGTAGATCTGAGCGACAAAACTCCCTTCTCGCTGTCCCATAGGTATATCGATACGACGTCGAAGCGCAAAGAGCTTCCGATTTTACTGACTACTTTTTTTAATATGGTGTTGAGACCGGTCGACTTATTAACCAGCTCGCTGATTTCTTTTACTATTTTCAGGTGGAAGTCGGCTCTCTCAATTGTGGCTTTAGCAGTCATTCGCAGTTAATAACCTCTGTCCTGAAAATCTGTAATTACGCGCGACAGTATATGAATTTCTCAGATTTACTGTATATTTATCCCCCGAAAAATAACGCCGGGGAAAACTCTTTAACTCAGGTTTAAGTATAATATATACTGAATCTATAGAATTTACGGACTTGCTCCTCTTAATATCAAAAACACCTGAAATAGCTGCTTAAACCAGTTGAAATTCAATATAGACTAAAGAACTTAGGAAAGCAAATAATGACAGAGAAATCAAATATAGACGGACCTATCAGGGTAGCTGTAATAGGGTCGGGACCTGCGGGGTTTTATGCGGCCGAGCACCTCTTTAAGCATCAGGAATATGAATTTCAAATAGATATGTACGATAAGCTCCCGACCCCCCACGGCCTGGTGCGCTCTGGCGTGGCGCCTGACCATCAGAAGATAAAATCCGTAACAAGAGTGTATGACAAGATAGCGTCACACCCGAATTTCAGGTTTTTTGGGTATGTGGAATATGGGAAAGACATTACGATGGAAGACCTCAAAAGGCACTATAATGTGATTGTGTTTGCTACAGGGGCCGAGACCGACAGACGGATGAATATCCCAGGAGAAGATCTTAAGGGCTCGCACACTGCTACAGAGTTCGTGGCTTGGTACAACGGCCATCCCCATTACGGCGAGTCCCGGTTTGATCTGAGCGCGGAGGCTGTAGCAATTGTGGGGGTCGGTAACGTTGCGGTAGACGTGGCCAGAATTCTCTGCAGGACGGACGAGGAGCTTGGGGAGACCGACATTGCGGACTATGCACGCGAGGCGCTTAAAGATAGCCGGGTAAAAGACGTATACCTGCTCGGACGCCGCGGACCCCTTCAGGCCGCGTTTACAAACCCTGAAGTGAGAGAGCTTGGAAAACTAAAAAACGCCCACGCCATTACAAAAGAGGACGAGGTGGCTCTGGACATCCACTCGGCAAAATACTTAGAAGACAGCAGCGACGTAAGCGTACAAAAAAAACATGAGATATTGAGCTCCTTCTCCGAAGAAAGAGAACACCATGAGTCAAAAAAACTTCATATACGTTTTCTTGTCTCCCCGGTCGAGATAATAGGGGACGAGGAAGGAAAAGTAAAGGCAATAAAGCTCGTAAAGAACGAGCTTTATAAATCAGAAGACGGAAGCCTGAGGCCGAGACCGACCCAAGAATACGAGGAGATTCCGGTCGGGCTCGTTTTCCGCTCTATCGGATATCACGGCGTACCGCTTCCCGGTGTGCCGTTTAATGAAAGTTGGGGCGTAATACATAACGAAAAGGGGCGCGTTACCGATCCTGAAACCAAAGAGCATATACGGGGGCTCTATGCCACGGGCTGGATAAAGAGGGGCCCGACCGGGGTAATCGGGACTAACAAGCAGGACTCGGGCGAGACGGTAGCCTGCATTGTGGAAGATATAGAAAGAGGTGATGTTAACCTCCCGGAAAACCCCGATCCCCAAAGCGTTACAGAGCTTCTCAGGGAGCGTAAGCCGGACTTTGTTACATACGAAGACTGGCTAAGGCTGAACGAGCTTGAGATCGAGAGGGGCAAAGCGCTCGGAAAACCGCGCCAGAAGTTCACGACTATTGATGATATTATGAATGCGCTTAAGAAGAAGGATGAGTCATAGCTTATCCCCGAGTTCGGGTGACTAAACCCTCTTCTCGCTGAGGGATAACCTTCTTCTGAGAGGGTCTACGCTGTCTATTCTTACCTTAATGCCTTTACCGGCCTGAAGCATGTCTTTGGTGCTTAACGTTACGGGGACTTCTATCAGATAGTCCGGCAGATATACGTTTGCCCAGGTGCCCGATATCGAGCTCACAATGCCACGAATGCCTTTCCCCCGAATCTCCTCAAAGTGCTTATAGAGCCAGAACCGCTCTCTACTCCTTTCCACGGCTCTCTTGTCGCGCACACTGATCTCGATTCTCGGGTACAGGTTCTCAAGCTCGTCCTCAGAGTATGCGTGCTCTCCCGAGGTCAGATGAGACACAATCTGCCGCTGCATTACGAGGTCTGTATATCTTCTGATGGGTGAGGTGACCTGGGTATACACGTCAAGACCCAGGGATTTATGAGGCTCGGGGCTGAGTCCCACTCTCGGCGCGCGGAGATATTTCACCACGGAAAGCGCATAAAGGGGGTCAGAGGTATCATAAGTCTTCGCGTCTTCAGATATCTGCTCTGGCTGTGAGCGGTATATCCCGGGAAGAGCGTTGTCTTTTAGAAACTTCCCGGCGGTCGTGTTCATCAGTATCATCATCTCGGCCACCACTCGATGGGCCTCAGTGTTCATAAAGTTTTTTTCAACTGTTATCTCAGAATCCTTTCCCACCCTTATCTTGAGCTGTGGCAGCTGAATAATAAAAGCGCCCGCGTCAAGCCTCTTACACCTAAGGCCGAGCGCTATTTCCCTGAGCTTTCCGCCGAGCACGTCGTTCTCAAAATAATCCACGGCACGCTCATAGGTTATGTTCTTTTCCGTATGAATGAGCGCGTTCTTAAAACTGTAGCTTTTTAGATTAAGCTGCGTATCGAAATTTGAAAAGAGTGAGAGAGCTACCCGGTCTTCTCCTTCAATCAGACTGAATTTACTTCGTATCAGCTCGGGCGGGAACATATGGATACGCTTTTCCGGCAGATAAACCGTCTCGCCCCGTCTTGCGGCTTCATTGTCGAGATCACTCCACTTGGCGACCCAGTAGGCTACGTTTGCTATGTGAATTCCAACCCTGAACCCTTCGTCTGTTTCCTCGATAGAAAGCGCGTCGTCTATATCTTCCGTGTTCTCGTCGTCTACCGAGAATATGCGCAGATGCCTTAGATCTTCGAGCTCGTCTTCCAAAATTCTCTTATCCAGTATCCGCGCGGTTTCATCCTCTACTTTCTTAGGAAAATCCTCTTTTATGGAAAAGCGCTTGAACACAGGGTCTTCATTCTCATCCCACTTGCCGATGCCGGTCAAAAACTCTATCGCACCTTCGACGTCCCTTATTCCGATCTCGGAAAGATAGGGTTTTGCCTCTGGCGCCCTGTTATAGTTGTCCAGATATATGATATAGTTTGTGATAAGCTCTATGTAATTCGACGGGTCGAATTCCTCCCCCAAGTCCGGGCGCTTTCCCTGAACCAGGGCCCTTCCCCATATGAGAGCGAGCCTTCTCTCTCCTTTCTTCATGGCTTCGGTCTCTTTTTTTCTTATGAGGCCCTGTACGTCTTCTGAGGTTCTGGCAATGTACCCCCTCTCGCCCCTTTTAAAGTAAATATCGTCTTTATCGACTGCCCAGAAGAGACGCGTAAGCTCTATATTCTCTGTGTCATTGTCAGGGAAGTATAGGGCTTTTAGCTCAAGGAACTTTATTTCGTCCCCTTCCTCCTCACTACCGAAGCACTCCCAGAGGGTACGGAGGTCGTGATTTTGTTTCTCCTCTTCAAGCTCTCGACGAAGCTCCCTGAGCCGTAGTTTCTTCTCTGACTGCGTTAACCCGCTCTCTACCTTGATCCCCGTGCGATAGACTACTTTCTCCAGATCGACTTCGATCTCTTTTGCTTCTTCAGAGAATATAACGAGCCTCTGGCCGCGGAGCTCTTTAAATATAGCTAGCGCAGGTTCTTTACGCTTCCTGAACAGCACTAATTCACTTTCGGATGGTATGTTGTCTGGCATCGGGTACATATTTTATAGGAGTAAAGGGGTTTAATAAAGATTTACGGAAAAAGTCACGGTTAAAATAAGCTCTTATTAGGTTAACTTCCCAAGCTAAGTTATCTAATTCACTCCATTTTGTCTATAAACTTTAAGCTCTTCAAGTAACCAGTCCCTCGATTTTACAGGGGGGCCGTTTCCACAGTAAACGAGATATTCCTTACCGCTGATAGTGCTTTTAGTAGCAGAGTACTCTATAAACTCCTCGGTTGTGGTAATTTTATCACGGTAGTGCTTATATTTCCTTTTTATGTGCTTTGAAGCTTCCTCGCCCGTGTGCTTCGTGCCGTTTCTCTCAAACGTGCAGTCGGTTGAATTTACAAACTCAAGCAGGTGCATTACCTCGTCTCTTTGGGATTCAGGTACGTCTCCACGGGCGGTCACGGCTCCTAATGATAATGAGCCCAACAGGATTGATGCATAAAGCAAGTGCAGTATTTTCATGTAAAAAGTATTCATGCTCTATTTTCGATTTACAACCGGAATTAGCACAATAGCGCGTTTAACTCTTGATCAGAGCTATTTAGCCGAGAGTGAGGACTTATATTCCATCGAGACTTTCACGAAGTCTCTGAAAAGCGGGTGCGGGTTAAGGGGGGTCGATTTAAATTCGGGATGGAACTGGCATCCAATGAACCAGGGATGGTTCTTAAGCTCGACCATCTCAACCAGCTTACCGTCCGGAGAGAGTCCGCTCAGGACAAGTCCATTTTTGCTTAACCGCTCGCGGTAGCAGTTATTAACCTCGTAGCGGTGGCGGTGTCTCTCGGATATCAAGTCTGCGCCGTATGCCGAATGCGCCAGCGTATCTTTCTTCAACTCGCAGGGATAAGCGCCTAACCTCATCGTACCGCCCATATCGCTTATTCCCTTCTGCTCATCCATAAGATCGATTACTGCGTCCGTTACGTCATCCGAATATTCCCTGGAGTGAGCGTTCTTGATGCCGCATACGTTCCTCGCGAACTCTACGACGGACATCTGCATGCCCAGACAGATACCGAAAAACGGAACTTTATTCTCCCTTGCGTATCTTACGGCTTCTATCTTGCCTTCAAAACCGCGCTTGCCAAAGCCGCCGGGCACCAGCACTCCGTGTACGTCGCCAAGGAGCGAATCGACGCCTTTTGACTCGATGTCCTCAGAGTCCACATACTTAATCTCCACCCGTGAGTTGTTTGAAAGCCCGCCGTGGTCGAGCGCCTCGTGCAGGCTCTTATAGGAGTCTTTTAAGCTTACGTATTTGCCTACTACCCCTATTGTCACTTCCGAGGCCGGGTTCTTGAACTTGTGCGCGATCTCTTCCCACATGGATATGTCGGGTTTCTTTGTCCACATTTTCAGATAGTCGGTTATGATCTGGTCAAGCTTCTCCTGATGGAATACGACAGGCACTTCATAGATCGACCCTACGTCTAAAGCAGTAATTACGGCATCGATGCTCACGTTGCAGAATAGGGCGATCTTTTCCTTAATATCGCGGGGGAGTATTCTCTCCGTCCTGCAGAGCAGTATGTCCGGCTGAATGCCTATTTGAAGAAGGTCCTTTACGCTGTGCTGAGTGGGTTTTGATTTAAGCTCCCCCGCTGCCGCCAGGTAAGGCACATAAGTGAGGTGGACAAATAAAGTGTTCTCCCTTCCGAGGTCCGTTCTCAGCTGCCTCACGGCTTCAAGGAACGGCAGGCTCTCTATATCGCCCACCGTGCCCCCGATCTCGACTATAACCACATCGTTATCGTCAGAGACATCCAGGATACGCGACTTTATCTCATCGGTTATGTGGGGGATTACCTGTATGGTCTTCCCGAGGTACTTCCCTTCCCTCTCCTTCGTGATTACCGTGTTGTAGATCCTGCCCGTAGTGAAATTGTTCTTTTGGGACAGGTTTGAGTGAGTGAAGCGCTGGTAGTGTCCTAGGTCAAGATCAGTCTCGGCTCCGTCGTCCGTCACGTAAACCTCTCCGTGCTGAAGGGGGTTCATGGTGCCGGGGTCGACGTTAATATAAGGGTCGAGTTTCTGGAGCGTTACCTGCAGCCCCCTGGCTTCTAGTAAAGCCCCGATGGAAGCGGCAGCGAGCCCTTTGCCCAAGGACGACATAACACCACCGGTTACAAAGATAAATTTTGTCTTTTCCAACTAATGAAATCCTCTATTACTAAGAATTAAAAAGGCGGGACCGTGCAGGTCTTTATTAATATATTCAATAGCTTTCGTTCTGGCAAGACCAAAATGTAAATAAACGTGTAGAATCGACGAACCATAAACTCAACACGTGTCATGTTAATGAGTTTATTAAGGGCACTCACGAAAATATTTCGTGGGCGGTGCGCCCAAAGCCTTGTGGAACATCTCTATAAATGCGCTTAAACTTTCATATCCCAGATCGTAAGCGACTTTGGTTACGGGTTGTCCGTTCCCGATTCTGTCAACTGCTTCCAGCAGGCGTAATTTCTGACGCCATGAGCCGAAGCTCATCCCGGTCTCTTTAGTAAAGAGCCTTTCCAGTGTGCGCGGGCTGGTGAAAGCGGCCTCCGCCCAATCCTGAAGGTGTCGTTTATCACCTGGATTTCGGATCAGCGCTTCCATAACGCATTTTGCCCTTTCATCCTTAGCCATAGGCAGATATAGAGGGGTCGGCTCAATCAATATTAGCTCGTCTAGTATTACTTGCATTAGTCTCCAACCCGACTCTTCCGGACTATAATCCACCCCCACGTTCATGGCTTTGAGAATCAGCTCACGAAGAAGGGGGGATACTCGGAACACTATCGTTGTCTTCGCTAAACCGTTTATAGCTGAAGGGTCTACAAATAGATTACGGAGTGATACATCCCCGGGGAAATAAACCATGTGCTCTGTCTCCGGAGGAAGCCATACAGCCTGTGACGAGGGCACTACGAACACATCTTTTTCGGCAATTACCCTCATGACGCCGTCTGAGGCGTATAACAACTGTGCACGCGGGTGTTTGTGGGGAGAATGGGCAGCTGCATTTGAAATATCCATAGACAGAGGGATTACAGGCAGGGTCGGGTCGATAACATAACCTAAGTTCACTTGAGGAAGTTTTGACAGCTTAGCGACATTTATTGTCATAATACAGATAGTATGCCATATCTCTTCAATTTATACTATGAGGGAAATAGGAAGAGAAGGAGAATCCAATTGAATCGCGAAAACACAAAAAAACATATTGAAAATGTTATCAATCAGTTCTCGAAACAAGCAATTCCGTTTGCAAAACTGAATATACATTCAGACGCTATGGAGCTTCTTGTAGAGATGTCCGAAGTCAATAACAAAGACCGGGTACTGGACGTAGCATGCGGACCCGGCCTGCTCGCCTGCGAATTCGCCCGGCATGCTTTAGAAGTAACCGGAATTGACATCACAGAAGCTATGATCGATCTAGCAAGAGAGAAGGAACGGGGAAATAATCTTAATAACGTAAACTGGGAAATTGGAAATGCCGTTCCCCTGCCCTTTGATAATGATAGTTTTTCACTCGTGATTACCCGATACAGTTTTCACCATTTTCTTGAACCTGCGAAGGCCCTTGAGGAGATGGTCCGGGTATGTAAGCCGGGTGGACGCGTGCTTGTCGCAGATGTATGCGTAAAAGATGTGCACTCTTGTGAATACGACCGAATGGAAAAAATGCGGGACGACTCACACACGCACGCCCTCACCGGGGCCGAGTTCACGAAAATATTTCAACCCTCGGGCCTCACAGACATAAAACGAAGCGGCTACGGGCTGGATACGGAAGTTAAATCACTCCTGGACTCATCGTCTCACGCACCTTCATGTAGGGAAGAGATCCTGAGCGTAATAACCAGAGATATAGGCGTGAACAACTTAGGTATAAACTCCCGCTACGAAGGGAAGCAGTTAGTTCTCACATTTCCTATTGCAGTTTTTGTTGGGAATAAAGAATAAAAGAACGGGCACCTGATCTACTATAAATTGCGAATAGAGCAGTCGGTCCGGTTTTGCTTGAAGGTGTTCGGAAAGCAATTCAAAAACTCTTGAGCTTGCGAAGGCAAAGCGAAATAAATTTTATTGTTGTAAAGATTTTGTTATTAAGATCTATAAACAGTCCTTACTCCTTATTCGAATTACGAGATATGCTGTCCCCAGAACATTTTTATCCATCTCGGCACTCCTATCCCTTGATTACAATCAGTATGAACCCATACAGCGGGATCGAATCTTTTTCGAGATGGGCTCTGATCATTTTATGTTTCAAATTCACCCATTTTACCGAGACGGATCGTGAGAAGTTCAACATCCGCTTGGGCTTCATGCGGACCTTGTCGTAAACCGGCTGGCGCAAACCAGAAATCGCCTTTTTCACAAACTTCGCCGCCCGTCGTCTGGATCGTCCCGCTCAGAACGAGCACATATTCGTCAGCCGGGTGCGTATGCGCTGGGATTACCGTACCCTTTGCCAGCTTCGCTATATGGATTGAGCCGTTTGTTACGGGCTCTGCCAAGATAGCCAGTTGAACCCCGGGCAAGAAGTCGAGGTCTATCCAATCGGCATCTACAGCCTTCGTAAAAATTTTCTTTAGTGTCATCGATCCTGCTCTCCAAGCCGGGGTTTTATAACTTGCAGGTTATTATAAAATAAAATGATTGAGACTAGAATAGAAAATAACCGCTTAAATTGAACTTATTGTCTGTTTTCCAATTCAGATATAAGCCTTTTAAGAGCGTTTGCCCGGTGACTTATCCGGTTTTTTATCTCCGGATCCACTTCCGCCATCGTTTTTCCCCTATCGGGCAAATAAAACGCCGGGTCGTACCCGAACCCCCCCTCGCCTCTCGGCCTGTCCAGTATCACGCCTGGGCATTCGCCACTGGCTACTATCTCCTTTCCGTCCGGAAAAACGAGCGCCAATACGCAGACGAATTTCGCGCTCCTGTTTTTCTCATCTCCAAGCTCTGTGAGAAGTTTCTCTATATTGTTTTTGTCGGTTGCGCCCTCTCCGCTAAAACGGGCAGAGCGCACCCCCGGGCGGCTCCCGAGAGCCTCTACTACGAGGCCCGAGTCGTCTGCCAGCGCAGGCATTCCCGAATATTCCGCGATCTCGCGAGCTTTCTTAAGAGCGTTTTCATGAAAGGTCTCCCCGTCCTCTATTACATCGGGTGGCGACTGCAGATCGTCAAGGGATATAACCTTCCCTACAACTCCCTGAAGAAGCCCCTGGAACTCCTTTACTTTCCCTCTATTCCTCGTGGCGAGTACCACTTCATCTATCATTGTTTCGTTTGTGACAAATGCCTTATTTAAGACGGAGCACTTTCTTCTGTGTTCCTATAAGCTCCGTAATTCCCTTTTCCGCAAGCTTTACCATCTCCGAGAGCTTACTTTTTGAAAAAGGCTTGCCTTCGGCGGTTCCCTGTACCTCCACAAGGAGACCGCTTCCCGTCATTGCGACGTTCATGTCCACTTCGGCTTTGGAGTCGAGCTCGTAGTCTAGGTCGAGGATGAGCTTGCCGTCTATTATGCCTACGCTTACGGCCGCGATAAAATCCGTCACAGGAAGCTCTTGCACAAGCTTATTTTTCTTAAGGTACGTAGACGCCTCATAAAGGGCTACGAATGCCCCTGTAATAGACGCGGTCCTCGTGCCGCCGTCAGCATGAATTACGTCACAGTCTATGGTAACGGACCTTTCGCCGAGCTTTTCAAGATCGATAACCGCCCTGAGCGCCCTCCCTATTATTCTCTGTATCTCGTGCGAGCGCCCTCCGATGCGCCCCCTTACGCTGTCACGCCTCACCCTCTCCTGGGTCGCGCGCGGAAGCATGGCGTATTCCGTTGTTATCCACCCTTTACCCGTGTCTCTCAGAAAAGCTGGCACCCTTTCCTCTACAGTCGCAGAGCAAAGAACCTTTGTGTCCCCCATCTCGATAAGCGCCGAGCCCTCGGCGTTCTTCATGACCCCGCGCGTGATTTTCACTTTCCGTAACTCGTTCCATTCTCTTTTGTTAGTTGGCACTCAACAACACCTCTCTCAAGTTTTAGTCCCGAAATAATACCATAACGGCGTAAAATTAGGGGCAAAGCGTGGGGGGGGTCTTTAAAACGGCTTATATGTGAAATTCACAAGCGTTGTTTACATCAATCAGTAAGGATGTAAACATGAATATACATAAGAGAATACGTTTAACCCCCCTGGACCGTCAAGAGATCAGGCGGTTGTATGGAACGGGAGAATATAA
>Ga0114931_10003277_pt1 | contig 20532 bp, 19 predicted proteins | sample 2SBtaG_FD_89579 | JGI IMG/M metagenome (GOLD analysis project Ga0114931, IMG submission 89579) | Deep subsurface microbial communities from Kolumbo volcano to uncover new lineages of life (NeLLi) - 2SBTROV14_V59a metaG | ecosystem: Environmental > Aquatic > Marine > Volcanic | place: Kolumbo...
CTTGCCGCTCCCAGCTCACGCCCCTCGCCTACGTCCCTGTAGGCGACGCAGCCATGCGCCACCGCAGGCGTGCAATTTGCCCTGTAGCCTGATTCACCCAACGGGTGACAAGGTAAATCGAAGTGAGTGTTTTTCATATCAATCACTGGGTTTCGGAATGGTGCGATCGACTGAGGAATCCAGGTTCAATATCTCCCGAGCCTGTTCCAGGTCGGCCTCGCAGCGATCTACCCAGGCCTCGCCCCAGAACAGGTTGCAGCTGGTCTCCGCCCGCAGTAGGCGCCACATGGCCTCCTCCAGGCGCCCCCAGACCGCCGGATCGGCTTCGTGCCGCTCACCGGCCTGCCAGCGCAGGTCGTGGATCCGCTTGCTCAATTCCGGCAGTTGCGCCAGGGCGGAGCGTTGCCGTGCCGAGCCCGTCCACTGCAGGAAACCATGGCCATTGTGCCAGCCGGTGTTCCAGGCCCCGGTGTTGACACTGACCTCACCCGCTGCCCCATGGTGGTCGAGATAGGCGTCGATGAAGGTGGGACGGACCCCGGCGCCGCCTGCTCGTACCGCCTGCATGTAGTCTGCATAGAACTCGCCCCAGAAGCTGCCGCCCCGGGAGGTGTTGCGAAACCAGCCGCCATTATCCCCGTCCGTGCAGGTGGTGACCAGGGGAGTGAAATCGCACCAGCGGGTGCGCTCCTTGACCTCGTGCTGGAACCAGCCGAACTCCATGCCCGACTCCTGGGCGTCTGAGAGTTCCCGGTCCCTGACCACCACGATGATCTCGTCGTCGCCCTGGCGGGCGATATGGGGACGGTAGCGGAGTTCTTCCCAGCTCATGGGGGTGACCGCCTCCACATGCGCCGAATCCACCAGAACCCAGCGGAAACCGAGGCGCTTGAGCAGGGGGATGAGTTCCATGCTGAAGCCCATCTCCGGGGGCCAGAAGCCGTTGAATTCATTCCGCCAGAAGAGGTGGCGGGCGATCCCCAGCCAGCGTTTTACCTGTTCCTCCCGATCCGCTTCGGGGATCAGTGGCAGTACCGGGTGGTAATAACCGGTGCCGAGGATATCGATGATACGGCGATTCTGCAGGTGCCAGAGCAGGGCGCCGCAATCCACGCTGCCGTAGACCTGCTTCTGGAACTCCGGGTCGGAGAGGGTCTCCAGGAGACTGCCGGAGAGGGCGAGATGGACTCGGCCATGGTCTTCGTACCGCCAGAGTGTACGGGGGATACGGTCGATGGCGAAGAGGATCTGTTCAGCCTCCCAGGGTTGGTGATGCAGGAGGTCTTGGAGATTGCCAGAGGGTTGGTGCAGATTGAGCACCAGGGCATGTTGTACTTCATTCATGTCTGATACCGCATGGAACCGGAGATGTAAGCCCGGGGAGTGTTCACCATACCATCGATGGGGAGAGATTTCCTCAGCGGTATACAACGCCCCTCAGGGTGTAAGAGGACACGGCCCTCTCGCAAAGGTGCGAAGAGCTGGGAAAAAGACCCCTGTGGGGATTGCACCTTTGCGAAGTGTAGAGACGAAACGCGACAGATTGTGCTGTGCGTTTCGCTTCGGGACAGCTATTCCTCCCCCGTTTCCTGGGCAGCGACCACCTTCTTTTTACTCACCCGGCGGCGCCGGCGCTGTGGTTTTTCGCTGGATTTCTCCAAGCGCCGGGCGGCCCGGTCATAGTCCTTCTGCATCTTGGTCCTGGCCGTATCCAATGCCTTGTGCAGGCCCTTGAGCAGACGTTCCGCCCTCTTCTGTTCGGCGATGGCCTCCCGGCGCGCCTGTTTGATCTCGCGTGCCTTGGACTGGGCGGCACTCAGGCGGGTCTTGGCCTTGGCCTTCAGGGCCGGCGTCTTGGCGCTGCCTACCGAGGTACGTGCCTTTTCGATGCGTGCATTCTGGGCGTCGATCTGTTTTTCGATTTGCCCCTGCAGGGTCTTTGCCTTGTTCAAACGCGTGACCGCCCGTTTGATCGTGGCGGAGAGATTGGCCGAACCGAGCAGTGTCTCGATGATGCTGTCGATCGAAACGACCTTTCTGCTGTTTCTGCGTTTCTTGACGGTCTTTTTAACAGTCTTCTTTACACTCTTTTTTACTGCCATTTGTGACTCCATTTTTATTGAATGAGTGCACAATATAGTAGCTGTTTGGCGTTACGACAATAAAAAAAACGCTTCCATGTCTAGGAAAACTATTTTTTTACGAAAGTCATCGAAAAGAATCGTGGAGTGGGTGCATTTTTTTCACCAGGGAGCAGCAGAGGCGCCGATATGGGAAAAGGATTGTTTCCCTGATCATCGAGCTGGTTTACTTTGCTCTTATATGTTTCCCAATCTATGAAAACCCACCCATCGAAAACTTCACGGATGATAAGAAAAAACGCTCGAGTGTAGGGTGCATCAGACGCAGGCTGGATAAGCCCGCCCTTTCAAGGTGGGTTCATGACTCACTGATATTGATGTTCCGCAGACCAAGGTGAGCGAGCGAACCGCACCAGGGGTGGCTGCCAATATCGAGATCGATGCGGTTCCATCCTTTGGTCCGTAAGCGGTGCATCCCTACACCACTTCGCGGTCCTCTCCGCACCCCATCTCCGAGGGCGTCGTCACTCAATTCCATGGCATTACTTTTGCCGAATCGTGGCGAATGTCGGGGTGGAGTGACAGGATGACTGCAGTCATTCACTCCGTTGCAGATCCTCGATCACCCGGGCGAGAAAGCGGCTGGCTTCACCGCCGGTGACCGCCCGATGGTCGAAGCTCAAAGAGAGGGGCAGGCGCATATGGGCGGCCAGCTCGCCTCCTTCGCTTACTACCGCCTCACGGCGCGCCCGCCCCGCCCCGAGAATGGCCACGGTTGGTGGCATGATCGCCGGGTCGGCATAGCGCCCCGCGAAGGTGCCGAAATTGGAGAGGGTGATGGTCTGACCACGCAACGCCTCCGGCGGGATCTTGCGCGAAACCACCTGCTGTTTCAGGGCGTCGAGCTGTGCGCGCAGGGCCTCGGGCGCCTGACCGGCGGCATTGCGCAATACCGGAACGAACAGACCGTCCGGGGTATCCACCGCCACTCCCAGGTGGATCTGCCGCAACAGTCGCCGTCCCAGCGAGTGGCTGTCGTACCAGGCGTTCAGCGAGGGCTCGGCTTCACAGCCGGCGATCAGGGCGCGAATCAGGCGCAGGGTGATGTCACCGGTGCTACACCAGGCATCGATATCCGCATCGTCGGAGACCGTGACCGCCACCACCTCGGCATGGGCCCGGGTCATGTTGTTCGCCATGCTGCGGCGCGCACCGCGCAGGGGCTCCAGGGGACCGACCTCGGCGAACAGCCGAGCCACGCGCTCTACGTCCGCGGCGGTGATATTGCCCTTGCGCCCACTGGGTGTTACCACCGAGAGTTCCACGTTCAGCCGGTGGGCGAGGGCGCGTACCGCCGGGGTGGCGCGCATACCGCTGGCAGCGACACCGCCGGCGATCTCGATCTGTGGCTCCTCGCGCAGTCTCTGGTCGCTGCTCTCCACCCGGCCGACCACCGTGCCGGTATCGCGTTTCCCCTCCCCCGCCGCGACGAACTCCACCAGGGGATCCCCCACCTGGACGATATCGCCGGGCTGGCCGTAGCACTGCTCGATGCATCCGCTCTCCGGGCTGGGGATCTCCACCACGGCCTTGGCGGTCTCCACCGAGATCAGCGGATCGTCCTCCGCCACCCTGTCGCCGACCGCTACGTGCCAGGCGACGATCTCCACCTCCACCAGGCCTTCGCCCAGGTCGGGCAGCTTGAATAATTTCATGAGAACTCCAGGGTCTTGAGGACCGCATCGACGATCGTCTGCTGATCGGGCAGATAGCACTGTTCGAGACGGAACAGGGGCATCACTGTGTCGTAGCCGGTGACCCGCTGGATCGGGGCAAGCAGGTGCAGCAGCCCCTTCTCGGCGATCCCGGCGGCGATCTCGGCGCCCACCCCGCAACTGCGCGGGGCCTCGTGCACGATCACGCAGCGACCGGTCTTGGCGATGGATTGCAGGATGCTCTCCATGTCGATGGGCTTGAGGCAGGCGACATCGATGACCTCGATGGACAGGCCCTGTTGCGCCAGCTCATCGGCCGCGGCCAGGCACTCATGGGTCATCGCCCCCCAGCTCACCAGGGTGCAGTCCGAGCCCTCCCGCAGCAGGAAACAGCTGTCCAGCGGCAGGGCCTCGCCGTCGTCCTCGAGTTCCTGGGTGAGCAGGCGGTAGATGCGCTTGGGTTCGAGAAACACCACCGGGTCCGGGTCGCGGATTGCCGCCAGCAACAGTCCATAGGCGCGTTGCGGGGAGGAGGGGATGACCAGGCGCAGACCGGGGATCTGGGCGAACAGGGCCTCGCTGCTCTCGGAGTGGTGTTCCGGGGCGTGGATGCCGCCACCGAATGGGGCGCGCAGGACCATGGGCACGCTGAGGCGTCCCCGGGTGCGATTGCGCAGGCGTGCGGCGTGATTCAGCATCTGATCGATGGTCGGGTAGATGAAGCCCATGAACTGGATCTCGGCGACCGGCCGCAGGCCCTGGGCGGCCATGCCGATCGCCATGCCGGCGATCAGCGCCTCGGAGAGCGGTGTGTCGCGCACCCGTCGGCTGCCGAAGCGCGCCTGCAGGTTCGCGGTGGCGCGAAACACCCCGCCATTGGCGCCCACGTCCTCACCGATCACCACCACCGAGGCGTCCGCCTCCAGCTCGTGGGCAAGGGCCAGATTGACCGCCTCGACCAGGGTCGCCTCATGCATCGAAGCGCCTGCGCAAGAGGGCCGCCCGCTGCTCCTCGAGGGCCTCCGGAAGGGTCGCGTAGAGGTAGTCGAAGAGGCTCTCCAGGGGCTGTGGGCGGGTCTCCAGATAGACCTTGACCGCGTTCTCGACGGCCTCGTTGCACTCCTCGAGGAGGTGTAGTTCCTGCTCTTCGTCCCAACCATAGCGCGCCATTAGCAGGGTCTTGAGGCGTCGCAGCGGGTCGTTGGCGCGCTGTTGTTCGAGCTGCTTCCGGTCGCGGTAGCGGCTGGCGTCGTCGGCGGTGGTGTGGTCGCAGAGGCGATAACTCAGGGCCTCGATCAGCAGCGGCTGGCCACGCCGACGGATCTCCCGCAGGGCCCGGTCAAGGCGGGCATAGAGCGCCACCACATCGTTGCCGTCCACCTGTTCGCCGGCAATGCCGGCGGCTATGGCCTTCTGCGCCAGGGTCTCTGCCGCGCTCTGTTGATGCCGGGGCACGGAGATGGCCCACTGGTTGTTGTTGACCAGGAACAGGACCGGCAGCCGCCAGGCCCCGGCCAGATTGAGGGCCTCATAGAAGTCCCCCTTGGAGGTGCCCCCATCCCCCAGCACACAGACCGCCACTCTGGGTTCACGGCGGTACTTGAAGGCATAGGCCACCCCCACCGCGTGGCTGGCCTGGCTGGCCACGGGGACCGAGATGGGGAAATCCTCGCGGGGTATGCGGTAGTCCATGCCCCGTTCGTCACCGCCCCAGTAGAGGAGGATGTCGGTCATGCCGACCCCACGCAGGAATTGTGCGGCGTACTCGCGATAGGCGGGCAAGAGTACATCCCGCTGATGCATGCTCAGACCGAGCGCGGTGCCGATCGCCTCCTGCCCCAGGGAGGAGGCGTAGGTGCCGAGCTGGCCGGTACGCTGCAGCGAGACGGCCTTCTGGTCGAACTGTCGGGTCAGGCGCATACAGTGATAGCACCGCCGCAGCAGTTTGCCGTCGAGGGCCAGCGCGGGGGGACTGCCGACCAGTTCGCCCGTCGGCCTGAGGTATTGATAGTAACGAATCTCGAAGCGCGCCACCGGCCGCTCACTGGCGGGACGGGGGTTTGCTTCAGGTTCGTCGATGGTGCTTATCCTGGGTTTGGGCAGAGGCATCTCTCATCCTCGTCGGTAGGTTGGCGACTGTGTCTATGGGTGTGATCCTGTCTGATATACGTCCGCCGTCTCCCGCTGGATCAATCGCCGTTCGGCGATGGCCGTCGCCTCCGCCAGGGGCGTGCTCCCTTGGTGGAGGGCGCGTTCCAGCAGTTCGGTGAGTTGCCGGACCATCTGGCGCAGCCGGTGCTCGCGTTCCCGGGGGTCGTCGAACAGGACATGCAGCAGCCCGGCGGAGTTGATGACGAAGTCGGGGAGATAGACGATGCCGCGCCGCTGCAGCCGATCGGCATGGTGCGACTCCGCCAGCTGGTTGTTGGCCGCCCCGGCGATGATGCGGGCGTTGAAACGTCCGATGCTGGCATCGTTGACCACGCCACCCAGCGCGCAGGGGGCGAAGACGTCACAAGTGAGGTCGTAGATGGCGTCTCTGTCGACGATCTCTGCGGCGAACTCGGCCCGGCAGCGCTCGGCCCGCTGCCGCTGGCTGTCGGCGACGCTCAGGCGGGCCCCCTGGCGATGCAGTTCCCGGGCCAGGGCATAGCCCACCTGCCCCACCCCCTGGATGGCCACATGTACGGCCTGCAAGGTGCGGCGTCCCAGGAACCGTGAGACCGCCACCTGAATGGCCAGGCGCACACCGTGGGCGGTGAAGGGAGAGGGGTCGCCACTGCCACCGTCGGCCCTGGAACGGCTGAGCACATGGGAGGTACGGCGTGCGATCACGTCCATGTCCCGGCTGCTGGTGCCACTGTCCACCGCGGTGATATAGCGCCCGCCCAGCTCCTCGACGAACCCGCCGAAGGCCTCGAAGGCGGCCTCGCGCTCCTCCCAGGGCTCGGGTTCGATCAACACCGCCTTGCCGCCCCCGAAGGGCAGGTCGGCGAAGGCGGCCTTCAGGGTCATTCCCCTGGCCAGGCGCAGGGCATCCGCGATGGCGGCCTCGGTGGAACCATAGGGGAGACAGCGACAGCCCCCCAGGGCGGGTCCCAGACGGGTGTCGTGGATGGCGACGATGGCGCGCAGCCGGCTCGCCGCATGGTATTTGATGTGCAGGTCCGCCACTCCTTCCGCCGCCAGCTCGCCGAACAGGTCCTTGGGCAGGGGTCTGACCTCCCCGTGGATTTGCGACCGCAGCGCTCTCTGGGTCTGGCTCATCCGTCACTCCGCACTGGCCCGCCCTCAAAGACTTTGGACCGGCTGGGGCGGGTTTCGTTGCCGGAGTGGCGCGCCCCGGGTCGGGGCGTGCGGCCGCCTGCTCAGAAACTGCTGTCCGCTGGACGGGTCTTAGAAGTTATGGATGCGATCGAGACAGAGCAGATCGAGACCGATGGTTTCGAGTTTGTCGAGTATGCGGCGCCAGACAGCCGGGCCCTGGCCGGCCTGTTCGAGGCCATGGGCTTCACCCTGGTGGGACGCCACCGCTCCAAGGAGGTGGAGCGCTATCGTCAGGGCGAGATCAACTTCCTGATCAATCACGAACCGGACAGCTACGCCCGGGCCTTCGCCCGGGTGCATGGCCCGTCGGTCTGCGCCATCGGTCTGCGGGTGCGCGATGCCGGGCGGGCCCTGAAGCGGGCCGGCCGGTTTGGCGCCGAGTGCTTCGACAACCATCCCGGCCCCATGGAGCTGAATATCCCGGCGATCTACGGGGTGGGGCGCAGCCTGATCTACCTGATCGACCGCTATGGCCGGGACTCCATCTACGACGTGGACTTTCTGCCGGTGGAGGGGGCCAGGCCGGCGGGCGTGGGCCTGCTCGGCATCGATCACCTGACCAACAACGTGGCGCTCGGCCACATGGACCACTGGGCAGGCTTCTACACGGACATCTTCGGTTTTCGCGAGATCCGCTACTTCGATATCCATGGCCGCAAGACCGGCCTGCGTTCCCGTGCCATGGTCAGCCCCTGTGGCAAGATCCGCATCCCCATCAACGAACCTGCCGAGCGTAAGTCGCAGATCCAGGAGTACCTCGACCTCTACCATGGCGAGGGGGTACAGCACATCGCCATGGCGACCGGTGACATCTATACCACGGTGGAGCGGTTACGGGCGGCCGGCCTGGAGTTCATGACGGTGCCGGACAGCTACTACGACGGGATACGCCGGCGCCTGCCCTGGCACTCGGAGGTGCTGTCGCGGCTGCGCCGGGACCGCATCCTCATCGACGGGGACGCCAACCCGGAGGGGGGGCTGCTGCTGCAGATCTTCACCCAGACGGTGATTGGCCCCATCTTCTTCGAGATCATCCAGCGCAAGGGCAACGAGGGCTTCGGAGAGGGCAACTTCCAGGCCCTGTTCGAGGCCATGGAGGCGGATCAGATGCGCCGCGGGGCCATCTGACATGGCTGAGCGACACTGGATCGCCCTGCCGCGGATCGAGGGTGCCGCCTCCCGCCAAGCCCATGTAGACCTGCCCCCGGGCAGCTACGAGCGGGAGCTGGGCCGGGAGGGGTTCTACGGCCCCGCGACCCAGATGTATCATCGCCACCCGCCGACCGGCTGGAGCCGGCTGGAGGGGCCGCTGCGCCCCCGCGCCCTGGATACTGCGGCGCTGCCGGGGCGCCAGAACTCCCCTTGGGGGGCGGTGCCGCTGTTGCGCAACCATCGCCTGCAGCTGCGCCTGTGGCGCAGCGACGGGGATATGCAGCGATTGTTTCGCAATGGCGACGGCGACGAGCTGCTGTTCGTGCATCAGGGTGCCGGTGAATTGATGTGCGACTACGGCCATCTGACGATCCGGGAGGGTGACTATCTGGTCCTCCCCCGGGGCACCCAGTGGCGCCTCGAGGAACTCGAGCCCATGACCCTGTTGCTGCTCGAGGCCACAGGCGACCACTTCGGCCTGCCCGACAGGGGCATCGCCGGCGCCCACGCCCTGTTCGATCCGGCCATGCTGGATGTCCCGCGTATCGATCTCCCCTTCCTGGCGCAGCAGACCGAGGAGCCCTGGCAGGTGCAGATCAAGAAGAGCGACCGCCTGAGCACCCTGAGTTACCCCTTCAACCCCCTGGACGCCTTGGGCTGGCACGGCAGCCTGATGCCGGTGCGCATCAACTGGCGCTCCATCCGCCCGCTGCTGAGTGCGCGCTATCACCTGCCGCCCTCGGTGCACACCACCTTCAGCTGTGCGCGCTTCGTCGTCTGCACCTTCGTGCCACGTCCCCTGGAGTCGGACCCAGGGGCCCTCAAGGTCCCCTTCTTCCACAGTAACGAAGACTACGACGAGGTCATCTTCTACCACCAGGGGGCCTTCTTCTCGCGGGATCGGATCCATCTCGGGATGCTCACCTTGCACCCCGCCGGCATCCCTCACGGGCCCCACCCCAAGGCCTTCGAAAGCGGCCGCAAGGCTGAACGCAAAGAGACCGACGAGGTGGCGGTGATGATCGATGCCCAAGACCCCCTGAGCCTCGCCGAGCTGCCCGAAGGGGTGGAGTGGCCGGGCTACGTGGACTCCTGGAAATGAAACTGGCGAGCCTGCGGGAGGGGGGGCGTGACGGCAGCCTGCTGGTGGTGGACCGCAGCGGCAGCCGCGCCGAGCGGGCCGCCTCGGTCGTCCCCACCCTACAGCGGGCGCTGGAGCAGTGGGAAGGGGTGGCGCCCCGACTCGAGGCCTGCTACCAGGCCCTCTGCGCCGATCCGGGGCGGGGCTTTGCCCTCGATCCCCGGCGACTCGCCGCCCCCCTGCCGCGCTGCTATCAGTGGCTCGACGCCAGCGCCTACCTGAGCCATGTGGCGCGGGTGCGCAAGGCCCGGGGCGCGGAGTTGCCGCCGGCCCTGCTGAGCGACCCACTGATGTACCAGGGCGGGGGTGACGGCCTGCTTGGGCCGCGCGAGCCGCTGCCCCTGATTGACGCGGACTGGGGCCTCGATTTCGAGGCCGAGGTGGGGGTGATCACTGGCGATGTGCCGATGGGGGCCAGCGCTCGGGAGGCGGCTCCCTACATCCGGTTGCTGGTGCTGATCAACGACGTCTCCCTGCGCAACCTGATCCCCGCGGAGCTGGCCAAGGGGTTCGGGTTCCTGCAGGGCAAGCCGGCCAGCGCCCTGTCGCCCCTGGCGGTGACCCCGGACGAACTGGGTCCCAGCTGGGATGGCCGGCGTCTGCACCTGCCGCTGCTGACCCATCTCAACGGGACCTGCGTGGGGCGTCCGGATGCGGGGCAGGGGATGCAGTTCGATTTTCCGACCCTGCTCAGTCATGCCGCGCGCACCCGCCGGCTCGGCGCCGGCACCCTGCTGGGTTCGGGCACCGTCTCCAACGAGGACGAGGGCCTTGGCTGCTCCTGCCTGGTGGAGAAGCGGGTGCTGGAGATCCTGCATACAGGCCGGGCGAGCACCGACTATCTGCGGGTGGGCGACCGGGTGCGCATCAGTATGTCTGATGCGGCAGGGCATGCTATCTTTGGCGCAATCGAACAGGAGGTAATCGCTTGGACGGCTTGACGCTCTATACCTACTATCGCAGCTCCTGCTCCTACCGGGTGCGTATCGCACTGGGGCTCAAGAGGCTGGACTATACCCCCCATTTCATCGACCTGACCCGGACGGATTTGGGCGATGAGGGCAATGCCGAGAAGAACCCCCTGGGCTTTGTGCCCATGCTCTCCGATGGCCAGCGGGTCTATACCCAGTCCCTGGCGATCATCGAATTTCTCGACGAGTGCTACCCGGAGCCGCCGCTGCTGCCGGTCAACGCTCGGGATCGCGCCTATGTCCGCTCGCTGGCGCAGATCATCGCCTGCGACATCCAACCCCTCAACAACCTGCGGGTGCTTGACTACCTCAAGCAGCGGTTGGGGACGGGGCCGCAGCAGCTCCAGGCCTGGTATACGGAGTGGATCAGTCAGGGTCTGCATGCGGTGGAGAAGGTCCTGGCGAGCCACGACCAGGCGGGGGACGACTGCTGCTACTGTAACGTCCCGACCCTGGCGGATATCTGCCTGATCCCCCAGGTCTACAATGCCCTGCGCTACCACTGCGATCTGCAGGCCTATCCCCGGGTGCGGCGTATCTACGACTACTGCACCTCCCTGCCGGCCTTTCGTGACGCGGCCCCGGAGAACCAGGCGGATGCCCCGCCTGTAGAGCTGGCCAAGGGGTGAGTGGGGACCTCAGGGGTCGCTCTTGCCGGTGCCGAGATAGAGCCAGAGAAAGCCTGATACGCCGGCGATGAAGGAGGCCAGGAGGATACCCGCTTTGGCCATTAGCAGCTCCTCGGGTTGGTGGGCGAAACCCAGTTCCGCGATGAAGATCGACATGGTGAAGCCGATACCCCCCATCAGCCCCACCCCGATGAGGTGCCGGAGGTTCATCCCGGGGGGCAGCTGGGAGAGACCGAACCGCAGCGCGAGCCAGGTGAAACCGGCGATGCCGATCAGCTTGCCAGCACCAGTCCACAGGTGATCCCAAGGGCCACGGGGTGGGTGAGGATGGCGCCCAGGGCCGACCCGTCGATGGAGATGCCGGCGTTGGCCAGGGAGAAGATCGGGATCACCAGGTAGGCGGAGGGCAGGTGCATGCGCTGTTCGAGGATCTGCGCCGGCGCCTGCACCAGGTGAATACCCTCGCCCAGGGCCCGGACCCGGCTGCGCAGTTCGTCGTTCCTGAGGATGTTCTCGTCGCGCTGGTAGGCCTGTTTGATCTCCTGGATCCGCTCATTGACCTGCCGTAGAAACCGCCCGGGATCATACTTTGGACGCATCGGGATGGTGAAGGCGAGAAACACCCCCGCCAGGGTGGCGTGGACGCCGCTCTTGAGCATCGCCACCCAGAGCACCAGGCCGATCAGAAAATAGGGCAGGGGCTGGCGGATGCCACCCAGGTTCAGTGCCACCAGCAACAGCAGCATCGACCCGGCGATGGTTAGGGCGAGGTAGTTGAGGCTCTCGGTATAGAACAGGGCGATCACCAGTACCGCCCCCAGGTCGTCGACGATCGCCAGGGCCACCAGGAAGGTCAGCAGGCTCTTGGGGATGCGCTTGCCGAGCAGGGCGAGGGTGCCCAGGGCGAAGGCGATATCGGTGGCCATGGGGATGCCCCAGCCATCGAAGCTATGGCCCTGGGGGTTGATGCCCATGTAGATCAGCACCGGCATGAGCATGCCGCCGAACGCCGCGATGATCGGCAGCATCGCCTGTTTCGGGTCGGCCAGCTCCCCCACCAGGACCTCGCGTTTCAGCTCCAGCCCGACCACGAAGAAGAACAGCGCCATGAGACCGTCATTGATCCAGTGGTGCAGGGTCTTGGTGAGGGCAAATCCGGGTACGCCAATGGTGAACTCCAATTGCAATAGATGGTGGTAGGCCTGGCTCCATTGGCTGTTGGCGAGATAGAGGGCCGCCACCGCACAGAGCATGAGCAACACCCCGCTGGTGGTCTGGCGGTGGATGAACTCATCCAGTGGCGTCAACACCCGGTCGAAGGCCTTCTCCCAGGGGGCGACATACTCTCTTTCAATGGGTTGTTTCATCTGCGGATCCCTGATGTAGCCGGAGAAAAATTTTATGTGCTGACGATGGTCTAAAAAATTGTGTGTAACTTAGCAGACTCACAGCATGGCGGCTATCGAGAAACAGGCGATGCAGGCGTTCGCCAGCCAACAGCAACTGACGGGGCTGAGCGAGGCCTCGCTGCGCGCGGTGATGCAACGGCGGGCGGGCTACTCGGTGGCCCGGGGCAGGCGCTTTCTGGCGTTTCAGCGGCGCATCGACCGGGAGCTGCTGCAACACCGGGTGATCACCCACAATCCCTATACCGCCTGGTTCAGTCAGGGCCGGCAGAGCCGTCAACAGCTGCGCAACTTCATCGTCCAGTTCTCCGTCTTCTCCAACCAGTTCCTGCTCGCCCAGCTTCATAAGATGATCAACGCCGACAGCCTGGAGGGGATGCGCGCCTCCAAGGAGATCCTCGCCAACGAGATCGGCGTGGTGTTCAACGACCCGCAGTCGCGCGCCCCCGGGGAGGGAGGGGAGGCGGAGGGCGGCGATCCGAAACTGCTGGCCACCCAGGGCAGCATCGATGGCGGCCGATTCTATTTTCGCGCGGCCCATTTCGAATGGCTGATGGGGATCGCCGGGAAACTCGGCCTGGTGTTTTCGGAACTGGGCAGGCGCCGTCACGGCACATCCGCCACCCTGGGCTACTGTGATGCATTGATCCAACTCTACGGCAGCGCCGACTACGCCACCTCCCAGGCCGCCAGCTACGCGGTTGAGAACTGGGCGGCGGCGGGCTTCTGGGATGAACTGGTGGCCGGGTTGAAGGGCTACAACCGGCGCACCGGCGCCGATCTGCCGTTGGCCTTCTTCGCCTGGCACGGCCGCCTGGAGGCGCAGCATGCCCAGCATACCCAGGAGGAACTGGAACAGCTCTACTGTGGTATGGAACTCGACGAGGGACGATTCATTCGGATCGGCAACCGCATGCTCGACGGCGTGGCCCTGTTCTGGGACGGCCTGAACCAGCAACGCCTGGCGCGGACCGAGACCGGCAGCCCGGTTGCGCTATCCCGTTCCTAGTCCCACTTTCCCAGATCGGGTGGGTCTGGCTTACCCACATATTTTTTAATCTGACAAGGTAGAACCAGGGAGAAGCACAGCGATCCACCGAGCAGGCAAGTAGGTGGTGTGCCCTGGAGACGATAACGAAAGGGCGCGATCCCTGTTCGCACCCTCATCCCAACCCTCTCCCACCGGCAAGCAGGTACAGGAACCCTTCGACCTGCCACTTGGAGTAACATATCATGGAGCGATCTTGAGGGGGGAGGATAGGATGATGAAGAGCTGGACAGGTCGGGGCGGGGCGCTGGCGGCCCTGCTGGCGAGCCGGGATGCCTCGGCCCCTGCCGGTGAGCATGATCGAGTGGGCGCCTGGGGGCGGCTGTTGGGCCATGGCTGGCTGATTCTGCTGCTGGCCGTGGCCAGGGTCTATCTGGGGTGCGCCGCGCCGGCCGTTGACCGGTCAATGCCGGCATAGTATCACCCATGCACGAGATCTCCCTGTGTGAAGGGATCCGGGGGGTGATCGAAGAGAACGCCAGGCGCCACGCATTTCAGCGGGTGAAGCGGGTCTGGCTGGAGATCGGCGCGCTCTCCTGCGTGGAGGCCGAGGCGATGCGTTTCGCGTTCGCTGCGGTGATGCGGGGTTCACCGGCCGAGCAGGCCCGTCTGGAGATCATCGAGGTACCCGGGCGGGCCTGGTGCGAGCAGTGTGGACGGAACGTGAGCATAAGCGAATACTACGATCCCTGTCCCGGGTGCGGAGGATTTGCCCTCCGGGTCACCGCTGGCGAGGAGCTACGGGTCAAGCGCCTGGAAGTGGAATAGGTCGAATTAGAAAAGCTACCCCATGAGCATGGGAACAGAGGTGTGACATGTGCAGCGTATGCGGATGTGGCGAGGGCGAGGCCCATATCGAGGGCCAGGGCCCTGAGGGTCACCACCATCACCACCACCACTCGGAGACCGGGGAGGGCTCGACACGTCTGCTGGAGGTCGAGCAGGACATCCTGGCGCAGAACGACGCCTACGCGGCCGCCAACCGCCGGCTGTTCGACGAACGCGGCATACTCGCCCTCAACCTGGTCTCCAGCCCGGGTTCCGGCAAGACCTCCCTGCTGACCCGCAGCATCGACGCGCTGCGGGGGGAGTGGACGATCTCGGTCATCGAGGGCGATCAGCAGACCGCCAATGACGCCCAACGGATCCGCGCCAGCGGGGCCGCCGCGGTGCAGATCAACACCGGCAAGGGTTGCCACCTGGATGCCCATATGGTGGGGCACGCCCTCGAGACCCTGCAACCGCCGCCCGACAGCCTGCTGTTCATCGAGAATGTGGGTAACCTGGTCTGTCCCGCCCCCTTCGACCTGGGGGAGGCCCACAAGGTGGTCATCCTCTCGGTCACCGAGGGCGACGACAAGCCCCTCAAGTACCCGGATATGTTTCATGCCTCGGACCTGCTGCTGATCAACAAGATCGACCTGCTGCCCTATGTGGAGTTCGATCTGCAGGGCTGTATCGCTGCCGCCCGGCGGGTCAACCCGCGGATCAAGGCCCTGCAGCTCTCGGCCAGCAGCGGCGAGGGCATGCCGGACTGGTACGCCTGGCTCGCTGCCGCCTACCGGTTCGAGCGCAGTGGCCGCCCCGCCGGCGCGCAGGGACGCTAGGACCGGCCCATGTGTCTGGCGATCCCGGCCAGGGTGGTCCTGGGGGAGGTGCGGCGGAGGTCTCCCTGGTGCTGCTCGAGGATCTGGCGCTGGGCGACCATCTGCTGGTCCACGTGGGCTACGCCCTCGCCAGGGTCAGCGAAGAGGATTCCTGGATACCCTCGCCCTGTTCGCCCGCACGGAGTTCTAGCCCCAAAGTTGCATCCGGACACATCAAACCTATCCCAATAGGCTGGGCCATTGATGCAGTCCAAATCCACCTGAGAACAGCCATTCCGGCACGCTCATCGCGTCCCTAGATGCAACTTCGGGGTTTGTGTGGAAATACATTAGGGGTTTCGTTGACCGTGGCTTTCGATTGACCAATGAGGATATTGCGCACCAACGCACGGTATTATTCAAATTTTCCATGATCTGGGGTGTGTGCGGCCCCGGCCCCATGGGTGTTAGGCCCTATCCCATTGAGAGGTGCGCGTATCCGGATCGGGGCCGGGTCGGAGACGGGTCGAGGAGACCTTGAGCTGGGCCCCTCTCTGGTGCGCGCTGCTGGATGACCTGGCCGCCCTGGCATGCGCCGGCCGAGGTTGAACCTTCAGCCCCCGACCGGTATCTTGTCAGGGTGCATTCATCACGCCGGGCCGATGGGGACACCACTCTTTCTCCAGGCATTCGCTGGGGCTGGGTCCGAGAATGAGTCCGTTGGAAGGAGTTCTGGATGGCGAAAAAAAGGCCTTCGAGTCGTAGCAAGAGAGTCAAAGCCCGGAAGGCCCCCGGATCCCCAGCGGGCCCGGCCAGAGCGGCCAGGAAGGGCGCTGACGGGTCGTCGTCCCGGCCCAAGGCTAAACCGGTGGCGAGGGCCTCTACGCCACTTGAAGCGGAGGCGGCCCCGGGCCTTGCCCCCACTCCCCCGTCACCGGCTCAGCCTCCACCAACTCCCGAGCCGGAGGCGGCCATCCCCGAGCCCTCCGAAGCGACCCCGGCTGCGGCCCCGAAGCCGGTGAACGAGGCGTTGGCCAGGACCGGCTCGAGGACCGGGAAGGCGCTGGCCGGGGCCAAGGGGGTGACAACACCTCCAGCCAGTCCCAAAAGGACCCCGAAGGCAGCTGCCAAGGGTCCAGCGCCGGCGGCCAAGCCTCCACCAACTCCCGAGCCGGAGGCGGCCATTCCCGAGCCTCCCGAAGCGACCCCGGCTGCGGCCCCGGAGCCGGTGAACGAGGCGCCCGCGCCGGCGGCCCCTGAGCCCACCCCGCCCACGCCAGAGGCGCCCACCCGCGCTCCAGATAGAACGGAGAGGAACGCTCCCCTGGCCATGCCGGCTCAGGCGGAGTCTGTGCATGTGGAGGAGCCGGTGCCCGACCAGACGCCGGAGGAGCAGCCGGTGGCCGCCCACCACCCCGAGCTGTTCATCGTCCATATCAGCCCGGAGATGGCGCCGGTGGCCAAGGTGGGGGGGCTGGCGGACGTGGTCTTCGGCCTCACCGGCGAGCTGGCGATCCGTGGCAACCACGTCGAGATCATTCTCCCCAAATACGACAACCTGCGCTACGACCACATCTTCGAGTTGCACGAGGTCTACCGGGATCTCTGGGTGCCCTGGTACGATGGGGCGGTCCACTGCAGCGTCTTCTTCGGTTTCGTGCATGGGCGCAAGTGCTTTTTCATCGAGCCCCACTCCCAGGACAACTTCTTCAGCCGCGGCAGCGTCTATGGCTTCCCCGACGATATCCTGCGCTTCGTCTTCTTCTCCAGGGCGGCCATGGAGTTCCTCTGGAAGTCCGGCAAGCACCCGGACATCATCCACTGCCACGACTGGCAGACATCCCTGGTGCCGGTGCTGCTCTACGAGATCTACCAGCGGCTGGGCATGAGCCATCCGCGGGTCTGCCTGACCATCCACAACTTCAAGCACCAGGGGGTCACCGGCATGGAGATGCTGCGCGCCAGCGGCCTCCACGACCCGGAACGCTACTTCGATTTCAACCGCCTGCGCGACAACAACAACCTGCACGCCTTGAACCTGCTCAAGGGTGGCATCGTCTACTCCAACTTCATCACCACCGTCTCCCCCCGGTACGCCACCGAGACTCGTGACCAGGGCCAGGGGTTCGGCCTGGAGCCGACCCTGCACACCCACCATGTGAAGTATGGCGGCGTGCTCAACGGCATCGACTACGACGTCTGGAACCCGGAGATCGATTCGCTGATCCCGGTCAACTACGGGGTCGATCGTATCGATGCGAAATATGACAACAAGCGGGCCCTGCGCCAGCGTCTGATGCTGGCGGACAACGACAAGCCCATCGTCGCCTTCATCGGCCGTCTCGATCCGCAGAAGGGGCTGGAACTGGTGCGTCACGGGATCTTTCAGTCCCTGGAGCGGGGCGCCCAGTTCGTGTTGCTGGGTTCCAGTCCCGACCCGGCCATCAACGCCGACTTCTGGAACCTCAAGGGGATGCTCAACGACTCCCCCGACTGCCACCTGGAGATTGGCTATGACGAGGAGCTGTCACACCTGATCTACGCCGGTGCGGACCTGCTGCTGGTGCCCAGCCAGTTCGAGCCCTGCGGTCTCACCCAGCTCATCTCGCTGCGCTACGGCACCATTCCGGTGGTGCGCGCCGTGGGAGGGCTGGCGGATACCGTGTTCGACAAGGACAACTCCCATCTCCCCCTGCACGAACGCAACGGCTATGTCTTCGAACACTACGATCAGGCGGGGCTGGAATCGGCCTTGGGCCGCGCCATCGACTGCTACTTCCAATGCCCCCGGGACTTACGCGAGTTGATCCGCAACGCCATGCGCAGCGACTACTCATGGAACCACCCGGGGCAGGACTACATGAACATCTACGACTATATCCGCGACAAATAGGCGGGTCCCTGGCTGACGGGTCCTGCCAGCACCCCCACACATCCCTCGAAAAGAACAGGCAAAAAATGAGAATCTATAATCTGTTCCCCCTGCTGGCGGGTCCCCTCCCGAACTGGACGCCCCACCTGGAACGGGCCGCCGACATGGCCTTCGACTGGATCTATGTCAACCCCATACAGCAGTCCGGCCGCTCCGGCAGCCTCTACTCCATCGCCGACTACTTCCAGATCGACAGGCGCTTCCTCGAGCCCCGCTCCCGGCGCTCCCCGCAACAGCAGGTGGCGGACTGCATGGTGGTGGCCAGTGGCCTCAAGCTGCGCATGATGACCGACCTGGTGATCAACCATTGCGCGGTGGATTCACCCCTGCTCAAAAAGCACCCCGAGTGGTTCAGGTTCGAGCAGGGCAGGCCAGTCAATCCCTCCTGCCTGGAGGACGACGGCAGCCGCACTGTGTGGCGTGACCTGGCACAGTTCGACCACGCCCACACCAGCGACCCGGAGGGGCTGCTGGAGTACTGCTTCGAGGTGGTGGAGTACCTGTTGGGTCTGGGCTTCCAAGGGTTGCGCTGCGATGCCGCCTATCAGCTGCCCACACCCTTCTGGCGACGCCTGATCGAACGCACCAAGGCAAGCCACCCGCAGGTGGTGTTCCTGGCCGAGACCCTGGGGTGCGGCCCGGAGCAGACCCGGGAGACCGCCTCCGCCGGTTTCGAGTATATCTTCAATAGCTCCAAGTGGTGGGACTTCGAAAGCCCCTGGTTGCTGGAACAGTACGAGCTGACCCGGGACCTGGTACCCTCCATCAGCTTTCCCGAGAGCCACGACACCGAACGGCTCTACGCTGAATCCGGCCATAACGTCGCTGTGCTCAAACAGCGCTACCTATTCGCGGCACTCTTCTCCGGCGGCGTGATGATGCCCATTGGCTATGAGTTCGGCTTCAGCAAGCGCTTGCACGTGGTCAAGACCCGGCCCAGCGACTGGGAGCCGGCGGTGGTCGATCTGTGTGACTTCATCCGTCATGTCAACCGGGTCAAGGCCGGCTATCCGGTCTTTCAAGAGGAGAGCCTGCTGCAACGCCTGGACCACCCCAACCACAACCTGCTGTTGCTGTGGAAGGCCTCCAACCGGCAGCGGAGTCAGGCGCTGCTGATCATCAACAAAGACCCCTGGAACTGGCAACACTTCCACTGCGACGACCTCTACCATTGGGTACAGGCCGACCCGCCGCTGCTGGATGTCTCACCCGAATGGGCCATGGATCACCTGCCCACCCCCTTCGACTTCGACCTGTCGCCCGGCATGGGTCGGATACTGGTCACCGCCGTGCAACAGGGCCAAACCACCTCGGAGTGAAGCGGGTCCGCCCGTCCCGAGCCCCAGCCCGTCATATCGCCCCGACGGCGGCCCGCAGGGGCGCGGTCGTCCGGTCCTTGATTCAATGTAAACCAAACACTAACATGATAGTGTGATCAATACACTTATGGCGGGGCGGCATGTACTGTTATCCATACCCCCACCCGGCGGTGACCGTGGACATCGTGATCTTCACGATCCGGGACCGGCAGTTGAAGCTGTTGCTGATCCGCCGGGCAGGTGAACCCTATCGGGGACGCTGGGCGCTGCCGGGAGGCTTCGTGGCCGAGGATGAAGACCTGGAACAGGCCGCGCGCCGGGAGCTGGAGGAGGAGAGCGGGGTGGCCGGCGTCTACCTCGAACAGCTCTATACCTTTGGCAAGCCGGATCGAGATCCCCGTGAACGGATCATCACGGTGGCCTATTACACCCTGATCCCCTCCGGGAAGATGCGCCTGCGCGCCGCATCCGATGCCGAAGCGGTGGATTGGTTTGGCCTGGATGAGCTGCCGGAACTCGCCTTCGATCACCGGCAAATCGTCGACATGGCCCATGCGCGCCTGGTCGCCAAGCTCGACTATTCGACCATCGCCTTCCAATTCCTGAACCAGACCTTCACCCTCGCCGAGCTGCAGTCGGTCTATGAAATCATCCGGCAGGCGCCCCTGGACAAGCGCAACTTCCGCAAATGGGTGCTCGCCATGGAGCAGATCGAGGAGACGGGAGAAGAGCGGCGGGACGGCCCCCATCGTCCGGCCAGGCTCTACCGGGTCATCCGGCCCGGAACCCTGGCCATAATCAAGTAGAGAGCTGTGAGGTCTTATAATAAGGCATTCCCATCGCTGGTATTAGGCGATGGCAAGGCCCCTGAGAATCGAATATGCGGGCGCAATCTATCATGTCACGTCCCGTGACGGATCATCGGGAATGCTTTTCTCATGATGAACAAGCCCGGTTGTCCTGGCTGAATGTTTATACCCAGGTTTGCTTTCGCTTTAACTGGCGTTGTCATGCGCTGGCGCCGGATGGGCAATCATGACTCTACAGTCAGCGCGCAGTCAGGCATCTTGAGGAGGATGCGTGATTGCAAGACTTCAAGACTTGACCGTATGCCGTAACCGGCTGTTTTTCTTACGGGTTAAAGTCCCGTGAAAGGAGTTGTCCGTACACCTTTCTAGCACCGGGAAGCAGCGTCCGAGTGATCGGGGGTTGTGAGTTTCCCAAG
>Ga0114931_10003278_pt1 | contig 20529 bp, 18 predicted proteins | sample 2SBtaG_FD_89579 | JGI IMG/M metagenome (GOLD analysis project Ga0114931, IMG submission 89579) | Deep subsurface microbial communities from Kolumbo volcano to uncover new lineages of life (NeLLi) - 2SBTROV14_V59a metaG | ecosystem: Environmental > Aquatic > Marine > Volcanic | place: Kolumbo...
CATCCGCTCCTCCAGCACCGCCTTCAGCGCCACGGCCCCGGCGTGCCGATAATCCTCGCCCCAGTCGATCCCTTGTGCTCGCATGGCCTTCATCATCCGGAACGCGCGCGGTAAACTCTTGATCGTCGCAGTCCGTGACATTGGGGGGTGCTCCTGCTCAGGGGACGTCAACAGCCCAAGGAGTACCTCCCTCTAACCCCTGACACAAAATCTCGTACATCACCCATGGGCCGGCGCCCTTGACACGACCCGGGTGCAACCACATTATCCCCAGCGTCACCAGCGCTCGGAATCGCGGGCGCGGCTTGGCCCGGGGCCGTAGCTCAGTTGGGAGAGCGCGACGTTCGCAATGTCGAGGTCAGGGGTTCGATTCCCCTCGGCTCCACCAAATCCCGACCGTTCATTCATAGATGCTCGCACGGGCCTTTCGCCGGCCCGGGCGGTCTCGCTCTTGTCCCGTTCAGGCTGTTTTCCGAAGCGCCGGTTGGCCACGGCGTCGCGCCCGACGATGGCCGCGCCATGCCCGCCGGGAAGAGACGAGGATAACCGCGCAAGCACCCGCAACTCGCTGGTCGTGCCGCCGCTGGCGCTCGCGGCTCCCTTTGACGGCAGCCTGGTCGCCGCCGTCGTCGTGACACAGACGCTCGTCGAGCTCCTGGCGGAACTCGCCTATATTCGCTTCGTGCCGAGGCTGTGGACCTCTCGCGCAAAGAGCCGAACCGATCGCTTCGATGCCGGTGCGCCACGCCCAAGCAATCAGCCTTCGAAACCCCGCCGATCTCGCGACGTCTAAGGCGTTGATTTCTCGGACTTCTCATTGCCGTACCATTCACTCGACTTCGGTTGTGTCGGAGAATGTGGACTTCCAGAGAATGAAACCCGGGCGAGACAGGGGCCCGGCGGCCCTCGCCTTGTTCGGACACTTCGCGGCGAACGCCCAAATTCAGCGGGCTTCAGAGGGCGGCAAAGGCCGAATGGAGGATGTCCGTACTTGGTAGATTGGCGGGGAGTGAGATTCGAACCCACGATACGAGGGTACCCGTATCTAGGCTCTCCAGGCGTGCGTCTTCGACCGCTCGGCCACCCCTCCGCGTCCGGATGACAGAGCGTGCGGTCATTACGAAGCGGGTAGACGCGCTGCGCATCGACCTTGGGTGCTTTCTGCCACAGCTTTGCGGGCCTCCTCCATCGCCTCACACACCGCCTCCCCCACCGCGGCGGAGTAGCCGTCGGGCTCGCTTCTCTGCAGCAGGTCACCGTAGGCTTCTACCCATTCATCGAGATGATTGGTGATGAAGCCCTGAAGGTGCGCGACCACTTCGATTGGCGTGGCCGCACGGCGTTCGACCCCCTCGAGGACCCAGCCGACGAATGCCAGCATGAAGCCCAAATGATCCCCGGGCAGATGCGGCGCACGCAAAATGGGCTCGGCATCGAGTTCCCTATGCCGGAACCCGAAGCGGCCGTAGATCGCTTCGACCGCGGACGCGCCATCAAAGCGTGCAGGCGGAAAATGCCAGCAACCACCGATCCTTTTCCGTCGCTGGAACACGTGCTCGTAAGGAGGGATGTAGAGCCCGGACTGCGGAATGCAGAACCTGTCGTAGAAGGACTGCCGGAGCGCTGCCAGCGAGCAGCCCGACGCACGGCCGGAAGCCTGCAACTGGGCGCGGACGCGCTCGTCCGGCGCGCACAGGAGGAGCGCGCTGGCTGCCAACGCATAGCGTGCAGCCCCGCCCCCCAACCGTCCGGCTGTCCGCCCTTTCACGCGACCCGGGTCAGACATGTGACAGACGCGCCCTGGTATCATAGAAGGATACGCTGCCTCCCACCGGATCCATCACGGGCATCTGCTCCACCGTCGGATCGTGGCGCATGATGGGGTTGAGATGGATGCCCGCCGCACGGATCTTGTCCGGCTCCGTGCGCTTGCCGTCGATCTCCACGGCGCTCGCTCCATAGCCCCAGTGCCCGTAGCCGACCGAAAAGGTGATCACGTCGAGGCGAATACCTTCTCGCAGTTTCACGCGTCCCTTGTGCTTGCCCTGCGGAGTCTCAACCCAGGCCAGATCACCGTCCCTGAAACCGAGCTTTTCACCCGTCGAGCGGTTGATCTCGATCCAGTTCTCCGGCTGGATTTCGCGCAGAATGGTGTTCGACACCAGCCGAGAATGGGTCTGGATCGAGCCTTTGTAGGTCAGAATCGTGAACGGCCATTGATCGGCGGGATCGAGCGTGGCGAGCGTCGTGCCCGCCATCGTGGTCGGCTCCACCCAGCCGGAAACGCCCGAAAAACGTTCGCCGGTGATAGCGTTGCGCGACAGCGCCACTTCCTCGGCATAAAGCGACAGGCGCCTGGTGAAGCGGTGGCCAAGTTTGTCCACATCCCAGCGCTTGGCAACCGACTCGAAGCGCACACCACGAGCCAGCACCTTGAGCACGCGCGGCCATTCGTCCTCGGGCAGGGCATCGGCAAAGCGCTGGTGGAAGGGCTCGAGATCGCACACCGCCAAGTCTTCGGCATCCGCCGGCGCAACCGGTTCACCATCAGTATAGGCGACATTGGCCGTCGCTTTCAGGTAGTAATCCTCGCCCCTGTGCAGCGGCCACAGATAGCCCTTGGCGTCGGGAATGGCCTTATCGCCGAAGCCGGGCAGGCCGAGCGCCTCGGCCACGTCGATCAGGAACGTCTCGTAGCCGAAATGGCGGTCGTCGGCTGTCTTCCCGGTGAGCGGCTCGATCACCGGCCAGCGCACCGAGGTGCCCTTGACCAGCGTGGTCTCGTGCATGCCGATGTGCACCCAGCGTTCCATGAAGGTCACGTCGGGGACGATGTAGTCGGCGTACATGCTGGTATCGCCGATCACGATATCGGAGGCGATGATCAGCGGAATGTTGGCCGGGTCCTTGATCTTCTTGATCAATTCCTCGTTGTGCTGGCCCGGCACGGAATAAAACGGCGTGGCCATGTGCCAGATCAGGATATCCACCTTGTACGGATAACCGGCCACGGCCGAAGGCAGAATCTCGCTGTAGATATTGAACGTATGCGGGAACCAGGGACGGCGCGCGGGATAGGGGCTCTGCCCCGTTTCGCGATGACGCCGGTACTCGCTCGAGGCCTCGTAATACGAGCCCTCCCGGGTGAGCTTCACTCCCTTGGGCTCGGAACCTTCGGGTATCGTATTCAGGTCATAGCGGCCGGTCATCGTCTCGAAGCCGCCGCCGCCCGCCGAGATGCCGCCCTTCCAGTTGAGATTGCCAATCAGCACGTTGAGCATGTGCAGAGCAAGGCCATTGTAGAAGCCGTTCGGATGCTTCGCCACACCACGGTAGAATTCACTAGCGGCGCGTCGGCCGTGCGAGGTGAACTCGCGCGCCAATTCGGCGATCTTCGCCGCCGGGATGCTGCAGATTTCGGCATATTCGTCGAGTGAACGACTCCGCGCCGACTCCTTGAGCAGGCGGAAGGTGGTCTTAACTGTGATGCCACCCACCTTGCCGGCGTAGTCGTGGCGCGCCTTGCGGGGTTGCGACGCGAGTTCGGGCTCGCCGCTCACCTCGCCGATGACGATATGATCTTCATCGTCTGCCGCCAAGCCCGCCTCCGCGGGCGACAGAAACGCGCCCTCGCGGGGATGGCCGGCCTGGGTGATGACCAGGAAGCTCGCGTCGGTGTGCGACAGCTCACCGGCCGCTTCCGCTGCGGCCTGATTCGGAAAGCTCAGATAATCGGCGTTGTACCGACCGTTGTCGATCATCCAGCGGATCATGCCCATGGCCAGGGCGCCATCGGTGCCAGGTTTGATCGGCACCCATTCGGCGTAGTTGCCGATCACGCCACCGCGGTGACAGACCGGGTCGACGACCACATAGCGGGCACCACGCGCCCGCGCCTCGGCGACATATTTGGCCACCGTCTGCATCGGGAAGTTGGCGTCTCCCGGCGAGGTGCCCCAGAACATCAGGAAGTCGGCACCCAGGATGTCTGGCTTCACAGCGTGTTTGTGCGGGTAGACCATGTCGGTGGCGATATGGTGACTGATCTCGCACACATTGGTGTGTTCGTACTCGTTGACCGTGCCGAAAGCCCTGGCAAACCGCTTTTGAACGGCGCGGCGCGTGGCCTTGATGCGCCCACCCTGGGTGACCAGGCCGTTGGTCCGCATCCCCAGCTCCGGAGCGTCGGGATCCATGGGTTCGTTGCGCCGCGCATGGAGGCCGCGGAACCCCAGTACCTCGAGATCCCGGCTCTTCGGATCGCTGGTATCGGCGAAGATGCGTCCGCCTTCGATGACCTCCTTGATCAGCCGGTCCCAGGAGATCGGCTTCCACTTGTTTTCGCCACGCGCGCCGGTGCGTTTGAGGGGCACGGTCACGCGATAGGGATCGTAGACCGTCTGCAGCCCCGTGTTGCCGCGCGCACAGACAGTCCCCGGCAACCGCGCCGTGCTGGCGAGCGGCATGTCGTAGTTGAGATAATCCGAACGGCAGTTGGCCTGATAGGGATTGCCGATGATGCGCTTGATGCGCCCCGAATTGCGGTCGATCTTGACCCTGAGCCCGCATTCGCTGTGGCATTGGAGATCCACAGTGTGGCGCAGGAGAAAACGGGGATTCGGCTTGTGCTTGCCGGTCTTGGGATCGAGCAGCCACTCCGGATCGGTCGAACGGCCGTAAACGGGATGGCGCGCCCGCTCCCCCCGGTCATTCAAGGGGATCATGTGATAGAAGACATCGGAATAGCCGGCAACCCCGCCGCCCACGCCGGCGGCGGCACAGAGCTGAAGAAAGCTGCGACGGTCAACCATGGTATGCGCTCCCTTTGGCGGACATGGCGGGCGCTCCTTTGACGGATCGATCAGGATTGGCGGGACGCTCTAGAGAAAGGATCGACAGTAACAGGGCGAGCAGCCCGACCATGAAGAGCGCGCTGAAGCCCGTGTACCACAGGACATGATCGTTGGGCTGGAACGCCAGATACGAGGCGCCGCTGCGGTTAAGGGCCTGCCCACCGATCATAATGAAATAGCGCACCGCGTAACTGCCCCAGAGGATACCGGCCGCCGCGAGATAGTAGAAAACCTTGTTGCGGCCCAGCGGGCTCATGAGGACCGTGATCGGCAGGAGAAAGCCGACGATCCACCAGTTCCACAAAATCGCCTGAGCGTAAGGTCCCATGAACAAATTGGCGGCGCGGAGTTCCGCCACCGTGCCGAAGCGCCCCAGCCACCACAGCCAGCCAGCCCAGACGACCATGGTCAATGTCACCGAAGCAGCTGCCACAGGGCGGAGGCTTGGGTCGATGGGAATCCGCTGGCCCGTGGCCATGCGTTTCAGCAGTGGAACGAACAGCATTAACACCACCGCGCCCTTGGCCACGGCGATGAAGAAGAAGATCAGCATCTGCGCCGGCGAATTCCATACCGGCACACCGTGCTCGTTCATCAGGAAGATGCCGGAGTAGATTGCCGCGAAGAGCCCGAGCAGTAACATCGCCGCCAGCACGGCCCTGTATAGCGTGGGCCGCTGTTCGAGGCGCCAGAATCGCGTCCACAGGCTGAAGAAATCGGCTAGGGGCCGCAGTCTCGATGGCAGGCGCTCGATCGAGCGTCCAAGTGCCGCCACGTCCATCGATTGGAAGGTCAGCCACCAAGCGCCCATCAAGAGCAGCGGCAACCCTGCATTCCGACACCTCGCGCCCGTTCGACAAACCGACGTCCGGGCGGATCGCGGTCAAGGTCATCAACCACCTCGGCGACGAGGTGATGAAGGTGTTTGGGGTGGGGTGATGATGGCCTATATAGGTTCACATGAACGCCGCCGCGCTTAAGCTTCGCAACGCGCCGATCGTGGAAGCGGTGCTGGATATCGATTGCGATACGCCAACCGATTTCGACCTCGCTTCGATCGAGGAGACGACGTACGAGCGCCTTCGCGATCGGTATCCCAAACGTCGTAAACGGTATTCGAGTGCGTTCGAAATCGAGATGAAACCCGAGGCCTCGTCTCAACTTTCGGCCCACCACACCGTTCAAGCGTTTCAATTCCTTCATGACGATGAAAAACAACTCGTGCAAGTTCGCAGCGACGGATTTTCCTTCAATAGGCTGGCGCCATATGAAAGCCTCGACGTTTACCTTCCCGAGATTGAGCGGACGTGGCGGGCCTATGTGGAGATCGCGGCGCCCGTCGAGACGCGGGTCCTGCGCTTGCGCTACATCAATCGCATCCTCTTGCCGATGGAGGGTGACCGGGTCGAACTCGACGAATACTTCAAGATCGGCCCACGCCTGGCGGACGAGGAGGCCATGGACTTGACGGGCTTTTTCATTCGGCACGCCGCCGTGGAGAAGAATACCGGCTATCAGATCAACTTGGTCCTGACCGCTCAGGACCCGGATGGTGACAAGTTGCCGGTCATTCTCGACATCAGCGTCGCGAACCCGCTCAGGGAGGAGCCTGGAAACTGGGAGAGCATCCAGAAATCCGTGGCTTCTTTGCGAACCTTGAAGAACCGGATATTCCAAAATACGTTGACCGAGAAATGCTTGCAGTTGTTCCGATAATAGACGCTTTGTCGGCTGTTTCTCCCGCGCCCGCGGCGTTCTATACCGACAGCAGCGCGGTCTCGCCGGAGGCCGTCGAGGTGCGCGAGGCTGTGCTGAAGGCCATGCGCGAGGTCGAGCAATCGCAAGCGCTGTTCGCCAAGAAGGCGGACGCGATTTCCGACTTGCGGACGCTGGTGGACGAGTGCTCGGAAGAAGGTTGGGACGGTTATGGCGCCGCCGCGATCGACCGTGACGCCGTTGTCTTGGCCGAGGGTTTCTTGCGGGCATTACCCGACCGGATATCCCTTCCCGAGCTTGCCGTCGAACCGGACGGATCGATTTCACTCGACTGGATTCGTTCGCGCTCCCGCTTATTTTCCGTAAGTGTCGGCCGCGGTAGTCGCCTCGCCTTCGCCTGGTTGGACGGAACCGACAGCGGGCACGGCGTCGCGCGTTTCGATGGGCAGAACGTCCCGCGGCGGATTCTGCAAGGTATCCAGGCGGTTATGGAGCTCCAGCATGTTGCCCTCCGGGCTCCCTGAGGTCGTCGCGGACGATGAGGACCTCGCTCGGTTTCTGACCTCGTCGAGCCAGTTCACGGCGAGCGCGGTGAAGCCGGTAGCGTTCCTCCCGGTGCCCAGAGACCGGGAAACATCGATGTTTCGCCATGGGTCCGAGCCACGCGCGGCGTTGTGGGAGGTCGGTGACGAATACGCGGCCGGAAGCCGGACTATTCACGGCGCGGCCATCGTCACGGCCGGCGCCATCGGGAGGGCGGGGTTGGACGTGTGTTCCGATGAGCCGCCGCCACGGCACGCCACTATCAGAGGCTGGCCCTGGCTCGAAGACGATCCGGCGCTACAAAAGGCAAAGCAAAAGGAACGCGCGGCGCGGGTCGCCAGGGAGGCGAAATTGGTGCGTCGATGAAGATAGCGCTCTTGTAAGGGGATGAACTTCCGCATCGCGGTGGTCGATGAAGCCCAGGATATCGGCGTCGCCGAGCTGCGCTTCTTTGCCGCGCTCGGGATCAACTATCGAACGTCGCACCAGATTCGCGCCCACGCCGATCGCCTTCTCCCGCCGTCGCTGAGCGATGTGGACGGGATCGTCGAGAGCCGGCGCGGCGCGGTATCGGTGTTCAACGGTCCCGACCCTACCGTCGCCGTGTTCGACGACCCGGATCGGGAAGCCCGGGCGGTGGGCGATTGGATCGCCGCGCGCCTCGACGATGGCGTTGCGGCCCACGGTACCGGCCACTCGAAAGACGTCGAGAACGTCGCTGGGACCCCGTCGCGCTCGGCGGCGTCGCGCGCCATGCCTCGCGCACGAGAACGGCGGCCCCGAAGGGCCGCCGCTTTTTGCCCTACCTGGGCCGTGGATCAGGCGCGAACGCGTCCGCGCCGTCGCATAGCCACCCCCAGCCCCACAAGGCCGAAACCGAACAGCGCCAGGGTGGCGGGTTCTGGGACCTGGGCCACGCTGGCCGCGAAGGTCGTGCTGGTGTTGCCGAGCGAGAGCACGAAACCGGTGCCGTTCGGTACCGCGCCCAGGCCCGACGCAATCCCGACGACCGAGAAATCGGCGCCGACGGTCACGTTGCCGGTCACTTGAAAAACATCGAGCACGTCGCTGGGACCGGGCACGAAGCCGAGCACCACCTCGATGACGCCACCAAGGAAGCTCGCGTCGCCGTTGACCACGATTTGGTCGAGATCGGCGAGGCTGTTGGCCTCGATGCGCAGCACGCCGTCATTGAAGATGAAGTCGCCGTCGATGACGATCCTGCCGGTCGAGAAGCCGGGATCGATGACGCCGCGGTTCACCGTCACGTTACCCACCAGGGTGCCGTTACCCTTGATCGTGCCGCCGTTGCCAACCTGGATATCGGTCGCCTTGACGGTGCCGCCGGAGAGCTCGACAAGGCCGTGGCCGGCATCGGCCAAGGTCACGTCATTGATGCCGACGCCGAGGAAGCCGCCGGCGTCGAGCATCGACCCGACATCCTGGACCCGAACGACGCCTTGGGCGCCCGGCCGATCGCCGACGAAGACCATGGATTGGCCATCGGCATTCTCGAACACGACCTTGCCCCCGTGGTCGATGTTGAGCGCGCCCTTGCCCATTTCGAGACGCCCGATCGAGCCGAAGCCCTTGTCGCCCTTGACGAGAAGCCCGGAGCCGGCGCCGCTGACGTTCAGCGTTCCGTCGCCCATGGGGCCGAGGATCGAACTGCCGCCCAGCGAAAATCCGGCGAATTCAGAACCCGCGGCCCCTGTCGCGTCGATCGTGAACGTCGCGCCGTTCGTGACGTTGACCGTGCCCGTTCCCTGATTGGCGCCAACGGTTAAAAACGCCCCCTGGTTCGGAAAGGAGAAACCGGGCGGACAATCGGATGTGCAGGCGCCGGCCAAGGCGATCGACGCGTTCGACCCGTCCAGGTTGACGACGTCTGCTTGGCCCGCACCCGAGCCGACGTTCAGGAACACCGACCCGGTGACGGTTCCGCCCGTATTGACGTTGAGCGTACCTTTTCCCGTACCGCCGCCGCCGCTGGTGGTGGCGACATTGAATTCGGCGTTCTTGCCCGTAAACGACAGCTTCCCTTGGTCCGTTATGGCCATCACGCCTTCACCGTCGCGACCGACGCGGCCGAAGGCGAAGTCGCTGTTCACGTTCAATTCGGACCCCGGACCCGAGATATTGACCGTTCCCTTGCCGCCGGCATTGCGCCCGACCTGGAAACCCGCGCTGATATTCTCATCCAGCGTGGCCCCGAGCGCGTCGATCAAGACCTTGCCGCCGTTTTCGATATTGAGCGTGCCCGTCCCGTCGCGCCCGACGGTCAGGAAGGCACCGGCGCCGGCGCTATCGACGCCTTCGACGCGAAGCGTCGAGGCCGTGCCCAAGCCGTCGGCGCCGGTGACCGTCACCGTGCCGACCCCGCCGGCGTTGCGGCCGATGCTCATGTCAACGGGATCGACCAGCCCGCCGTCGGCGATTGTCAGGGTTCCGGTGCCGGACTGTCCGACGGTGATGAAGCTGTCCGGCCCCGAAGTGACGATCTTCGAGCCCTGGCCCGAAACCGTCACGGTGCCGATCGAGCCTGCGTTGCGGGCGATTTGGAGCCCCGCTTGCGTCGTGTCGGTGTTGACCGTCTGCCCGGGCCTGATCTCCAGCACCCCGCCGTCGAGGATGGAGAGCGCGCCGGTGCTGTCTCGCGCCACGCGCACGAACCCGGCCTCGAAGTCAAAGCCGCCGGTGAAGCGGCCGTTGTCGTTGGAGGCGATGATCTTCGAGCCAGCGTCGGTGATTGTCGCCGTACCCGAGCCGCTACGGCCGATCTCGAACTGCAGGGTACTCACGATACCGCCGTTCTCGACTAGAAGCGTGCCGGTCCCGCCGCGACCGACCTGGACCGTGTTATCGGCGCCCTTGGTCACGATCCTCGAACCGGCGCCGCTCACGGTCACGGTCCCCGTGGAACCGGACGCCCTCGCGATGTCGAGATTGTCGAAGTTGTTGGACGTCGCTTCGACCACCCCCCCCGCTGGAAACGGCGAGCGTGCCGTCCGAACCGAGTCGCCGACCGACGGCGATCGCGCCGCCGGTGACCCGCGCGGCATTCGTCACGTTAAGGGTGCCCGTGCCTTGATCGCCCACGGTCGTGTTGGCGCTACCCAGCGCCGAGCCGGCCCCATCGACGTTCAGGGTCCCGATTACGCCCGCCGCGCGGCCGATGACCGTGCCGGGGGCGGGGACACTGTCGCCGCCGTTGATCGTCCGCATCCCGTTGGCCGTGTCGCCGACGATCAGCGCGGTCCCGAGCCGAACCCCGTAATCGTTATCCGGGTCCGTGTTATCACCGAAGAAGCTATCGTTTGGCGAAATGAAAAGGTGGGAAGCGCCCGTCGGCACCACAACCGTTGTCGTGAGGGCGAAGTCCTGCGAAATGTCCGTGGGGAGCCCGCCGGAGTCGGTCGGTAACGAAAAAACGTCGGTCCCGGCGTCGATAGCGCCTGGAACCCGGTTCGGATTGGCCCCGCCGAGCAGTGTGGCGCTGCCGCTGAAGACCCCGATCGTGGCGGTTGCGGTGTCCCCGTCAGCTATGCCCCCCCTGTACCTGTAGTCTCCCACCCTTTCCAGGGTCAGGAGATCGCCGGGAGAAATCCCTAGCGCGCCGAGATCGAATGGGAAGGCGCTCTTGGCGCCAGGATCGTTGTTCGTTCGCAGATACGTCGCTTGGGGATCCAGTTTGAAAAAGCCGAGGTCGCCGCCCCGGACGACATCGCCCACATCGATAATAGCGCCGCGCGCCGACGTGGCGACCGCCGTCGCCAGGAGCAGCATTCACAGAGCCGCGCATCGCGGTCCCGATCCACTCGATCCGGCCTACCCGTTCCTCGATCGAAATCGGCGCCAAGCGGTCCCGATCCAACGGTTGGCCTGCTGATCGGCGATGCCCCCGAATGCGACGGAAATCATCTTTTCGCGACTATCTGGCTTCATGGCGCTCCCTTTTCACACTAGATTGGAACAATCGATCATCTCAAGAAATTCGGACTCCTTATGAAGTCGCGGCAAGAGCCATGCCAATCACGCGATTAGCAATCATTCCAACAGCATAAATATTGTGTCGGTACGCGATCCCGCGCCCCGGGCGACGCCTGTAAGCTGTTCCGACTCTGCCATATGGCATAGGAAACGGCGGAAAACGCCCAAACTACAGCGTCTTGGCCAAACGCCGGGTGAATTGGCGATGGAAAACCGTGTAAAGCGCGGCCCTTGTCCGCGGGTCGTGTCCCGGGGCATCGATGACGTCTGTTCCGCCCGAAGGGGAGCGATGGCGGCGGCGGGCCGGGGCGCGATTCGTCCGCATGCCCTGGGTGATGCGGCCCACGGCCAAGGCTCTCTCGCTGGCCGAGCGGATCGACGGGATCTTGCGCGAACCGGAGCTGCTGGCGCGCGGCAATCGCAAACGTTTCGTCCATCTCTCGCTGCCACGGTTCATGCAGATCAGTCCCGAACTGCTGGGCGACGGCACATCGTCACCGCGCCGCGCCGCGTGGCCCGCGAACTGGCGCGGTCTGGCCGGCGGGTGGTGAAGATGCTGCCGTTCGATACACCGATGATCGATATTTCGTCTTCTGGAATCGCCGTATCAGCCATGACAGCTTGAACATCTGGATACGTGGCTTGATCACCGACCTTCTCGGCGATCAGCCGGTTCGCGGAGCGTAAAGGCCGAGCCCCGTGAGCGTCTGGCGCGCGGCAAGCCAGAGATCTTCCTCCGACCGCACCACCTTGCCCATGACGTTCAGGCCGATCAGAAGATTTTGCAAGGCCAGCGCCTTGTCCCGAAGATCACCGCGATCCTCGATCTCGCCGTTGGCGGCGGCGCGGCGAAGAAGATGCTCCAGCCGCTCGAGGCTGCCGAGGACGGCGCGTTCCAGGACCGGCCCCAGAGAGTCGTTCACGCCGACCAGTTCGGCCACGCCGTTGACGGCCATGCACCCCCTGCCCTCCGGATCGCCCGCGCGCGCGCGGCAGAGTCCCCGAAACATTCGGACGAGCAGCGGAATAACGCGCGTCTCGTTATCGACCCGGGACAGAACGCGGTCGGGCGATTGGGCGAAATAGCGCTCCAAAGCCTCCTCGAACAGACCAGCGCGACTGCCGAAGGCGTTGTAGAAGCTCGACCGCGTGATCCCCAGCTTTTCCGAAATCGCCTTTACCGAGCAGGCCGCGAATCCGTTCTTCCAGATTTCGTTCATGACGATCTCGACGGCGCGATCGCGGTCGAACTTGGCGGGTCTACCCATAGCTCATGTTCATCCCTTCATATCCCGATCACGCCCGGTCTAGCGCGATGCGGTTCGGGGGTAAATTTTTTATACACCTGTGGACAAATCGACGAAACATGTATTATACATATATGTACAAAATCCACACTATCGCCATATGGCGGCGTTTCAGAAGTAAAATCAGACTGTTGAACCCCCGCGCCCGGGACACGATACGGCCACGCCCAAACGGATCGGGACCGGAACGCGCCTCGCGGCGAAATCCCGATAATCGACATCATAACCGGAGACACCCATGCCGGAGACACCCAAGACCGCGTTTTTCGTATCGACGGTGACCGTCAAGGACGGCGCGAAATTTCAGGAATACGCCAGGCGCGCGGCGGAGACCCTGGCCGCGCACGGCGGCGCGCTCGTGTTGCGCGGTCGCCTCGACACTGTCCTCGCTGGTGACGCCGATCATCAGGCGGTCGGGATCGTCGCGTTTCCCGACGCGGACGCCCTCGCGGCCTGGTACGCATCGGCCGCCTATCAAGCACTCATTCCCTTGCGCGACGAGGCGGCCGACATGACCCTCACCGCCTATTCGCTTCCCGCCTAGGCGACGGATAGGCGTCAATGACGCCGCGGGGCACGACGGGAGAGCCGCGCGACCACGGCAAGGCGCGGCGTTAGGGAGGCGTTCGGGCATGCGATCTTTTTCCGAAATCGAGGCGCTCGCGGCGCGACGCAAGGGGGGAGCGGGTGCTTTGGAGGGGCGGCTTTCCTTCCCCGCGCCGCGCGGCGAGATCACCGATATCGCCGCTGACCGGTGGCTGTCGGCCATGACCCGATGCGTCTTTCAGGCGGGCTTCAATTGGCGGGTGGTCGAGCGCAAATGGGACCGGTTCGAGGAGGTCTTCGAAGGATTCGACGTTCATCGCTGGTCGATGATGTCCGATCGCAACCTGGATCGGCTGCTCAAGACCGAGGGCATCGTCGCTCATGCCGCCAAGATCAGCTCGGTCGGCGCCAATGCCCGCTTCCTGGTCGCGGTGGCGAGGGAATACGGCAGCGTGGGCGGTTATTTCTCGGGCTGGGAGCGCGAGCGATACTGCCAAAACCTGCGCGGTCTGCGGAAAAATGGGGCGCGGCTTGGCGGGCGGACGGGCCAAACTTTCCTCCGCCGCATGGGCGTGGATACGCTGGTATTTTCACCCGACGTCCTCAAGGCGTTACGCCGCGAGGGCGTGGTCGCCAAGATGCCGGCGTCCCTGAAGGATTTCGATGCCGTTCAAGCGGCGATCGACGCCTGGGGCGAGGAAAGCGGCCGCTCCCTGACGCGGATCAGTCAGATACTGGCCTTCTCCGTCGACTGATGGCGGCGTTCGGCCGCAACCGTGACCCAGGGGCGAAATGCCCGAGAGAGAGCGGCGCGCGCATTTCAAGGGTTGGCCCCGGGTTAGGCGCCGAACCGTTTACGCAGGTCGTCGAGCGCCGGGGGATCGATGGCGCGGCCCGGGATGTCGACCCGCTCCTCGAAATTCTCGATGCCGATGAAGGTCCGGAAGGCGGATCGCGTCGCGTCGTTCCAGCCGCCGTCGATCGCGCCGTCGTAATAGCCGAGCCGGTTCATCATGGCCTGGAACTCGCGCGCCAGCGCCGTGTCGATGGCCACCTTTTCGGCGGCGGGCGTAACCCCGAAGTAAAGCCGGTGGAGACCGAGCAGCCGGCCGAGCTCGGGCAGCGGCTCGGGCGCATCGTCGACCCGCAGATCGACCAGGGTGTCGTCGTGGCCGCCGTAGCCCGCCCCCTTGCGCCCGACGAGCAGCGCCGCCGACTGCTTGCCGCGCCTGTCGCCACCGGCCGTATCACCGGCCGCGAGCGCGGCGAACAGCCGATCGGGCAGCGCGCCCGTGGCGCCGACGAAGGTCTCGGCCATGGCGTCCAGTGTCTCGCCGCCGGTCAAAATATTACCCTGGCAGGCGAAGCCTTCGCCGCAACGTCCGCCGGCCCAATCGGGACAGTCCGCGCCGCTGTGGCTCGCCGCCATGCCATTGGCGTCGACCATGCCGACCTGGCGCTGGTCGCGATCCTCGTCCTCGGCCAACAACCGCCGCAGCGCCTCGCGCGCGGACAGGCCCTCGGCCATCATGGCGAGACCGTTCGGCCCGTAAGACGGATTGGCGAAGGCCTGGGTCGCCACGGCACCGATCTCGGCCCGGACGAAGGGCACGACCATGCCGACGGCGAGGAATTTCGAGGCGACGGCGACGCCGAGGTCGCCGGTCGCCGGGTCGCGGGCGACGATCGAGAAGGTGTGGATGACGGGCGATCGCCGGCGGGTCATGGCCGAGCGCCCCGATCGCCGTCGATAGCGGGTCCAGCCCCATGAGCCGGACTCGGGCGCGCCAGGACCCCGCCGGATGGCGGCCCGCCCGATGGAAATCCCTCTTTCCCGACCCGGCTCGTCGGCCGGGCAGGGATTGGAAACGACGGTCGCGCGGCTCTCACGCGCCGTCGTCGTCGTAGTCGATCCCGACGACCTCCAGGACGGTATCGCCCTTCGGCCGCCGCCAACGAACCTCATCGCCGACCGCGCTTCCCGAAAGCGCCGTGGCGAGGGGTGATATCCAACTGATCCGGCCCTCCCGGGGATCGGCTTCGTCCTCGCCGACGATGGTGAACCGCGACGCCGAGCCATCCTCGTCCAAAACCGCGATCGTCGCTCCGAATCCCACGCGATCCCGGGCTCGATCCCGTGGCGCCTGGACGATCGCCGATTCGATCCGCTTGGTCACGTATCTGATCTGGCGGTCGAGGGAGAACAGCTCGGGCCGTCGGGCTACGGGATCGTTGGTGGAGAGCAAGGTCCGCCGGCGGTCGGTCAGCCGCTCAAGCTCGGCGCGCAGCAGGGCCAGGCCCCGTGGCGTCACGCGGTTCGGAAATGGACTGATCGGCAGTTCGGGCGCGTCGTCGCCGACGGCCTCGCCATCGGCTTCCTTGACGAATGCTCGGCTCATGGCGAGCCTCCTTGAGGCGTCGAGGGTGGCGACCCGCGGGTCCAGTCGCGGGCTCCATGACGGAGACTATCCGCACGGGCATGGTCCGGAAAGGTGTATCGCGCCATGGGTTCGCCCAGGGCGCTCACCCTGTATCGGCCTGGGGCGGAACCTATGTTCGGCGGGGCATATGGAGAAAATAGCGGTCTGTCCCCCATTACTGTTAACATGGGACCGTTGACAGCCGGGCCTCGGGCGCTTAGGTTCCCGGCTTCCCGGCGATCCACCCGATCATGCGCGAGCGAGGACGGCGATGAAGGTCCTGAATTCATTCAAGTCGGCCAAGAAGCGGCACAAGGGCTGTCGTGTCGTGCGCCGCAAGGGCCGCGTCTACGTCATCAACAAGGCCAACCCGCGCTTCAAGGCGCGCCAAGGCTAGGCCGCGCGCCGCCGCGCGTTGACGCGGCGGGGTCGTTTCCAGCACTATGCCATCTCGGTGGCATCGACGCGCGGGCGGGGTCGCGTGCCGGGGTGGGATCGTTTCATGCGCATGCCGGAACCCGACCAGGGCGTGATCGCCCGGCGCGACGAGATCGCGGCGGCGCTCGGGGCATTGATCGGCGCCGACGCGGTGATCGACGACCGGGACGCGCTGCGCGCCTATGAATGCGACGGGCTGACCGCCTATCAGGCCCTGCCGATGCTGGTGGTGCTGCCCGAAACCACGGCCCAGGTTTCGGCGATCCTGCGCTATTGCCACGACAACCGGGTGAAGGTGGTGCCGCGCGGCGCCGGCACCGGGCTTTCGGGCGGGGCGTTGCCGCTCGCCGACGGGGTTACCCTGGGCCTCGGCAAGTTCAACCGCGTTCTCGATGTCGATTATGACAACCGCTGCGTCGTCGCCCAGCCCGGGGTCACCAATCTGGCCATCACTCAGGCGGTCGCGCGCGAAGGCTTCTATTACGCCCCCGATCCGTCGAGCCAGATCGCCTGCTCGATCGGCGGCAACGTGGCCGAGAACTCGGGCGGCGTGCATTGCCTGAAATACGGCGTCACCACCAACAACGTTCTCGGCGTTGAGCTGGTCCTGATTACGGGCGAAATCGTCCGCCTCGGCGGCCGCCACCTCGATTCCGAGGGCTACGACATCCTCGGCGTGGTCACCGGCTCGGAGGGTCTGCTGGGCGTCATCACCGAGGTCACGGTGCGTATCCTGCGGACGCCGGCGACGGCGCGGGCGCTGCTCATAGGCTTTCCCAGCAACGAGGCGGCGGGCGACTGCGTCGGCCGGGTGATCGCCGCCGGCATCATCCCCGGCGGCATGGAGATGATGGACCGGGGCGCGGTGCGCGCGGCCGAGGAATTCTGTCACGCGGGCTATCCGCTCGACGCACAGGCATTGCTCATCGTCGAGCTCGACGGCCCCGAGGTCGAGGTCGACGAGCTGATTGGCCGGGTCCGCGCGATCGCCGAAAATTGCGGCGCGACCACGCTCCGGGTCAGCGAGAGCGAGGCGGAGCGGCTGCGCTTCTGGGTCGGGCGCAAGGCCGCCTTTCCCGCCGTCGGCCGCATCTCGCCCGATTACTTCTGCATGGACGGCACCATCCCGCGCCGCCGCCTGCCCGAAATCCTCAAGCGGATCGCGGATTTGTCCGAACACTACGGCCTCGGCGTGGTCAACGTCTTTCACGCCGGCGACGGCAATCTGCACCCGTTGATCATGTTCGACGCCAACGTCCCCGGCGCGTTGGAGAAGACCGAGGACTTCGGCTCCGACATCCTCAGGGCCTGTGTCGACGTGGGCGGCGTGCTGACCGGCGAGCACGGCGTCGGGGTCGAGAAGCGCGACCTGATGGGGACGATGTTCAGCGACACCGACCTCGAACAGCAGCAGCGCCTCAAATGCGCCTTTGACGGCGACGGCCTGCTCAATCCCGGCAAGCTGTTTCCGACCCTGCATCGCTGCGCCGAGCTCGGTCGCATGCATGTCCATCGCGGGGCGCTCAAGTTCCCCGATCTTCCGCGCTTCTGATGGTCGAGGTCCTGCGCCCCGCCGACGCCGACCAGCTCCGCGAGGCGATCGCCTGGGCGACGGCCGAGGAAACCGCGCTCGAAATTGTCGGCGGCGGCGGCAAGCGCGGGCTCGGCCGGCCGCTGATGACCGAATACCGCCTAGACTGTTCGGCGCTCGCCGGCATCGTCGCCTACGAGCCCGAGGAACTGGTGCTGACGATCCGGCCGGGAACGCCGCTGGCCGAGATCGCGGCGGCGCTCGCGGCCGAGCGGCAGCAGCTCGCCTTCGAGCCGCCCGATCTCGGGCCGCTTTACGGCGCCCAGGCGGGCATGGGGAGCATCGGTGGCGTGATCGCCTGCAATCTCTCCGGCCCAAGGCGGATCAAGGCCGGCGCCGCGCGCGACCATTTCCTGGGCGTCGCGGCGGTGACCGGACGCGGCGAGGCGATCAAGGCCGGCGGCAAGGTGGTCAAGAACGTCACCGGCTACGATCTCTGCAAGCTGTTCGCCGGCGCCCACGGAACCTTGGCGGCGCTGACCGAGATCACTCTCAAGGTGCTGCCGGCGCCCGAAAAGACGCGCACCGTGCTGGTCTTCGGCCTCGACGACGCGACCGCGATCCGGGCGCTGACGGCGGCGCTCGCCAGCCCCAACGAAGTTTCGGGCGCGGCCCATCTGCCGGCCGCCGCCGCCGCCCGCTCGGGCGTCGCCTATGTCGCCGGGGCCGGGGCCGCGGTCACGGCGGCGCGCGTCGAGGGGCCGGCGCGCTCGACCGCCCACCGCTGCGCCGAACTGCGCGCGCTCTTGGGCCGTTTCGGCCCGGTCGAGGAACTCCACGGCCGCAACTCGGGCCTGCTGTGGGCCGAGGTCGGCGACGTCGCGCCGCTGCTGGGGGCGGGCGATCGCGTGATCTGGCGCCTCTCCGTGCCGCCGGCCGAGGGCGCCGAGGTGGTCGCCCGGATCGCCACCGACTGCGAGGCGCTATACGATTGGGGTGGCGGCCTGATCTGGCTGGCGCTCGCGCCACTCGATGACGGCGGCGCGGCGCTCTTGCGCGGTGCCATCGCCGGGGGCCACGCGACCCTGATGCGGGGCGCGGCCGAACTCCGCACAAGGGTACCCGTATTTCACCCCCAGCCGGCCCCGCTCGCCGCCCTCTCGGCCCGCATCAAGCAAGGCTTCGACCCTCGCCGGGTGCTCAACCCGGGCCGCATGTACCAAGGCGTGTGAGGGTCAGTTCGGATTTTGATAATGCAAAGAGAGATTTTCGAACAACGAGCACGAACGCATCTCATCAAGATTATAGGACTCTGTGCAATTTTTTTCATCGCATCCAATTTTCTGTATTGGATCGAGATTTCTGCTGAACAAATGCGCGGATGGGAGGGAGAGTTTGTTCAAACTGCGTTCTTCATTCTGACCAGTCTGAGTTTTTTCTCTTTCATATTTTTCCTTCTGTTGACCATTGGTTGGTTTAGAGCACGAAAACAGGCACTTCATTTTCTTGCTGAATTCGAGGACCGTCCGGACTTTCTAGAAAGGATACCTGAGGTGGTGGAATTCATTGGCCCAATTCCGTGGGGTTGGCGAGGCAAAAGAATTGAAGACTAACTTCTCTCCCGCCCAGCTCGCCGACCCGGCGTTGGCCGAGTGCGAGAGCATCTTGCGGAAATGCGTTCACTGCGGCTTCTGCACCGCGACCTGCCCGACCTATGTGCTGTTGGGCGACGAGCTCGATAGCCCGCGTGGACGGATTTATCTGATCAAGGACATGTTGGAGAACGACCGGTCGGCCTCGGCCAAGGTCGCGCGGCACGTCGATCGCTGCCTGAGCTGCCTGTCCTGCATGACCACCTGCCCCTCGGGCGTCAATTACATGCACCTGATCGACCACGCCCGCGAGCATGTCGAGAAGACCTTTACCCGGCCGTTTCCCGAGCGGTTCTTGCGCGCCCTTCTCAAGCTACTGCTGCCGCGACCCTGGCCGTTTCGCCTGGCGCTGCTGGCGGCGATCCCCTTGCGGCCGCTGGCCCGGCTGCTGCCGGGGCGGCTCGAGGCGGTGCTGGCGATGGCCCCGGCGCATGTTCCCGGCCCCTCGCCGATCGACCGCCCCCGGGTGATCGCCGCCAAGGGGACCGCGAGCGGGCGGATAGGGTTGCTGCCCGGCTGCGCGCAGCAGGTGCTGCGGCCGGCCACCAACGAGGCCGCCGCCCGGGTATTGGCGCGCCACGGCCGCGAGGTGGTGGTCGCGCGCGGTCTCGGCTGCTGCGGGGCGCTGGTCCATCACATGGGCGACGAGGCGGCGGCCAAGCGGGCGGCGATCCGGAACGTCGCCGCCTGGACGGCCGAAATCGAGGGCCGGAGCCTCGACGCCATCGCCATCACCGCCTCGGGCTGTGGCACGGCGGTCAAGGAATACGGCTTTCTGCTGCGCGACGACCCCGAATGGGCCGAAAAGGCGGCCCGGGTCTCGGCCCTGGCCAAGGACGTGAGCGAGGTGCTCGATGCCCTCGATCTTGCGCCCGAGCAAGACGTCGCGCGGCCCGTGGTCGCCTATCACGCGGCCTGTTCATTGCAACACGGCCAAGGCGTGCGCGACGCGCCCCAGCGGGTGCTGACGGCCTGCGGCTACACCGTTCGCGAGGTGCCCGAGGGACATCTCTGCTGCGGCTCGGCCGGCACCTACAATCTGTTGCAGCCCGAGATCGCCAACCGACTGCGGGCGCGCAAGCTGGCCAACATCGCCCGCGTCGACGCCGACGTCGTCGCCGCCGGCAACATCGGCTGCATCGCCCAGATCGCCGCCGGCGCCGCGATCCCGGTGGTGCATCCGGTCGAACTCGTCGACTGGGCCACCGGCGGCCCGTCGCCACTCTCCGGCTGGACAGGGCGGCGGGATCGGACTTGGCGCGGCGCGGCGGAGGCCCTATCTTGATCGCCATGCGATGGTTGGCGATTATCGGCGTCGTGGTCGCGATGCTTGGACAGGCGGGCGACGTCTCGGCGCGCCAGGACGATCCGCGCCTCGATCCGTTGTTCAAGGCCCTTCTCGCCACCGACGACGACGCCAAGGCGCAAACCATCGAGCGCCGGATTTGGGATATCTGGCTCGAATCGGGCGACGACGCGATCGACGTGTTGATGGCCACCGGCACCCGGGCGATGGGCGAGCGCAAGTTCAAG
>Ga0114931_10003279_pt1 | contig 20524 bp, 22 predicted proteins | sample 2SBtaG_FD_89579 | JGI IMG/M metagenome (GOLD analysis project Ga0114931, IMG submission 89579) | Deep subsurface microbial communities from Kolumbo volcano to uncover new lineages of life (NeLLi) - 2SBTROV14_V59a metaG | ecosystem: Environmental > Aquatic > Marine > Volcanic | place: Kolumbo...
ATTCAAAAATTAAACGTATTGAAAACGATCTCAACAATAGACCGAGGAAGTGCTTGAATTTTCTAACCCCGGCTGAATTCTTCGGTAAACTATGTGGTGCACTTCCAGATTGAATCTAGTATTATGAATTAGAAATAACTTTATGAATTAAAAATATCCCGGGTCGGAGTAAACGCCGTAAACTTCTCTGAACACATCACTTATCTCGCCAAGAGTCGCGTACTCCCTTACCGCCAGAATTATAGAGGGCATGAGATTCCGGCCATCCCTGGCGGCAATGACAATATCCTGAAGTCTTTTTGCCACGGCCCCGCTGTCTCTCTCAGCCTTTAAACGCCCGAGCTTGTTACTCTGCCCATGCTCAACGTCCTCATCTATTTTGAGCGTAGGGATATTAACTTCCTCGTCCTGAGAGCAATACTTATTGACTCCTACAATCGTTTTTACGCCCGTATCCAGCTCGCGCTGATATTTATAAGCCGAGTCGGCAATCTCCTTTTGGGGATAACCGTCTTGAATCGCATTTATGATGCCGCCCATAGAGTCTATTTTCTCTATATACGCAGAAGCTTCTCTCTCTATCCTGTCCGTGAGGGATTCTATCAGATAGCTCCCCCCCAGGGGATCGATAGAGTTCGCGACGCCGCTCTCCTCAGCTATTATCTGCTGGGTTCTGAGGGCTACTGTTACAGCCTCTTCTGTAGGCAGCGCCAGGGTTTCGTCCATGGAATTAGTGTGGAGGGACTGTGTACCTCCGAGCACCGCTGCCAGGGCCTGTATGGTAACCCTGGCGACGTTGTTCACAGGCTGCTGCGCCGTCAGGCTCGCACCGGCTGTCTGAGCATGGGTTTTCAGCAGGCAAGACCTGGGATTCCGCGCGCCGAAGCGCCCCTGCATGATCCTGGCCCACATCCTTCTGGCCGCCCTGAATTTGGCAACCTCTTCTAAAAAATCGTTATGCACGTTAAAAAAGAAAGAAAGCCTGGGGGCGAACTGATCGATTTCTAACCCTCTCTCGATCCCCTCTTCGACATAGCAGATGCCGTCTACGAGTGTAAACGCAAGCTCTTGTACCGCAGTCGAGCCCGCTTCACGGATATGGTACCCTGAGATAGAAACGGGGTGCCACCCCGGGACCTCTTTTGCACAGAACTCCATTATGTCCACGACTATCTTTACAGAAGGACGGGGAGGTGAAATCCACTCCCTCTGAGCTATAAACTCTTTTAGCATATCGTTCTGGAGTGTGCCGCGGAGTTTCTCTCTACTTACTCCCTTTTTCTCAGCCATCACGACGTACATGGCGAAGATGATTGCAGCCGTGCAGTTCACAGTCATAGAAGTTGTTATATTCTCAAGGTCAATTCCCTCAAACAGCGCTTCCATATCGGCAAGTGAAGACACGGAAACGCCTTCTTTGCCTACTTCGCCCCTTGAGCGCTCATGATCACTGTCATAACCCATGAGCGTTGGCATATCGAATGCAGTGCTGAGGCCCGTCTGACCCTGGCCGAGGAGGTATTTGAACCTCTTATTGGTATCTTCGGGAGTACCGAACCCGGCAAACTGTCGCATGGTCCAGAAACGCCCCTGGTACATGGAGCTGTGTATTCCTCGGGTGTAGGGATACGAGCCAGGGAAGCCCAGGTCTTTTGAAAAATCAAACCCTTTAAGCTCAAGCGGGGTAACGAGAGGGTCTATCTCCATTCCGGAGATAGTAGTAAACTCGCCTTCCCTTTTCGGAGCGTTATCGTACTCGTTCTTCCAACGCATCTTATCCTGAGCAATTTTTTCCATAATATCTTTATCTGAAGACATAATTACAAACACCTTTTCTCGAAGATTTACTATATATTAGCCTATCCGCACACTAAAACTGAACGAGCGTTCAGTCAGCACTGATAGACTAACATATACGGCTTTTATCTGTCAAGATTCTGTTTTGCGTAGGGGTCGAATATATATAAGGATAGAATGAATCTATTATGTAAGCTCTCTTATGAGTCGAAAGCTCTGCGCTTCTATGTAAGACTCCAGAGTATAGTGTTTCTGAAGCGCCCATCGCCTGAATGCCCACATCTGCCCCAATACCATTATATTATGCGCTAAAAGACCGGCCTCTGCCTTATTAATATTAAAGCTCCCGTCCTCGATACCGCGGTTGATTATCTCCTCAAATATATCGGTCATCTCTACCTCGGCTTTAAAAATATATTTCCTGGCGTCGTGCGACAATGACTTTGTCTCCTGATAGAGAAAGACCAGATAATCCTGCATCTCATCAACCATACGATAATAAGTATCAATTGCCCCCTTGAGAGTCTCTACGCTGTCGGGCGTAATCTCAAGAGCGGGCCTCACCCTCATGCCGAAGCTACTGTGAATATAATCACAGACCAGATACAGGATGTCCTCTTTCGTCCTTATATACTCGTACAGCGTGCCGACGCTCATCCCGAACTTCCGTGCGATTTCGCGCACGGTAGTCTTGTGAAAACCCTTTTGCACGAAGAGGTCTACGGCGGCTTTAACAATCTCCATCCTCCGGAGCTCAATAAGCTCCTTATCCTTGACCTGGGTTTCGATCCTTTTAAGAGACTTACTCATATAGGCTCCGTATCCACGCTCTATATACATCCGCTGGGCCTGGATTTGAATACAGGTATATTGTAACAGAAATGAGCCCCGATAGAATTAGTTTCCAGAGTATATGAATAGAAATCCGGACTTAGGATATTAAAACTTTACATTTCAATTGTGTCTCTCGCAATTCCCGATAAAGTCTTAACAGCTTACGGAACTACCGGTGCCTGCATCATCATATCTTCCATCATCGGCGGGGGTAGTACATTTTGTGTAATTACTAAGGTAGCCTCCACTGTAAGATCAGCCTCATCAGGCATAGGACAAATCTCAGCTAATTCAGTTGGTAGTTCAAGAATAAGCCTCGCTGTAACAACTTGAGTACCACCAAGTCCTGTGGTGGCATTATATTGAACTGAGAATTCCCCTGATTCCTCGGCACCTATTACTGTAACTGTAGCAGTTGTAAAACCGCTCCCTTCAGATGTTTCAAGTGTTCCAAGGTCAGGTCTACTAACTGAAACTTCTACTTCTGTTCCAGGTTTAATTCCAATAGTTTGAAATATTATTGTCTGAAATACAGCTAGTGGATTTTCTGGAGTTAGTTCAAAAGGTACATCTAGTTGAAAATCCTCTGGAGCCATAATACCCACACCCTGAAGCGTGATCGTGATAAAGTCTGATTCCGTATCGCCTTCCGGGGGGTTAATGGTGGCTGAGATATTGATGGTTGCGGTCTCTTCTATACCTATTAGAATACCGGCCAGGTAGTTTACGAACGCCATATCGTCAAAGACCACCGGGCTCGCGTCGAATAGACACCCTCTGAGATCAGGCGGAAGAGAAGATGAAAAAGTAATTTCAAACTCAATCGGCGTACCGTCCTCTACAATACCGGTATTGACCTGAATAACCGATTCACTGCACCCGTTCCCGAACAGCGTGCCGGGGTTACCACTTAGACCTATTATCGCCGTGTTAACGGGGTTATCTGAAACGTTATTATTCGGAAGGCTGTTCGAACAGCCCAGAACCGCGGTCAACATAAATGAAAAGACTAGAAATGAGAGTCGTTTTATATGTCTTGTTTTTAAGAATCCTATTATACTCATAAGGAATTATTCCTCCTTCTTGGGATATAAATAATATCAGTTGTTGTTGGAGTTGACTGTAAATTCAACAATCTCTATAGCTCCACTGTCTGTAGAAGCGGCCAGGGTCGCAGGGTCTATAACCACATCTCCGCTGACCAGAATTACCACAAAAGCGATGCCCCGGTTATCCGTAAGGACGTCAAAAGGCGAGTCTACGAAAGCGCCCATTGCAAACCATTCGCTTATAGGGGTTAAGAGGCACTGCTGAGGGGAGCAGGCGTTATTATTAACGAGCTGAATCGCCCTCGCGTCGCTCACTCCGTCCCCGTTTGTGTCTACAACCAAAGAGTTCTCACCCGCAAACGACAGGTCCCAAAACACCCTGACGTCGTTTATAGGCTCGCCCTCCGGGTTCAGCACTATGGCTTGAATGAGCATCGGCTCAAGGGAATTGGGAGGTATATTAATATCCGCCGGCGGTTGAAGTATTTGTATTGTCGAGCCGAACGGAGCGAAAGCGGGGTTTGAGCCACCGCAGCCATATAACACTGTGCCCGCTATAAATAAACAAACTAAAATGTCCGGGAATAATGCTTTACCTAAAAGTTTTTTATCCATCTCATCGTCCTCCTGTTTAATCAAACATTACGATCGAATAATCCTATTTTTATCTTATAATTCTAGGAGTTATAAACACTATAAGCTCCCTCCGTTCGTCGTTTCTCGTATTTCTTTCAAACAGCCAGCCGAAAAGGGGGAGCCTGGAAAACCACGGTATGCTGTTATTCGCATCAGTCAGCCGTTTGGTGAATATACCGCCGATAACGATCGTCTGTCCGTCGCCCGCGAGTACCTGTGTAGTAGCTTCGTTCCTTCTAATGCTTGGCTGGTTACCCGCTCCCGTGACCGATTCGTCCGGGGCGTTGTCCGTAACCGTAATATTCATCAATACCCTGTCGTCGTTAGTAACCTGAGGAGTTACCGAGAGCCTGAGCGTGGCATCCACAAACTGGGTCTGCGTACCTGCCGCCGAGACGCTCAGAAACGGTATAGACACTCCCTGCTCGATCCTTGCAGGCGTGTTATCGAGAGTAAGTACCTTGGGCGATGATAACACGCGCCCCTCTCCCCTGTTCTCAAGCGCCGATAACCTGAGATCCAGGTCATAAGCCCCGGTGAGACTCCCCAGCACAATACCTACCACTCCGCCCGCGCCTGTGCCGGCGGCGGCGGGAAGATCCACAATAAAGTTATCGGCCGTGGTGCCGAACGGACCCGAGGTGGACGTACCACCGATCTCAACATCGGATGGGAATGTAGCGCCCGTGGGGTTTCCGGTTGCTGCGGATGCCCTGTAGTTAAACCCCCACTGTACGCCGAGGTCCCTTGTGAAGTCGAGAGTCGCCTGCACAATCCTGGACTCTATCAGTACCTGCGGGGTCCTGGTATCGAGATCTTCAATCAGCTCCTCGATCTGTCTCACTCTAAGCCCTGTGTCGGTAATTAGAACGCTATTGGTACGGGTATCCACTCTTAAGTCTCCTCTTGAGCTTAGAAGGGGCTCGACCAAAGGTATCAGCTCTTCGGCGCTTGCGTAATTGATGAATGCCTGCTCTGTGGTAAGAGGCTCCAGCTCCTCCTTTGACTGGGCGGCGCGTCTTACGGCTTGCTGTCTTGCCTGGAGCGTGCCGAGCGGCGCGACTCTCATGACATTACCTTCTATAAACGCTCCGAGACCGGCGTCTTCGAGTATTACATCCAGGGCCTGATCCCACGGGACATTCGTTAACTTAAGGGTAACTGTGCCTGTTACGTTCCTTGCAATAATCATATTGAAGTTGCTTATATCCGCTATAATCCTTAGTATGTCTCTTATGTCGGCATCCTTGAAATCAAAAGAAACAAGCTGTCCCCGGTATATCTTTTTAGAACCCGGGATGGTCGTAAGTCTGAAATCAAATGCGTAGAGGTCTTCCTCACTTACATCGATTTCCACTTCCTCCGGCTCTTCAGACGCTTCCTTTGCGCGCGATTCACCCAGGCTTAGCGTAATAGAATTTCCGTCCTGGGCTATATCGACCTCGACGTCCTCGAACTTGAGCTCTACAACTATAATCACATCAGTGGCTTTAATAGGATCGCGGAACGAAGATATGAAATTTATAGGGCTGTCGAAATCACTTACGTCCCTTGAGACCTGAAACTTTTCAGCGAGTATAACGTCTTTAATCTTGAGACTGACCTTTTTCTTTTCTTCAGTGAGCCTTTCATATTCAACAGGTCTTGAGGTGCCTACTGTTACAATTCCCATGCCCTCCTTTACTTCAAATCCTATATTTTCGAGGGAATTGACAATATTGGGAGAGCTTCCGGGCGTTGCTTGCGCAAGCTCCATATTCGCTCCGGTCCCATAGTCCGTGGCATTAATATACATAGTGGTATTAGTTGAATCTGGGTTAGCTTTAAAGTTTTGAGATAGGCTGCCTGCCGCCTGAGAAATAGGTATATATATGCAGAATACAAGCAATATACTGAATATGTATATGAATCTCATCTTACCATCCTCCTTATCTTAATCATCCATAAAACAACGTATCCCTTTTCTAACTATTAATTCTGAAACGCCAGGACCGATTTTTTAACCTCGGTCTTTACCTCGCCGTAAACGTTTTCAAGCTTGGTTTTTTCCTGAACCAAAATCCCGCGATCCCTAACTTCCAGGATTTCTCCGTCTTTGTTGCCGATCTTATCCCCTACGCCTAGAAAATATGTGTTCGCCTCAGGATCCACTATCATGGCTTTGGGCTCGTCACCAATCCATATAATGCCCACGAGTCTGAAACTGCTCAGCGGGTACCTCCTTATAGGCGGCCTCACAATCGGGGACGGACCCGAAGGTCTGTCGACAAGCTTAATGAACGGCTTGAACGGATCGCGCATTCCCGCTGAGTTGTAACGAGGCTTTTCAGGGTTTCTGAGCAAATCTCCTCTCGGGAGTCTGTCTTGTACGCTCTTATTTGTCATATTCTGAGTCTCTGGCTGAGTGTCGTTTACCTGAGCTTCATTGCCAGGGCTGCTCTCACTATCATTCTCCGGTTGATTGCTATTTTCAGTTTGAGTATCGTCGGCGCCTTCATTAGCGCCCTTGTGTTCGTTACTGTCGTTTACATCAATACGGCCCCGGGTCTCTTGAATAGCTTTGAGACCGTCGCCTAAAGTATTCTCGCCTTTGGGCTTAACTGCTCCCTGTGAGAGCGCTTGAGTAAGCGGGCTCAGCATTAAAATCGCTAACAATAAGAATGCGGCGTAGATATTCATAGTTTTATTCATCAGTCTCATGGGGCTATCGGGTTTTTTATCACTTCTTTTTCACCTTCTTACCAGTCTGGGGCGGAGGCGGAGGCAATAACCTGAATGTCACAACGCTAAAATTCGCATTGAGAATTTGGCCCCCCCCATCACCACGCTCAAGATTGAGGTTTCTAACATTCACGATCCTGGGCAATCTCGATATGCGGTCAAAGAAATCAGCCAGGTTATAATAAGTGCCCACAACCCGCATCTCGATCGGTATTTCCGCATATATCTCTTTTGTAACCTGGGGCTTGGGAGCGAATATAATTGAATCGAGATTCGAAGCCGATATCTCTTCATAAACACTGTCGATTAAAGTCGGTATTTCTTTTTCCTTGGGAAGCTTACTTGCAACGAGCTCAAATTCCTTTTGAAGACGCTTGTTTTCAGCTTCGAACTTGGGCAGCTCTCTGGCGATAGCCTCATACTCCGATACCTGTTTTTCCACCTGAGCAGCTCTCACATTAGCCCTCTTGATATCATCTGACTTAGGGGACCAGTAAAAATACCAATACCCCGCGGATATGGCTGCGACCAAGAACACTAAGGTTCCGATCTTTACCTGATTGGTCTGCTCATTAATAGTGGAAACTAAATTTTGTAGTGCGGATATCATTATTTTTTAACCTTTTCATTACCCGGCTTCCCGGTCCCAGCGCCCGGTTTTTGAGCAGCCTTCTTTTGCCCGCGCTTCCCCGTGTAGTCGAGCCTCGAAGATATTACAAAGCTCCTTAAGCTCTGGTTGCGTAAAGAGGTCTTCTTAATAACTCCAAGCTCAACACCGGTAAAGTAAGGGGATTTCTGAAGTGCTTCCATAAAATCTGCAACCGTAAATTCGTTGTCGGCTATACCGGTTAATTTTGCGTTTAATCCCTTTTCTGTAAATTCGTCTATCCATGCCTTCTTGGGAATACTTTTACCAAGGGCGTCCATAACATAAAGAGGCCCCGTGCGGTTATTCTCTAGTACCTTTATAATTTGTATTCTGCGGTTAAGCTCGGCATTTCTGGCCTTAAAATCATCGACTTTCTTTTTAACAGCTCCAAGCTCCTTTATACGTTTTTCCGCTTTGGCAATTCTCGAGTTAATGCTAGTTAACTGTTTGCCCTGTATAATATGAAGAGCTGCGATAACGCTAAATAGCGCTAGGAGTACAGCGAGGCCGGTTAAGATCTGACCGTATCCGCCGAAATCTTTCTTAGTATTGTCCCCTAAAAGGTTTACTTTTATCATTGCTTATCACCCGGCTTTCTCAACGCCAGTCCCATTACTACGTTCATCTTCGGGGCCAGGTCCTCCAGATAATCCGGGTCGAAATCACCCGTATCATAGCTGATAGTCCTGAAGGGATTCATCATCTCGACACCGGACTCGGTCACATCCGTGAGCACTTCCTTAAGCCCCGGGACTTTTGATGAGCCTCCGCCCAGCATGATAGTATCTATCTTTCCTTTCCATAGAGTCAATGAAAAAAATTCGAGCGTCCTCTTTATCTCACCACATATCAAATCTACGTAATCATGCGAGATACGCTCTACCTGGAGATTTTGTTCGCCCGATATTAGCGCAAATTTCATGCCCTCGGCTTCTTCATATCCGCAGTCAAGCTCCTTAATAATCCAGTCCGTAAACTGGTTCCCGCCTACAGTGATGTCCCTTGTAAAAATCGAGACCCCGTCTTTAAGTATATTGATGTTAGTCACAGAGGCGCCGATATTCACCAATGCTAAAACGCCTTGGGATTCCAAGTAATTTATTTCATACATGTTTTCCAGTGCGAATACATCGACATCTACTATTACGGGGTTGAGCCCGACTTCGTTAACAATAGAGATATAAGAGTTCGTAACGTCCTTCTTTGCCGCTACAATGAGAACATCAATATTGCCGTCCGGAGTTTCCCCCGGAATTACCTGATAGTCATAGCTCACATCCTGGATACTTTGGGGTATGTACTGCTCGAGCTCCCACGGTATGGATTCTTTGAGCTCATTGTGCGACATGTTGGGCATGCTCACTTTTTTTATAATTACCGAATGGCCTGAAATGGAGATAGCCACGTTTTTAGTTTTAATACGCAGATCATCCATAAGAACAGACAACGTATCTGCAACCGCATCGGGCTTTGTGATAACCTTGTTTACAATAGACTGGTACGGTAAGATGGCCTCTCCAACATTCTTTAGCTGATGGCCTTTTTTAGTATTCCTAAGCTCTAAAACCTTGATGGTGTTAGAGCCTATGTCCAGTCCGACAATGCCTTTTCTGCTTAAAAACAAGTTATCCTCCGTAGTTACACTACTAATTTAACCATCTTTTTTAACTTTTTGCAATACTAAGCCTCATAAACTTAAATATCACTTTAATTATCATCGTTATCGCACTGTAATGGTTTACTTTAACCTTATAATATATAGTGGCTGCTTTGATTTGCCGATCTGTTTTAGGTTAAGGGCGTATATAAGAAGGAGGCGAGTTTGGAGCTGTTATTAATCTAATTCTAACTAACTGAAATTGAACAACTTTTTGATTCATACCGTCTCCAACTTCGGTAACCCTGCCGCCTTAGGCTATGCCCTTAGACCGTCGGTTTTGCGTCCCGTACTTTCATACAGTATGCCACTTATCGGTTAGAAACTTATACCATAATTTGAAAAGTACAGCTTAACTGCCTTTTTGTCAATACTTTTTTGGTTGGTAAGTATGGCCAGAGCTTTGAGTCGGGAGTTATGGAATTTACCTGTATGCTTTAGGAAGGAGGCGATAAAGCCGCTTCGTCCTCATAGTAAATTTCCACTTCCTTTGAGAATACATTCGTTGAATCAGCTTCGAGTGTTACGCTGAAAAACGCTCTCTCGGAGGGAAAAAGAAGAAAGCCGGAACCTTCCTCAAATACAGATACGGAGTTTGCTTCGAGTATGTTTCCATCCTGATCTTTCAATATAATTACTACATATACAGAGCCCACCGGTTCATCACCATTATTGATGACAGCACCGTTAAACTCAAGGTTTCCATTTCGATCCACACTTTCCAGTATCGGACCGTCGAGCACAACCGTACTGTTCTCGTTCGGGGTACCACAGCCCCAGCCTGCAACTGAGAGAATTGCCAGAATCAAAATATATTTCTTCATTGCTTTCTCTTTTCAGCCAACTCTGAAATCGAAATTACATTCTTATCCGGCGCGCTCTCCTGCTGCTTTTTCTGCCCCTCTCCACCGCCGTCTTGATCAACCTTATGATCGTCTATAATATCACCGAGCACCTTGTGCATAATCTTAAGCGCTCCGATTGAGTGTTCTTTAAGATAGCCTTTTTCAAATACCACTTCCTTCTTTTTCCTCATCATCAGGAGGTAGAAGATAAATGCCTGGTTATTCAAAACGATCAGCATCGCGGCGTAGAGCAGATAATTGTCCGCGAAAACTTTCTTTAATATGCCGGTTGTATCGGAATCGATCTTAACAAGTCCGAAAGGCTCGGTCTGGGCCTGAGTAGTAAATGGGACAGAAACCGAAATAACGCCGTTTGTGTCCGTGACCGTGTAACCGCCTTCGGGATAAAACTCATTCATAAAAAGCCCGTCTGAGCCGCTACCGCTTTCTAAGTCTTTTTTAAAAACCACACTAAAAAACTTCGGCGAGACCTCAAATGTATTGAAGAGCTTTTTTCTGCCCAGTCTTTTATCTAGGAAATGATAGAACTCACCGCTGGTGGGCTGAATACCTTCCTCAGAATAAAAATCGCCGGCCAAGTCGCCAATGGTCTCTGAGATCGCTCTCGTTTTATTCACGAACTCATCTTTGGCTTTATTGAATTGGAAAAGAAACACCAATCCTATTAGAGCCAGAATACATAGCTCTATTCCAACAGCCTTAGTTATCGTCGAAAACTTACTGTTTAAGCGCATTTCTCCATAAACTCTTCGAGTATCTCCTGAATACCTTCGTCCCGGGAATGTCTAAGCAGCATAAAAATCATTCCCCCGAAATCCTTCCTCATATCCGAATCCAAGCTCCTGTAAAGATTTATTAGAGCCTTTTCCGCGTCGGTGAGCACTTCGAAGCTCTCCTGCGAAATCTCTTCTTTTTCCATAAATCTGTTGAGACGCTCTTTTTTGGCCACCGTCCAGAGCTCCTCGATTTCTACTTCAAGAATCGCCGCGATCTGATGACACCTGTCGATCGACGGCGCGTCCACTTTGCCTGTCTCAAGCTGGTGTATGAAAACGCTCGACACCTCAAGGGAACGGGCCAGGTCCTCCTGGGTAATATTCTTATGTTTCCTTTTACTCTTCAGATAATCACCAAATCTCATTATGGCCTCCTAACTTTATGATATTAATCGCATATATTATTTCACCTTTCCCAAACTAATTTTACACCATAAACCCATGTGATATCAAGGGTTATATGGATTTCTCCGAATATATAACCGTAAACATTAATATTCTACTCTAAGTTATCTACAACAGAGCCATTATTTACAAAGCGGCGCGCATGCTCAACCAAGGAGCCTCACCTGCGCTATTATACTGTTAAAATACCAGACCTTTTAGTCCGCGGCCAGGATTACGTTCCTAACAGGTCCGGGAGTACATGTAGCTATGTCCAATGCCTGAAAATAAGCGTGCGTAACCGGGACGAAAGGAAGAAAAAACGTCTTATTGCGTACTTTACCGTTCGCATTCGCAGTGAATTTCGCAATTATCTTAAAATTGCTTATACCAAGCACAGTACCCGCGCATTTGCCGTTTTGGATTGTGCCCGCACCCCTTGGTAAACCCCCATGCCAAAGCTACTTTCTTTTGGGGAGTAACACCGGAAATTGCGATAGAATTAGTTTTATTCTAAATAAGCACGTCTCCCCCGCCGCCATTCAAAGCGGTGATTGTCGCGGGATTACGGCATAGGATGGGATTCCCGGGATCACCAAATGGTTCAGCGCATTCTATAACATTCTCAAAATTAATATGATCAATATCAACCGGGTTAATGCCGATCAGCTTGAGAACCAACGTATCGTCGTCTCCAATCCTCCATTCAGGTCGCCGTTTAGCACGAGGCCGGGCCCTGAATCCAGAATTAATATGTCGTTTCCGGCTCCCATGTTCGCGGCATCCCCGGAATTGCTCGTTAGCGCGGGGTCATTGCCGTTACCTACAACCAGGAAGTCCTCGGAGATCCCGTCAAGCTCAATCGCCGTGGAATCCAACTCTATTATCCCGTATGTCATCACTCTGTGGTTCGTTCCGGTCAAAAAGAGCGCCGGGGAGAGCGGCCCGCTGCTCATAACCGATCCCGTTATTTCTATATTAGAGTTATCACCCAGAATGAATATGCCGGGCGATTCATCTCCCGTGGTCATAACTAAACCCTTCAAGTCCAAAAAGGCAGCTGACCCTATTATGGAGACTCCCTCGGAAAAATTGCCTATGGACGATACCGTGCCCCTGATTAACAAATTCAAGAAATTACTGGTTGCGGAGATACCTTCGGAATCGGCGTCGTAGGTAGTAATGGGCCCCTTGATAATAAGCTTTGCGTAATTGCCCGATGTCGAAACGCCTTCCGAATCAAATTCCTCAGTCGTTATCGAGCCATTTAAAACAAGCTTCGTCTCGCGCTTAGAAAGCGAAATGCCCTCTGAATTTATCCTCTGTGTAATAATATCGCCGCTAACGCTGAGGGTGGTGCTCCTGCCCTGAGTGGAAATACCTTCCGAGTCGGCTCCTTGTGTTGTGATATCGCTACTGACCCTGAGATTAGCGTTCTTTCCTTCAGATGATATGCCTTCGGATTCGGCACTCATAAGTAGTTATAGAATCTGAGCGTATGAGTGTGTTATCGTCGCCGCTAAGGGATATGCCTTCTGACTGAAACCCCTCGGTAACAATCGTGTTGGTGCTCTCCACATATATATTTGTCCCGTCGACCGAAATGGCTTCGGAGTTACTGCCGGTGCTAGTAAACGGGCTGCTACAGAAAACGGTGCCGTTAGACCCTACAATCGATACGCCTTCATTATTATCCGTAAGCCCGCTGGTAATAGGCCCGGTGCTCATTACGTTGAAGCCGTCCCCAATAATCGAAATGCCGGCGCTGTTGTTGCCTGTCATTTCAAGAAATCCGCTGGAATCCACGACTGCGTTGTCACCCATGACAAAAATCGCAGGAGCGTTGTCGCCGTTCGTCGTTTTTACCGTGCCTTCGTTATTGACTGTTATGTTGTCTCCGTTTCCGAAGATTGCGGCTGTAGGTGAAACACCGTTTAATAGCTCTACCTCACCCGTCGGAGTAACCGTAACCGACCCGTCATCGCCCACGGGAACCGGGCCGAACTGCATGTCGGATATAATTATGTCCTGGGCTTTGGCAGCGATTGCGCCTATGGTAAAGAGAACAATAAGAATCACATAAATAAATCCTGATAGAATTTCAGATTTATTCATCGTACATCCTTCGTTTACTATTAATACTTGACCACCGAGCATCATTATGATCGACTAACTCGGCGATATTATTTATTTGTTAATGCCCCCACCGGCAAGCTTATTGTACATCAATATTGCCCGGAATAACAATGGTCTATTGCGAGGTATTCAGGGTTTAAATCTATATTCAGACTACTTCTAACTGATTTACTTTCTGGCCATGATGAACCAGGTGCTCGAGGGGAGATAGACGCCGTCCTCTTTTTCGTGAGGCGTCATCGAGTTCTTCATATCTTCCCTTATGTGAGGGAGCTTTTCCTGACCGAGCTCCTGTGCTTCGCGGATGATTTCGCCCGAGGGGCCTATGAGTATCTGAAAATCAATCGCCTCCTCCATGGTGGTCCCTACGCACACTTCCGCATCGTTTCTCTTAAACAGCAAAATGTCCTGAAAACCCGCCGCATTTAACATTGCCCTCGTAGTTTCTTCGTCTGCGAGCGCAAAGGGGCCCGGGCCGCAGGTCTGAGCATTATCTCCGGGAGGCGGGAGGTGCTTTAGAGCGATATCTTTGGCCAAGCCCCAGCACGGATTATCCGCTATAGTCCTCCAGACAATCATGCATACCACTCCGCCCGGTTTTAAAGTCTTATGCGCGTTCTTGAGCGCGTAAACGATATTTTGAAAAAACATCACACCAAAGCGAGAGTAAACCACATCGTAGTAATTCTCAGGGAGATCATAAGTCTGAGCGTTGCCCAAAACAAATTTTACGTTCTGAAGCCCTGACTCGTCTTTTTCTTTATTTGCTATATCTAAGAACGCCTCCGTACAGTCAAGACCCAATACTTCGCCCTCTGGGCCTACGATTTTCCCGATCTCAAGGCAGGTCTCACCATAACCGCAGCCTATGTCCAGAACCTTGTCTCCGGGTTTTATCTCAAAATGATCATAAGCCATCTCGCTATGAACGGCTCCGTTGCCAGAGAGCAGATGTCGGAAGGTGTTCCATTTGGGCACCAGTATTTCGTTCCAGCAGCTTATGAAATCGTCATTTGTATCTACCATATTCTATTCTCCTTTTACTCGTAATAATTGACTCTAGAGAGTAACTCTCCCCCCACCCTATAATGTTATACGATTTTTAGAGATGGTGTAAAGAAATTCAGAGAGTTTAGATTTAGCAGTATCAAGAGAAAAGAACGCCCAGGAACCCCCGCGACTTCAACATCTATTGCTTTAATGCAATATACTTATTTTGATATTACTACTGTCAGACCGTCTTCATAGGCGGTGTTAAAAAAATAACACGGATACAGGAGGAGAACCTTCAATGAAGAAAATCACAGTCTATGCATTGGCTATTTTGGTAATCTTAATATCAGCCCGGGCAGACTCCCGCGCATGCACCGAGACCAGGATCATATCGAAAGACGGCGCTTGCGTAATCGGCCGCAGTATGGAATTTGCACAGGATGTAAATTCAAATGTAATAGTTCAACCCAGAGGACAAGAGAGGGATTCCAAACTCCCGGGCGATAAGGACGGTATGAAATGGACCTCGAAATACGGTGTCGTGTACCTGGACGGATTCGGTCTCGACATTGCCGTTGACGGGATGAATGAAAAAGGGCTCTAGGTGGGCGCGCTCTACTTTCCCGACGCAGCCGTTTACCAGCAAGTCGAACCCGGGGGCGAGTCTAAGGCAGTGGCAAGTATAGACCTTCCGCTCTATATACTCCAGAACTTCGCTACGGTCGATGAGGTCAGGGAAGCTCTCCCTGATTTAACTGTGTGGGGTGAAAGGGTCGAAGCCCTTGGCAACATTATCGTTCCGTTGCACTGGTCCGTTTACCAGCCGGACGGCAAGGGAATTGTAATAGAGTATACCAAGGCCGGGCTCACCGTTTACAACAGCATCGGAGTTATGACCAATTCGCCTGAATACTCGTGGCATCTGACTAATATGAGGAACTTCGTCGTTCTCAATTCCGAAAATGCAGAGCCAGTGGTCATCGATGGAATAAGCTTTGCGGCTACAGGGCAGGGAAGCGGTCTGATGTCTATACCCGGGGACCCGACGCCTCCTGCAAGATTTATAAGAGCAGGGGCCATGGCCTACCTCGCTAACAAGGTAGATACAGTGGAAGAAGCGGTCAATCTGGCAGTCCATGTGCTGAACACGGTCGATATCCCGATAGGGACGATCAGGAATTTCGAGGACGGAAAAGTGTACCACGATTACACTCAGTGGGTAGTGGCGAAAGACCTTACGAATAAAATCCTCTATTACCGCACATACGACAATATGAATCTAAGAGCTGTTGACCTTAAGAAATTTGACCTCGGCCCCGGAGGGAAGAAGCTCGTTATGCCTATCAATACCAAAGCTCTCAGAGCAATCGACGTCTCGGCAGACCTGAAGCCCGCCGAGGATTGATATTAGCGAGCTCACGATATCGACTCTACCTCCCTCTCGGTCCGGACCGAGGGGGGCTTAGGTACCGTCCAGGTATTTCGAGTAGCGCGTTCAATGTCGGCTGTAGTTAAAAGCCGCTTTGGGAATGAGGCATAAATACTAAATTACGAGTGGTATGAAACAATTTTGGAATTATGCCCGGAGACGGAACCCATCCGCCGACACCAGGACGTGGCTGATATACGGGCATGTTCTAATTGAGTGCTGCAAGGGCCCGTCTATAAACTTCAAGATTTATAAGGAACTGTCATATAGATACGCCAGAATATTCTTAAATATAATTCGGGTATTGAAGCAATTGGGGCGAAAGGCCGTTACCCGACAAATTAATAATCAACTTTTTGTCTCGATTGCGGGCCTCAAGAGCATAGGGATATAAACAACAGCGAATATCAGAAATGATACTATCCATAGAAACTGGGATATACCTATCCATAACAGGTACTGGCTAATATCAAATATCGGAAAGAATACTCTTACAGCCGCTCCCGCCGTAAGGGAGCAGAAGATCCAAAATAGTATTTTAGGAGGATCGAAAACATTTCGTCCCGTATGTCCCAGAACCACCCGAGACATGAATCCGATAGTCATAATTCCTATACCACCGTAGGTAAAGCTGTGAAGTGATAGGGGGGCGGAAATGGTGAAAAACATGGATAGAAACTTCAGCCCGAACCCGATCACAATCCAGGTATATCCAACGAATAATAGCCATAGTAAGGGCTTACCCCATAATTTATTTGAATACCACCCGTATAATCTAATTGAATAAATTACAACCAACACGCCTGAGATTACAGCGACAATATATTTGTATGGGGAAAATAACTCTAAAAAGAAAAATAAAAGAAACACCCCCGTGCTCAGAATATCAATCACACGCCAGTTCCTGGGTTCAAACGTAAACTCCAGCCCGTTTCTTATAAATATAGGTATCATACGCCGCCCCATGAGCAGAATAAGCGATATTACCATGTAGAGCGCGTAGTACACTCCCCAGTGCTGACCCTTTGACAGAACACCGAACAAACCCAGATAAAAGACAATATTGCTTATTGCTATAATGGCTACATGGGCAACTAAGCCTATTTTGTCCCAGGCCCCAGCGCTTATAATCGGATAAGACACCCTTATTACGAGCCCTACCAGGAATAAACAATCAAACACCGCCCCTATCTCAATAGGGAAGTTTGTAAACAGAGTTAACGAGATAGCTATTCTGGCAAGCGTCCATAGTATAATCAACATGATAAGCATATACACTCTATTCACAACCACGCCCAGCCAATATTTTTCGACTGTCAGCAAAAATCCCGCTATCACAGCCATTGCATAACCGAACAGCATCTCGTGAGCGTGCCACATAGTGGGGGTAATATTTTCAAAATCCAGATTTAGCCTGAAGGTGTAAAAGACCGTCCAAAGTATCATATAGAATAGCGATGAAACCGTTGCCAGGATAAAGAACGGCCTATAGGCAGCTTCGAGTATAGAGAATTTCTTGTTCTTGTTTACGCCTATATTTTTCATTTACAGATCCTATCTTGAGTGTGATTAAGTGCCCGCTTGCATTGTATCGCGTATCGTGAATTATCGAGTTTGAATCATAAAACCCTAATCGCCTATAGCCCCATAAGCGGATTAACCCTTTTGGTTCTAAAAAAACAATTGACATAGTTTACCTTGATATTAAGGCCAAAATAGGGCTGAGGTTTTCAAACGGTCTTTAACTCATCTGGATTATTAAAGGAAATATGCCCGGAGACGGAATTGAACCACCGACATTAATCAGAGGGCGGAATACGTTTCTCCCAGATGGGATAGTCCACGCCGGCAAGCCAATTTACAACAATCGCCTGCAATACGAGCACTACTACCGCCAGCTCGATGATGACCAGATGAACCGGCGCCGTAATAATCCCAAGCGAGATAATCAACGTCGTCGCTGCCGCTGGAGGGTGTACTGCCTTGAACAGAATCATGAACGCTCCAGTCCCAGCCAGTGATACCGAGGCTGCGATGATGCGGGGATCATGCACGCCCATAACGATCGCGGGAGCCGCATGTTGCAGGCCGGTCAGCCAAAGTGCACTGTAACCGCACAGGATGCCAATAGCATGACCAAGGACCGCGTTGCGAGGACTTGCCGAGGGCGACGTCGGGAGGAAGAAGAACATAAACGCAGTCGGGCCGAGCGACGGAAAGATGAAAGTAGTTTTCAACACCATGGCTATCAAGGCAAGAATTGCGCACGTGACGAATCCGTTGACGAATACGAAAACAGCCCAAACAATCCTCTCGGGAAAACGCTTGAACAAGCTGGGAAGACGCAGTCGCTCTAACACTTCATAGCTCTCTTTTCGGGGTTCTTTTTCCACTACAAGAAATTCTCCATCAAATGGGCATGCGATAGCCAAAGAACTCGTGGTCCTCGTTGTAACCGCCCCGTCCGGCGCCCAAGTGAGAAAAGCTCTCTACAAACTCGATGGCCTCGATCCACTTGACCATCTTGAATCCCAGTTCGTTCTCGCACCGCAGTCGCAACGGCGCTCCGTGCAGGACAGTCAAGGGCTGCCCGTTCATTTCGTAAGCAAGCATTGAAAGCTCATGACGCATGTTCTGAATCGGGTGAGCATCGTAGTAGGGCCCACCCTCACCGCCCTCGCCAAATGAGTAGAAGACGACATATTTTGCCCCAGGCTTCGGCTTCACAAGCTCCAAGACATGCCGCATTTGGACACCGCCCCATTTCGCCACACCTGACCAGCCTTGAATGCAAAAGTGGCAGGTGATCTGCTCTTGCTTCGGCATCGCCTGAATTTCCGCATACGTAAACTCCCTTGGCTCCTCTACCAGACCGCTCACACGCAACTTGTACGAACGGAATCCGTCATTCACCGACGAGTTGAATTCTTCGGATGTCGGCAGCTTACCGTTGGGCCAGAAACGGGGCGAGATATCAGCTTCGGTGTACTGGCTAGACACGTCCCACCATTCTATGAATCCCTTGATGCGGCCCAGGAGCATCTCACCAACTCGTTGCACAAGGCGGGCGTTCTTGAGGGTGAAAGGCGAAGCCCAAACCCATGCGACGAACACCACCGTCATAGCAGCAGCAGCGACCCACAAGCCTTGTGGACCTTCGGAGTTTACGCCATAGAACATGTGATTCAGATTTGCTCGCAACCCGGTTATAAACACCATCGTCCCATGAACACAGATAAAGAACAAGAACCAACATAGCACGAGAAAGTGAATCGAGCCGGCGGCCTGCCGATTAAATGCTCGTCCCAGCCAGCCGAGTTTGTTCCCGATCGCTGGCGCCTGCATCAGGCCTGTGAACGCAGCAAGTGGCGCGGCGGCGAAGACCGTTACGAAATAGGCAAGCTGCTGAAGACTGTTGTATCTAAGCCATCCGTCATTGGCGGGGAAGCCCAGAGACAGATACTGCAACAAAGTTGAGAGTGCATTTGGAAACACCTCCCACGACATCGGCACTAACCGCTGCCACTGATCGGTCATGAACAAAAGCACATAGAAGACTACGCCGTTGATTAGCCAGAACAGATCAAATGAGAAGTACCACCATCTCGCCAAGCCAACCGTATGGCGATTACCCGGAAGTCCCACAAGTTCCGGAAGAGTCACTGAATCGTCCTTGGCCGTCCAGATCCGATCCTTAGGCACTTCATGCTGAAAGCGGAACCATTCGGTGCCTGGAGTTGAGTCACGCCTCCAATACAGGCGAGGGTGGTCGGCTAGAACCTAGAGGCCTGCGCGGATGATGAACATCATGAAGAACAGATTTAAAAAGTGCTGCCATCGCAGCCACCAAGGAAACCCTGAGTTGACCGCCGGATCTGTGGCGAGTGTGCCGGGATAAAGCGAAACGAACCGCTCCACGGCGGGGATTTGCTGTAGCTCCTGGCTGATCGCAATACCAGCGATTAGCAGAGCCACCCCCCACCGGTACCAGCCAAAAGAGGTTGAACCATCTCTTCCCGATCCGAAGGTGCGGTAAAATTCCGGATTGTGGAGGCACCCAACGGCTCAGGTTAACACGGTCATCTGCGCCTATGAGTTGGCCTTCTAGTACATCGGACATACGAGAACTCCTGCTAATACACAGACAGCATACAGCTGATCGAACTCGACTTCCTGCCAAGCAACTGTTTCGCTATAGCCACTGGGTCCGGGTAGATCCTTTCTCTAGATTCTTGTCCTGAACCTCTTCTTATCAATGATACGTCCATCGTGCCGACGTATGCTTCATTCGAAGGTCGATGCATACTTCACTTGATTATTATTAAGTACTTTGATACGAGATTGTATCTTAGATCAGGGTGAATAACAACAAATCATGATCACTACTAAAAATATGCCCGGAGACGGAATTGAACCGCCGACACGAGTATTTTCAGTCCGTTTCGGGCAAAAATCGTAAGCTGCTGATTTTATTGAAAATTAGGATAAGTTATTGAATATAAAGGGTAATTATTTAATGCAGGGAGTTACATATGGTTCATTGAATACTAATAATTTCGTATGATTCTTTGCTTATTCTTTGCTAAAAAAGAGGGGC